>Ga0208086_1000239_pt1 | contig 16224 bp, 10 predicted proteins | sample LakMenEpi06Jul10_FD_150675 | JGI IMG/M metagenome (GOLD analysis project Ga0208086, IMG submission 150675) | Freshwater microbial communities from Lake Mendota, WI - 06JUL2010 deep hole epilimnion (SPAdes) | ecosystem: Environmental > Aquatic > Freshwater > Lake > Epilimnion/Euphotic zone ...
TTGGGCAGGAACCAAGGTCAAGAACACCGCCGACTTTGCCGTCGCCGGCCATAGCTTACCTCTGTACATGGTTATCACGACTAGCTTCGCGACTTGGTTCGGTGCCGAGACGGTCATGGGCATTCCTGCGAAGTTCGTCGAAGGGGGACTCCAGTCGGTCGTCGAGGACCCCTTCGGGGCCTCGATGTGTCTGGTGCTCGTCGGGCTGTTTTTCGCGATACGTTTGTATCGAATGAAACTTCTGACGATCGGCGATTTCTTTAGGAAACGCTACGGCGTACCGGTTGAAATTCTCTGTTCGGTGATGATCATCCTGAGCTATCTCGGATGGGTGGCCGCCCAAGTCACCGCGTTAGGGCTTGTGTTTACCATCCTCTCCGGGGGAGCGATCGACCATCCGACAGGAATGATCATCGGCACGGTTCTGGTCCTGATCTACGTCATGATGGGCGGGATGCTCGCAGTGGCTTGGACCGACTTTATCCAAATGATCGTTTTGGTCTTGGGGCTATCCTACATCGCTTGGTATTCGGCCGAGTTGGTCGGTGGGGCTTCGACGGTTTTCGATTATGCAAGCAAACGCGACTGGTTCAAAATCATGCCCCCACCGACTTTCAAGGACTGGGCTTTTTTCCTCGCTGCTGCAATCACCATGATGCTCGGCTCGATCCCCCAGCAGGATGTCTTCCAACGGGTCATGTCGGCCAAGGATGAGCGGTCGGCAAAATACGGGGCGGTTATCGGAGGACTGTGCTACCTGGTTTTTGCGTTTGTTCCGATGTTTATTGTCGTCGCAGCACTGATCAAGATGCCTGAGCATTCCAAGGAGCTGCTCGCAAACGATCCGCAAAAAGTCCTCCCGACGATGATCCTCGATCACATGCCATTCTTTGCTCAAATCCTCTTCTTCGGAGCCTTGGTTTCGGCGATCAAGTCCTGTTCCTCGGCCACCCTATTGGCCCCTTCGACGAGTTTCGTCGAAAACATCCTCAGGCACATCAAGCCGAACATGCGTGACAAAGAACTGTTGCTTGCCATGCGAATCACGATCCTGATCTTCACCTGCTTGGTGCTGACCTACGCGATTTTTACCTTGGGCACCCCGATCTATGATCTGGTTTCCAATGCTTATCAAATCACCCTTGCCGGCGCCTTTGTTCCATTGGCCGCAGGGCTGTATTGGAAACGTGCAACGACCCAGGGAGCAGTTTTTTCGATCTTCGCCGGGGTGAGCACTTGGGCGTTGGTGACTTTTTCAGACAGCCTACCAATCCCTGGAATCGCCGGTCTGCATGAAACCTATCCGCCCCAATTGGTAGCGCTGAGTTTCGCGATCCTCGGGATGATCTTCGGCTCCTACGCCCCACAATGGATCGCCAACCGATGCCATATCCTTATGGATCACATCGGACTGCGTCCGGTCGAGCCATTGCACCATAAGGATCTTGAGCATTCCCACTGATGCGATTCGACTCGACTTCATCAAGACCCCATTAATCCTCCACAGATAACCCTTCAGAGATAAGCAACCAAAGGCACCTACCATGGCAAAGAAGAAGAAAACAGCTACCAAGAAAACCGTCGTCTCGAACAAAGGACGAATCGTTATGAGGACCGGCGAGGCCCTCGTCGAATCGACTGAAGCTTGGTCGGCTGCGGAACCCGAAGTGGTCATCGGTGAACTCGACGGCCCGGTCGGTTATTCGATTGCCAATATGATTGGCAACCAGACCAAGGGCCACTCAAAAATCTACGCGATCCTCAACTGCGATGTGCAGGTTCGACCCGTCACGGTGATGGTCAGCAAAGTCACGGTCAACAACGAAAAGTATACCAATATCCTCATGGGAACCGTTCAAGCCGCCATCGCCAACGGCGTGCTCGATGCGGTTCGCCAAGGACACATCCCCAAAGCGAAAGCCAACGACCTCGGGATCATCGTCTCGGTCTGGCTCGATCCGTCGATCGTCACGGCCAAATACGATCCTGAAGTGCTCTTCCAAACCAACCGAGAAGCGACCACCAAGGCGATCGCCAAAGCGATGAACTGCGAGCCTTCGATCGACTGGCTTTTGAAGAACCAAGCCGACGTCAAGCATTTCTTCCACCAATTGGCGATCGAAGGCAAACTCTAGCTCGTTGCGTTGAACTCACTTCGAGCCGCTTCGGTCCTTGTGCATCGCAGCAAGCGATGCCTCGCCGACGGCCTCGTAGCCGATGGCCAACTTGGCGTGGATCTTGGACCTGGCCTCAATGGGGGTTTGTGCCAAGGCCAACTCAAGCTCTTGGATCGCAGCCCGCCAATCCTTAAGCTCCAGAAAGATCGTCCCTAGGGTATCATGAAAGGTACCCATTCGAGGGTCGCTTGCTACGGCCCGCATAGCCAGCGCTTTGGCTTTCTCTAGGTCACGCGGCTCTTGGTTGCCGAGCAACCAAGCTAGATTGTTTAACGACAGACCATGGTCTGGGAAAGCATCGACAGCCTCCTGGAGTTTCTCCCTGGCTTCGGTGCTCTTCCCCTGGTCGATGAGAATCATGCTTTGTGCAAACAGCAGCGACGGGCTCGGTCCGTAGCGACTTAAACTCTCGTCGAGCATCTCGAGGATCGATCTCTTTTCTTGCTCGTTGGCTGCGTTGCGGTAAAGATCGATGGCCCCCTGGTAGACCACCGAGCGGTCTTGGGATTTCGCAACGATTTCTTTAAGGAAGGATAATTTTTCTGGGATGCCAGGGGCTTTTTGAAACGACTGCTCGAGGGCAATGGTCTCCAACTGCGATTTGGCACCAAGCAATTCGTCGCTCTTAGGATCGAGATCCAAGCCGGCTTGCAAAGTCACCGAAGCCTGTTGGTAATCCCCAGATCGTGCTTGGGCCATGACCAATTGCAGTCGGTCGGGAATCGATAAGGGGTTGTTTCCCAAACGCAAACGGTAGGCGTTCGATGCCATCAGCAACGAGCGTTTCGCAAGATCCGGTTTGCCGTCGAGGACATACAAATCGGCAACGGAAAACCAGTGGGAGGGGTTGATGTTGGCCACCGATTCGAGGGATTGCACCGAGCGATCGATTTGGCCAGTGAGTCGAAAGTAGTTTGCCCAGGCAAGCCAATGGGCCTCAGTCGATGGATCCCCGGCTTGTTTCAAGTGCCACGAGAGGATGGGCAAATACCGATCGCTGGCACCTTGGCTCAACAGGTTCGAGTAACCGATGGCGCGCTGAAGGTGCGCGGCTGGATAGCCGGGGGTATCGTCCGGGGCGAGCGTCTCGAGGATGCTGTTGGCCTGGAGCAGATCTTTTTGCGTTGCGAGAAAATTGCAGTAGTCCATCGCCGAGCTAGGCGCATCGCGCAAGCCCTCTTGAAAGATCCGCTGACTCAACCGCTCGGCCCGTTTCGCATCGGGCTGTGCGATGGCCTCGGTCAGTTTCTCGGAGTACTTGGTCGCGAGCTTCCTCTGATTGGTCGCACCCCAACCGGCAAGAAAAATCGCGGCCAGGGCGCAGCAAAGAGCGGGAAGCCCCGAAAGGAGCAACCCTCGACGTTTGCGTTGCTTTTCGATGGACTCGGGTCTACGCGAGGAAGGATTTCCCCGGGAGAAAAGCCCTAGCAACTCTGCGATCGCTCGGAACGGTGCAGCCGCAAGGCGTTGAAGGTAGCGAAGGTATTTCTGAAAACCTCTGGGTTCCATATCCGATTTTCTCCCGTTGGCTCTAATTCGAAAGGCCAGTGGCCCGTTCGAGACTTCTCCGGAGCGACTCGGGGCCAATCGAGTCGATCGATCGGGCCCACTGGAGCTTGCACTGCTCCAACCGGGCAGATGCGGACTCGGGATTGGCAAGGATATCCAAAAGTGCATCGGCGAGCCCATCGATCAGCGAATCGGCATCGACGAAACGAGGGGTCAGATCGAGGGTCGAGTTGCCCGCTTCGAGCCTCTGGAGAGTTTGGTAGTCCCGGTAATCCTCTCGGACCCGATTGGTATCGTTTTCGATTTCGAGAACTTCGATGCGTGGCGACTTGGCTTGCAGGGCCGCACGATTGTCCTCTCGATGCAGCCAATGCATGAATTCGATCGACATCGAGGACTGCCTAGTCTTCCTGCCGAGCGAGGCCAATAGCCCCTGGGCTCCGTTGTAGAGGAAAGGGAGCAATTGCAAGGGTTTGGAATCCGAGGCAAGACCGGCTCGCTGAAATCCATCGGTACGGGGCCAACCGATCCCAAAGACCGCTTTCCCCTCAGCGACCCTCTCCCAAGCCTCGACGGGGGAAGCCAAGATGGTTGTCGGCTCGATCAAGGCAAGTCGATGCAGAAACCTTGCGCTGCGAGCAAACTCAGGGAGCCCCAAACGTGCCGTGACTTTATAAGGGTCGATCAGTCCACGGTAGCGAGACTCGCTGGTGGTCATCACCCAAAGGAACCGCTCGACCAAGGCCCGCCGATCGATCGATGGGAGGTCGTTGAGTTTCTCGGCGAGCAAAGCCTGCCGGGCTCCGAGGCTATCCTGGAGAGTCGATTCGGACTTCTGGAGAAAGGCCTCAAAGCTTTCCCTAGCGAGCTCGGGATTGTTTTGGTTGCTCGCAATCGCCTGATGCAATCGCTTCAGCGGCTCGATGTCTAGCCCTCTGACGGCTGCAACCCAACAAGGGGCTCCCAGGGGCAAGCCCATGGACTTGCCGTTGTAGTGGGCAATCGACCGCCAGCGGCTCGACCAGCTCTCGATGCCTTGGGGCGACTCCTCGGAGTCTAAATTCATAGAACTAGGGGATTTCTTTCCCGTTTTTCGCTGATCGCCGTTTTGCTTTTCGCCGCCAAGTCGTTCCAAGAGTAGGGAGGGGAGCGGTGCGATCCAATCCTTTTCGACAAGAGTGCCTAGAAAATTCGCCGGATAGAGGATCACGTCCAAGGACGGTGTATCTTGCGTGCTGACTTTGAGCCGATCCAATCGGATCCGTTCGATCGGTTGGTCGGAGTATTCCTGCCATCGGCTCTCGAGCACCTCGGAGAGTTCGTCGCAATCGATGATTCCAATTTTCAGAGGGGGCAGGTCCCCTCGGCCTACTTTGCCAGCCGCATCGTTCTTGGTGCGATCCGGGGCCTTACCAGGGCATCCGGTTAGGGAGATCATCAAAGAGCACCCGAGCGAGAAAGAACCTCGAAGCCATGCCCTGCGCTCGATCGGCGAGACCAAGGCATCGGGGGGGCTGATTTTCTGGGATTTCATCTGGCATGTCTCCAAGGATTCGGCAAATCGGCTAGTATAGAAATCTTGGACAATCCATTGGATTTTTTCTAGACCAACCCATTCTAGCAACGCATTCATTATGGCTTATTATCTTGGGATCGATATCGGCACATCCGGCACGAAAAGCCTGCTAATTGACCAGTCTGGCAAGGTATTGGCCGAGGCGACAGCCAGTTATCCGCTTTTGACCCCAAAACCGCTTTGGACAGAGCAAAACCCTGAGGATTGGTGGACTGCAACCAAGCAAACGATCCAAGGGGTGCTTAAAAAAGCCAAGGTCAAAGGGGCCGATGTACGGGCCATCGGACTCTCGGGGCAAATGCACGGATCGGTTTTTTTGAATTCCAAAGGAAACGTCATTCGACCGGCCTTGCTCTGGAACGACCAGCGGACGCTGGCCGAATGCGAAGAAATCACCAAGCGGGCCGGAGGGCGAGACAAGCTCATTTCGATGGTCGCCAATCCCGCCATGACGGGTTTTACCGCACCGAAACTCTTGTGGCTAAGGAACCATGAGCCCAAGCACTACGATGCACTGCGGTACTTGCTTTTGCCCAAGGACGAGATTCGCCGACGCTTAACCGGTGAATTGGCCACCGACGCGAGCGATGCGAGCGGCATGCTCCTACTTGACGTCGTCAAACGCCAATGGTCCCAAGAACTCTTAACCAAGCTCGACATCGACCCGTCGATCCTTGCTCGCGTCTATGAGTCGGAGCAGGTCACCGGGACTCTTAAGGCCGATGTGGCCAAAGAACTCGGGCTCAGTACGGCCTGCAAGGTCGTCGCCGGAGCCGGTGATTGCGCCGCGGGTGCCGTTGGCAATGGGATCGTCAAGCAAGGGATCCTTACAGCCAGCTTGGGGACATCGGGCGTTGTCTTTTGTCATAGCGACACACCGCAGTATGATCGACTCGGGAGACTCCATACCTTCTGCCATGCGGTCCATGGCAAGTGGCATATGATGGGCGTGACGCTATCGGCCGCAGGTTCGCTCCAATGGTTTGTTCAGAATATTTGCAAGGATCTCGCGGCCAAAAAAGGAATCGATCCCTATGAGATTCTCACTGAAGAAGCCTCGGCGCTAAGCCCTGGATCCGAAGGCCTGTTCTTCCTCCCCTACTTGGCCGGGGAACGCACCCCCCATGCCGATCCACTTGCAAGGGCCTGTTTCATCGGGATGACCAACAAGCACACCCGCGGACATTTAGCCCGCTCGGTCATGGAGGGGGTCGCCTACTCGCTTCGCGAAAGTCTCGATATCATCGGCCAACTTGAGATCCCAGTCCAAGAGATTCGACTCAGTGGTGGTGGGGCCAAAAGCGATCTTTGGAAGCAGATCTTGGCCGACAGCTTCGGTCAAAAGGTTTGTTCAATCAATGCAGAACAAGGCCCTGGGTACGGCGTGGCACTCCTGGCGGCCGTCGGCGATGGTGCTTATAAAAATATCGAGGAAGCTTGCAAGGCGACGATCCGAGTCGTCGAGAAGCGTGCCCCAAAGAAATCCTCACAAAAGGCTTACGATGCTGCTTTTCCTGTCTATCGCAAGCTGTACGAGTCGCTCAAGGATCAGTTTGGCGAAATCAGCCGACTCGATGCCTAATTCAAGATGCTTGATGCAACAGGTGGACTCATCGCGTGCTTTTTCATTTAGGCAGCTCCAAGAAAAAGACCTTGATCGGCTCGACCTTGGTCGCGGCCGTCGCACTCATTGCCGCGATGGTTGCGCTCCCATGGGACCTTGAGATCTCCCAATGGGTCCGCCACAAGCACATTCCCGGTGACCTAAGACGGTTTATCCATCTGATGGAGATCTTTGCGCATACTCTCGGATGCGTGATGATCCTGAGCACCTTGCTATGGATCGACCAACGGAACCGAAGCAAACTCTGGGAAGCCTCCCTGTTTGTGCTGACTTGCGGAGTCCTTGCAAATCTAGCCAAGTACTTGATCCCTCGAAGGCGTCCTGCCACGTACGATTCGGAAATCTGGAGCTGGCTCAATCCTGACCGCGATCCGCAAAGCATCTTTCCCTCAAGCTGGGAGGCTTGGGGCACCCCTCTGAGCGAATCGTGGTTCAATGAGTCGGTTCGGAGTTTTCCATCCGGGCACACCGCCACTGCCGTGGCGATGGCTATCGGGTTGACCTATGTCTATCCGCGGGGAAAGATTCTGTTTTTGTTCATGGCAAGCATCGCGGCCTTGCAGCGATTGGTCTCAGGCTCGCATTACCTCTCAGATATTCTAGTGAGCATCCCTCTGACGCTCATGGTCGCATTGGCTTGGGCTTGGCTACCCCGTCGCGAACCTCCAGGCGACATCACGTAAGGATTTCTCGAACGACCTTACCGTACACATCGGTCAATCGAAAATCCCGTCCACCAAACCGATGCACGAGCCGCTCGTGGTCGATCCCCATAAGGTGCAAGATGGTCGCATGGAGATCATGCATGTGGACTTTGTTTTGGATCGCCAGTTGCCCGAACTCATCGGTTTGCCCGTAAGCTTGCCCGGCACCGACCCCACCCCCGGCAAGCCATACGGTAAACCCACCAGGATTATGGTCACGGCCTGTCCCATTCTTTTCGGCATAGGGTTGTCGACCGAATTCACTGCCGAACCAAACCAGGGTATCCTCCAAGAGTCCGCGGCGGTGCAAGTCCGAGAGCAAGCCGGCGACGGGCTGATCGACGGCTGTAGCATGGTCTAAGTGCTTGGGTAGATTCGAGTGTTGATCCCAAGCGGGGTTGGCCGAATCGTCGCCGTAGTTGACCTGAATGAATCGCACTCCCGCTTCGCAAAGTCGCCGGGCCAAGAGGCAACGTTTTCCGTAAGTCTCCGTCTCCTTGCGATCGATGCCGTAGAGTTTCTTGGTCTCCTCGGTCTCCTGGGACAAATCGAAGACATCCGGGGATGCCGATTGCATGCGTGCTGCGAGCTCATAGCTTGCGATCAGCGATTCGAGTTCGTCAGCCGCTGGTAGGACCAAATCGTTTCGGTCCGAGCCCTGGGCCAGTGGATTGAGTTGCAGTCGCTCGAGCTGCATTTGCTGCAATTGCCTCTGCATTTGCCATCGTAGGTCCGATGGAGCGTTGACCGATGGAATTCCAGCGATATTGTCGATGGTCAAGTCCGATTGGCTTGCGCGTCCGAGCGGGGTCCCTTGAAACCTCGCTGGCAAAAAAGCTGAGCCATGGTTCCGGAATCCCCCGTTTCCGATCGACGGAGCGATCGAAATGAACCCAGGCAGATTTTCGTTTTCGCTACCGAGAGCATAGAGGGTCCAGGCTCCGATCGAAGGGCGGACGGTATTGAGGGATCCGCAGTGAAGAAAAAGGGTCGATGGTCCGTGAGCAACCCCCTCGGTATGCATCGAGTGGATGAACTGCATGCGGTCGACATGCTGTGCGATGTTGGGGAAAAGATCGGAGACCGAGCGTCCGCATTGGCCATATTGCTTGAAGGCCCAAGGGGACTTCATGACTCTTTGGTTGCTGCCGAGTTTGCGGGTGTTGGCGAACTCCCGAGCATCGTCAAAGGCGATCATTTGGCCATCGTGTTTTTCCAAAATCGGCTTGGGATCAAACGAGTCGACTTGGCTAACCCCGCCTTGCATGAACAGAAAGATCACTCGCTTGACTTTGGCTCTATGATGCAATCCGCTCAAGCCTTCGATGCGGTTGCCTGGCTTGGAAATCTCTTGGGCTCGGGCTCCGCTTGGGCCTAACAACCCGTAGGCAGCCAGAGCGCCGAAACCGCAGGCAGAGGATTCGAGGAGTTGACGTCGAGTGAACATCGTCATGGGGTTCCTAGGTCAGGGAGCGTAACGAAAGTCGATCGAGGCGAGCAATTGATGCGCGAGTTCCTCAAGGCCACCATTCTCGACGACCGAGCGAGCCCAGGGCTGTTCGGTCGCCTCAGGATTCCGCCCGAGCGCTTTTCTGAAGATCGATTCGATGGCCGTGTCAAGTTTTCCCTCATCGAGTTGAGCGGGATCTTGTGAGGCGCTCGCAGGTAGATTCAGCGAGGAGACCAGCGCCGAGGCGCGTTGCCGAACCCATGGATGATTCATCATCGCCAGGGCTTGGGTTGCCACCGTGCTGCGATTTCGCTCGGAGATCGAGAAACTCGGATTGGCTCCATCGAATTCGCGGATCAGGGGTGGGAGGGCATTTCGAAACCAAGGCAGATAGACCGAACGCAAGTCGGCTTGATGATCGTAGCGATAATCCTCTTTGGTTCCTGGGCGGATGGTCGAGCCCACCGAACCCCCGACTTGCAATTCCCCACTGGCTTGGAGCATGGAATCTCGGAGCGCCTCGCTATCCAATCGCCTCATGAGTCCCCTTGCGAAAACCTGATTCTCAGGGTCTTTTTCAAGCGAATCGGGACTAGCCGCAATGCTTCGGCGGTAGGCCTTGGAGGTAGCGATTGTCCGGACTAACCATTTGGTCGACCAATCTTGGGCGATGAATTCCGAAGCGAGCCAGTCCAAGAGTTGCGGATCCGAGGGGGGCGAACCAGTCGTACCAAAGTTATCCACTGTCGGGACGATCCCCCGGCCCATCATGTGGTACCAAATCCGGTTGACATAGACTCGGGCAGTCAACGGATTTTCCGGAGCGATCGTCCATTGGGCGAGTTCCAATCGGCCGTTGTCGGTGGTTTGGACTCGTATTCGACGATTCAATTCAGGCTCATGGGAATTGATGCACGAGAGAAAACCTCGCTCAACGACAGGTCCTAAGCGATGGACCGAGCCTCGCACATGGATCGGGATATCCGAGGGAGACTCGGAAGGCCTGAGGGTCTGTGCCATGGGGCGAAAGTCCAATTCCTTCTGGATTTCAGTTTGGAGTTTCTCAAGAATGGCGATCTGTTTGTTCATCGATTCCTGCTGCTCGTCAACGTTTTTCGCAGAGGACTTGGACTCGGTTTGCGGCTCCTTCTTGGACGAATCCTCCAGCTCGGGCATAAACTGAACCGAGTCGGCGATGACATGGCCGTCGGCCTGTTCGTTGCTGACGATCACAAAGGCTGCTCCGTCTTTTTCGAAACGGTATCTTCCGAGGTTGAACCACAAGCCATCTTCGGCCGGTGGTGTTCTCTGATTCACCACAACGAGGGTTTCCCCGTCGGCATTAAAGACGCGGACCTGGGTCTTGGAACTTCGATTTTCGCCATGCGCGTAGGACATGCGAACGGTGTAGAGGCCCGAGGCCAGCGAACCGGGGTCGAAGGTAACGCTTTTGCTACCCCGGTCTTTGTTCTCGTCGTGAAGGTAACCCTCGTCGATGTAGACCTTGACCGAGTTGGATTCCTTCCAGGAACCGATCTTCTTGGCCTGTCGGTCGTCGACGACGACACCGGAGACTTCTTGGGAGCTTACGACCGTCGCGCTCTGGTTGCCCTGTTTCTTTCGATCTTTGAGCAGACTGAGCTCTTTCTTGACCTCCTGGAGCCTTTTTGCCAACGCGTCGAATTTCTGTTGCTCTTGGTCGGTCATTGGCAACGGTTGACGGATCCATTTCGAGACATTCTCGTGATCCATCGAGACCGAGGATTTGAGAATGCCGGCCAGGGCATAGTAATCGGCGGTAGGTATAGGGTCGAACTTATGATCGTGGCAACGCGCACAGCCGAGGGTCTGCGCTAAGAAGGTTCTCCCGAAGACTTCGATTTGCTCATCGACAGCATCCATCTCGAGTTGCTTCTTGTCTTGCTCCTCGTAGTTGTGATCGCCGATGGCCCAGAAGGTGGTCGCAACGAGCCGCCTTTGGAGTTCTTCGATGGTCCTGCCTTGAGGGCTTTGACGATTCATCAAATCCCCAGCGATTTGCTCGGCGATCACCCCGTCGAATGGGCGGTCCTGGTTGTAGGCCTCGATGAGATAATTCCGATATCGCCAAACATCAGGGAATACAAATCCTCGCAAGGTCAACGACTCGGCATAGCGAACGACGTCCATCCAATGACGAGCGAAACGCTCCCCGTAGCGAGCAGAGGCTAGGTACTCGTCGACCAAACGAGATCGGACCGAATCCCACTGCGAGTCCTCGGTGGTTTGAAACAGCTTCAACGCCGAATCGATCGACTCGTAGCTCGGATTCATTCCGTGCAGATCGATCGCTAGGCGGCGAATCCAAGTTCGCTCATCGACGAGCCGACTCGGTTCGACTTGAAGAGATTCGCTACCCCTAGCTAGAAATGCATCGATGGGATTCGATTGCCCGTTGGCCGGAATTTCGAATCGAACCAGTGGTCGATAAGCCCAATGCTCTCGAGCGTGCTCGACCCCAAGGGCCGAGTGTTTGGTAGCAATCGCTCCGGGTTTGCCGTCTTGCGGGGTGCCCTCAGGTTCTTTTTGGAAATCTAAGGATACCTTGGCTCCCAAAGCGATCCAGTCCTCAAGGATTCCAACCTCGGAAGCCGACATGCGGTTCTCAGGCGGCATAAGCAATTTCGGATCGCGGTATCGGATCGCGCGAAGGATCAGGCTATTTTCGGGCGATTCGACGATCAGAGCCGGACCGGAATCTCCTCCCTTGAGCATCCCTTCGAGAGAATCCAAGGACAGTCCGCCGTTTTGCTCGGTCGCCTGCGAATGGCATTCGTAACACTTCGAAATCAGCAGAGGTCGTACTTGTTTTTCGAAAACTTCATCGATGGCCTTCGGACCATCCTGAGCGAACGTCGCATCGATCGCACCGAGGAGTGCAAGGAGCAACCCACACCAAAACATCGTGTTCGACAGCGACGCCTTCGATGGGTGAAGGAATAAAAATCGGGACAATCGATCGAAACAAAAACGCATTGCAACGGTTCGAATGAGGGAGGGATGCGGCAGACCGAACGTATCGGTTTCCAGTAGTATGACTGATTCCTCGGGCTCGTGCAGCACTTCGGATCGTATTTAACTCGGCATTCTAGGATCTGAACCTCGAATTTTGCTTGCGATGGCACCCAGCAGCCCGGAAAATTCAGTACGTTGGGTGCATTCGACGGGTCCACACACCGGCACAATCCAAATCCTTGGGCAGATTGCAGGCCTTCGGAAAACCAATTCGGGCAACCATTTCGCGCAAGCAATTCAGGCAAGCATGAGGGAGCAAGCAACTTGGTGCTGATGAAAAAGAATTGGAAGCTCATCCTCGCATGCTCGGTCCTGCTCGTTTCGACCGTGTTGGTTTTAGCGCAACCGCCCCGAGGGCGTTTTCGGCGCGATTGGCAATCGGCCGGTCGCGGTGGTGTTGAGAGTTGGGAAATCGACAGCAAGTTCGTCAAGGACACGTTTACTTTCGTGCGGATCAAGTACGATTCGGCGGGCTATCGCCGTGGGGGGGGTTGGGCGACGGACTTTCGAGATAGCGAATTGAATTTCAGTTTGAGGCTTCAGCAGTTGACGACGCTCAAGGTGAATCCAGAGCCGATTGTTTTGGAATTGAGCGATCCGAAGCTTTTCGAATATCCCTTCATCTACATCATCGAACCGGGGGATTTGATGTTTCATGAACCGGAGGTACTGGCGTTGCGCAAGTACCTCGATAACGGTGGCTTCTTGATGGTCGATGATTTTTGGGGCGATGAGGAGTACGAGAATTTCTATCGAGAGCTCAAACGGGTGTTCCCCAACCGAGAGCCGCAGGAAGTCCCGCTGGAGCATGAGATTTTCCACTGTGTCTACGATTTGAAGGAAAAACCACAGCTACCTTCGATTCAATCGGCTTGGAATGGCAGACAGAGTGGAGTGATCTGGGAGCCGCGTTATGGATCCGACACGAGCATCCCGCATTACAAAGCGATCTTCGACGATGACGGAAGGATCATGGTCTTTATCTGCCACAACACCGATCTCGGGGATGGTTGGGAACGTGAAGGGGAAGATCCCTGGTACTTCGAGGAGTTTTCTGTGAAGAAGGCTTATCCTATGGGAATCAATATCGTTACTTATGCGATGACGCATTGAGAGAGTGAGGTTGCGTTGAATACTGCATCGACGGGTGATGGATCGAACCACGAGTCGGCAAGCGGATCGCCTAGCGAGTCGTCTAGCGAATCGGATGCTGTGTTGTTCGACCAGATCCAGAAGGGCCGAGTCCTGCTCGAACGGGAGCTTGAGAAAACCATCGTCGGGCAAAAGGAGGTCATCGAGCAACTGCTGATCTGTCTGTTCTCCGGAACGCATTGCTTGATCACCGGAGCCCCAGGACTTGCCAAAACGCTGCTCGTGCGCAGCGTAGCCCAAGCATTCCACTTGGACTTTAGCCGAGTCCAATTCACTCCGGACCTGATGCCAGCAGACATCACCGGCACGGAAATCCTCACGGACAATCAAGGGGTTCGTGAGTTGCGTTTTGTCCCTGGGCCAGTCTTTGCCAACGTGATCCTCGCCGACGAAATCAACCGCACGCCTCCCAAAACCCAGTCGGCCTTGCTCGAAGCCATGCAAGAACACCAGGTCACGGCGGCTGGAAAGAGGTATGGCTTGCCGAAACCTTTTTTCGTCCTTGCGACACAAAACCCAATCGAAATGGAAGGGACTTATCCGCTCCCAGAGGCCCAGCTCGATCGATTCATGTTCAACGTGCTGATCGACTATCTCCCCTTTGAAGACGAGTTAAAAGTTGTGCTCGACACGACGAGTCGAACGGCCGAGCCGATCGAAGCGCTCTTTGACGCCAAGGATATCTTGCAATTCCAAGCCTTGGTGCGCAAGGTACCCGTTGCGCACGACGTTGCCAGTTATGCCGTGCGGCTCGTGTCTGCCACCAGACCAAACCAGCCGAATACCCCGCAGTGGGTCAATGACTCGATCACCTGGGGGGCGGGGCTTCGCGCTGCACAAATGTTGGTTTTGGGAGCCAAAGCACGAGCGATTCTCCATGGCAAAACCCATGTGAGATTCGAGGACATCCGCAGTTTGGCTCCCCCTGTTCTTCGGCATCGCTTGCTGTTGTCCTACAAGGCTGAGGCTCAGGGGATGACCGTCGAGGACGCGATTGAAAAACTGCTCAGTGAAATTCCTGGCGAGTCATAAGGGCTAAAACCGGTGGCACTGGAAAACGGAACCGAATCGCAAACGACCCAAGCATCCAAGTGGATTGACTTAAAGACGCTCATGGCGGTTCGCAACTTGCAATGGCGTGCCCAAAAGGTTGTCGACGGATTCCAGACCGGTTTGCACCGAAGTCCTAAGCATGGTTTCTCGGTCGAATTCAGCGAGTATCGCCCCTATTCGGTCGGCGATGATCCCAAAACGATCGATTGGAAACTCTATGCTCGGTCCGATCGGTACTACCAAAAACGCTTCGAGGATGAAACGAACCGTCGATGCTATCTGGTGATCGATCAGAGCAAGTCGATGCAGTACGGTTCGATCGATTACACCAAGTACGAATACGCGCGTACGTTGATCGCCACCCTCGGACTTTTTCTGCTGCGGCAACGCGATGCGGTCGGCGCCGTTACCTTTGATGAACGTGTTACCGATTGGCTTACGGCGAGATTTCGCACAGGTCAATTCCAACGCATCCTTTCGATGCTCTCGAAACCTTGTGCCGGCCAAGCGACGGATCTGATCGCACCCCTCGAACAGATCGCCCAATTGGTGCAGCATCGAAGTCTCATTGTCATCGTATCGGACCTAATGGTTGGGCCTGAAGCGTTAAAAGCTCCGTTGGCATTCCTACGGGCTCGGCAGCATGAAGTCGTCTTGCTACGGGTTCTGGATCCCATGGAACTGAGGTTTCATCTCGAGAAACCTGTGTTGGTACGCGATGTCGAATCCGGAGAGGAACGTTTTGTCGATCCGGCGATGGTGGCCGATAGTTACCAACGAAACTTCCAGAAACATCGCTCGGAATTGTTCGACATCCTCACACCCCTGGGGATCCCTTGTGTCGATTTCCAAACCACCGACCCCATGGAGATGGTTCTGAGCAACTTCCTTTCGATGCGAGAGGCAGTCGGAACTCCATGAGCTTTTTGACCCCGTTGTATCTACTCGCAGGATTGGCTGTGCTGGCACCGATTCTGGCTCACCTAGTCAGAAAACGCCCCAGGGACGTGATCGATTTTAGTTCGATCCTCTTCCTGGAACCCTCGGCTCGGCGTCTGACGAGCAGAAGCCGAATCGAACATTGGCTGCTCTTGTTTTTGCGATCGCTCATACTCCTGGCTCTAGCCTTCGCCTTTGCAAGACCCTATCTGAAAACCTTTGTTCAACAGACTACTGCGGCCGATCCAGGCAAAGACCGAGTTCTGCTGATCGATGCGAGCGCTAGCATGAGACGCCCAGGTGCTTGGGAACAAGCGATCGAGAAAGCCAAGGAGTACCTGTCCCAAAGCGGTCAGGCCGACTCCCTGGCCGTCTATCTGCTGACCGACCGACTCGAACCCATCGTGTCCATTGAGCAAGCTCGCCAAGATCCAGGTCAGAGCCAAGCCTTGGCGGCTCAGGCACTCGATGCGCTGTCTCCAACGTGGTTTGCATCGGACATCGGAAAAGGACTTGTCCAGGCTTTAGAGTTGCTCGCAGATGAACCTCTCGAAACGCAGCAAGGGCAATCGGTTCGCTCTGCCCAGATCGCGATCGCTTCGGATTTCCAACAAGGAAACTCGCTGGAAACTCTCGGATCGATCCAGTGGCCATCGGATATTCCTGTGATCCCATTGGTATGCAAACCCAAGTCCCCCGGGAACGCATCCCTCACCATCTTGACCAATGCTGATCAAGCCGATCAAGAGGAACAAGAATCCACGGAAACTACCGTACGGGTTGCGGTCCGGAATTCGATCGATGCACCGACCGATCGATTTCGATTGCAATGGCTCGACCCCAGTGGCCGAGCATTCGATTCGACCAAAACCGAGGTGTATGTTCCAGCAGGACAGCAGCAAGTTGTTTCGGTGACTCGACCCCTTGAGCCCGACCCCACGGTGCCGATGGTCCTGGAGCTTCAGGGCGATGAGCAACCCTTCGAC
>Ga0208086_1000253_pt1 | contig 15900 bp, 8 predicted proteins | sample LakMenEpi06Jul10_FD_150675 | JGI IMG/M metagenome (GOLD analysis project Ga0208086, IMG submission 150675) | Freshwater microbial communities from Lake Mendota, WI - 06JUL2010 deep hole epilimnion (SPAdes) | ecosystem: Environmental > Aquatic > Freshwater > Lake > Epilimnion/Euphotic zone ...
GACGGCACCCTTGGGGTAGTCACCGTACCTGTCGCTGCAACATTCCCAGACATTACCGTGCATGTCGTATAGACCCCAGGCGTTCGGCTCCAAAAGTCCAACCGTATGTGTCCGATCGGAACTGTTGCGTTTAAACCAACCGTACTCGGGCAGCAAACCCTCTTCATCATCAAATGCATATGCCGTCTTGCTACCGGCGCGACACGCGTACTCCCATTCTGCCTCCGTCGGTAAGCGATACAAGCGGCCTGCTTTCTTCTCCTCAGGCAGGTCCGATAGCTTTTTGCAAAACTCGACCGTATCGTCCCATGAAACATTCTCTACAGGGAGATCTGCATTCTCGTTACCAACTTTGGGCCCTTGAAAGTAACTCGGATTCTTACCCATCACCTTTTCGTACTGTGCCTGAGTTACTTCGTACACACCAAGGTAGTAGTCCTTACTGATCGTCACTTCGTGCTGGGTCTCGTCCTTTTGACGGCCTTCCTCGCTCTCAGGCGAGCCCATCATGAATGTCCCTTTGGGGATCAGCACCAGCTTCATCCCAATGCTGTTGGTGATCTCTTTGGGCGCTTGGGCTCTGGCTTGATCCAGCAACGCAAGGAGGTAGAAAAGAACAAGGACCACAGAAAAAAACGAAATCGAGCGTTTCATGGCAAGATTTCTCCTGAAGTAGTCCATGGGGCTATTTGCAATACAAATACCCTTCCTATTTTACGCTAGCGGGACGCCTGTTGCTGTGTTGATAGGAAAAGTTCCTTTCTGGGCAACCTCGCCGTTTGACCCGTTTTGTTTGCGATTTGAAGCCTGTAGGAATCTCACTCTTTCCGTATGCCGACTCGACCCTCTGGTCCGCATGCCCAAAGGCTCTTGTCGCTGGCTACCGCGAGACTATGGAATGGTTGCTCGCTCAATGCATACCAAATTTTGCCATCCTCACTGAAATCACACCCGTTGGGGCCCGCACATATCCACCTTATCCATGCCGCTCGTGGATGCTCTATGCTCAGCGCCTCGGGTAGAAAAACCACACTCGAACGGAAACCTCTTGGGACTTGCCCCTCGGCGGCTTGCCAGACCCCTGCTTCGGAATCATAGATCGCAATGTTTCCCCGATTCGAATCGGGCTCCATGTAGTCTCCCCCGACGGCAACGGCCCGACCCTCTGGACTCATCGCAATCGAAAAAACACCTGAGGATTTACCACTCGGAATCGTCGCTATCGAACTTCGGGACCAACTCAGCCCCGCATCGTTACTGGTCAAAATCTGCGCTGGCCCCGGTGCTCCTCCAAGACCGATCCACACCGATAATCTCTCAGCAGGCTTGGCTCGGAACACAAGAAGGCTGCTGTTGCTTGCGGCAAAACCAGCCTCATGCTCATGCATGCGATAGTCTTCAACGCCGGCCGATTGCCATGTAAGTCCTCGGTCCCCACTGCGCAAGGCCATGAGCTTCGAGTCGATCGGATCGCCAAATGCGAACCCCTCCTTCTGGTCAACAAACCGTAACCCATCGATAAACGCTTGTGGGTTGCGATTCTCATAAACGATATCCCAGGATTGACCCGCATTGCTCGTTCTGTAGATTCGGCACGGAGATCCTGCTGTGGCCACGACAAGTTCATCGGCCGACCATGCATGAATCGATCGCAACTCGGTGGTCTCTAAGCCCTCGATGGGATGGACGGTCCAAGTCATCCCCCCGTCGATGGTCCTTACCAAAGTCGATCGGCTACCGCACGCCCAGGCCGTCGATCGATCGACTGGGGATAACCCCCGAAGCGACGCTTGGGTCCCTGTCGACGCAAGCTTCCAAAACTCCTCGGCTTGAGCAACTCCGGCCAGCGCCGCCAGAAAGACAACCATCGATACTAGTGAGCCTATCAGGTCTGAGCCTATCCAATCCCAGCCTATCCAATATCGTCTTGAAACCATTGCATTCCCTTTCGCTGCCCGTAGACACCTCGATAAAATCATCGCTCAAGAAAGTCATCGCTCAAGCCCCTCTTTTTCACACAACTCCATCACGATTGCCTTGGGGATAACGCTCAATACCAATCGGAACTCCTGACCAAGAGCCGCTGGCCTTAGGGCTCTCCAAGGATCTTCGCCGTCTAAGTGCAAAGGGATCCTTGCTGCACTCTCTATCTCTATTTTGGACTTCCGGTCGGTCGTGATCCGAGGATCGCTTGTAGGTATATCCCCGCGAATCATGCGAGGAAAGTACCTTACGATATCCCTTCGTCGCAACGCGCCGACGAGTAGCAAGTCGAAAAGTCCATCGTCTAGCTTCGCATGGGGCGTCAGCGGATAGCTTCCTTCTCTCAAACCGATCGCGGCGCTGATCATCAAATAGGCCTTTGGCTCTTGGGCGTCGATCCGGACCGGATCGGTGCGGTAGGAGGCCCCCATGCATCGTAAAATGGCAAGGGTGTATCGCAAGCGGGCCGGCAATCGCTTCATCCCTCTTGCGAGTTCCGCGACCCGGCCAGGAAATCCGATTCCAGCCACGTTGGCAAAGTACCTTCGTTGACCATTGCAATCCAATGCACCGATATCGACGCGCTGGGTAAATCGTTCTCGGGGCCTTGGTCGCTGAGCGAGCGAATAGGCATAATCGTTGGCTGTCCCCATAGGCATGATGGCCATGCGAACCTCTGTCGATTGGCTATCTAGGACCCCGTTTAAAATCTCATGGATCGTCCCATCTCCACCTGCAGCGATGATGGTGTCGAAGCCTTGCTGGCAAGCTTCCTTGGCCAACGATTCGCCATGGCCTTGGTACTCCGTCTCTCGATGGATCACTTGCTGAGCGTCCGAGGTGATCCAATCGGGCAAGCGCAACCCTTGCTGGAACCGCTTGCCCGCCACCGGATTGGAAATCACAAAGACTCTCATCGACTCTCATCCGATCCGCGATCCGACCCTAACTGCATTTGCGTTGACGCTTGTGCTCAGAAAAAGTTTGGCATCAATCATGAGCTGAATTAGCCAAGGAGGGTTAGCGGGTGGACGCGCGATTCCAAAGGGAGAGCGATTTCATGGCCCACTCTTTGGGATTCGAACGTTGCGAGGATCATCTCGGTGATTCCTAGAGCATCACCGAGTGAGCATTTCGGCTCTCGTTGGTTTTCGATGGCGAGCATCAGGTCCGCGATGGCGGCTAGGTGACCGGCTTGGTAGGTACCATCTTGGATCGGTTCGTCCAACCCAATTCCAGCCGACGTGACCTTTTCCCATTTTTTACCGGAGCGACCCGGTGACCAGCTCCCGTCCTGGAGGATGTAAGCGGGTGCAAGGTATCCGCTTTCGATTTCTAGGACTCCCTTGGATCCGAAGACTTGGAGTGCAAAACGGCTAGGATTTGCCGCCATCGATTTGCGTGAGCCAAAGCTTCCGCTGATCCCGTTGGGAAAAGTGTAATGGGCTTGGACATGGTCCCCGGCGAGTGGTCCGAGGCCTTCGTTTCCGTCAACCACATGCTCTTTTCGGATCGCTTGGCCTTGGACTTCGATTCGGGCCGAGCATCGGATCGGATCTCCTTGGGCGAACGATCGCATCAACGCGAAGATATGGGATCCGAGTACCCATAGGTCTTCGGCCCCACCGCGATGATCTTCTTTGCCTCGCCCTCGAAGTTCGAGAACCTCCCCGATAGCACCTTGACGAACCAATTCGAGCACGGTGGCAAGTACAGGGGAATACTGACCGGTATGGGCGATGGCTAGTTTAAGGTTTTTGGCTTCGAAGTCTTTGCGGATTTTGTCGCATTCGACCAGGGAGGGGCAAAAGGGTTTTTCCATGTAGACATGGCAATTGGCTTGGGCAGCCGCCGAGAGCATCTCGAAGTGTTGATCGATCCATCGTGGGCAGATCGCGACAAGATCGAGAGACTCTCTGCTGAGCATCTCATGGTAATCCGCATAGGATTTTTGGGGCCTAAGTCGCTCGACGGCTTTGGCAAGTCCTTGGGGGTTCGCATCGGCGCAGGCGACGAGTTCGACGTTGGGCAATCGTGTGAATGGAACATCGACCGCATGGCCGTAATCCCCTCGACCTGTCGCACCGATAATACCGACCCGGTATTGGCGGGCCGGTTTTATCGGGCTTGGTCCATTCGGGGTCGGCTCATTCGGGCTTGGCTCTTCGGCCAGCGTGCCCATGGCCGAGCGGGTCGGCGAAAGGCTTGCAAGCAGCCCGGTGGCCACAAGGCTGGATTGAAATCCACGGCGGGTTAAACGGTTGGTCATGGTTGGTTCCTCTTTTTATTCTTTTTCGGTGGAGGATCGCTTCCATCGTTTTTGGTGGGCATCGGTGCTCGGATCTCGGATCTCCAAGCGACCAGACGTGCGTGGAGATCGTTGGCTTTCTCCGGGTTGGCTTGAGCGAGGTTTTCCGATTCGCTGATATCTTTCTCCAGATGGTAGAGTTCCAATCGGCCGTCTTCGAGGAACTCCATGAGTTTCCAGTGCCCGAGACAGATCGTTGAAACCGGAGTGGTTCGCCACGTGTCTAAACCGGCTCCGAGGTAGCCTGGGAAATGTTGAAAAATCGCTTCGCGATCCCAAGTCGAATCAGGGGCCTTGGTCTCGGGGTCTTTCAAAAGGGGGACTAGGCTTGTGCCATCGAGCGTTTGTTTCGGCGCGGGAGCTTGAGCCAGTTCCAGCAGGGTCGTATAGAGGTCGACGTGGATCGTAGGGACGTTGCAGAGGGTGTTCGGTTCGTTGACGCCTGGCCATCGGACGATCAACGGGACGCGTGTACCACCTTCGTAGAGACTACCTTTGCCACTGCGAAGCGGGGCGTTGTCGGTGATACCACCGGAGTTCTTGATCCCTTCGCGGGCATAACCACCGACCCCTCCGTTGTCGGAGGCGAAGAGGACCACCGTGTTATCTGTGAGTTTGAGTTCATCGAGAGTCGCCAGGATCCGTCCGACGCTTTGGTCGACCGAGGCGATCATGGCTGCGTAGGTCGGATCGCCGTGGCCTTGCGCCGCAGGTTTGTTTTTGAAATGCGCGATTAGATCCGGTTTGGCTTGGTGAGGGCTATGGACCCCGAAGTGGGGCAAGTACAGGAAGAAGGGGCTTTGGTGATGGCGTTTGAGAAAATCGACGGCGCGATCGGTGAGGAAATCGGCAAGGTACTGGTCCTTGGGATAATCGACTGCGGGATTGGTTTCGAATTGGAAGTGTTTCCCTGCGCTGACGATCGCTTCATCGAACCCACGCTGGCTAGGATGGTATTTCCCAGAATCTCCGATATGCCATTTGCCGAACATGCCGGTGGAGTAGCCGACTTTTTTCAATTGCGAAGCGATCGTGTCGCAGTCCAATGGAAGTTGGGTGACATTATCGACCGGGCGGAGGGGTCGTTTGGACCAATCGAAACGATCGATACTGCCGACGGTGTAGATACCTGTTCGAGCCGGATGCTGTCCACCTAGGATCGCAGCGCGTGTGGGGGTACAGTTTTGGCAATGGTGGTGATTCAGGAAGCGAACGCTTTGGGATGCCAATCGATCGATGTTGGGGGTTTCGTAGTATTGGCTTCCGTAGCAGGCCAAGTCGGTATATCCGAGGTCATCGGCCAAGATGAAAACGATGTTTGGCCGGTTGCTGCCCGGTGGATTGCCCGGTGGATTGCCCGTGGGTGGATTTGCCAAGAGCTCGAAAGAGCAGGGGCCTAGCAAGCCGACGAGCAAGCCGATCCAGATCGAGCAGACCCATCGCGAGCAGACCCAGAGTGGTCTGCTCAAGAAAAGATGGATTTGAGGAACGGCACCGTGTGGCGAGTGACTCATCGGCAAGCGACCCTGAGGAGTAGAACATTGGCGGGCTTGAAACGCTCGCCATAGTTTACATGATTTCCAGAGTCGCTGCCTAACGCCTAACGCCTAACGCTTGCGTCGGGATCGGCGAAAGAGGGCAAGCGATCCGCCGAGGGTCCAAAGGGCCATGGTGGTCGGCTCGGGGACTTCGCCTCCTGTGGGATTGACATAGGTTGAATTTTTATCCAGCGTCCAAGCTTCCGTACCGTCGTTGAAGTTTTCGTACTGGTAGAACAGGTAGACGTTAATGGCTTCATTGCTACCGAAAAGTCCATTGGGCACGAAGAAATACATATCGGCTCCTCCGGTTCCTACCGAGCCATCGATGCGAACCTTTCCATCCACGGGACTGGTAAGGGTGGGATTATCCAAATCGTAGATCAGCGTCGCGGTCGTTAAATCGGCGATCGAGGTCAACGAGGCCGATGTGGAGGTAAAGACCTGGAGCATGGTGATGTCGATATGATCGTCTAGCTCAGATTGGTTTTGGTTGGCATCGAAGAGAAAGACGCGGAAGGCGTTATCGCTTGTCACCGGGATATCTCCGAGCACGATCGTATGGGTTTTGCCTCCACTGAAGATAGCTTCTGGGTTCCCGGCGTTTGCCGACGCGCCATTGAACGCGGCGACGAATCCATCGTCATTTGGTTTTTTTTGGTCGTCTTGGGTGGTCAGGAAGGCATCCGGGTTTTTGTGTTTGTTGTTGGTGTGTTGGAATACCGCAACGCCATCGCCAAGGGCCGTACCGATCGGCACGACTTCGAGATTGATAAACCCGGCCTGGGCCTCCATCGGTGTCGAAGACCAGCAGACCAGAGTCCCGAGAATTGCCCCGGGAATCGTCCCGAGAAGAGGCGCCTTGGGGTAACCCCGAAGGACGCGAGACCAAACTTTTTGCATTTTCCGCAGCATCATTTTTCGCAGCATCATTTTTCCCTTTGCTTGAAGCAAACCGAGCAAACCTAGGCCCCAGACCGACGCGGCTTGAGGCTTCGAGCATTCTGGAACTGCATCGCAATGGAAAAAATCGAGCGAAAAACCTTATGGGGATGGCGGAATTCCGGTATCGAGTTCGTCCTGGTGGATTCCGATCATCTATGGTAAAAAACTGGATATTCGAGGGGCGGTTGATCGCCAGCAGGACGTGTCCTAATTCATTCCGTTTTGAAAGAATCATCATTCATGAGCGACGTCGAAAATTGCATCATCATCGGGAGTGGTCCGGCGGGCTGGTCGGCTGCGATCTATGCTGCGCGAGCCAACCTGCGTCCACTGCTTTTCGAGGGGGCCATGACCGAAGAGAACCGGGTCATGGGACGCTTCCCGATGGGCCAACTTGCTCAGACGACCGAGGTTGAAAACTATGCGGGGTTTCCATCGGGCAAGCTTAAGGAGTTCATCGACTCGGCCATCGATCCGAGCCGTCAGTACATGTACCCCCCGGTCGAGGAGCATCCTCATGCGGTTACCGGTCCGGAGTTGATGGAATTGATGCGTCAGCAGGCCACGAACTTCGGCACCCGAGTGATCACGGACGATATTGTCAGTGTCGACTTTTCCAAGAAGCCGATGGTTTTGAACTCCAGCGAAAATGGATCGTTCCAAACCCGCACGGTGATTCTTGCGACGGGGGCGAGTGCGAATTATTTGGGGATACCGAGCGAAGAGAAATTTCGCAATCGTGGAGTTAGTGCGTGCGCGGTTTGCGACGGAGCGCTTCCACGATTTCGCAACAAACCGTTGGTGGTCGTCGGAGGGGGAGACTCGGCCGTTGAAGAGGCAAGTTATCTGACCAAGTATGCATCGAAGGTCTATTTGATTTTGCGGCGCGGCGAGATGCGTGCGAGCAAGATCATGCAAGAGCGAGCGTTTTCCAATCCGAAGATCGAGTTGGTCAAGTTCTCGGTAGTCGACGAGGTACTTGGCGATGAGGATCCTCGTATCGGAGTGACCGGAGTGCGGATTCGAAATGTTCAAAACGACCAAACCTCGACGCTAGAAGCGACCGGAATGTTCCTTGCGATCGGCCATACACCGAACACCAAGTTCCTCGGTGGGCAAGTCCAGACCCATGCAAACGGTTACATCGCCTGGACGCAGCCTTATAGGACCATCACCAGCGCCGAAGGGGTCTTTGCGGCGGGTGACGTGGCCGACGATTACTATCGTCAGGCGATCACATCGGCAGGTACCGGTTGCATGGCTGCCTTGGACGCCGAGCGTTATCTAGCGCATGCGGGAGTCCATTGATTCGCTTTTTGCACCCATCGTTTCGTGCGACTATTCGCTAGGCGGCTCTGTTTTCTGAGGAAGGACTTTAGTCTGTGGATCCCAAGGGCTCGAGCCGAGTGAAGGATGAGCAACGCGCTGACGTGCTTCCCATCGTTGTGCGCGGTGCGAGGGAGCACAATCTCAGGAACGTGAACCTTGAGCTACCCCGCAACCAGTTGGTGTGCTTTACGGGCGTCAGTGGCAGCGGCAAAAGTTCGCTGGCCTTCGATACGCTTTTTGCAGAGGGCCAGCGACGTTATCTTGAGAGTCTTTCGACCTATGCAAGGCAGTTTCTCGGGCAGATGCCCAAACCCGATGTGGACTTGCTTTCAGGGCTTGCACCTTCGATTTCCATCAGCCAGAAATCGACCGGTTACAACCCTCGTTCGACCGTTGGGACCATCACCGAGCTGAGCGATTTTTTGCGGGTTCTCTTTGCCCGATGCGGGACCGGGTTTTGCCCTCAGTGCGCTACGGCGATCTCCCATCAGACCCGTGATCAGATGGTTCAGAAGATCCGAGCATTGATACCCAAGAAGGCTTCATCGAAGGATTCGGCGGCTTGGTATGCGATATTGGCTCCCTTGGTTCGCAATCAGAAGGGGACTCAAAAGGATCTATTCGAGCAGATGCAACGGTTTGGATTCAATCGTGTCCGAGTCGATGGCAATCTCTATGCGCTGAGTAAGCCACCGGAGTTGGATAAGCATTACAAGCACGATGTCGATGTGGTGGTCGATCGGATTTGCGTAAGGCCCGAGTTGTTCGAGTCCCCGAACCTTGAGGTGTTGATCGGAGCGATCGACAAGGCATTGGATGTGAGCGATGGCCAGATGATACTCAGTCGGGCAATCCCGCTTGGGGGCAATGCCTCGAAGTCCGATGTCGAATGGGGTTGCGATACAGCCAATGATGTCGTTTATTCGTTGCTTTATGCTTGTTCGAAATGCGGTGTTTCGTATCCGACGCCGACACCGCAGATGTTGAGTTTCAATTCCCCTCAGGGGGCTTGCGAGACCTGTGAGGGGCTCGGTGTAGCGAAATTCTTTACCGAAGAGAAATTGGTTCCGAATCCTGCGCTGTCGATCCGAGATGGGGCGATCGAGCCTCTTGGGACTTGGGAAACCATGCCCCTTTGGCTGAAGCGAGGTTTGGGGGATTTCTGCTATGAGGTCCAAAAGATCTATAAATTGCCCAAGGACCCATCGAAGGTTCCGTGGCAAAATCTGGCAGAGGGGATTCGTAGGGTCTTATTGGTCGGCGATGGGAGAGCTTACGCGTATTGCAATCAACCCTCGACCGGCCCCCGGAGCTACTTGGGTATCGCGATGGACATGATGTTTGTCTACCGCGAATCGAACAGCCAAACGGTGAAATCTCGGTACGACCGGTATTTCGAGGAAGTCCAATGCCCGAGTTGCCAAGGGGAGCGGATCCGTGCGTTGGGCAGATCGATCAAGCTCAAGACGCTTACCGAGGGGTTTGACAATCTCGATCCATGGAGGTCGATCGGGCAGTGTTCATCGATGCCGATCGACGAAGCTGTCGAGTTCTTTGCGAGCTTGGAGTTGACCCCGACACAGGAGTTGATCGCTGCCGAGGTGCTCAAAGAGGTTCGCAACCGACTGAGTTTCCTTCAAGACGTTGGGCTCGGGTATCTGTCGCTCGATCGGGGGGCACCGACGCTTTCGGGGGGAGAGTCGCAGCGTATCCGGCTTGCCAGTCAGATCGGAGCCGGCCTGACGGGTGTATTGTATGTTTTGGATGAACCATCGATCGGTCTGCATGCTCGCGACAACGAGAAGCTACTGCGATCGCTCAAGAAGTTGCGAGACATCGGCAATAGTCTAATTGTTGTCGAGCATGACGAAGACACGATGCGAGCGGCCGATTTGTTGGTCGACTTTGGACCAGGTCCTGGGGTCAAAGGAGGCGAGTTGATTTCGGTCGGTTCCATCGAAGACATCTCCTCGAACGCAAAGAGTTTGACCGGGCAATTTCTAAGCCGTGCGCGTTCGATCCGACGACCACCGACGCGTCGAGTCGGCTCGGGAAAGACGCTCAGAGTTTTAGGGGCCAAGCACAACAATCTCCGCAACATCGATGTCGATTTCCCTTTGGGTCGGTTGATCGCCGTGACGGGCGTCAGTGGTTCGGGGAAAAGCTCACTGGTCACGGATATCCTGTCGCCAGCTCTGCGCAATGCGTTGAATCGCGCCGAGGATTCACCAGGGGCCCACCGAGCGATCCAGGGGATCGAGTTTTTGGACAAGCTGATCGAAATCGATCAGAGTCCGATCGGTCGGACCCCTCGGAGCAATCCTGCGACGTACACCAAGCTCTTCGACGAGATGCGAGACTTGTTTGCTGAACTCCCCGAGAGCAAGCGTCGCGGCTTTTTGCCCGGCACCTTCAGCTTCAACACCGAGATCGGACGATGCTCGTTGTGCGAGGGGCATGGTGCGATCCGCTTGGACATGGAGTTCCTGGCCGACATCTGGGTACCTTGTGCAGTGTGCGAAGGCAAGCGATATTCGCGAGCGACCCTGCAGGTGCTTTTTAAAGGCAAATCGATCGCGGATTGTCTTGATTTGGATGTTCAGCAGGCCATCGAACTTTTCGATGCGTTTCCGAAGATCATCAGCAAGCTAAGGACTTTGGCCGACGTCGGGCTCGACTACATCAAGCTCGGTCAGCCATCGCCGAGTCTCTCAGGGGGAGAAGCCCAGCGGATCAAGCTTTCGCGGGAGTTGAGCAAGCGCGGGACCGGACAGACGATGTTTGTTTTGGACGAGCCGACGACCGGTTTGCATTTCCACGATATCGATCTTTTGCTTCAAGTCCTTCACAGTTTGGTGGATAAAGGAAATACCGTCGTCGTCGTTGAACACAACCTCGACTTGATCCAGTCAGCCGATTGGGTCATCGACCTCGGACCCGAGGGAGGGGCCGGGGGTGGGATACTGCTATGTCAGGGTACTCCCGAGCAGGTCGCTCGGAACCCGGACTCTTACACGGGCTTAGCGATCAAGCAGTATTTGGAGAGCCGTGAGAGTGGTTCGACCAAGCCGAAGAAATCGGCTAGTCGCAAGAGCAGCAAAGCCAAGGTTGAACCGATAGCATCGCCGCTGAGGAGTCCGGCGTTGCAAGATATCCGCGTGATTGGAGCAACGCAGCACAATCTCAAGAGCGTGGATGTGACGATACCTAAGCAGGCCATGACCGTCTTTTGTGGGCACAGCGGGAGCGGTAAGACCTCCTTGGCGATGGAGACGATTTATGCCGAGGGGCAGCGACGATTCGTCGAGAGCTTGAGCCCTTATGTGCGGCAATTCGTCGGGCAGATGCCCAAGCCGCCGGTGGAGAAAATCGAGGGGCTCGCCCCTGCGATCGCGATCGAACAAAAAGGGCTTTCGCACACTCCCCGTTCGACCGTCGGGACAGTCACGGAGATCTACGATTATTTTCGAGTGCTCTATGCGCGGATGGGCAAGCAGCATTGCACGCAGTGCGATGCACCGGTCGAGTCCCAAACGATCGACCAGATTCTCGATCGTTGGATGCAGAAGAAGGAAGAAGCCAGCCGCAATAAAAAGCTGCCACAGCGATGCTTGCTGTTGGCACCCGTGACGCTTCAGGCGAATCAAAACCTCGAGGGCTTCTTGCAGGACCTGCTCCGGTCGGGTTACACACGGATTCGGGTCAATGGCAAGACACACGAAATCGATCAAGAGTTAAAGTTGCCAGCCAAGCAAGTCTCGCAGCTACAGGTCGTCATCGATCGGATCCAGTTCGATCAGATCGATCGCAAGCGTTTAGCCGATAGTGCGGCAACGGCCTTAGGGCTCGGTTCGGGAATTGCGCAACTGGCTATGGTTGACGATCGTCCGGAAAATCGATGGGCCATCGAAACCTATTCGTTGCATTCGGCGTGTCATGCTTGCGGCATTTCCTTTGAACCCCTCAGCCCGCATTCCTTTTCGTTCAATTCCGCGATCGGTTGGTGTGAAGCATGTTCGGGCATCGGGACCGAAGCCGGAGCCGATCCGATGCGATTCATCGACGCTGGGCTGAGCCTGCTCGAGGGTGGTTTGCACCTATGGAATCCCGTTGGCAATCCGATGGCCCTAGCGATGGTTCGAGCCATGGGAAGTCATTTGGATTTGCCGGTCGAGGAGCCGTTTAGGACCTGGAGCAGAAGCCAATTTCATAAGCTCTTCCATGGAGCCGAGGAGGTGTTGATTCCTATCTACTCCGGGGAGCAATTGTCGTTTGAATTCCGGTACGAGGGGATCCTGCCAACGCTCGAGTTTATGGCCAAGAACAATTCGTGGATCAAATCGCAATTGCAAGGGCAACTTGGCGATGTGCCATGCAGGGTTTGCGGGGGATCCAAGGTCAATCCGCAGGCATCTGCGATGCGTTGGTTTGACAAGCCGATTGCAGACTTGATGTGCATGACACTCGAGGACTTGCAGGTTTGGATGCAATCGCTTGATTTCTCTTCGCATCAGGTGCAGGTTGGGGGAGAGCTCCGACGGGAGATTCTCCAACGCCTTCGATTTTTGGTCGATGTTGGATTGGATTATCTGACGCTCGGGCGAACGGCGAACACACTCTCGGGTGGCGAGTCGCAACGGATTCGACTTGCCAGTCAGCTCGGAACAGGATTGAGCGGGGTGTTGTATGTATTGGATGAGCCCACGATTGGGCTTCATCCGAGGGACAATGAAAAACTGATCCGCGCGATGCATCAATTGAGGGATTTGGGAAATACACTGTTGGTTGTAGAGCACGATCGCGATGTGATACGAAGTTCCGATTCGGTTCGGGATTTTGGGCCCGGGGCAGGTTCTTTGGGAGGGACGATTGTCGCTCAAGGTAGCGTCGAGGAGATTCTTAAAAACCAAGCTTCCGTCACAGGTCCTTATCTCAATGGTTCCAAGTCGATTCAGATCGATCAAAAGCGAGCATCGATCATCGATCCGGAAACGCACCAGGAGCGGCCAGGATGCAAGTGGTTGACAGTGCGCCGAGCCGCGCACAATACGCTCAAGTTGATCGATGTTGCGTTTCCCTTAGAGCGTCTGATTGCTGTCACCGGGCCGAGCGGGAGCGGAAAAAGTTCATTGATCCAAGGGATTCTGTATCCAGGCTTGGCACAGAAGTTTTATCGGAGCAATAAGGTGCCCGGTGCGCACGGTGCGATCGAAGGGGCCGAGCAACTCAATAAGGTGCTTCAGGTCGATCAATCCCCACTGGGCAATAGTCCTACGAGCACGCCTGCGACTTACACAGGGGTCTTCGATTCGATACGGCAATTCTATGCATCATTACCCAATGATGGATTCATACAGTCGGGGAGTTTTAGTTTCAACGCGGGCAACGGGCGTTGCATGGCATGCGACGGTGTCGGGAAACAGCGCATCGAGATGCATTTTCTTCCAGATGTTTGGATCGAGTGCGAAGCGTGTCAGGGTAAGCGGTATCAGGATCGAGTCTTGGCCGTCAAATACCGTGGGAAAAACATCAATGATGTGCTCGAGTCGACGACGGCAGAAGCCTTGGAGCACTTCAGCGAGCAACCTCGGATCGCCAAAATGCTCCAGATCATGTGCGATGTGGGGCTCGACTATGTGAAGCTTGGACAGAGCGCACCGACCCTATCGGGAGGCGAAGCGCAGAGAGTCAAACTGGCTGCCGAGTTGGTCCGTCCAGCGACGGGGAAAACGCTCTTTGTGCTCGACGAACCGACAACCGGCTTGCACTTCGATGATATCAATAAGCTGATGAATCTGCTGAATCGACTCGTCGACCAAGGCAACTCGGTGGTGATCATCGAGCACAATCTCGAGGTCATCCGCGTGGTCGATTGGGTGATCGATCTTGGGCCTGAAGCGGGCAAGGCTGGAGGCCAGTTGGTCTTCGAGGGGAGTCCACAGATGCTCATCGATTATGGGCGAAGCACGTTGGTGCAAGGAGTCCCGAAGGGTCGGCATCGGAGTTATACTGCAGAGGCATTGGCGCAGTGGGAGAGCGTTCGGACCGGAGAACCCGGCTCGGCCTCCCAAGAGCCCGATGTGAGTAAGAAGCGTGCTAGTCAATCCCGCGCTAAACAAACCCGTGCGGTTAAGAAGCGTAAGTCACCCGAGTAATCGAGTACTGTTACCGACAGGAGGCATTCATGCGCAATGCATATACGTTATTCTTGGTTCATTGTTTTTCATTTGCAGTCCTCTTGTCTACAAGTTGCGGTTCGAGGGTTTTCGGCCAAGGAGCCGAGGGGGCAGTTCGCATCGATATTGCCCGAGACACATGGGTGTCGAATTACCCATCGGAGCAAAGCGGTTCGAATGGTGGTGCGCCGAGGCTCAAGCTCAAGTCGATCGTCGAGCTTTCGATCATCGATTTTCAGCCTGGGGTGCTCAAGGGCAAGCAGATTCAGAGTGCTAAATTGATGCTGAAGGTCGAGGGGGACCGACCCATCGAGCGCGTGACGCTCAGCACGCTCAGTGCCGACTGGATTGAGGGGGATGGGAGTGGATATCAGAAAGTTCAAGGTGCATCGACCTTTACCCACCGGGTTTATCCCTCCGAGCGATGGTACGACTCGGATTTAACCGCTGTGAGTATTGGCCAGGGCAATACGATCTATGCCTCGGTCGATGCGAAGCCATCGGCGAGCAAGGGCTGGGTGGAGTTGGATGTACCGCCTGAAATTTTGCTCGCCAGGGTCCATGGTTTGAGTTATGGAATTGTCTTGATGGATGACACAGGAAGCACCTGGACTCGCAACGGGGAGGAATTCAAGCAGGAGATATTCCCCAATCGATTCGTCGCGAGCAAGGACTCGAATCGCTCAAGCGCTCCTTATTTGTTGGTGCAACTCGGCCCCGAAGTACCCAAGCAATCCGACAGCGAGCTCCCAACGATCGACGAATTGCGTTCTGTGCCTCCTGATGAACAAGATCCTCGATGGAGAGTTACATGGCAGATCGAACCGAATCGAATCGATGAATTGATCGGATTTCGTGCGAAGCTCGATGGCGAGCAGCTTGCCCCGTTTTGGGTGCCATCGATACGAAGCCATGACAAGCATCGGTTTTTAATGCCGTTGGATCGGATTTTTTCCCCGAATTCGAAACTCTTGAGCAAGGATTCCACTTCGGCGAAAATCAGTGTCCAGGCGATCGACAAGCATGGGAATCTAGGGCTCGAGCGGATCGTCCAAGTCCCCATATTGCGTCAGGAAGATTCGGCACTGGCCCTCAAGCCGGTGGCAAACCTCAGCGGCAAAAAGAATGCGAATTTTAAGAATGATGCCTACTGGACTGGGGCACTCGAAGCTGCGGGTACGCAATGGAGCGTGATCGACCCACTCGATACTTATGTTTCTAAAACCAAGACTTTGATCCCGGCTCAGCGCGAGAGCTATCTGAAGTCCAATCACCTGTTCGATGCACAGACACGCACCGTCAGGCTCGACATGGCGCGAGGCGCGTGGGCTGGTTTTCAGGTCATATCCAAACAGCCCGGTGCGCCGAGAATGACCTGGAGTTGGCAAAACCTCGATTCGCCAAAGAGTCCTCTGGAATCGAGCCGTCTTGAGATTTACACCTATCGGGACGTGCCGAGCGGCGACCAATCGATTCCCGATCCATTGATCGCGATACCGCTTGAGGGAAATTTTCCGAAGTGGACCACACGCGAGTCGCCTGCGGGACGTGGATCGAATTGGTTGGTTGAGACCTATGTTCCCCCCGAGGTTCCGGCTGGGGAATACAAGGCGGTTTTGAG
>Ga0208086_1000254_pt1 | contig 15842 bp, 14 predicted proteins | sample LakMenEpi06Jul10_FD_150675 | JGI IMG/M metagenome (GOLD analysis project Ga0208086, IMG submission 150675) | Freshwater microbial communities from Lake Mendota, WI - 06JUL2010 deep hole epilimnion (SPAdes) | ecosystem: Environmental > Aquatic > Freshwater > Lake > Epilimnion/Euphotic zone ...
CCCGAGAGCGCGACGTGCTGCGTCTGCGCTACGGCCTCGACGACGGCCGCATGAAGACCCTTGAGGAGATCGGCCAGATCTTCGATGTGACCCGCGAGCGCATCCGCCAGATCGAGGCCAAGGCCCTGCGCAAGCTGCGCCACCCGAACCGCAACGGCGTGCTCAAGGAATACATCAAGTGAGTGAGGGTCTGGCGGCCCTGCGTGGGCTGCGCAGCGCTCCGGCACTCGATGCCGGGGCCCGTGCAGCCCTGCGGGCCGAACTGGAGCCGCTGCTGGCACGCTGCGACTGGTTCACGGTGGGAGTGATGGCTCCCTCCGCTCACGCGGCGGTCTCCTGCCTGCGGGCCCTTGAAGCGGCCCTGGGCTGGAGTGCCCTGGACCTGGATCCAGCCTGCGAAGCCCTGGAGGCGATCGAGGGACCGGTGTTCCTCAAAGGCAACCAGACCAGCCGCCGCTTCCTGGTGCGCCGGGAAGGCGGCCTGGGGGAAGGGTTGCTGATCACCGGCCACAGCCCGGCCGATCCTGACGTGGAAGACACCTGGGGCCCATTGCCCCTGGATTTCTTCGGCCCGTAATCTGGGCGGCTGTGATTCGCCTCTGATGGCCCACCCCCTGCGCATCGCCTCCCGCCGCAGCCAGCTGGCCATGGTGCAGACCCATTGGGTGCGGGATGAGCTGGCCAAGGCCCACCCCGGCCTGGAGATCAGTATCGAGGCGATGGCCACCCAGGGCGACAAGATCCTGGATGTGGCCCTGGCCAAGATCGGCGACAAGGGCCTGTTCACCAAGGAACTGGAGGCCCAGATGCTGGTGGACCGGGCCGACATCGCCGTCCACAGCCTCAAGGACCTGCCCACCAACCTGCCCGAGGGCCTGATGCTGGGCTGCATCACCGAGCGGGAAGACCCGGCCGATGCCCTGGTGGTGCACGCCAAACACCAGGACAAGACCCTGGCCACCCTGCCGGAGGGCGCGGTGGTGGGCACCAGCTCCCTGCGGCGCCTGGCCCAGCTGCGCCACCACTTCCCCCATCTGGTGTTCAAGGATGTGCGCGGCAATGTGATCACCCGCCTGGAGAAACTCGATGCCGGGGAGTACGACTGCCTGATCCTGGCCGCCGCCGGCCTGGGCCGCCTGGGCCTGGGGGATCGCATCCACGAGCTGATCGATCCCTCCATCTCCCTGCATGCGGTGGGCCAGGGGGCCCTGGGCATCGAGTGCCGCGACGGCGATGCCGCCGTGCTGGAGCAGATCAAGGTGCTGGAGCACACCCCCACCGCCCGCCGCTGCCTGGCCGAGCGCGCCTTCCTGCGCGAGCTGGAGGGGGGCTGCCAGGTGCCGATCGGCGTGAACAGCCGCTTCGAGGGTGAGGGCAATGGAGCCGAGTTGGTGCTCACCGGCATGGTGGCCAGCCTCGATGGCGTGCGCCTGATCCGCGACGAGGCCCGCGGCCCGCAGACCGATCCCGAAGCGATCGGCATCGCCCTGGCCCACACCCTGCGCGCGCAGGGGGCTGGGGAGATCCTGGAGGAGATCTTTGCCAGCGTCCGCCCCGAGGCCTGAGGTCGGCGCCACCCCCTTCCAGTGGGGGTTACTCGCCTGGGCCGCCCTGGTGGGCGTGAGCACCGGGCTGGCCGTGGTGGCCTTTCACGAGCTGGTGGGACTGATCAACAGCGGCCTGTTCGGTCCGGGGGTGGAGGCCCTGCTCTCGATCGGCGGCAACAACCCTCTGCAGGCCGACCAGCTCACGGTCGTGGCACCGCCACCGCCGCCGCCGGTGGACGAGAGCACGCCGCTCAGTGCGCTGCTGCGCATCGGTCTGGGGGGCCTGGGCTATCTGCCGCCGCCGCCGGTGGTGGCCGAGCCGCCCGCGCTGCCCTCCCCGGCTCTGCCCGACTGGTTGCAGCTCTGGCCGGTGCTGGTGGTGCCCACCCTGGGCGGTCTGGCGGTGGGTGTGTTGCGCCGCTACGGACCGGAGCTCGGGCCAGGCCTGCCCAGCCTGATGGCGATGGCCGATGGCTCGGCCCCGGCGGCCCCGCGCCTGCCCTGGCTGCGGCTGATCAGCGCCTCCCTCAGCCTGGGCAGCGGCGCCTCCCTGGGACCGGAGGGTCCGAGCGTGGAGAGCGGCGGCAACCTCGGCCTATGGCTGGCCCAGCGGGGCCGCCTGCCGCCCCAGAGCCAGAAGGCCCTGGTGGCCGCCGGGGTGGCGGCCGGACTGGCGGCGGGCTTCAAGGCACCGATCGCCGGCGTGTTCTTTGCCTTTGAAGGGAGCTACAGCGCCATCCAGGGGCGCCCCAGCCTGCGGGCCGTGCTGGTGGCCTCGGTGGCCTCAGCGCTGGTGACCCAGCTGCTGCTGGGCGATGAACCGATCCTGCGGCTGCCGGCCTATGCGGTGCGCTCCCCCCTGGAGCTGCCGCTGTACCTGGGCCTGGGGGTGTTGGCCAGCGGCATGTCCTGGCTGCTGCTGCAGACCCTCGCCCTGGGCCGGAGTGCAGGGCTGCAGCGCTGGCTGCGGGCCCTGCCCCCCGGCCTGGCCACCGCCGCTGGGGGGCTGGCCGTGGGACTGATGGCACTCGCCTTTCCCCAGGTGCTGGGGGTGGGCTACGACACGATCGAGGCCCTGCTGGGGGTGGACGGGGGCATTCCCGTGCTGGCCCTGCTGCTGCTGCTGGGGGCCAAGCTGCTGGCCACCGGCATCAGCAATGCCTCCGGGTTTGTGGGGGGCGGCTTCGCGCCCGCCCTGGTGCTTGGGGCGGTGCTCGGCAACTGTTACGGCCAGTTGCTGGGAAGCGGCGGCCTGCAGCTGCCGGTGGCGGAACCACCGGCCTACGCGATGGTGGGCATGGCCGCTGTGCTGGCCGGCAGCGCCCGGGCGCCGCTCACCGCCCTGCTGCTCCTGTTCGAGCTCACCCGTGACATCCGCATCGTGCTGCCGCTGATGGCCGCCGCGGGCCTGAGCGCCGCCCTGGTGGAGCGCTGGCAGGGCCTCAGTGATCCCGGCCTGCTGGGTCCGGACATCACGGAGGAGCGCCGCCGCCGCCAGCTGGCCGCCGTGCCGGTGGGCGATGCCCTGGAGCCCGAGGCACCGCTGGTGCTGCCCCGGGAGCTGCCGGCGATCGCGGCGCTGGAGCAGCTGGTGGCGGCCCAGGGCCATTGCCTGCTGGTGAGAGAGGGCGATCAGGTGGTGGGACTGGTGACCCTGCCCGACCTGCAACGCGCCCTCACCGCCGCCAGCGACGACGCCCTTGCCAACAGCCCGAATCCACCGCCCCTGGCGCTTGGGGAGTGCCAGCGCTCCGAGCTGGTGTGGCTGCCGCTGCAGGCGTCCCTGGCCCAGCTGGAGGACCAGTTGCGGCCAAGCGGCCTGCGCCAGCTGCCCATCTTCGAACTGGGAACGGGGTCGGTGCTGCCGGTGGGCCTGCCACGCCTGGGCCTGCCCCTCGAGAGCCTGCGGGGCGTGGCCAGCCGGGATGGGCTGGCCAGGGCACTGGCCTCCCGGCTGATTCCTTCACTGGCGGATCCCCTGGCCGCTAGTCAGCAGGCCTGATCCACCTGGATCGCGGAGAAGTGGCTGGGCTGGAGGGAGCTGGCCACCGGATCGGCCTGCTGGAGCCGCTGCACGATCCGCTCAAGATCGAGGGCAGACAGCTCGCCATTGCCGCACCACTTGAGCACGGTGCTGGGCACCACAGCGGGGTGGGCACCACCAGGGTCGCCTAGCGGGTGATACCCGGCCATGGAGGACAAAAAAACGTGTGGGAAGGCTAGGGAGCCCACCCCCACAGATCGGGGCCAGCAGGGAGGATCTGCAGGATGTCTTCCGGGTTGGGACAGAGAACGTCAGGGCCGACTAAATGGCCTAGGGCTTGACGATCACGGGTGTGCCGAGCTGCACCTTGGAGAACAACTCCCGCACGTGGGGCGTGAGCATGCGCACGCAACCATTGGACACCGCAGCCCGGGAGGTGACGGTCCAGGCCCAGGCATCGGGGGTGCCATGGATGCCGTACTGGTTCACACCGCTCTGCTTAAAACCGATCCAGCGGTCACCCAGTGGTGCCTGGGGCCCCCTGGTGGCGTTGATCTTGCCGCTGGAGGTGCTCTGGTACACCGGGTTCACCACCATGTTCTCGATGGTGTAGCGCCCCACTGGCGTGGGGGTGCTGGGGTCACCGATGGCCACGGGCCAGCGGCCGATCACCTGGCTGCCCTCGATCAGGCTGATCTGGCGCTTGCCCAGCTCCAGGAGGATCTCCCGCACCACCGGCGGCTCAGGCGGTGGGGGGGCAATCATGGCCGTGCTGGCGTCTGCTGGGGGAGCCTGGGCCTCCGCCAGGCTGGCGCCAGGTGCCAGTGCCCAGCCCAGGCTGGCCACCAGCCCCAGCAGGGCCAGGGAGCCCCTGCTGGGGCTGGTGAAGAGAACACGCGGGAACTGGCGCATGGCTGGAGCGGAAGGGACAGGCGGAGAAGGGGCTCAGGGGCGCAGAGGCAGCAGCTTCAGTCGACCAGCTTCGGAGCGATCTCGCTGTTGTAGCGGGTCTCGCACTCCTTGATCACCCTCACGGCCTCGGCGGCATCGAAGAAGCCATTCACGCGGCAGGTGCCAGGCTTCTTGAGGTCCTTGTAGTGCTCCCAGTAATACTGGGTTTCCTTGAGCCAGTGGTCGCCCAGATCGGTGTAACTGGTGATGTGATCCATGCGCTTGTCATCCGCCAGCACGGCGATCACCTTGTCGTCCACCTCGCCGCCATCGTCGAATTTCATGATGCCGATGATGCGGGCCTCCACCAGGGAGCCGGGCACGAGGGGCTCGGTCACACCCACGATCTCGATGTCGAGGGGGTCGCCGTCCTCGTCCCAGGTGCGGGGAATGCAGCCGTAGGCGAAGGGGTAGGCCAGGGAGGAGTAGCCCACCCGGTCGAGCTTGAGATGGCCGGTCTCGGTGATCAGCTCGTACTTGTTGATGGTGTTGCTGTTGAGCTCCACGATCGCGTTCAACCGCAGCTCCGCTTCATCGGCAAACGCGGGCAGCACGTGCAGCAGGTTGGCCATCGTGCGGCTGGGAGCTTGGTCGATGTTCGCCATGGGGGAGCGGTAGCGCGCCGCGCATCCTATGCAGAGATCCGGTTGGTTCCCACGGTCCCATCGGCCAGCTGGTCAACCTTGCTGCCCAGGTAGGCGAGGAAGGGCTGGGCGCTGAGGGCCCGTCCGCTGACCCGCTCCACCAGCTGCTCGCCGTTCACTGCGCGGCCCAGGGGCCACACGGTTTCAGCCAGCCAGCTCTGCAGGCGGGCCTCCTCGCCGGCGGTGATCAGGGCCTGGATGGGGCCGTGCCGTTGCTCGAAGGTCTCCGAGAGCTGGGCGCTGATCAGGTGGCCCAGGGCATAGGAGGGGAAATAGCCGAACAGGCCTTCTGCCCAGTGGATATCCTGCAGGCACCCCTCGGCGTCAGTCTGGGGCTGGATTCCCAGCAGATCCTGCATCCGTTGGTTCCACTGCTGCGGCAGCTCTGCCACCGGCATCTCCTGTTCGAGCAGGGCCAGCTCCAGCTCGTAGCGCAGCACGATGTGCAGTCCGTAGCTGAGTTCATCGGCCTCAACGCGGATCAGACCGGGCTTGAGCGGGTTGAGCGCGCGCCAGAAGCCGAAGGGGCCGCCCCACGGATCGCTGGCAGGCCCGCCGCCCAGGCCGGCGCAGAAGCACGGGTGCCAGCGCTCGGCGAAGGCGCGGCTGCGGGCCACGCGGCACTCCCAGAACAGCGACTGCGACTCGTGCACCCCCATGGACGTGGCTTCTCCGAGGGGCCAGGGGAAGTAGTGGTCGTCGGTTCGGGGGAGCCCCTGCTCGTAGAGGGAATGCCCCCATTCGTGGGCGGTGGCCAGGAAGGCGGAGAGGGGCTGGCCGGGCACCACCCGGGTGGTGATGCGGAAGTCCTGGGGGCCCACGGTGCAGGAGAAGGGGTGGGCCGAGCGGGAGCGCTGGCAGCGGGCCGGGTCGTAGCCCCAGCTGTCGAGGAGCTCGGCGCAGAGCTGCTCCTGGAGGGTTTCGGAACAATCGATCGTTTCGGGCTGGGGAGTGCTCGCGGCCCTGACCTGCTCCAGCAGCTCCGGAAGCTCAGTCTTCAGGGGAGCAAACAGCTCCTCCAGCCGGGCCTTGCTGATGTCGGGCTCAAACGGCTGGGCCAGGATCTCCCAGGGGCTGCGGACCACCGGCTCGGCGGCGGCGAGCTGGCTGGCCTGCTGGCGGCGCAGGTTGATCAGCTCCTGGAGGGCCGGGGCGAAGGCCGAGAACTCGTTGCGGGCCCGGGCGTCCTGCCACACCGCATTGCCGCGCGACTGGGCCCTGGCCAGGGCGGGCACCAGATCGGGATCCAGGCAGCGCTGGCGTTCCAGCTCCAGACGCAGCAGCTCCAGGTTGCGGCACCGCTCGGGCGGGGCATCGGCGCCCAGCTCGGCCTCGGCCGCCCCCACCAGCTCGGCGTACTCCGCACTGCTCTGGCGCTCGTGCAGCTGGCCGGCCAGCAGGGCCAGCTGCTCACCGCGCCAGGCGGCGCCCGCAGCCGGCATCACCGTGTTCTGGTCGTAGTAGAGGGCGCTGCTGATCGAGCCCAGCAGGCGGGTGTGGTGCAGGTGCTGGTGCAGTTGCGCAAAGGCGGAACCTGCGGACGGCATGGGCAGACGGAGGCGATGGGCTCAGCATGGCGCCAGGCTGCTCACGGGCGCAGTCCTGGTGGGGGAACTACCGGCGGGGAAGCAGGTCGGGCATGGGTGCGCCATTGCAGCGCAAGCGCCTGATCGAGGGCCGGGCAGCTGGCTGGCAGCGGGAATGGCTGCTCGCTGCCCGACGGCGACATGGTGCCCTGGGACGGTTCGGCCACGGGTGGGGGAGGCAGAGCGGGCCGGCTCCAGGCGATCAACGCGCCCAGGGGGTCCTGAGCGGCCCTGGCCAGCAGCAGCTGGCGATCGCTGGAGCCGTCGCGGAGCTGGCTGAACTGCTGTCTGCGCTGGGTGAGGGTTCCGGCAATCAGACCGGGGTCCCTGCACAGGCGCTCCGCCTCGTTCTGGATCACGGGCAATGGATCGGTGGGTCGAGCCCACCAGGCTGCGGCGCCCATGGCCAGCCCAACCGGCACCAGCAGCAGCAGCAGCAGGGCAAGGGGCACCCCCGGGGGCCGGCTGACCACGGGCAAGGTCACGGCGCGCCTGGGCCCAGGGGTCTGCCCAGCCGCTGGGAACCAGCGGCCCACGGCGATGGAGAGGTCATCGCCACTGCCGGCGGCACTGATTTCAGCGAGGCCCTCTTCCAGCTGACGGGGGTCCTGGATGCCGACCATCTGGCTGCACAGCTCCAGGAAGTCCCCGTCGGTGGCGCAGGACTTGCGCACGCCGTCGGTGCTGATCAGCAGAGCAAACGGTGGGCAGGAGGCTGGGATGGCCCGCAGCTGGGCCCGCTCAACCCAGCGCGTCCTCGCCTCGCTGAGACAGAGGCTGGCCGTGGCCTCCCCTGTCCCAGGCAGTTCGGCCTCCTCGCTGAGGAGCCGGTTGCCACCGCCGCCAACCCGCACCAGATCCCAGTCCCCCAGACCGGTGCATCCCCACCAGGTGGGTGCCAGCAACAGCAGCCCCAGCGTGCTGCCATAGAAGGAGGAGCAGAAGGGCTGGCGATCGCCATTGCCTTCATGAACCTGCTGCTGCTGCCAGTGCAGCTGAATCGCCTGCAGCCAGCGGGTCTGAATCGCATCCGGCAAGCCCTCCGCCAGCAAGCGCTCCCAGGTGGGCAGGTGATCGAGGGGGGCGGACTGCAGGGCCGCCTCCACCACCTCGGCGGCCTGCTCGCAGGCCAGGCGGCTGCCGCTGTCGCTGCAGCGGTAGCGCTCCCCGCCATGGCCATCGGCCACCGCCAGCAGCTGCAGGCGGCCGCCCGATGGGGCCCGCAGCTGGCGCACCAGGGAAAAGTCCTGACACACCACCTGCCTGCGGCGGTGGGCCGCGCCGATCACGGTGCAGTGCCAGGCCGGCAGCCACCTCCCCTCGGCAGCGCTGCTCACCACACCACGGGGCCCACATCGCCGAGGGGATCCAGCAGGGTGGGCGGCAGGTCCGGGAGCGGAATGTTGCCCAGCGGCTCGCCCTGCTGTTGAACCCGGCTGGCGGGCATGGAAGCGGCACCCACCACGGCCGTGGAGGCCCACTGGATGTACTGGGCCAGGGCCGTGGCATTGCTGGCCTGGAGTGGCCGCCGTGGCGAGCGCGAGGAGGAGGCCACCCGGTGCTGGGGCAACTCACCGCTGGCACCAGGCACTTCCGCACGGTCCCCGGCCTGGCCCGATGCCGGGCCGATGAACTGCTGCAGCACCTCCTGGTCGGCGTCGTGGCCGACGGCGATCGCCAGGCGCACGGCTTTCTGGGCCCAGGGCTGGCGCAGCAGGCGGGCCAGCCCCGCCTCGAAGTCGTCGGTGGGTTGGCCATCGGAGATCAGCACCAGCACCGGCGGCAGGGCCCGCTCCTCCATCGGCGGTGAGGCCAGCTGGGCGGCCACCAGCTCCAGCGCCTCGCCCATCGCCGTCACCCCCCCGGCCTGGAGGTCGTGCCACTGCAGCTGCTCCACCGGCGTGGGCTCGGCGATGTGCCAGTGGGCGCGATCGGCAAAGCGCACCGCCCGCACCAGCACCCTGGCCTCGGGGTTGTCGCGGGCCACCCGCGCCATCCCCGGCAGCGACTGGCGGATGGCCTGGTTGAGGGCCTGCATCTTGCCCTGGGCGGCCATCGAGCCGGAGCAGTCGCAGAGGTAGATGAAGTGCAGGGGCCGATTGGCCAGCCGCACGTTGGGGAAGGACGGCATCAGCGGGGCGGCAACGCGTCTGGAGGCCCTGGGGTCAGGGATCGATCCGGATCAGGCCATCGTCGCTGACGATGGCAGCGGTGGCCGCCAGATTGCAGCTGCGGCCGGGGTCCACCTGCAGCTGCTGGCCTTGCCGCAACGTCACCTGCCAGGGGCTGGAGCCGCGGTTGCGCAGCCCAAGGATGCCGGCATCGCCGGGATGGGCCACGATCTCGGCCAGCGGCTGATCGAACTGCGGCGGTTGCAGCCGGTCGAAGTGGTGACGGTGCAGGGTGGTGCCCGGAGTGGCCAGCACGTCGGCGCAGGGCAGCTGCAGCCGGCGGGGTGCCGCCAGGGTGGCGCCGCAGCTCCAGCAGGGCGGAGGCGGGCTCTGGTGGCTGCGGAAGTTCTCCTGGCCGCAGGCCGGGCAGATCTGGCGGCGGTCGAGGGTGCGGGCCAGTTCGTCCTGCCACTGGCCGGTGAGCACCCGGCGTGCGGGGTCCCGCAATCCCGGCCCGAAGGTCTGGATGAACAGGGCCTGCAACGCGGCCGGGTAGATGGGCCAGGTGAGCAGGGCCGCGCTGTGCAGTTCGGGGTCGGGGCGGTTGCGCAGGTCGACCGGATCGAAGATGAACACCGGATCCTCGCCGTAGAGGCGGCGACGGGCGGGCTCATCGAGGCAGCGGATCGCCAGTTCCATGGCACCACGGAACGGGTCGTGGCGGGTAAGCAGGCGGAAGAGCAGCACCGCCAGGGAGTGGAGGTCGCTGTTGGCACCGGGCCTGGCGCGGCCCATCAGCACCTCCGGGGCGATGAACCCCGGGGTGCCGAGCACACCGCCGGGGTCGCGGCCATCCACGTCCACGTTGTCGTTGTCGCAGATCAGGATGCGGCCGCTGGCGGGCTCGAGGAAGAGGTTGCCCAGGGAGATGTCCTTGTAACAGAGACCCCGGCTGTGCAGGGCATGGAAGGCATCGGTGAGCTCCAGACAGGCGCGCAGCACGCTGGCCAGGCTGAGGTCCACCAGGCCGCCGTAATGCTCCACCGCCCCCACGAAGCCCGCGGGCCGCAGACCCATCAGATAGCCGAAGCCCTGCTCCCGGCACCGGAGCAGGCGCTGGGATTCGGCGGTGGGGCGCAGCAGGGCCATTGGCCAGAGAAAGCTGGCGCTGGGCGCGGTGCTGGTGATGGCGGCAGCGAGGCGGAGCTCCAGCACCGGATCGCGGGCGATGCAGGCCGGCAGGTACCACTTGAGGGCGAGGCGCTCGCCCGCCAGCTCCACCGCATACACCTCACCCTGGCTGCCGCTGCCGATGCCGCGGAGAACCAGCAGCGGGGTGCTGAGCCCGGCAAAGGAGAGCCAGCTTCCCTCCGGCAGGATCCAGGTCATCGCGCCCGGCCCGGTTGGACGGGATCGGCACCCGGGCTGAGGGCCTGGCGGATGCCGTTGCGGTGGGCCAGCGCCGTGCGGCGGTTGCTGAAGGCGTGGCGGCGGGCCCGACCATCGCGCAGGTCCACCTGCAAAGTGTGCCGCTTGCGGGAACCCAGCAGCACGGCCGCCACCAGCAGGGCGATCTGCAGGGGCCAGAAGATCCCCACGGGGCCGATGCGGATGGGCAGCAGCAGCAGCAGGGCGACGCTCAGCAGCACCCACCAGCTGAACAGGTGGGGAAAGCGGGCCGTGGTGTGGACCACGACCGCGCGAATCTGATCGAGGCGGATGGTCTCCCCGCCGATGGCGACCGTGGCGGCTGTGCCGCCATTGCTGGGGCTGGCCGTGGCGGTTTGGCGTGGTGCTGGGATCGCAGCGGCCTGCCGCTGCAGGCGGAACACCAGCACGGGGCCGGAGCGGCCGAGGCGGATCTCGTCACCATCGCCGAGGGGTCTGCAGCGCTGCACCCGCTCCCCCTCCAGATAGGTGCCATCACGGCTCTGCCACTCGCACACCAACCAGCCGTGGCGGCTGGAGAAGCGCACCACGGCGTGGTGATCGGCCACCGCCGCCTGGGACGGCAAGGCCAGCTGGTTGCTGCTGGCGCGGCCGATGGTGAGGGGCTGGTCGGGATTGAGCCGCAGACACTTCTGCGGCTCATCCCGCAGCTGCAGCAAGGCGGCCGCTGTCATTCGTCGCCCCGGCGGCGCTTCCACCACAGCTGCCAGTCGTCGCGCAGATCGTTCCACCAGCCGCCGTCTCCCTGGCGGAACGGCTGCACCCGACCGGGAAAGAGCAGGGCCTTGGCGGCCAGGGCCAGGGCCACCAACAGCAGCGCCAGCAACACCCACCCCGGGATGGCGCCAGGTGCACGGGCCACGAACACCGCCCGCAGGGCGTACACCGCCAGGGTGAAGGCGAGCCAGAAACGGAAGGGCTCCCAGGGATCGCGCGGCTGGGCCACGGCCTGATCCAACGAACAGCGCAAGGCTAGGTCCGTAGCGTGGTGGCCGTCCCGGGTTGCCGTCACTCGTCGATGGAGACGTCCTCCCCAGCGCCCAGTCGATCGCGCCTGCAGCTCTGGCGGAAGCTGGCCAGGGCGTGCGTCAGGGGCGAGCTGGTGGGGCGGCCGGCGGCCATCCGCCAGGCCTGGAGCGGCCTGCGTGAGCACGGGGCCACGGTGGAGCTCTGGCAGGGCGAGACCTGCGTGCGGCGCCTGGCGGTGGGCGACGGGCGCATCCGCATCGGCCGTGACCCGGCCTGTGAGCTGGCCCTCGACTCCCCCAGCCTCAGCCGGGTGCACGCGGTGCTGGAGCGGCGGCAACCCAGTGACCGGGACGCGACGTTGCTGGATTACGACTCCAGCAACGGCCTGTTTCACCGCGACCGGCGCATCCGCTCGATCGCCCTGCGCCATGGCGACAGGGTGGTGCTGGGGTCGGCGCTGAAGGGTGACACCCCCGAGCTGCGCTATCAGCACCGGCGCAGTGCCCTGGAACTGGGGGTGCATGGCCTGGGCATCGGCAGCCTGGTGGGGGCGGGCCTGCTGGCCTCGGGGATGCTGATGGCGGCCACGATTGCCGGCGGCTCGAAGATCCGGGTGATCGATGGGCCCGTGAAGATCCTCGCGGCCGATGGCCGGCAGATCGACGCCCAGCAGGGATCGGCCACGGCCCTGCCGTCGCTGGCGGACTACCCCCTGCACCTGCGCCAGGCCCTGCTGGCCTCGGAGGAGGCGCGCTTTGGCTGGAACAGCGGCATCGACCTGTTCGGCACCCTGCGCTCCGCCCTGCGGCGAACGGGCGGAGGCAGTGGGCTCACCCAGCAGGTGGCGCGGCTCTACTACCCCGCGGTGGGGCGTGATCTGAGCGTCACCCGCAAGCTGCGCGAGCTGTGGGTGGCCCTGCAGCTGGAGGTGGGCTACAGCAAGCACCGCATCCTGAAGATGTACCTCGACCGGGCCCACCTGGGGCTCGGCACCGACGGCTTCGAGCAGGCCGCCCAGCTGTATTTCCGCAAGTCGGCCCGGGAGCTGGATGTGGCTGAATCGGCCTTTCTGGTGGGGCTGCTGCCCAGCCCCAACGGCTACAGCCCCTGCCATGCCCCCAGCCAGGAGCAGGAGGCGGCGGCGCTGGAGGAGGCATTGCTGAAGCGCCATGGCCAACTCAGCCAGCAGGACCTGGAGCGGATCGAGGCCGTGCGCAACGGCCCCTGGCTGCCCGTGAAGCGCCGCAACCTCGTGCTGGAGCTGATGCACGGCCAGGGGCAGCTGAGCGATCAGGGCCTGCGCGACGCCCAGCGCCAACCGCTGAACATCGACCCCTCCGCCTGCCGCGAGACGGCGATCACCAGCTTTCCCTTCTTCGCGGACTACGTGATCGGTGAGCTGGAGGGGCGGCGCTTCGGCCTCAATCTCTCCGGCACGGAGGGCGGCAACTACGTGGCGGTGAGCACGATCGACCCCCAGCTGCAGGCCCTGGCCCAACAGCAGCTGCAGCGGTTTCTGGAGGGGCCGGCGGCGGCGGTGGGCCTGGGCCAGGGTGCCCTGATCAGCCTGCGGCCCAGCAGCGGCGAAATCCTGGCCTACGTGGGCGGCGGCAACTACGCGCGCTCCAGCTTTGACCGGGTGCAGGCCCTGCGCCAGCCCGGCTCCACCTTCAAGCTGTTCCCCTTTCTCGCCGCCCTGGAGGCCGGCATGGGGGAGCAGGACCTGGTGAACTGCTCGGCCCTGAGCTTTGTGGCCGGCTGCCGCCAGGGCAACGCCCAGATCAGCGTGATCGACGGCCTGGCGCTCTCGGAGAACGTGGTGGCCCTGCGGGTGGCGCAACGGGCGGGACTGGATCAGGTGATTCGGCTGGCGCGGCGGCTGGGCATCAGCACCCCGCTGGATGCCGACTACTCGGGGATGCTCGGCGGCCGGGAGACCTATCTCTATGAGCTGACCCGGGCCTACGCAGTGGTGGCCAATGGCGGCCGCTGGGTGCCGATGCACGGGGTGACCCGCCTCTACGACCTGGGGATCTGCCAGTCGCTGCAGAGCCTCGACGACTGCCCGGAGCACGGGGTGACGATTGCCCGCGGCGAACAGACCCGCCAGGTGCTGCCGGCGGAGCAGGCCGCGGCGATGGACCGGATGCTGCGGGCGGCGGTGGTGCGGGGCACGGGCCGAGGGGCTGCGCTGGTGAGCGATGCCCGCGGCAAGACCGGCACCACCAACGACGGGGTGGATGTGCTGTTCATCGGCTACTCGCCGGCGATGGACCTGGTGACAGGGATCTGGATGGGCAATGACGACAACACGCCGGCGGCGGCGGCCAGCGGTGCCCTGGTGGCTGAGTTCTGGGGGAAGTACATGGCGGCGGCCGCAAACCGGAGCTGACGACCGGCGGCGGGCCAAGCTGGGGGGAGATCTGCAGAGCAGCTGGTGGAGGGGCGTGATCGGCTGCGGTGGCGGGAGCTCGGCCAACGGCTGGCGCGCACCCTCAGCCAATCCAGCAGCCCGATCTCCACGCCTGCACGGCTGCAGGGGCTGGTGGCCGATCTGGCCGCCGACCAGCAGGAGCTACTGCTGCCCCTGAAGGATCTGGTGAGCCGGCCGGCCTTTCAGTCCCTGATCCCCAGGGCCGGCAGCGGCAGTGGCGCGGTGCAGCGGGATGTGCTGATCCAGGCGATGGAGGCCACCTTCTCCCGCCGTGTGATCCAGGCCATCGCGGAGGTGCTGGATGGCTTTCTCGATCTGCCGCCGGGGTCTGCCGACCAGGCCGGTTGGAGCTCCGAGCTGATCGACCGCCAGCCTGCGGCCCCTCCAGTACGGCCACAGACTGCTCCACCGCCACCACCACCTCCGCCGCCGCCGCCGCCGCCGCCGCCGCCACAGCCTGCTCCGTCACCACCACCCCCGCCCGCTCCTGCGCCACCGCCGCCAGCTCCTGCGGCCCAGCCCATCATGCAATCGGCCCCGACAGCGACGCCGTTGCGCAGAGCCGAGCGAGCCGCCCTGGCCAGGCCTGCAGAACCCAGGCTGCCGGTGCTCAAGCTGTTCCTGCTCAGCCTGGCCACGGCGATGGCCGTGGCCGCGGGTGCGGCAGCGGTGGTGGTGCTGCGCTCGAGCGACCTCTGCGCCCTGGTGGGCTTTTGCCCGGGCCCCCGCGAATCCAGCAGTGCTGTTGAGGCCCTGGCGGCAGCGGAGCAGGCCACCGACGACCTGGGCCAGTCCGACACTCTGCGTGCCTACGAACGGGCACTGGAGGAGCTGGAGCAGCAGCTGCTCAAACTCACCACCGCCAGGCTGACGCCGGAGCAGGAGCAGCAACGGCAGCGGCTGGATCAGGTGGCGCGGGAGGCCCGAGGGCTGCTGGCAGATGAACGCAAGGACGCCCTGCGGCTGGAGACGGCCGGCCAAGCCCTGGCTGCTGCGCGGCAGAACAGCGGGGAGGAGCGTGCCGGCCAGCTGGCCATCGCCAGGGACGAACTGGATGGGATCGCGCCGCGCAGCTTCTCGGCCGCTCCAGCCCAACGGCTGCGCCGCGAGCTGGAGCAGCTTGAGGCGGAAGCCCCGCCCAGCGAGCCATCGGAACCGGAGGCCGCCCCGGATCCGGCTGCTGGCGAGGGCCCCGCTGCGGAGCCGGAGGCGCCAGCCCTACAGCCAGCACCCCCTCCACCGCCACCCCTGGCTGATCCGCCACCAGCGGCACCCGCAGCGCCAGTGGATGCCGCGCCATAACTGGAGTGGCCTCTCTTCTGAGCTGCTCCTTACTGGCACCATGCAGGACCTGCATAGCCAGGGGCTCGGCTTAGCCAGGACTTCAGGGGCGGTTCATGGGCCAGTTGCCCACTCCCCAGAGGAAGCCGGTGAGTTCAGCGCAACCCTTTCCAATGCTCGGGATCCCCTGCGCAGGCGAGGGTGCGGGCGTCATGCGGATTTGAGTGATTTTACCTGTCTTCAGGATCTGCAATCTGCGGTAACGCACAAAGACGCAAACGCACAGAAGTGCGAACGATTGGTGGCAGCAGCCTTGGCGTCTTGGCTGTGGTGTCGACCAATGCCCTGATGATCCTGCGCTGTCCCCTGTATCTCCTTTGGATGCGTTCAGTGATCTCGGCTATGCCTGGCGATGGCCAGAAACCGCAAAGTCGACTATTCCGAATGCCGCGGCGCATCACCATCACCGTTCCCCAGGCCACCGCTGAACATCTGGAGCAGCGCAGCATCAGGGAAGGCCGTTCGCACTCCAACCTCGCAGCTGTTCTGCTGGAGCGGGCGATCACGGCAGAGCAGATCCTGTCGCCCCAGCAGGGATGCCATGGCTGATGGCGACCATGGCAGGCTGAGGGCTGGACTGACGCACCTCAAGCACCGGGTGCTGGTGGATGCGGCAGAGGCCTATGGGGCGATGGCGCCGGTGGTGCCCTTGCGCCGGTTCCGTCCGCTGGTGGCGGACCGGGATTTCTATCAGGAGATCGGGCTGCTGCAGGTCAACCAGCTGGGGCTGATGTCCTATGCGAGCGCGCCGGTGCAATTGATGCTTGAGCCCACAGCAAGCGTGCAGCTGGTGGCGGGCTTCTCGGGGTGCTGGTTGGCCCGCACA
>Ga0208086_1000256_pt1 | contig 15788 bp, 13 predicted proteins | sample LakMenEpi06Jul10_FD_150675 | JGI IMG/M metagenome (GOLD analysis project Ga0208086, IMG submission 150675) | Freshwater microbial communities from Lake Mendota, WI - 06JUL2010 deep hole epilimnion (SPAdes) | ecosystem: Environmental > Aquatic > Freshwater > Lake > Epilimnion/Euphotic zone ...
GAGCGATTCCTGCTCCCGAGGCTGGAACACGAGCGCGTAGCTTCTTTGATTCGGCCAATCAGTGGTCGCGGGATGAGGGTTATGCGGGATTGGCTTACATCAATTTCAAGGGTGGTGAGGGTGGCGGGATCGCCAAGAATCTCGGACCTGAGCGCGTCGCGCAATTGGTGGCCAAGATGGGGCTTGGACCGAACGATGGGGTGTTTTTTGCTTGCGACAAGCCGTCGACTGCGGCGAAGCTTGCTGGATTGGTGCGGACACGGGTTGGAACGGAGTTGGGATTGATTGAGCAGAACGCGTTCAAGTTCTGTTGGATCGTTGACTTCCCGATGTACGAGTGGGATGAAGTCGAGCAGCGAGTGATTTTCAGTCACAATCCATTTTCGATGCCGCAGGGTGAGATGGAAGCTTTGGAGACGATGAATCCGCTGGACATTTTGGCTTATCAGTACGACATCGTCTGCAACGGGATCGAGTTGTCGTCGGGTGCGATCCGGAATCACAAGCCTGAGATCATGTACAAGGCGTTTGAGATTGCAGGCTACGATCGATCGGTGGTCGATGAGAAGTTCAAGGGGATGATCACGGCGTTCAAGTATGGAGCGCCGCCGCACGGTGGTTCTGCACCGGGTGTGGATCGGATCGTGATGTTACTTGCTGACGAGCCGAACATTCGGGAGGTGATTTTGTTCCCGATGAATCAGAAGGCTGAGGATTTGATGATGGGTGCTCCGTCGTATGTCTCGGAGAAGCAGTTGCGTGAGTTGCGGATTGCGATTGTAGGTGATCCGCATAAGCCGCAGTGAGATGATCGGGTTTGGTTGAAGTTTTAGAGGGTGGAAGAGGGATTCACCGCGAAGACGCGAAGGGAGCGAAGGAAGAGAAGGAGTGGAAGAGGGATTCACCGCGAAGACGCGAAGGGAGCGAAGGAAGAGAAGGAAGAGAAGGAGCTAGGGTGAGTGGTTGACTCTGGATTCTTCGTGGTTTCGCAGGGGGGAGTAGGGACCATCGAATGAGTGAGTCCAATGAGTAAGTCCAAAGAAGAGATAGAACTAGTTGCGACGCAATTGGTGGATTCTATGTTGGCTGTTCATCGAGAATTGGGACCGGGGTTGTTGGAGTCTACTTATCAGGCATGTTTGGCGTATGAACTTGGTACACGGGGCATCGAGGTTCGGTGCGAGGTCGAGTTGCCGGTCAAGTACAAGGGGCTCGACATTGAAGCGGGCTATCGGATCGACATGCTGGTGGCCGACTGCATCGTGATCGAGAATAAGTCGGTTCAAGCGTTGGTCCCGATCCATGAGGCCCAATTGCTGACCTATATGAAGCTCTCAGGGTGTCGTCTGGGCTTCTTGGTCAACTGGAACGTTCCGCTTATCAAAGATGGAATCAAACGAATCGTGAACAAGCTATGACCACCTGGAGATTTTTTCTTTGCGTCCTTCCCGTCTTCGCGGTGTAAACCCAATGAAACTGCAAATCAACGCCGATGCGACCAAGCCTTCGAATCGCTGGGAGCAAATGCTCGATCGACGCATCCCGGTGAGTTGAGCCCTTCCTGTTCGGCGAGGGCACAGGGGTGTCATCGCTAGGTTTTCATGGTCGAAGTTGTCTTGGGAAATCGACCCAAACGGCTTCAGGGGCTTAGAAGTTTTGAAGTGTTTGGGAGAGGAGTTCCATGGGGAGTCCGACGACGTTGGTCGGAGAGCCTTTGAGGAGGGTCAGCCAGGGTGGTCCGTCTTGGAAGCCTAGCGAGCCGGCTTTACCGACCCACAGGTCGGTGGCGAGGTATTCATCGAGTTGGGCATCGGTGAAGTTTTTGAGGATCAGTGTTGAGCAATCGACTTGGATGATTCGGTTTGCCGAGGCGCGGCTCCAGAGGCACAGTCCGCTGTAGACGCGATGTTCTCGGCCTTTGAGTCGCAGGAGCATTTCTTTGGCGTGGTCGACATTGTTGGGTTTGCCGAGGACCATGCCTGCGTGTTCGGCGACGGTATCGCAGGCCAGGACGATTCTCTGGTCGACGTCGATTTTTTGTATGACATCGGCTGCTTTTTGGAAGGCGAGTCTGGCGACGAGTTCCGGTGGAGTTTCTCTCGAGCAGATACCGCATTCGGCGGACGGATCGGGTTCGATGACTTCGAAACGATAGCCGTATTGCGAGAGGAGTTTTTTGCGTCTGGGAGAGGAGCTAGCCAGGATGATGGGCCTGGGGTCAGGAACAAAGTCCTTGGGGGGGAGGAACAGGTCGTCGTGGGTGCTCGGGGTTTCGGCGGGCATGGTCGCTTAGGGGTTGTTCGTCGGTGGGAAGCCGATTCGTGGTCGGAGTTGATCCCAGGATTGTTTCAGGGAGTCGAGGAGTCGGGCGATGTGTCCGGAGGCGAGGTAGACTCGGCAGCTTACGGCCGATTGTGGGTAGAAATTGGTGATGAAGTCAAAGCTGAATTCGTAGGGACCGTGTCCGATCATGACGGCGTTGGCGTAGGTTCCTGAGAGGATTTCGTCTTTGATTTTGAGTTCGTCGTAGATGTCTTGGGGGTTTTGGCGTTTGGGTGGTTGCTGGGTGTGTTGAGGGTGTTGAGTTTGTTGGGCTTGTGGACCAGGGGGCGAGGCGGTTGGGGGTTGTTGGTTGCTGGCAGGAATGGAGGCAATCGGTTCGAATGGTTGGGTTGTCGCGGGATTGGCTTGGGGTGGTGGGACCGGGAGGCTTCCTGGTAGTTCGCCGTAGCGTTGTCGGAACAGTTCGATATTTTTCGCGAGTGCATCGATGAATTGGGGCATGACACCGTGGGGTAGTACGACGCGGGCGACGATGCTGCTGGGTCTTGGGAGGTTTCGGACGAAGTCCAGAACGAATTCGGTCGCACCGGTGACGACGATAACCCCGGTGCTGATTTCACCGCTGGCGACGTGATCGGGGACACGGGCGCGCATGGCGGGCATGTTATCGAGGGAGTCTTGAGGATCGCCGTTGGGGTTGGACATGTTTGGGGGTTTTCTTCAGGAGCCGATGGGTCGATAGCGTTTCGTTAAACTTAGGATTTTGCTTCGAGGGAGGCAACCTCTTGGCGTAGGATGCGGTCGAGAATTCCGTTGACGAATGCGCCCGAGTGTAGACCGCCGTATCGTCTGGCGATATCGATGGCTTCGTTGATTGCGACGCGTCCTGGGGTATTTCCGTGTAGCATTTCGAAGGCGGCGATGCGCAGGACGTTTCGATCGATGGTAGCCATGCGTTGGATGGCCCAGTTGGCGGAGTGTTTGGAGAGGAGTTTATCCAGATCGCTTCGGTGGGTTCGCACGCCATCGATGAGGGATTGGGCGAAGGCGACGAGGGGTTCGTGGTGGTGGAGTCGTTTGCTGAGGAACTCTTTGGCGACTTGATGGTCGCGGGTTGGGTGGAGATCTTCTTCGAAGAGGAGTTGGAGAACGATTTCGCGGGCTCGCCTGCGTGTGATCATTGGATTCCGGGAGTTGGAGATAGATTCAGGGAGGATTTGCAGAGCATTTGATCGACTTCGTTGGAGACGATCACACCGTAGTTGATAGCACCGAGCCAACCGGACATGATGATTCCGACGCTGCCGGCGTGGTAGAGGCCTTGGATTTGTTGGGGTAAGGCTCTAGAGACGGCGAGCCCTTCGAATTTTGTGCCGAAGCTAGCGCCTGAGACGTGTTTGGTGTAGTGGTTGAAGGTGCGGGGAGTAGCGGCTTCGGCCCACTCGATTTTTTCTCTGCAGTTTGGGACGTACTTTTCGAGGGCATCGAGGGTATTTTCGATGAGATCTTTTTTGCTTTCTTGGTAGGCCGTTTCGTCCAGATCGGCCCAATCGTTCCAGTTGGCGTTGGTGCTCGAGACGATGGCGTGTCTTTGTTTTCCGTCGGGGCGAGTTCGTGGGTAGTAGAAGCTGAAGGTACGCGAGGTGATATTGCGGTTCAGGAGCAGGTCGGTGCGGAATGCATGGGCTGTTGAGCAGAAGAGCAGATCGCCGGTCGCTTCGGGGATTTCGACATCGGGTTTGACGGCCATGTAGACTTGGGTGCTGCTGTTATTGAGTCGGACGGCTTGTGTGTCTTGGAGGAATTTCGGGTCGAAGTGTTTTGGTCCGACGAGATCGAGGATGGTCGACCGGAGGTTGGAGTTGCTTACGACGGCGCGGCAGCGGATGGTACGCCCGTTGACTTCGACGCCTTGGACTTTACCGTTTTCGACAAGGATTTTCGAGACATCGCATTTGATACGTGCATCGACGCCGTTTCGGGTCATTTCGGCTTGCATTTTGCTTACAAGGTCATCGGTACCACCTTCGTAGATGAAGACACCTTTGGCCATGAAGTTCGAGAAGACGATGCCGTAGGTGATGGCTGGATCTTCGAGGGTCGAGCCGTTGGCGTAGGTGATCGGTTCCATCAGGAGTCGGACGATATCTTCGCGACCGGGGAAGAACTTGTTGAACAGTTCTCGGGTGCTCATGGATTGGTCGTCGTAGAAGTTCATCGAGCGGGCCGTATCGAAGAACTCGGTGGTGGTTTGTTTTGGGATTCCGAAATGGGAATCCATCAGCGAGGTAAAGTCTTCGCGGTTGTAGGTTGTCGTCAGGGAGAACATCGGGTTATCGAAGCGGATGTTCTTGAGTTGGACGATGTTCGAGGCGATATCGTCGTTCCAGTAGCGTTTGCAGCTTTTGAGCATTCCGTAGGGAAAGCCGTGGAGGGAGATATCGAAGGTATGCCCTCCGGGTCGTTTGAACCAGGTGGCAAGTCCGCCGAGTTTGTAGTGTTGTTCCAGGAGGAGAACGCGGTGCCCTGCGCGGCCGAGGATGTTGGCAGAGGTCATCCCTGCTAGGCCGGAACCGATCACTACGACGTCGTATTCGGGCTTGAGGCCTGCGAGAAAGTCTTTTGGCATTGCAAAGAGCGGCGAGCGGGCAGAATCGAGGTATAGGAATGCGGATGAGAGGGGTCGAACCTCCACGGCCATATGTATTAGGCCACTAGATCCTGAGTCTAGCGCGTCTGCCAATTCCGCCACATCCGCGACGATTGCAATTCCTATGGGTCAAGGAGAATATAACAAAACCTGGGGTGGGTCAAGTCTTCCGAAGGCAGGCAGTTTAGGTATTTGAGCGGTTGGGAAGTTTAGCGGATCGGTGCCCGAGGCGCCGTTCGAGTCCGAGTACCATTTCGTGGAGTGGTCGTGGAGGATTCGTGGGGTGGTCGATTAGCGCGGGAGTCTTCCGACGACGGGGGTGGGTTGGTAATCGTGAGGGCGTTTGTTGATGACTTCGGCGCGGATGATGGTATCGGGGCGGATGCTGGGGTCTTTTCGGGTTTCTTCATCGGTAAGGTCGACGATTTTGAGCAGGCCTAGGATTTCGATTCCGGAGACGACTCTTCCGAAGACGGCGTTTCGTTCATCGGCCAGTGGTAGTGGTAGGAAGGTGAAATAGAATTGGCTACCGGCGAAGCTCAGGGAGCCTTGGGCTGGATCGGCGTTCATTCCTACGGGGAAGGCCAGGGAGCCACGGAAGTGGTTTCGGTGGGTAGGCAGGTCGAATTCGGGTTTGATCCCGTATCCAGCGTTGCCTTTGCCGTCCCCTTTTTCGCAGCCGGTTTGGGCCAGGAGGTGTTCTTTGACAAAGAAGAAGGGTTTGCGGGTGTAGTAACCTTGTTCGACGAGGTAGACGAAGTTGGCGACCGATTCGGGGGCATCGTCTTCGAAGAGTTCGACGACGATTTCCCCTTTGGTCGTGAGGATACGGACTTGGGGGTTGTTTTTGGTTTTGTCTTCTTGGCGTCGGAGGAGTTCGGCGGCCCAGGATTTTTCGATTTCGTCGATTTTCGAGAGCATGATCGATTCTTGGGGGCCGAGTTTTTGGGTCGATTGGAGATCGGCCCAAGCGCGTCGCACCAGATCGAAATCGCCTTCGAAGAAGCCAGCGTATCCGGCGTAGAGGAGGACATCCTCGTCGACGAGGGTTTTGGCATCGAGGATTTTTTTGGCAGGATCGATCCAGTGGTCGAGGCGATCGGTTTTGCCGTCATCGATGAGCATTTCCTTGAGCATTGAGCCGACGCCGGCGTACTGAGTCGGATCGCTTGCGTAGAGGTCGGCTGCGGCGTTTCGGTAAGCGATCAGAGAGTTGTTTGATTCTTTGAGTTTTTCGAGCCATTTTTCGCGGACGCCCTCGGGGAGATCTTCTTTGAGACGGTGTTGGATTCGCACGTGGGCGAGGGTGAAATCGGCGATTGCGTCGCGGAGGTTTTCGGAGGCTTTTCGGAAGGAGGCCGCAAGTGGGGAGTTGTCTGAGGCTGGGATGACCCCGAAGGTGGTCATGCGGAATTCTTCGGCTTTGAGTTCGGCGTCGCGTTTGGCTTGTTGACGGGCTTGGCGTTGCTCTGGGGTCAGGTTGGAGTTTGAGGGGCTTGCTGCTCCTTGGCCTTTGGCCAGTGGGCTTTTGCCGGAGAGGACTGAGCCGCCTGGGAGTACCGTAGGGCTGGACGGGTCGGACAATTGGGACCACACTGGGGCAAGGGTCGCCAATTGGAGGAGGATTCCGCTGGCGATGAGGATTGTGGGTCTTCTTAGGAGTCTCATGGATTCGAAGGTGTTATGGATTGCGGAATGGATGGCGTCGGGAAGCATAAGGGGTTGGGATTTCCATGAAAAAAGCGGACCATGAAACGATCACTTTGAGGATCATCGCAGGGCATTTACGGTCGCGTCGGTTTGAGTTTGCGTGCGATCCGCGGACAAGGCCGATGAAGGATCGGACGCGTGAGGCGGTGATGAATCTTCTGGGTGGTACGCTTGAGAATCGGCTAGCGTTCGACCTTTTTGGGGGTTCGGGCGTATTGGCCTTCGAGTCGATCTCGAGGGGGGCCGAGCATGCGTGGGTTTGGGAGATTCTCAAGCCTGGAGCGAGGGTAATCCGCAGGATTTCTGAGGATTTGGGGATAGCCGACCAGGTGGATGTGTTGGATCAGGATGTGATTCGCTGGTCGGAATCGTTGGCCGATGGGTTGGAGTCCCGAGGGGGCAAGTTTGCCGAGTTGGGGGCCAATACGGTTCCGTGGGTGGTCATTTGCTGTCCGCCTTATGCGATGTGGGAGAGCCACAAGGCGGAATTGACGCAGTTGGTGCACGCTTGGGCCAAGGCAGCCCCGTTGGGAAGTTTATTTGCCGTGGAGCTCGAGCAGAGCACGGAGCTTGGGGTACTTCCTGCGTTTTTGGAGTGGCAGGTGCGAAGGTACGCCCCTGCTCAGGTCGCGATCGCCGAAGTTTTAGAAAAAGGGGTCAGTCAGGAATTTTAGTAGGTCAAGTCTCGGTTTTCTCGTACTGAGCATCGCGGTACTTCCCTTCGAGTACGAGTACCATTGCATTGAGTACGAGTACGAGTACGAAAAGTACCAGTAGCCCAGTTTTTAGCCGCAAAAATTCCTGGAGGACCGAAAAAGCGAAGCCGACTTCGTGGCTTGGGAATCGGCGTGGCTTAGGAATCGGCCAGAGGCTTTTTCTTTTCGGTGATCACTTTGGATTTGAGGGCCATTTTGGCGTTGAGTTCGATGAAGCTTTTCCAATCGGCCGGTACGTTGTCTTCGTGGAAGATGGCTTCGACGGGGCATTCGGCCACGCAGGCTTCGCAATCGATGCATTCATCCGGATGGATGTAGAGCATGTCTGCGCCTTCGTAAAAGCATTCGACGGGGCAGACCACTACGCAATCGGTGTATCGGCAGCCTACGCAAGGTTGAGTCACAATGTGAGCCATGGTTCCGAGCAACTTTCCAGCTTAAAATTCCAAGATAAACAGTAAGCGAAACGAGACGAAAGGTTCTTTTTTCGGACGCGTCGAAGGCATCCTAGGCAGGTCGGATCTGACTGTCAAGCAACCTTAAGTAGCTTGCTGTCGGCCATTTCTGGTCTAAAATTGAGTTCTTCGGTTCCTGATTGGGTGCTAACGGGTCAGATTTTCGTCGGATCCATTGGGGGCCCGAGCCTGATTTTGTTCCCTTATTTTGCTTGCACCTCGAAGAGGACTTGGAGTTATCTGTGGCCCTATCCGAATTGGATCGAGGACTGATCAAGGACTGTGTGGAGGGGAGTTCGCAAGCTTGGACGACTTTTTGCGACCGTTTTGCTGGATTGGTGATGGATGTGGTCGATGAGACGCTGGCATTTGCGGGTGTTTCAGGGCAGGACCGAACCTTGAGGTTGCGGGAGGAGTTGGCGGAGGGATTTTTTCGGGAAGTCCGTTCGAATGGGTTTGAGTTGATCCGAACTTTTCGTGGCGAGAGTTCTTTGGCGACTTACATGGCCGTCGTCGCGCGGCGTTGGATTTTAGGGGCTTTGAGCAAACGGAAGCGTTCGGATTAGTACCATCATGGCAAGAGAAAGTTCTTCCGAGGGCCGAGGTTATTCCCAGGAACCGGTGCAGTTGGCCGAAGGGGCCTACCAGGCGCTCGAGCCCTTTGAGAGTCATTCTCGTTCTTCGGGGGGCTTCGATGCGGGTTTTGGTTCGTCGCACGAGCCTCAGCGGGTTGCCTTGCCGGGTGTGCATTGGATCCGCCGTTGGAAGCTTCCAATTGTCCTGTTGGTCGCATCGGTCGTTTCGATGACCTGGGCGGGTCTGACGATGTGGTCGCCGGTCGAAGCGATCGAAGCGGCGTTTTACGATGGATCTTTGTTCGATGTTCGCCGAAGTGTTTTGTCCAATTGGTTTCCAGGGTTGTTGTTTTCGTTGGCACTAACAGCGATTTTAGGAGCCCACGAGTTGGGTCACTACATCGCCACGAAGCTCTATGGGATACGTTCGACGCCGCCCCTTTTTATCCCGTTTCCGATCAGTCCGATCGGGACCTGTGGAGCGGTGATCTTGATGGATGGAAAGCAGGCCGATCGCAAGCAGATTTTCGACATAGGGATCGCTGGTCCGTTGGCTGGGCTTCTCGTTGCGATCCCTGTGGCGGTGGCTGGATTGCTGATCGATTTGCCGATGCGTTCTGGGGGTGTACCTGCCTATACGTTTGGACAGCCGCTGATTATTCAGGGTTTGCAGGCGGTGCTTCAAGAGACGTCGGCCGTGACGCTGACGCCACCGCCGAAGTCCCCTTTTGAGTGGATCGGTGGCAGTACAGCTTGGGTCTCTGGGATTCAAAACATCGACATGAATCCGTTGCTCATGGCCGCTTGGGTTGGTTTGTTGGTCACCGGGTTGAACATGATCCCGATGAGCCAGCTCGATGGAGGGCATGTGATTTTTGGGTTGATGGGTAGGGGCTCGCATCTGTTTTCGAAGTTGGCATATTTTGCCTGCATCGCCTATGTCGTTTTTGGTATTCTGGTTTTTGGGCAAGGTTTGTTTGTCTTGATGTTGGTACTCGTGACATTGATGGGGATTCAGCATCCGCCGAGCCGCAACGACGAGGTGAGTTTAGGTCTGTTCCGACAGGTCTTGGGGTGGTTGACGTTGAGTCTGCCGTTGCTTTGTATTCCTTTGCGTCCGATCACGATGGTCATGTAGTCTGAGGCGTTGTTGCGTTGTCGAATTCATTTCGTCGAAAGAGCAGCCTAAGCCGCAATGCGGTTTTTTTCGCCGTGGGAGCGTCAGCCTTCGCCTTTTTTTGCTCCGCGCTGACGGCTTATAACGACGTTATTTTTTCGGGGCTTCATCAGTTTTCATTGGCCTTGATGCTCCTGTCTTTTGTGGGGGTGATCGCGACGGTTTTTTCCAATCGATCCGCCAAAGAAATGAAGTTGCGGATCGACCCGACCGGTGAGGTCACGGCCGATGGGAGAAAAGTCCATCGGGTGATTGCGAGTCGGTTTGAGAACTTCATCCACATCGAGTCCTCGGGAGATCGCGGGCAAGCCCAGGGACAAGCCCAGGGAGCGATTCCGTTGATTCGAAGGCTCGGTGGCACTCGGCGCGAGCGGATCCTCGTGGCGGTGGTTCGGAACACCACGGTCGATTTGGATTTCCTCTCGGAGCTCAGTCAGCTTCCGAATTTGATCGTGATCGACATTCAAGGATGCCGAGTCGAGGCCGACGCATGGTCGGAGTTTGCTTACTTTGATCGGCTCAAGCACTTAGCCGTTTTCGGGGCGATGGAAGGTCAAAGTGAGCAGGACTTGTATTATTCGTTTCCGGAGGTCAAAACGATTATCGAACCGGTCCTTCTGGTCCACTCATCGCCCGATGCGGTATAGAATAAGGTTTTAGAACCTTAGGCTCTTCGGGTTGCTTTTCACGTGGTAAGACAACGTTCCTCTCGGAATTCCTCTCGGTATTCTCCTCGGTGGTGGTTAGGTGCTTTGGGGTTGTTGGCCCTCGGCACTGTGATCGGCCTGTACTTTTGGTTGAGCAACCCTCAAGCGTTTTTTTGGGGTGGGGGGGATGGTGATGGGAATTCGGGGAACCAGAATTCCGGTGGGTTTGGGCAAGCGAGTCGGTTCGAGAAGCTCGTTCGGGCAGCTTCTTTGCTCGAGAACGTTCAGTACGAGCAAGCTTTAGCCGTCTATGACGAGTTGGGGGAGAAGGATCGAAGCGTCTCGGTCTTGCGGAATCGCGCGATCGCTTCGTTAGCGAACGTCAAGTACAACATCGACTTGGCGCAGGACCCGACCAACGATGTCGAGGGGATACGGAGTCGTTTGCCTGGTCTGTTTGAGCAATGCTCGGGTGCGATTTCCGAGTACATGGGTGTGGCTCCTGAGGATCCGATCGCATGCCAGTTGAGTGTCTTGAGGGATTCCCGATGGATCGCGGTGCTCGCGGCGGCCAATCCGATCATCGCCGACGAAGAGCAAGCCAATTTGCTTAAGAAGCTCGAGCGGTTTGTCGAGCAATTTCCCGGCAATGCATTTTTGGCGACGCAGTACAACAATTCGGCTGAAGCGATGAGTGCCATCGAGCCCGAAGTGCTTCAAAAGACGGTCGGACCGCTTCGGAGCGCTCACGAGGCCAACCCGAGGAACATCTATTTGTTGTGTTTGCTGGTGCAGCGGTTGGTGCAGTTGAAGGACCCGTCGGTGCTTGACTATGTCGAGCCACTGGCGAAGTTGCTTGAACCTTTCGAGTGGAAGTGGAAGATGGAGCGCAGGCCGAAGGATCTTGGCGATTTGCGACGGGCCTTGGAGGTGGGCAAGCAGGATCTCGATGGCGCGATGTCGATCCTTATCGGTTGGGTTGGCGAGGCCAAGGCGACCGAAGGGAGTTTGGTCGACGCTCGGAGCATCGACGTCAATGAATTGGCGTTTTTGGATCTGAGAGACCTGCAGGCGATGCTTCAGGAGCGAAACGCCCAAGAGGCCAAGACGAGAGTCGAGCCGGTCGGGAGTTTCTTGTTGGACGTCCCGGGGAGCCAAGGGGTTAGGTTTTTTGATTGGGATGTCGATACGCGTCCCGAGGTCCTGGTTTGGACGCAAACGGAATTGCTCTTGGGGCAAGCGGACTTGAAGGGGGCTTGGAAGGAGCTAGCGAGGCTTCGACTCCCCTGCCCTATCGATGGATTGCTCGCTGCGGATTTCTTTTCGGTAGATGCCCACCGTGGGACCCCTGCGCCGCGGCAGGCCGAAACCATGGACCCTCAGAAACAGCTTCAGGCTTCCGTGCGGCATGAAACGATCAGGGATTTGCTCTTGTATGGTCCGCAAGGGATCCACATGGTTTCCATCGGTCCGATCCAGGATGGCAAGCCGACTTGGAAGCTTCTGGAGGAATCGGTAGGGTTGTCGGACCTCAAGGGAGTCACGGCGGTATCGCCGATCGATTGGGAATCCGATGGCGACCTCGATTTGGTGATTATTGCGGAAGGCAAGTTGGTCCTCAGGGAGAATCTCGGGAGCCGCATGTTTCAGGAGGCTAGCGGCTTTAGCACGCTTGGCGATCCGTCGCGAAAGGCCTTGAGTATGGCCGTAGCCGATATCGACCGGGATGTGGATTTGGACATTGTCGTATCGTTCGAGGATGGGCTAGGAGTTTTGGAGAACATCCAGCACGGTCAGTTTCGTTTTCGGGAGTTTTTCGATTCGGATGGGAGGTCTGGCAAGACGTCGTTTGGGGCCGCAGGATCATTGGCTATTGCGGAGTTGAACAACGATTACTCTTGGGATTTGGTGCTTGGGGGGGCTGATTCCGAATCGAAATCGATTTTGACTGCGACCGATTACAAGACCGCAGCGGTGCGGTTTGTGCGGCAAGGCGGTCTGTGCAAGGAGCCTGCCAAGATCGTCACGGGCGATTGGAACAACGATGCGAGAATCGACGTTTTGGCCAGCACCGCCAGCGGCGTACGCTTGTGCTTGAACCAGGGGGATGGGAGTTTTTCGGTAGTTGCTTGGTCCGAGCTTGCAAGCCCTCAAGAGACGATCCCAGGGATCAGTCTTGGGGACATCGATTCGGACGGTTGGCTCGAGGCGATCAGCATTGAGGGTGGAAAGCCCAAGTTATTTGTTTCTGAGTCCCGGCCCGAAAATCGGCATTTGATTTATAGGGTTAAGGGGATTTCGGACCCCAATGGCGGTGGCCGCAACAACCAATATGCGGTGGGCTCGACGATGGAGCTTTTCGGTCCGTTTGGGTACCAGGCCAGGATCATCGAAGACGATTCGGTCCACTTCGGTCTGGCTCAGAGCGATGCGTATTCGCTTCGAACGATCTTCGTCAATGGGTTGACCCAAGGCATCATCGATCCGAGGTCCAACGAGGTCTTAGAGGAGAAGCAGGTGTTGATCGGTTCGTGTCCATTTCTCTATGGTTGGGATGGTAGCCGATGGGTCTTGGCAACCGATTTGCTCTGGAACGCACCGTTGGGTTTGCAGGTAGCTAAGGGCAAGGTGCTTGCGGATCGCCGATGGGAATATCTCAAGGTCGATGGTGCCTTGTTGAAGCCCAAGGATGGTTACTACGAGTTGCGTATCACCGAGGAGCTTTGGGAGTCGGCCTACTTTGATCATCTGGCGTTGCTGGCTGTTGATCATCCTGCCGAGAGCCAGTGGTTTTCGAATGAAAAAGTCGGCCCTGGGTCGATTGCCCAGCCGCTTCTTTGGGGGTACGGATCTACCCAGGTGCCATTGTCGGCCAAGGATTCGCGGGGCAGGGATTGGATCTCCGAGGTGCAAAGCACCGATGGGGTTTATGCGATTGCGTTTGAAAAGCAATACAAACAGGGTTTGGTCGAGCCGAGCTATTTGGAGATCGATTTTGGAGCGATCGACACGACCCGTTCGGCGCAGTTGATACTCACTGGCTGGATCTACCCGACCGATACTTCTTTGAACATCCACATCGATCAGAACAAGGATTTGGAGTTGCCCAAGCCGTTGTCGCTCTGGACGGTGGACAAGGCTGGAGAGTTTCGCGAGACGGTTCCGTTTGCGGGATTTCCCGGTGGAAAGCCCAAGACGATTGTCGTGCCGCTCGATGGATTGTTTTCGAGCCAAGATTATCGGATACGATTGGCCCATTCGAGTCAGATCTATTGGGATCAGATTCGCTTGGGGTATGGCGCATCGGTCCCGATCAGCGACTTGGACAACCCGCAGCGCCCGATGGTCCTTGCATCGAACGATCCGAATTCGCTCAGCGAGATCTCGTTGAAATGGCTGACACTTGAGTCCGCCGATTTGCAATACCGGGGATTTAGCAGGGAGATGCCTCGGACGCGTCATGAACCCCATTGGTACGATTACCAGACGGTATCGGATCAAGCGGCTTGGCCTCCTTTGCGTGGCAAATTCACAAGATATGGGGATGTCGAGCCGTTATTGGTTTTCAATGACGATTTGCTCGTCGTCATGGGGCCGGGGGACGAAATGGTCGTCCGTTTCGAGCTCCCCAAGGAGCCACTTTCGGAGGGTTGGGTTCGAGACTTTGTCTTGCATTCGGTCGGATGGGACAAGGATGCGGCGATGAATACGCTTGAGGGGCAAAGCAGTCTGCCGTTGCCTTTTTCGAGGATGAGTCAGTATCCGCCAGGAATTGAGGATACCCAGGAGGCCGCACGGGTGGGTCGAATGCATGAGAAAACCTTGACCCGCGAACAAAGCCCTGAGGGCTTTTGGAAGCGATCCCCTGCTAGGAGTGCTGGCAGGCAGTAGACTGCAGTAGACTATAGACTATCTGCCGAGGGCTCTACGGTTGCGTTGAGTCCGGTGTGTTGAGTCCGGTGCGTTGAGTCCGGGATCATAGGGCGTTGGAGCGACATAGGATTGGCATGATACGATGAGTGTGCGAGTGTACTTGGTGGGAGCCGGTCCGGGGGATCCGGATTTGCTGACGCTTGGGGCTCAGCGTGCGATCGAGCAGGCCCAAGTGATCCTCTACGATGGGTTGATCAACGAGCAGATCTTAGAGTTTGCTCCTGCGGGCTGCGAGAGGATTTGCGTTGGTAAGCGTGGTAATGGGGGGGCTTGGACGCAACCTCAGATCGATGATTTGATCGTCAAGGCGGCTCGGGACGGTAGGCGGGTGGTTCGTCTCAAGGGTGGGGACACGGCAGTCTTTGCGAGGACCGCCGAAGAGGTCGAGAGGCTCGAGGCCGAGGGGATTGCCTATCGGATCGTACCTGGGCTGACGGCTGCACTTGCCGTGAGCGCTTATACGGGCATCCCGCTTACGCATCGCGACTGGAGTTCCGGGGTCGCGATACTTGCGGCCCAATTGCAGAATCACGATGGTGAATCGGAGGCTGAGGACCATTTGGACTGGGAGGCGTTGGCTCGCTTTCCGGGAACGTTGGTCTTGTACATGGCGATCGGATCGGCCTCGAGTTGGAGTCAAAAACTGATTGCAGCGGGCAAACCGATGGGTACACCTGTTGCCATGGTGCGAAGATGCAGTTGGCCGGATCAGGAGATTTTAGAGTGTCCGCTTGGGAGTTTGGCTGAAACTCTCCGTGTGAATCCGCGATTCACAGCGCCGGTCATTTGCATTGTGGGGCCGGTTGTGCGTTTGAAGTCCATGTCCACGACGCCATTGCCACGCAAACCGATCACGGTGATCGTCACGAGTCCTGAGTCGCAAGCGGAGCGGTTGGCCGAAATGCTACGGCCGCTTGGAGTCGCTGTATGGATCCGTCCTGCCATGAAGATATCGCGTGCTCAAACCGATGGGATTGATGGCGCGATCGATGGGCTTGAGCGGATGGATTGGATTGTCTTTTCCAGCCGCTACGGAGTGAAGTATTTCATGGAGCGGCTCTTTGAGCTTGGGTGGGATTCCAGAAAGCTCTCTAGGGTGCTCATAGCGAGTGTCGGGAGTGCGACCGATGAGGCGTTGAGAGACTTTGGTTTGCGTGCCGATTGGGTGCCGCAAGGAGATCAGGGGGCCGACTCGCTCTTATCGGAGTGGTTGCCGCAGGCGTTGGGCAAGAGGGTGTTATTGGTACGTACAGCCGAGGGCAGTGAGATTCTCAGAGAGGGGCTTGTATCAGGGGTTGCGCAACTGCAGAGTGTGGATGTTTATGAGCAGAGGGCTGTGTCGGGATGGCAAGATATCGAAGCGATACGATCTAAGATCGTCCATGAAACTCGGTCAGGTTTGAGTGTATGGGTCACAGCGACCAGTAGCAACCTAGCGAGGGCATCATGGGAGTTGTTAGGTGCTGAGTCCGACGCGGTACGATGGTTGGTGATATCGCCTAGGGTCGCGGATGTTCTGGTAGGTTTAGGGTGTCGCCGGGAGCGAATTTTGGTAGCTCCGCGGGCGAGTTATGAGTCGATGTGCGGTGCGATTGCCGACGCCGAATCGATTGGGTAGGGGCTGGGCTGAGGTAGGAGGGGG
>Ga0208086_1000260_pt1 | contig 15593 bp, 14 predicted proteins | sample LakMenEpi06Jul10_FD_150675 | JGI IMG/M metagenome (GOLD analysis project Ga0208086, IMG submission 150675) | Freshwater microbial communities from Lake Mendota, WI - 06JUL2010 deep hole epilimnion (SPAdes) | ecosystem: Environmental > Aquatic > Freshwater > Lake > Epilimnion/Euphotic zone ...
CGTCGGTGAACCTCGCTGTGGCGTTGGCCAGGGCGGGGCAGGATGTCTGCCTGGTCGACCTCGATCCGCAGGCCCACGCCACGCTCCATGCCGGTGTGCAACCGGGCCTTCACCCGGTGTCAGCCTACGACATGCTGGTCGGTGGAGCCTCCCTCGCCGAAGCCCGTGTGACGGCGACCGAGCGACTCCACGTCGTTCCCTCCCACATCGACCTCTCGGCCGTGGAGATGGCACTTGCCAACCGCACGGGCCGCGAAGCCATCCTCCGACGGCGAATCGAGGATGACGATGCCTGCCAGGGACGCGGGGAAGGAGTTCACCACGACACGATGGTCATCGACTGCCCTCCCTCCCTCGGCCTCCTCTCGCTCAACGCGATGGCGAGCGCCGATGAGGTGCTGTTGCCGTTGCAGCCCCATTTTCTCGCGCTCCACGGCCTTTCCAAGCTGCTCGAGACGATGGAACTCGTCGCCGATCGGGTGAACCCCCGATTGCGGCTTCTGGGGGTGGTGCTTTGCATGTACGAGTCGGCCACCAGGCTTGCCAATGAAGTGGCCCGTGACGTCGAGGCGTTCTTCGCGGCCGGGGGCGATCGGCATCCCGCCTGGGCGGAAGCACAGGTTTTCCGCACCCGGATCCGCCGGAATATCCGCCTGGCGGAGGCACCGAGTTTCGGCCAGTCGATCTTCGACTATGCCCCCGATTCGCACGGTGCCGAGGACTATGCTGCGTTGGCAGCCGAGGTGCTTCAGGCCGCGGTCGACCGGGGCGAGGTCCGTCGCGCCGCATGAGGGCGGACGGGAACCGCCGTCGACTCACCGATGGTCGGATGGAGGCCCTGCTCGCTGCCGCCAGGCCCGGATGAGAACGACCGGCTTGCCTGCAGAGCGAGGTCGGTGTTGGTGTGGTGGAGTTCCGGGATCCACCAGTAATTCGACGCACACGGCTCCACACCTGCGAGAATGCCGGTGCGGTCGAAGTCCTCCGCCGACAAAAACATCGGACCGAACGCGTCGGCGCTCTGAAGCAGCGACGTCGACAATGGGTTCTCGCGGTCAGGCATCCGGCAATTGCCCCTCGGGCATCGGGCGTCGGCGACGCCTCGGCCCGGGGCCGACAGGGTCGTGTCCGCAGTGTCTTTCGGCAGGTTCTCGAGGGGGAGGCCAGTTTCTGGACTCCAAACCCTTTACTCGGTCATGATCGCCTGGGGCGAATGGCGAATCAAGGAAGTCTGGGTGGTCTGGGTCGTGTTTTCGTGTTTTCGCGGGATTAGTCAGGGTTTCCGTATCTTCTGGGGGATAATCAAGGAACGGGGGACTTCGACCTATGGCTAGCCTGCCGCCGGCAGCGGACACAATGCTGACGACCACGATCACCGCTGCCAGCAGCGCCGCGGGCCACTTGCCGACCTCCTCCGGGGGAGTCGGGGGAGCCGGCCAACAAGGCTGCGATGCTTTCGGTCTTGCCGGGCGACTGTGCCGGGGGAGCCTTGCCATCCTCTTGGCAGTCTTCTCGATGGCCTCCGCCGGGGGCGTGGAACCGACCGGTTACCGAAGGTTGGCTCCGGGGGTGCTCACCGTGATCCCGGCCGATCGGTCCGGGGATGACGCGTTGCTCCGTGCCGACATTCCCGAAATCACCGAAGGGCTCGTCGACCTGACCTGGGAGCCGAAGCAGGCGCCGGTCGGGGCGACGCTCGTCGAGCAGGGACGCAACCGCGATTTCCCCCGCGACATCTGGTGTCTCGAGTTCGCCTTCAAGCCACCGCGGCAGATCGACGTCGACGTTCCGGCCCGCGACCTGCGCATGCAGCGCAAGCGGCTCTGGTATCTCCTCTATCGCGTGAAGAACACCGGGGCCCGACGGATCGTGATGGCGGACGGTGATGCCACCCGTCTGAACAGCGAGACGGTCAAGAAACCGGTTCGATTCCTGCCGCACTTCCTCCTCGAGAGCGTCGAGGGCCTGTCGAACCAGGAGGGTGTCCTCTCCTATCGGGCCTATCTCGACCGCATCGTTCCGGGCGCCGTCGAGGCGATCCGCGAACGGGAGGACACCCGCATCGATCTCCACGACAGCGCGCGGATGACGGAGCGCGACCTCGCGCCCGGCGAGGAACGTTGGGGGGTCGCGGTGTGGGAGGACGTCGATCCGCGGATCGACTATTTCTCGATCTACGTCCGTGGCCTCACCAACGCCATTCGCTGGAGAACGCGGGCCGATGCGACGTTCTCAGGTGACTCGGTGCCGGTGGCAGGCGAGGAACATGTGCTCGAGAGCCTGCGGCTCGACTTCTGGCGCCCCGGAGACGACGCCAACAGCCTGACCGAGGAGATGAGCGTCGGGCACGCCGGGATGTATGAAAGACGGTCGATCGGGAACCGCGTGCTCGAGGCGCTCGGACGGGGCAGGCAAAACGTGTCGGCGCCGGGCCAGGGGCTCGAGCGCCTCGGTTTGACGTGGGGGGACATCCTCGATCCCCCGCCCGCCGCAGTCGCGAATGGCGATGCGCCGCCGAGCCTCCGGCCGCTGGCGACCGTCGTCGACGCGATGGCCCGGATCCAGCCCCCGCAGGCCCGGCCTGGGGTGATTGCCCTGCTGCTGGGCGAACTGGGGCGGGAGTGGTTTGAGGACCTCGTCCGGGGGTTGTCGATGCCGCTCGACGAGGAACGGGCTTCGCTCCGCCGTGGCATGCTCGACCGCTGCGGTCTGACGGAAGAAGACGTCGCGTCCAAGCCCCTCGAGTCCGTCGTCAAAGTGCTCGCAGCCCTCGAAGCCACGACGCCCGCCGCCACCCGCAGGTCCGCCGCCGTGGCCCTGTTCGGCTCCGCGGCCCCGCGGCTCGATTCCTTGGTCCACGAGCTCGAACTGGCACGGACGAGGGTGGTCCTCGATGACTTGGACTTCGACCGCCGTCCGGTCCTCGCGGGGGGGGCTCTGACGGCCTATGACACCGTACTGACGGCGCTCCGGGCCGAGTCGGATGTCGAAAAACGTGCGGCGATCGTCAACGGCCTGCTGGGATCGGAGGGGCCCGCGTTGATCAACGCCGCCACGGCAGTTCGCGAGGGCGTTGACCACGCCTGGGTTTTCCGGTACGAACGTTGATCTGGATTCGGGGTGGGCATGCCCACCGACACCCCCGTTTTAGGGGGTGTTTCTGGGCTGGGGCTTCGAGCCTCGGATTCTCGTCCGCGATTCACCGTCCGTTTTTGTCCGTTCGTATTCCGCTCCGAGGTCGAGTGCCATGGCACACAAAAAGGGTCAGGGGTCCAGTCGTAACGGTCGAGACTCCAACGCCCAGATGCGCGGCGTGAAGAAGTTTGCCGGCCAACAGGTGCGGGCTGGCAACATCCTCGTTCGCCAAGTCGGCACCAAGTTCCACCCCGGCAAGAACGTCGGCATGGGGACCGATTACACGCTCTTCGCGCTCGTCGACGGCGTCGTCGCGTTCGACCGCGAGGGGCGTCGGGTCAACGTCCAGGCTTGATCGATCCCTTCTTTCCCCGCAGCCCGTGAGGGGCAGGCGACACCGTGTTCGTCGACCGCGTCCATCTCGAGATAGCGGCCGGCGACGGTGGTCGCGGGAGTTCGAGTTTCCGTCGGGAAAAGTACATTCCCCGCGGTGGACCGGACGGCGGTGATGGCGGCAGTGGCGGGAGTGTGATTCTCCGCGCCCAGCCGGGGGTCGATTCGCTCGCGGCACTTGCCCACCGGACGCAGTGGCGGGCCGAGTCGGGGCAGTCGGGCGGGCCGCAGAACTGCAAGGGGAGGTCGGCATCCGATCTTCTTCTCCCGGTGCCTCCGGGCACGATCGTCATCGACGAGGCTTCCGGCTTGGTGCTCCGCGATCTGGCCGCACCCGGTGACGAACTCATCGCCGCCAAGGGGGGGGCCGGCGGTTTCGGGAATGTCCACTTCAAGTCGTCGACCAACCGTGCCCCGCGGGAGACGACGCCCGGGGAGAAGGGAGAGGTCCGTCGGATCCTCCTCGAACTCAAGGTGATCGCCGACGTCGGTCTCGTCGGCAAGCCGAATGCCGGCAAGAGCACGCTGCTGTCGCGGCTCTCGAGGGCCCGCCCCGAGATCGCCGATTACGCCTTCACGACGAAGACGCCGATGTTGGGAATGGTGTCGATCTCCCGCGACCGGAGTTTCGTGCTCGCCGATCTTCCCGGCCTGATCGAGGGTGCGCATGCCGGCCACGGCCTCGGCCACGAGTTTCTCCGCCATGTCGAGCGCGCAGGGATCATCGTCCATGTCGTCGAACCGCAGCCGATGGATGGCAGCGATCCCCTGACGAACTACCGTGCGATCCGCGAGGAACTCGTGCTCCACGATCCACGCCTCGGCGATCGCCCCGAAATCCTCGTCGTGAGCAAGTGCGAGTTGCCCGCTGCAGCCGAAGCCTGCGAAGCCCTCCGCGTGGCCACCGGCCGACCGGTGATCACCGTCAGTGCCGTCACCGGAGAGGGGCTCGATCGACTGCTCGCCGCCGTGGTGCGTGAGATGGACCGCCCCGTGAGCGATCCCGCGCCGTCGCCGTGATCGTGTCGGCCGGGTGACCGTCGCCGACAGGCCCGTTCCTCCCCGAGGACCGTCCCGCATGACCCTTCCCGATACGGTCGTGGATCCCGTCGAGCGCGGCGAGTCGCTCCTTCTTGCCGATGTCGGTAACAGCCGGATCAAACTCGCGGCGGTCGCCGACATCGGGGGCCGGGGCGGCCTGCCGACGGTCCGGAGGCGTCAGGAGATCGAGATCCGTGGTCTGCGGAAGGACATCCTCCGGCAGTGGCTCGCGGTCGTGGCACCCGGGCCGGCGATCATGCTCATCGCCAGCGTCCACGATGCGGCGGCGGGCGTTCTCGAGATGGCTCTGGCCGAGGAGTCTGCCACGGGGAGGCGGCGGCTGCGGCAGCGGCGGATCGGGCATGCCGATCTGCCCATCCGTTCGGCCCTCGCCGAACCTGACCGGGTGGGGATCGATCGCTTGGCCGCTGCTGCCGCTGCGGCGGTGATCAAGCCGGCCGCCGAGGGGGTGATCGTCGTCGACTGCGGCACTGCGGCGACGGTCGATTGCGTCGCCTCCGACGGCCGATTCCTCGGCGGGGCGATCCTGCCGGGTCCGAACCTGATGATGCGGGCGTTGGCGTCGGGAACGAGCAAGCTCCCCGAACTGGCGGCCTCCGGCACGTCGGAGCCCCCGGCCATGCCGGGAAGGAACACGCACGAAGCGATCGCCGCCGGCGTCGGCTGGGGGATGCGGGGGGCGATCGCCGAACTCGTGGCCAGGGCACGGTTGACGCTCGGGCCCGCCACGCCGGTGATCGTCACCGGCGGATGGAGTCAGGCTGTGGTGCCCGCCGTTCCGGGGGCGACCGTGATCCCCGATCTCGTGTTGGCAGGGATCGCACTGGCGGCGGATCGGGCCCTGGCCCGCTGACATCCCCATCCAATCGCCATCGGGGCAGTGGGATGCCGATGGAAAAGCGGGTAGACTTCCGCTCCTCCCCGCTCCGTTGCCCCGACCCCTCGGCACGCCATGGCGACACCATCCGCTGATTCCTCTGCAATCCCACCGCTGGCACCGGCGCTCGAGCGGGCGTTGGCGGCCGCGCGGATTGCCGAGGAGACCCGCGGCACCGACATCCGCGTGCTCGATCTGCGGGAGGTCACGCCGGTGTTCGACTACTTCGTCGTCGCCACCGGCAGCAGTCGCCGGCAGATCCATTCGATGGCCGACGAGATCGAGAAGGTCATGAAGCGCGAGTGGAACGACCGCAAGCGGGGCGGAGAAGGGTACGAGGAGGGGCGATGGATCGTCCTCGATTACGGCGACGTCGTCGTCCAGTTGTTCGATGCCGAGGCCCGCGATTACTGGGATCTCGAGCACCTCTGGAGTGAGGCCCGCCGTGTCCCGCTGCCGTCGGTGGGAGCCGCGACGTGATGCCGGTCGAGGCCGATGGGGCGGGTGCCGCCACCTCCGCGGGGACGTTCCGGGACAAACTGCGGGGCTGTTTTGCCGTCGCCCTCCGGGGTCTGGCCGCGGATGGCGTGGCCGCGATCGCCGCCGCCGAGATCCCCGCGCTCCTCGAGCAGGTGCGAGAGACGGCCGAGGCGAAGTTCGGCGACTATTCCGGCACGATGGCGATGGGGCTGGCGAAGAAGGCGGGGAAGAAACCGCGTGACCTCGCCGTCGAGATCGCCCGTCGCCTCGCCGACGCCCCCGGCTACTCGGAAGCGTTCGCCCCACCGGGCGATCCGGTCGGCCCGGGATTCATCAATGTCCGAATCCTCGACGGGGCGCTGGCTGCAGCGGTCTCGGCGGCCTGCCGCGACGACCGCCTCGGCGTCACGCCGGTGGCCGATCCCGACACGATCGTCATCGACTTCAGTTCTCCGAACGTCGCCAAGCCGATGCATGTCGGCCACATCCGGTCGACGGTGATCGGCGACTCGCTCGCGCGGATCCTCGCTTTCCGGGGCCACCGCACGATCACCGACAATCACCTCGGCGACTGGGGGACGCAGTTCGGGATGATTCTCTGGGGCTGGAAGCGGTTCGGCGACGAGGCTGCCTTCTCGACCGACCCCACCGGCGAGTTGGGGCGGATCTACCGGACCGTCCGCAAACTCGCCGACGGCAAGCCGGAGGAGATCGCCGCCGATCCGGCGATCGCCGCGCTCGCGCTCGCGTATCCCGACGCCGGTCGGGAGGTCCTTCTCGAGACGGCCCGGCTCCACGAGGGGGATGCCGACAACCGATCCCTCTGGGAGCGGTTCATGCCGGCCTGTCTGGCCGACATCGAGAAGCTCTACCGGCGTCTCGACGTCCGCTTCGATCACACGCTCGGGGAGAGCTTCTTCCAGCCGCTCCTGGCCGGCGTCGTCGAAGATCTCGAGAAGCAGGGGCTGGCACGAGAGAGCCGTGGCGCGATCGGCGTGTTCCTCGATGGCGATGACAAGCCGCCCTTCCTCGTCCGCAAGGCGGACGGCGCGTTCCTCTACGCGACCACCGATCTGGCGACGATCCGATGGCGGCGCGAACACTGGCACCCAGACCGGATCCTGTACGTCGTCGACCATCGTCAAGGGCAGCACTTCGAGCAGCTCTTCGAGACGGCGAAGCGGTGGGGAGTGGAGGGAATCGAACTCGTCCACGTGGCCTTCGGCACGGTGCTCGGCGACGACGGCAAGCCGTTCAAGACGAGAGCCGGTGACACCGTCGGTCTCGAGTCGCTCCTCGACGAGGGGGTCGAACGGGCCGCGGCGGTCGTCGCCGCCGATGAGGGGCTTTCTGCGGACGAGCGTCGCCACGTCGCCGAGACGATCGGCATCGGAGCGATCAAATACGCCGACCTCTGCCAGAATCGGACCACCGATTACGTTTTCAGCTACGACAAGATGCTGCAACTCACCGGCAACACCGCGGCCTACATGCAGTATGCGGTGGCCCGCGTCGAGGGGGTTCTGGAGAAGGGGGGGATCGATCGCGAGGCGCTGCGGCATGCAGTGCCGTCGATCGTGCTTGCCGATCCGAAGGAGCGGGCGCTGGCTCTGGAATTGGCCCGGTTCGGCGAGGTTCTCGAGGACGTCGAGACCGATTACCGGCCCAACGTCCTCACCGCCTGGCTGTTCGACGTCGCCGGGTGCTATTCGGCCTTCTACGACAGCCTGCCGATTCTCAAAGCCACCGAGCCGGAGCGATCGAGCAGGCTGGCGCTGTGCGACCTCACCGGACGGGTCCTGCGGAAGGGGCTCGAATTGCTCGGGATCGGCACCGTCCGCAAGATGTGAACGACGGTCACCGAGGAATCGTGAGCCCATGAGCCGGCAACTGGCCAGCATCCGCAACATCGGCATCGTCGCCCACATCGACGCCGGTAAGACCACGCTCACCGAGCGGATGCTCTTCTACACCAAATCGAGCCACCGCCTCGGCGATGTCGACAAGGGGACGACCGTCACCGACTTCGATCCCGAGGAACAGGAACGCGGTATCACGATCTACTCCGCGGCGGTGAGTTTCCGCTGGCGCGACGTGACGGTGAATCTCATCGACACACCCGGCCACGTCGACTTCACCGCCGAAGTGGAACGGTCGCTGCGCGTTCTCGACGGCGCCGTGGTCGTTTTCTCCGCCCGCGAGGGGGTGGAAGCGCAGAGCGAGACGGTGTGGCGCCAGGCCGACAGATACCATGTCCCCCGCGTCGCCCTGATCAACAAGCTCGACCGCGAGGGTGCCGACTTCTTCGGCACCGTCAACCAGATCGAGAAGCGTCTCGGTGCGAAGCCGCTCGTCCTCCACGTGCCGCTCGGGATGGGTCCGCCGCACGTCAAGGATCCCTTCCGCGGGCTCGTCGATCTCGTGGAGATGCAACTCCTCACCTATCCGCCGCGGGACGAGGTCCTCGAAGGAGACACGCCGGCCGCGGCCTTCGCCGCGGGGCCGATCCCCGAGGACATCGCCGATCTGGCCGCAGAGTGGCGCGAGCAACTCGTCTCCACGCTCTTCGACTTCTCCGATGAACTTGCCGAACTGGCGATGGCCGAGGCACCGATCCCCGTCGCTGTGATCCGCAAGGCGATCCGCGAGGCGACGCTTGCCCGCCGCGTCGTGCCGGTGATCGGCGGCTCCGCGCTCGACTGCATCGGTGTGCAGCCGGTGCTCGACTCGATCGCCTTTTACCTCCCCAGCCCCCTCGACGTGCCTCCCGTGGAAGGGCTCGACCCGTCGAAGAAGACTCCCGTCACGGTCAAGCGTGTGGCCGATCCTCAGGCGCCGTTCTGTGGCCTGGTCTTCAAGATCCTCGCCGAGAAGCACGGCGACCTGTACTTCGTCCGCGTCTATTCCGGCACCCTCAAGGCGGGGAGCCGGGCGTGGAATCCGCTCCGGCAGAAGAAAGAGAACATCGCGCAGTTGTGGCGCGTGCAGGCCGACCGGCGCGAGCAGATCGAGAAGTGCGAGGCGGGGGACATCATCGGGGTCATCGGTCCCCGCAACAGTATCACCGGCGACACGCTGTGCGACGCCGAGGCGCCCGTGATCCTCGAGTCGATCGAGTTCCCCGAGACGGTGATCTCGATGGCGATCGAGCCGGAGACGAGCCTCGAGCGGAAGAAGCTCGGCGACGTTCTCGAGATGATGAAGCGGCAGGACCCGACGTTCCGAGCCAGCGAGAGCGAGGAGACGGGTCAGACCCTCATCTCCGGGATGGGGGAGCTCCATCTCGAGGTCATCCGCCACCGCCTCGAGCGTGATTTCAACCTCAAGTGCCGGGTCCACAAGCCTCGCGTCAGCTACAAGGAGACCCTCGAGCGCGCAAGCACGGTCGTCGGCCAATCGAATCGGCAGGTGGCCGGGCAGACGCTCGTGGCCACCGTCACGATCCGTGCCGAGCCGACCGACGAGCAGACGGGCGTCACCGTCGAGCAGGGATGGTTCCCCGAGAACGAGGCCCTCGCCGACCTCGCCGCAGCGATGACGTTGGCGGTTCGGGAGAGTGCCGAACGCGGGGGGCTCAAGGGGTGCCCGCTGTGGGGCGTGCGGATCGTCGTCCTCGAGAGCCCGATCCCCGATCCCCCCCCCGGCGAGGTGGCGATCCGGATCGCCGCCGCCGACGCCGTCGACAAGCTCCTCGCCGCCGCTGGCTCGGTGCTCCTCGAACCGGTGATGCGGGTCGAGGTGAGCGTGCCGGAGGACCATCTCGGCGACGTCATCAACGATCTCCAGCAACGGCGGGCGATCATCACCGCCACCGAGATCCGCGGCGGCATCACGGTGCTCACGGCGGAGGCCCCGCTGGCGAGCATGTTCGGCTATTCGGCAGCGGTGCGGAGCGTGAGCCAGGGGCGGGCGAGCTTCACCATGGCCCCGCTCAAGTACGGCCCGGCCCCGGCCGAAACGGCCGACGCCTTCGTGTGACCGACCGCGCCCGGTCGCCGCGGTTCATTCGCGCCGCTTCCGTTCCGCTCGGAGAAGGGAGCGGACGTAGTGGATCGCGGCGTGGTCGGCCAGATCGCGAACGACCACGCGGCCCAGGGCATCGCTGCGGGAGAGTTCGGCAAACAGACGTTCGCGAGCGGCCCCGAGGGCGTCCTTGTCACCGCGGAGCATGGCTCCGGAGAGGCTGGCAAGGGTCTCGAGGAGCACCGTGCCATTGCCCCACTGCGCGGTGATCCCGAGGGCGTCCCGGTAATCGCTCCGGGCCTGCCGCTGATCGGCGGCGACCGTCTCGGGGGCCGGTCGGTGGTGCACATCCCCGTGGCGGTCGAGATAGACCAAGGGCCCCGGGTGGACGAAGGCGTGGTCCCACCCTCGCCCCGCCGCGATCCGGGCAACGGTTCCGGCGGCGATCCGCGCCGACTGCCGCAACGCCGCCTGAGACGCGACGGCGAGCCAGCCTTCCGGGAGTTCGAGGTTGTCGAGCAGGCCGTCGGCGAGGTCCTCGAGGTCGGCTTCGTCGAACCGGGCCGGGGGCACGCGGGGGACGAGGTCGCAGCAGTGCACGTAGCGGCGGACCGGCTGGCGGGGGCCGAGGCGAAGCGTGTCGGTGCCCACCCTCGGCGCACCGAACGTGACCAATTCCACCGCTGGAAAGTCGGCCGCGCAGAGGGTGGCGAGCGCCCCGCCGAGGCTGTGGCCGGTGGCGATCGTGCGGCCGGGAGTGTCGCGCAGCCACGCGTCGAGGGGGGCACGCAATTCGTCGAACGTTCGGCCGTACCCACGCTGGACGACGACCCCGGGGCGCCACTCCACCGGATCGACGAGCAGATTGGCGAGGAGATCGTCGATGTTTCCCGTCTCCGTGCCGCGGAAGACGGCATACAGCGTCGCGGAGACCCGGTCGTGGCACACGAAGCCGTCGGCGGCGGCATGCGTGGAGAACACCCGGCGGCTCTCGAGGGTCGCGAGGAGCTCGAAGCCGATGCGGCGCAGTTCCGTCTCGATCCGCGGCGGAGGTGCGTAGGCCAGTCGCGAAAGCTCGGCGCACATCAGATCGCCCCCCCCGTCGCGATCGGTCGGAGACCAATCGAAGAACGGACCATCGGCGGCCGGATGGAACAGCTCCCCGTTGCGGGTCGTGGAGGAGGGCGGGGTGGAGTCGCTCACGGCACCCGGGCTCACTGCGGTTTCTTGAGCGGCAGGGCACGCGTCGAACCGGTGGTGATCCCGCCGTCGACGAGGAGCGTCTGGCCGGTGACGTAGGCACTCGCATCGGAGGCCAGGAAGACGACGGCCCCGTCGAGGTCCTCGGCCTTTCCGGGACGCTTGAGCGGGATCCGCTCAGTGAGGTAGGCGATCCATTCCTCGTCGCGGTACATGACGTCGTTCTGGGCGGTGCGAAACCACCCCGGAGCCAGGCAGTTGACCGTGATTCCGTGGGGGCCGAGGTCGTCGGCAAGACTCATCGTCATCTGCTTCACGCCGCCGCGACTGGCGGAATAGGGGGTCAAGCCCGCATAGCCGAAGACGCTCGTCACGCTGCCGATGTTGATGATCCGCCCCTGCTTGCGCGGGATCATGTGCCGGGCCATGGCCTGAGCCATGAAAAACGTGCCTCTGAGGTTCGTGTCGAGGATCGTGTTCCAATCGTCCCAGGTCACCTCGACGGCCGGCTTACGGATGTTGCATCCGGCGTTGTTGAGGAGGATGTCGATGGCCCCTGAGGCTTGAATCGCCGCCGCGGCGCATTCGCGGATGCTCGACTCGCTGCGGAGATCGAGGGCCAGCGGCGTGACGCTATGGCCGTGGGCCTCGAGCGCGGCCATGGAGGCAGCCAGATCTTCGATCTTTCGGGCGGTGATCACGAGATCCGCCCCGGCGCGGGCCAGGGCGCCGGCCATCTGCAGACCGAGGCCGCGACTGGCTCCGGTGACCAGTGCCGTGCGGCCCGTGAGATCGAAAAGGGCAGGCCCGGTGGGGTGGGGGTGGGGCATCGATCGCTCCTCGACTGAGTGGGTCAGGGGGGGGCAGTGGGTCAGGGGGTGAGCACGACCTTCACGAGACCCGGTTCACGCTCGTGGAGGCGGTGAAACCATTCCACCCCCTCTGACAGCGGCGCCACGCGACTGACGAAGCAGGAAAGGTCGACCCGGCCTTCGGCAACGAGGCGGATGGCCTCCGGATAGCTCCCTGCAGACGAGCAGGAGCCCTGGAGCCGGAGTTGGCGAGTGACCACCAGCTGGAGGGGGAGCTCGATCAGCGGGGAGACGTTCCCAACGAGCACGACGGTTCCCCCCCGCGTGCAGGCCTCGATCGCGGTTCTTACCGGCGCCGTGGCCCCGACCGCCTCGAGAACGACATCCGCGCCGTCGGTGTCGGTCGTCGACGTGCCCCATCTCGCTGCCTTCACGCCGGCATCGTCCCCGGCGGGAAATGTTTCGGCCGCGCCGAGCTTGCGGGCCTGCGCGAGCCGACTCTCGTCGAGATCGATAGCCGCGATCCGCGGCACGCCGTAGGCCTTGAGAGACGCGACGCACGCCAGGCCGATAGGGCCCGCCCCTACCACCACGGCCGAACGGGTGGCAGGGCCGACCTTGGCGAGGTGTACGGCATGGAGCGCGATCGTGAGCGGCTCGAGGAGCGAGGCGGAGATGAAATCGAGGCTCTCCGGGATCGGGTACGCCACCCTCCGTGGCACGACGACATGCTCCGCAAAACAGCCATGTCGACGGTAGGGCCCACAGGAGACGCCGAGCACCTGGCGGTCGGTGCACAGGTTTTCCTGTCCTGCCACGCAGTGGGTGCAAAGTCCGCAAAAAACCGTCGAATCGAGCGCCACCCGGGTGCCCACGGCGAGGTCGTCGACTCCTTCTCCGACGGCATCGACGGTCCCCGCCGCTTCATGCCCCATGACCAACGGCGGGATGCGGCGGCCGGTGGACCCGGTGAATCCGTGGACGTCGCTGCCGCAGATCCCGCAGGCAGCGATCCGCACGCGGACGTCGCCAGGGCCGGGAAAGGGAGTATCGACATCCGTGAACGCAAGTTCACCTGGAGAAGAGAGGAGAAGCGCTTTCATATCCGGTCCATGGTTTGATGTTTTGTCGCAGGCTGGCGTGCGTACGCCGCTCGATGTGGCGGACTTCCGGGCGAAACTCCGCTGTTTTTGTGCCATCGCCCCTTTGGGGCAGCGGTCGGATAACACGATCTCCGCTGACTGGTAAGGTATCCCGCGCGCCGTCGAATCCAAGCCCGTGCCTGACCGCGGGGGGCAAAACCAGCGCCCGGTCTCTCATTCGGGGGGGGAGGGTATGTCGCCGCGGGAGACACCGGGGTTTCGGGAGGGAGAACCAGGGTTTCCCCGGATGGCGGCGATCATGACCACCGACCGGCCATCGGTGATTCGCCGACGCGGTGCGGGAAGACACAAATCCGGGGCAATTCGGCTGGGAACGCGGCTTCACAGCGGTTTCCCCGGCCGCTGCCGGGGGGCGTGTTGACACCATCCTCCCCCGTCCTTACATTTTCCTCTTCGATCCCGCAGCGACGCCCGTGACCCGCAAAGGTCGCCGGAGGCTGTCGCGGCCGTTTCCTCCACCCAAGATCATCCGGAGGAATGGCATCGTTTCCACCGGTTTCCCCGGGCCTCAGGCCCGTTCGAGGGAGCCGGGTCGGGGCGCTGAGGGCGTCGTGGAGAACGGGGACGATCGAGGCGGTTTTGTTCGGTTTTTTCGACGGTTCTGGCGTGGCTTGGTTTCGTGGGCCAAGGTTCTTGGTTGACGAGGGAATCTCACGGCAGGCAGTTGAAATCGGTTGAAGTGGTCGGTCGGGCAGAGGCGATACGACACGTTCGATAGACCAGCATCAGTGGAGCATGCCGTGGCAGGGCCGACCCAAGAAATCATCCGTATCCGCATGGAAGCGTACGATCACAGTGTGCTTGACCAGAGCGCAGCCGAGATCGTCGACACCGCCAAGCGCACTAATTCGGAAGTTCACGGTCCGATTCCGCTGCCGACGCGGATCGAGCGTTACACCGTGCTCTCCAGTCCGCACATCGACAAGAAGGCGCGTCAGCAGTACGAGATCCGCACGCACAAGCGTGTGATCGATATCGTTCAGGCGACTGCCAAGACGATCGAGGCTCTCAATAAGTTGAGCCTTCCGGCTGGTGTCGACATCAAGATCAAGGCTTCTTCTCGGTAATGGCTGTTTTCCGGGCGGCGAACCGTCCCGGAGGCTACGTCTCGTTTCAGGTTTTTTTCAAACTTTCAGGAGCGTCCGACACGGCATGCTTGGAAGGCGTTGTGGGTAAGGCTCGGCCGCTCTCCTCTTTCGGGGAAGAGTGTGACGGGTGCTCCCGCAGCCAGCGGCTTCGAGCGTGATCCAGAGGCGTGCTTGGCCTTTCGTCCCTGTGGCGGAGGGTCGAGGGCGTTTCGACGGCGTGCAACGGCGTAAAACATGGCTGCTCAAGAAACGACTGGCGGCGCAGGGGCGGTCGGGGGGAAGGTCTCCGGCGGCGGGCGTGCGAAGGCGGAGCGTCCCGCCCGTAAGGGGCTTTTGGGTCGCAAGGTGGGCATGACGCAGGTGTTCGACGCGGACGGCACGGTGGTGCCCGTCACGGTCATCGAAGCCGGGCCGTGCAAAGTTCTTTCTCTCCGCTCTCTCGAGCGTGATGGCTACTCGGCCGTTCAGGTCGGGTTTCTCGACAAGCCTCGGCGTCTGGCGAGTCGTGCGGTACGCGGTCAGGTGGCCAGTCTCGAAAGCAAGCGCAGTCAGCGCCGGGCTCTGGCCGGTGTCGAGGCCCAGCCGAAGCCCGGGTGTGAGCCGAAGCGGTTCGTGCGCGAGTTTCGTGGCACGGTGGACGGTCTTGTGGTCGGTCAGGATCTCACCGTCGAGCTCTTCGAAGCCGTTGCCCGTGTCGATGTCACCGGGACGACGAAGGGGCGTGGCACGGCCGGCGTCATGAAGCGTCATGGCTTCAAGGGCCAGCGAGCGACGCACGGCGTCAAGAAGGTCCACCGTCATCAGGGTGGCACGAGCATGAATACCTCTCCAGCCCGTGTGTTCAAGGGCAAGCGGATGGCCGGTCGGTTCGGTAACGAGCGTTCGACGGCCAGGAACCTCAAGGTCGTGCGCGTCGACAAGGAGAACAATCTCCTTCTCGTGCGCGGTGCCGTTCCGGGTCCCAATGGGTCGATGGTGATGGTGCAGCAGACCAATCTGATCAAGAAGGTGGCCGGTGTGGGTGCGCCGGTTTCCAAGAAGAAGGCAGGTGCGAAGTGAATCTTGCCGTATATGACATGGCCGGAAAGAAGGTCGGTAGCTACGAGATCGACCCGGCAGAACTCGCTCCTTCGGTCAACAAGCAACTTCTTCACGATGCTGTCGTGATGTATCAAGCGAATCTGCGTCAGGGGACGCATCGCACGAAGTCGCGTGGCGAGGTTGCCGGCTCGACCAAGAAGCTCTACCGCCAGAAGGGCACGGGCAATGCCCGTGCCGGTGGTCGCCGCAGTGGTACGCGCCGGGGTGGTGGCCACATTTTCGCCAAGCGTCCGCGGGACTTCGGATTCCGAATGCCGCGGAAGTCGCTGCAGGCTGCGACCCGTATGGCCCTGGCCGCCCGGATCGCCGATGACGAGGT
>Ga0208086_1000265_pt1 | contig 15520 bp, 12 predicted proteins | sample LakMenEpi06Jul10_FD_150675 | JGI IMG/M metagenome (GOLD analysis project Ga0208086, IMG submission 150675) | Freshwater microbial communities from Lake Mendota, WI - 06JUL2010 deep hole epilimnion (SPAdes) | ecosystem: Environmental > Aquatic > Freshwater > Lake > Epilimnion/Euphotic zone ...
GTTGCAGGCTGAGGCTGGGCCCATGGGCTGTGAACCTAGGGGCTTTGGGTGGTCTGCAACGGTAGAAGTTTGTTCGGTTCGAGTGACACGTCTGGTCACGGATCAGGAAAAATCTAAAAAATTTTCGGACACTCAGCTGGTGCCTGGCACCGGGTTGGGGCTCCTGGTTCCTGGTTTGCTAGCATCCAGACCGGTCCCAGCAGGTGCCTGGCACCGGGCGAGTGGACGAGATTTGCCAGCATTGCGAATCGTGGATCGTAAAGGTGCCTGACACCGGGTTGGCAGCGCAGCTAGCCATTCGACAATAAAAAACGCGGGGACTGTCCCCGCGTTTTTTCATCGCCCGCGGCGTGCGCCCATGCGGCTCACAGGGCAAATCAACTGCCGGTGAGCCAACCGCTTGCGCTGTTGTCCGAAGGTCCTGGGCTGTCGCGCCCTCTTGGCTGAAGACCGATGCAGGCAATCTTAACGAGGAGGAGTTGCTTGAACTGCGAGCATTGGCGTCGGATCGGGCATACGCCACTGAAAAGGGAAAATGAAGGTAATCACTTTCGACGACGCTTTAACACGAAAGCGACAAGCCCAAGTCCGATTAGGCTGCAAGAGGCAGGCTCAGGAACAATATCCTTTGACAAACCGTTTACGATGATATTATCGTACTGTACCGCGCGATTAGCCGCGGACGAATCGCTAGGTGCCCAACCGAAGATACGGAATTCGATCGTAGATGTTACCGTCAGTGGGATATTCGCTATCACCGTTTGCCCGGCAGCCGTTACTGAAGTCCCCGCGATCAACTCCGTGAATGTCTGGAAATCATCGATGCTATAACGGACCATAAAGTTACGAGCGTTTGTGCCACTAGCCGAAAATGCTGTGATTTCAAAAGTTGTCAAATCCAACTGTTTCCCAGCATCAGGCGTAAGCGAGAACGAACCAAATACATTTCTTTCTACGGCTTGTGCTTGAGTTCGCGATGCAACGGCGTTTTCAAATCTTAGTACGGGATTGGTTCCACTTGGATTTCTCTCCAAAAACTGATTCAAACCCGCACCTTTCGTTAAAGGACCGACAGTCACACCGGATGCAGCAAAGTCAGCGGCAACGGTCGTATGTGTGCTGTCCTGAGCCAGAGTGTTGAAATCCCATTTGGAGATCATTCCCGCTAGTGCTGGATTAGCAAATGACATCGAAAAGCTAAGAAACGCCGCAGCAACCATAATGGCCGCCTTAGTTCGAGATACAAATCGCAAATTCGCGTCCCCCATAAAGTCTCGCCTAACAAAAAACCCACAAAATCCTGCTGGTTTGTATTGTCTCGCCACAATATCCCAAGCCTTACCACTGAAATTCATTTCTGGTCCTCACTCATTTAATGCGATCTCCCCTTCGTTGTGCTGACGTTCAACACTTATCTGGACTCCGGTCCTCAAGGGAACAGAGCCCGGAATAGATCGAATACAACAATTGCATGCATTACAGTTCACGCCAAATGAACACCCCGATAAAAACGAGTGCTTTTACTCTATAAATAGCTACCCGTGGAAGGACTTGATCCAGGTCAATTAGCGCTGGCTCAATTCGAGAGCTCAACTAGAAATCTAGCTTGCCAATACTCTCTTTTGGCTCGCCGAATTGAAGTTTGCTCGCTCATGCAACTCTAAGAGCCCTCCTATTTTGATATTGACATTATACGCCAAATCGCACCCCTGCTCCGGGAGCTACTTTATCTTGTGTCAGGAAACATTTATTGTGCTTCGCGAATTTATCTACGATCACTTCAGACTCATTGCCCGGAAGAGTCGCATGACCTCGATACCGATCATTTCGGCTTACTATCTCAATCCATTTTTTGGATTAATCGACTCGCACAAGCTGGGCCTCGATAGCTGCAGTGATTCGCTTCTGCCGAGCGAAATCAGGAAAAAACCCTTCCTTTTCGTACCCCATTTCGCGGCATACGAAATGTTTCGATCCCTTGTACGAAGAAATGGTATTGAACACGTGATCTATCTTTTCAATAGCCTATCGGCCGACGAGGTATTCCACGATTTAAAGAGGTTTATTGCGAAATCAGTTCCTTGCCAGCTACGAGATATACTCAAGGATTGGATGAGCCTTTTGCGGAGGTCCAATCATGAGCAGATCCAGCTAGTGAAGGAATCGGGAAGCTACTGGTTAAAAATCACCACCTGCAAACACGAGAAGGACACCTTTATCCAGGACCTATTTGAAATCTCATGGTTCCGTTTAGCAATCGGAGCTTTGGCTCCTAGATTTATCCCTGATCGCTGTCGCATACGAGCTTCATCTAGTCGTGGTCGTCGAGCGTGGCTTCGACAACATATTGGCCCACTGGTCGAGTGCGGACAAAAGTTTATATCCATCGAAGTCCCGGAAGAAACTCTGAAATCTATTGTCTCGATCGAAAACAAAGATGCTTCCACCCCCCCTCTCGACTCGCTTCTACGCCCTCCACCGATCAGTTATCTTGAGACGATCGTCGAGATCCTCTGTGCCTATTTTCCAGATCGCTGGCTAACGATCGAAGAGCTTGCAGGAGTCATCAATTCATCTCCTCGCACGATCCAGCGAAGACTTCTGGCTGAAGGGACCAACTTTCGAGATCTGATGATTCAAACCAAAATGTCGTTGGCGAAAAAAGCATTGCTGGAGACCGACTCATCCATCACACAAATCGCTATGGACTTCGGCTTCTCCGCTTCATCAAGCTTCACCCGCTCTTTTGTAGGCCACTATGGGATCTCTCCAACGGAATTCCGAAGACACCCTCGCACTACCAAGAAACCTTGAGCCAATTAAAAAACGCGGGGACAGTCCCCACTTTTTCAAAGGAAACCTGACCGGAAATGCTCTTAAGTAATTCGAGGAATTTGCGACAACGCTAAAAACTAATTTCCGGCTGCGTTAGCCCCCTGGCGCTGCGTTGGATTTCGGCGGAATTTCGCGAAGCAAAAATTCGACTGCATCGGCGACGCACTTGGGATCCTGCATCAGAAACGAATGCAGCACCGGGTAAGTTTTCAACTCCGTCATCCCGTCGAGCTTGGTCTCTTCGACGGTCACCACCGCGTCGTTAGGCCCATCCAAGAGCGGGTTTTGGATGGTCGAGCCGGTCAGGTCACCTGCGATGATTTTGAACGGACAGGGCGGGATTCCCAAACTCGAACTCAGTCCATCCCATTGCGGCCCGAGCTGCATGCCCGACTTGCCAGTGACCATTTCGAATAGTCCTAAGTAAGACAACCGCTTGGCAAACGAAGACCCTTGGTTCGGCGGTCCCATCATCACCACGCGGTCGATACGCTTGAGGATTCCTTGAGGATCCCCCTGCTCTGTCCACTGGGCGATCGCTAGTCGCGTGACAATGTTGCCCAAGCTATGCCCAGAAATTCTCACGCGAGGCTTGCCCGGAAGGTTTTCTACCAACTCGCGGAACGCTTGGGCATGCGAGGCGATCGTCGAGCGGGTGCTGGCATATCCGAATCGTATGATGGCAAACGAATCGGCTCGCTCCTTCTGGCCAATTTGAGCTAACAACTCCTCCTCGACAGGCTTCATGCTCGAACTCGTCCGCATCAAGCCATGGAGCAATAGGAACACCTCGGTAAGCTCCTGAGGCTTTTTATCTTGAGGGCCCTGAGTCTCTTTCTCCTGAATCTGTTGGAGCAATTCGAGCATCGCCTCCTTGGTCCCCCACCCTTTGCGGACCGAACCCGGATCGATCAATCGCCAATGCTCGAGCGTCGGGTTGTATTGCAACCGATAACCGTTCCACCAGCGGTGATCGGTCCAGAACTGCTTGCCACCGAGGGTCGGCAACTCCAAATTCCAACGCTTCCCATTGCCTTGAATCATCGTTTCCCAAGCCTTTCCCCATTGAACATCGATCCGATCGTCTTGGTCTAGTTGGTCTGGTCGGTCTGGCTCCTCCAAACCCGGCGTTTGGGCCAGAGCCGATATCGGTTGCAAGACAGGGATCGAGCTGGACAACCCACCGACGAGCGCACCGAGCCAAACCAAACGCACTAGCCTATGTCGATCAAACATGGACTTCTGCACTGAGCCTCCCTGCAGCGTCGGTTCGGGCCAAGATCGGCTCGATGACTTCGGTGAGAAATTCGTGGACTTGTCGCTCGGCCCGCCCGGTGTACTGCTCAGGGGCCATGACATCCGTCACTGAAATATTCGCAAAAGCAGGATCTCCAGCCAGCCGATCGAGCAGGTCGTTAGGCATCCCTTCTTGCTTGACCCGCAATGCGGCCGCTTGGCTGTGCACACGGATGACCTCATGAAGATGCTGGCGGTCGCCGCCGGCGGCGACCCCTGCCATGAGCAACGACTCGGTGGCCATAAAGGGGAGTTCTTCGCGAAGGTTCCTTTCGATGGTCTTTGGGTAGACGACCAGACCTTGGGATACGTTCTCCAAGAGGATCAAGCATGCGTCGATGGCCAGGAACGCTTGCGGCATCACAAGCCGCCGGTTGGCACTATCGTCGAGGGTGCGCTCCATCCATTGCGTCGCGGCCGTCATGACCGGACTCGATTGCAAACTCATCGCAAAACGTGCCAAGGAGCACATCCGCTCGCTTCGCATGGGGTTGCGCTTGTAAGCCATCGCCGAGGATCCAATCTGGTTGGTCTCAAAGGGCTCTTCGATTTCCTTGCGATGCGCCAAGATCCGCAAGTCCGTCGCGATCTTGTGGATCGAGGTGGCAACCCCACTGAGCGTGTCGGTCAAATAGGCATCGATTTTCCGAGTATACGTTTGGCCTGTGACCGCATAAGCCCCAGGGAATCCGATTTTCTGGGCGATCCTGCGTTCAAGCTCCCGAACTTTTTCATGGTCCCCGTCGAACAACTGCAGAAAGCTCGCCTGGGTCCCGGTCGTCCCCTTGGCACTGCGGGCCAACAAACTCGATAGACGATGGTCGATCTCAGCAAGATCCAGAACCAGGTCGTACATCCATAGCGTCATCCGCTTGCCGACGGTTGTCGGTTGAGCAGGTTGCAAATGCGTGTAGGCCAAACAAGGCAATCCTGCATGCTGTTTGGCAAAACCTGCCATCGCTTGCAAACAAGCGAGCAAACGCTGGCGGACCATCTTCATCGCATCGCGAAAAATCATCAGGTCCGAGTTGTCGGTGACGTAACAACTCGTGGCCCCCAAATGGATGATCGGCATCGCATCGGGACATTGATCCCCATACGCGTGGACTTGGGCCATCACATCATGACGCAATTTGCGTTCGTAGCCGTTTGCGACCTCGAGATTCAGCGTGCTTCGGAACGCCTTCAACTGATCGATTTGAGCATCGCTGATGGGCAGCCCAAGTTCCTTTTGTGTCTCAGCCAAGACGATCCACAGCTCCCGCCAAAGCTTGATGCGGTGCTCGGTACTCAGGAGTCGAGCCATTTCCTTGGAAGCATAACGGGTGATCAATGGGTTTTCGTAGAAAGCGTCGGACACTGGGTTCTCTTTCTCGTAGGCAGTCGCGTCGGTCTGGAACAATCGATTCGTCTTTCCCTTGATCGCCAAATCGCGTATGGAAAAGTCTATGCAAGAATATACCATCCATCGAAGCAATCGTCGTTGCCACCGGACCGACCGAGCCCTTGCGCCGGGCGAATGCTATTACTCGGCGGTCGTGGCCCAAGGCAGTTCGTTGGTTCGGCAGGATTTCTCCCTGGAAGCCTGGACCGGCCCTCCAGAGCAAACCGTCGGCTGGTGGTCTTGCCAGGTCCCTGAAAAAACTCCAGGCAAAGCCAAGCCTGCTCCCACGCACGTTTTGCTAGCAACCCTCGAAGCTTTATTGGAGGATCCAGGGAAAGCCGAACTTGCCTATCTTCTCTGCCTTCTGTTGGTCCGGCGTCGAATCCTGAGCGAACCGACTTCGATGAAACTCGATTCGGAGATACCACCGGAGGAATTGCTCGTATTGCACTTGACCCACTCCCCTACAAACCGCGACTTTAGCATTCCGGTCTGTGACCTGGACCTTGAGCAAAGCGAGCTGCTCGAGGCCGAACTGAACCAACTGCTCTTCAGCGAGTCCTAATGCGCTCCGTCAATTTCGGCAAAGCCATTCCCTTCGCTGCCCTTCGAGCCGCCCGGCTCAAGTGTGCGACGGGTGTTTTCCTCAAGGGACTCGAGCGTTCTCGATGGCTCCTGGCCGTTGCCGTCTTATGCATGACCACCGGAGCAACGTGCATCCCCAAACGCCCCTTGGCCGAATTCCAACCGCAGCCGATATTCACCGCCCCACCTTCGATCGAGCAGATGGCTCAGGTGGTCAACCGATCCAAGAACATCCAATCCTTGCAGTCGAACTTTGTGACCATCAATCCAAATCAAATTCGCAATCTCGACGCGAGTTTGGTTTGGCAGCGATCGCGGAGATTCAAAATCTCGGGTGGGATTTCCCGCATGATGGGGAACAACTTCGAGGTTGGCAGCAACGAGCAGTGGTTTTGGATGAGCGTGCGCGATGGGATGAGACCCCAACTGTTCTTTGCTCGCCACGACGAGTTCGAAGCGCAACCGATCCGAAGGATTTTGCCGGTCTCGCCTCTTTGGATTCTCGAAGCCCTGGGCATCAGCGAACTGGACCCTTACCAAGTCCTCAGCGCGCCGATTCCGCGCCCTGATGGAATGCTCGAACTGACCACGCTGGCCCCGAGCGCCACGGGCAGTTACACCCGCACATTGGTGATGGACCCGAAGTTCGGTTTCTCGCGACACGTCTACCTGAAGGATCCTACGGGGCGATTGGTCGCCTCGGCCAACCAAAGCGATCACAACTTCTACTCGTCGATTTCGATGGCACTGCCCCACCGGGTTCTGATCCAATTGATCCCTGCGATCGATCCACCCACGGAGATCGACGTGACGATCGGCAGTTATGTCATCAATGCATTGGACACCAACTCCAACGTCAACTTTGACCTACCGAACCAAAACGGCTATGAAGTGATCAATCTGGTGCAATTCAATCAGGGGCTTCCGCAGGCCGTCACTCCGATCCAAGTCGCCCCTCCTGGTGCGGTAGCCGTTCCGCCCCCGGCGGCCCCGCAGCAACTCCCTCCGACGGCCTACCGCGGGGTCCCTTGGGATGGACGACAAGTCCGCTAGCTCCTGGTCTCGCATGGAGATCCTGGCTGTTCAGCAGAAATAAACGCAAAGGTGCAAAGGCGCAAAGTCGCAAAGGAAGATTCTGGCTGTTTAGCTCTCTTCTCTGTGCCCTCTATGCCTCTGTGTTTCCCTTTCTTCCCTCTGAAAAACTCATTGGAACACAGCCTAGCCCTCTACTCCTGTTCCTGCACGATCGCCTTGCCATACTCGTCGAGCTTGATGTCGGCCACGGCGGTCTTATGCTTGGCCACATGAAGCAGATCCGAATAGATCGGATCGGCCTGAGACTTTTGTATCGAAGCGACCGCCGATGCGACCTCTTTGAGGTACCTCAAAAACACATTCCGTCTGTTTCCTTGTGCGGCAATCGCTTGACGCTTTCTCAAAAAGCTCGCCAGCGAGCGGCCGATGTACTGGATACCGAGCCGGAGCTCTTTTTCCAGTTCGGGCGTCGTAGCGATCGCTTCTTTCGATTCGCTCGTAAAGGGAACCCAGACGCTGGCCACGTGGACGATCAAGGTCACGGGTCCCATCGGCAAGGAGTTGCGCGATTGGGAGAGTCCATAAGGACGCCAGTTGGTGTTCAAGACCGCTTGGGTGATCGCGCAGGCCGACTGCTGGAACTGCAAGGGGACTCGGTTGGCAAACCGATAGATCTGCATCGATTGGCCTTCGGTGATATTGATCTCACGCATCACCGTGTGAAGGGTATCGAGCTGGGTTTTCGAGAGCTTTTGCGGACTGCATCGCGTCGGTAGTTTCGTCTCGGTGATGATCCTCTCGGCCGAGTCCGAACCGATCCCTGCAAAGGTATCGATCAGGAACTTGCGGAGCGTTTTGGCATCCGACTGCCCGATCAGATCGACCAACTCATCGCGAGTGATCTTCTGCGCCGCGACGTTTCCACCGTAGGCCAAGGCGACTTCGATCTGGAATGGCGAGCCTCGCTGGACCGAAGGTGGACGGGTGATCGCATCGTGAAACTCGCCAGGAACAATCGCCTTGAGGCCTTTGTAGAGCAAGTCGCTGCCGATCGGAGCGATGCAGTCGGTCGTCGGCGGCCGGATCTTGGTCTCCTGCAACGCTTTGTAGAGACGCTCGGCTTCGGTTTGGCCGACCTTCAGCGCCGTCGAGCGTGTCGAGATGTTCGCCACCTCACAGACCTTGCGAGCCACCGCAGGGGTCACGCACGAGAAAGAACTCGTCAGGAACGAGGTGACGGTCGTACCCTTCTCGGTCCCGAGCATCGTGATCAATCGACCGAGCTCGACCCCATAAGGATGGGGCTTGATCTCCTTGGCCTCCTTGGGCAACACCGTCGTGGTCCGCGATATGGTTCTTTTTTCACCATCGGGACTCTGCCAATGAATCGTCACGTGGGGATTGGCGATCGCCGTCTGCTCGAGATACTCATCGACACTGCCGCGACCTCGTTTGTAGACAGCCGTCAGTTCGATCGTAACGCGGGTCCCCGACTCAACCTCCGAACCGGGCTTGTTCTCGACGAGACTCGGCTCGATGGTCTTGCCTGCCGCGGCCTTGCGCTCGGCGGTCCTGCGCTTTGCGTTTTTCTGCTCGGCGGCCGAGGTGTCGAGCGATTCGGGTTGGGCCTCTGCCTCTGGCGCGTCGGAATCGTCGGTTTGAGCTACCGACGTTTTAGCTTCAGCAATTTTCGATTCCTTCTCCGGGTAGCGGGACTCCCAGTCGATGTCCTGGTCTCGCATGTACTGAAGCCCCTTTTCGCCCGAGGCGATATCGATCCCCTCCCCTTTTCCGTTGATGATCTCCGGCTGGTTCTTCTTGGTATCGACCTGGAGTTGGAAGTAGTGGACTGGAGAGCGTTTGGAGGTCTTCGAGAGGATCTGCATCGGCCGACCGGTCGTGAGCATGCCGTTCATCCCCGCGGCGCTGATGCCGATCCCCTGCTGGCCTCGGCTCTGTCGCAATCGGTGGAATTTGCTCCCGTAGAGAAGCTTACCGAAGATCAAGGGGATCTGCTTTTTGACGATTCCAGGCCCGTTGTCTTGGACCGCGACGCGAAAACGCCCGGGCTGCGGTTGGTCGACCCGCACCCAAACCTCGGGCAAAATGCCCGCCTCCTCGCAAGCATCGAGCGAGTTGTCGACGGCTTCTTTGACGGTCGTCAGCAGGGCTTTGCGAGAGTTGTCGAAACCGAGCAAGTGGCGGTTCTTGGCAAAAAACTCGCTGACAGACACGTCGCGCTGCTTGGTGGCCATCGACTCGGCGGTGGCCCGGCGTGACTTGGAAGGTGGATTGGTCATTCCGTTGGATCTATAGGGGGCAAATCAGGGAGTAAATCAGGGAGCGAATCGGTATCGGGGTGCTTAACAGTACTCTAAATCATACCGAGTTACCCAATTTTGAGGACTGGGTAAAAAACGCCGACTTTATGCTAGCAGGACCCATTTTCGCTACAAATCCTTTCTTCGGTTCGAACGAATGGGGAATTGAACATTCACACGACCGGCCGACGGTTTCTTTTCCGCCCGACCCCTTTGCCGGCCGATCCTCCGACGAGATGGTGGCTCAGTCCAAAGTCGCGTACCTACGCGATCGACCGCGTTTGGTCGTTTTAGATTGAAGCCACAACAGGGCGTCGCGGGCACAGGAGTGAATGGAATGCGACTTCACGGAATGATCAGATTTGCGGTAACCAGCAGCTTAGCTTTGGCATCGATCCAAGCAAGCTCGTCGATTGCCAAGGCTCAATGCCCCTCCTGCGGTAGCAACCATGCCGTAGCGGGTGCTCCGGTGGTTCAATCTCCTGCGTTGCAGGGCCAAATCGCAGGCGTACCAACTGCCGGGACACCTATCGCAGGTGTGCCGGGCGTCGGTGTGCCGGGCGTCGGAATTCCAGGCCTCTCGACGATGCACCAAATGACGGCCCAAGCCGCTGCGAGCCATCCAGGCAACACCGTCGCTTACGGAAACATCCTCGGACGAGGAACCCAACCTCTCTTCGAAAACTACTTCACCCAAGGCAACGCGAACCAAGCGACCGCTGGGATGTACATCTCCCCGATCGGTGTCCCAGGGAACGTAGGGCACACCTACTACACCTACCAGCCGTTCTACCCTCACCAATACCTCTACCAACACCACGACCGCTACCACTCGTACTACGACGGTGGTCGAGGTTTGAACCGAACGCATGCGAGCTACATCGCCCCACCGGCACGCAGCGCAGTGCACTGGTTCCACAAATCGATTCAGTTGCCACACCGCTAAGCAACGCTTCGATCCACGGATCACACCAGGGTCGGATCCCAGGTCTCGAAAAAAGTTTGTTCGGTTGAGCTACACGGAAGTCGCCCAACTGAGCCTCAACGCAAACAACCTTTTTACGGACACTATTTCTCACTGGAGTGAACCCCTCATGATTCGGAAAATTTCGCTTGCAAGCATCGCTCTTTCGGCGAGTCTTGCTTGGAACGATGCCCAAGCTCAAACGACTTCGGTACCTTGCAACAATTGCCCACCGGCTGCTGGCTCGCACATCCACGGGGCCGGCTCTCACATCCACGGGGCAGTCGCTCACGTCGGATCGAGCGTCCATGCCGTCGGCGGGGCGATCCAAGGCCACATGCTCAACTACGGCGCGCTGGCCTCCAGCGGTGCGAACGCCAACGGATTCGGTTCCAACGCAGGTTGGGTCTGGCACTCCTCCTGGGGTGATTACTGGGCTCGCTCGCAAGCCAACCAACGCCCTTGGCACGGAAATTACTACTGGCATCGAACCGGCCAGCCGACAGCGCTCGTCGTTCCACCGACGGTCACCATGCAATCGAACTACTCCTGGGGTGTCTCTCAAAATACGATGACCCCGGTCTATCATCAGTTCGGGGGCAACCCTCCCAACGGTGCGGGCGGCGGCATGTTCCGTGCTACCCCCGTCTGGCCAACCCATACCGACCAGTTTGGCGTCTACCCCGTCCGTGGACCTTGGTAGTCTCCCCCCAAGCTACGGCGTTAAAGTTTTAGATCGTGCATCGCATCGAGCTTCGTCTTACTCGTACTCAGTGAAACGGTACTCAGCGAAGCACCTTCCGAGCATTTGACCGAAGTCGGTCGATGCTTTCGCACCTGAAATACCCCTCAAAGCGGCCGGCGTGGTTTTCCACGTCGGTCGTTTTCTTTTGATCCCCTGCCAATGACGACCGCCTCTGGAGCCCGCGATTCGATTTTTTTCAATCCGGCTGCAAATCAAGGACTTACCGAAGCGATCAGGTCTATAATCAGGGACAAGGGGCCTGCCAACCGATCCCACTTCCGGGGACTTGCCTGCCGTAGTGTGCCCTACCCTGCTGTGCCCTGCCCTGCCCTGAGTCCCATCCATGTTCTGCAGCTCCCTTCGACTCCCTTCGCTGATCCTCTCGAGCCTGATAGGCACCGTGTGGCTTGGCCTGACGCCGTCAGCTTATTCCCAAACACCCGACGACACAGCCACCGAGCCGGCGGTCGAACCGGCCCTTGCCGAAAAGACCTTCAAGCTATCTGAGGGGCTCGCCTGGAAGCTGCTCCTGAGCGAACCTCAAATCACCCAACCGCTGATGGCTTCTTTCGATGCCCAGGGCCGCTTGTGGGTCGTCGAGTACCGACAGTATCCAAATCCCGAAGGCCTCAAAGTTCTCAGCAAGGATCGCCATTGGCGGGTCGTCTACGACTCGGTCCCCAAACCTCCAGGCTTCGGTGGGCTCGCAGGCCGCGACCGCATCTCGGTCCACGAAGACAAAGACCGAGACGGAAACTACGATACCCACCACATCTTCGTCGATGAACTCAATATCGCAACTTCGGTCCTGCCGGTCGATCGTGGTGCCTGGGTCCTGAACCCTCCCTACCTTCTTTTTTATGCCGACCTCGACGGCGATCTGAAAGCCGACGGTCCCCCCGTGGTCCACCTCGAAGGCTTTGGCCTTGAAGACACCCATTCGGTCGTCAACAACCTGACGCTCGGACCCGACGGCTGGATCTACGGCGCCCAAGGCAGCACCGTCAGCGGCGCGGTCAAAGCCCCAGGGTCCTCCGAAAAGCCGGTCCAAAGTCTCGGACAAGCCATCTGGCGGTATCATCCGAACATTCGCAAATACGAAATATTCGCAGAAGGTGGCGGAAACGCCTTCGGCGTGGCCTTCGACGATCGCGGGGAAATTTTTTCAGGACACAACGGCGGCGATACCCGAGGCTTCCACTACTACCAAGGCGGCTACTATCGCAAAGGCTTCTCCAAACACGGGAGCCTCTCGAACCCCCATAGCTACGGCTACCTCGAGCCGATGCAGCACGACCCCATCCCGCGATTTACCCACACGATGCTCCTGACCGAATCGACGGCACTTGCACCCACCCAAGCATCGACGCCCCAAGCGAAGCAGATGCTCGGTGTCGATCCGCTCCACGGCAAATTGATCCAAACCGAACTCCAGACCGTAGGCTCAACCTACAAAACCAAAGACATCGCCGACGCGGTCTCAAGCTCCGATAAATGGTACCGTCCGGTCGCCATCTGCGACGGGCCCGACGGTGCTGCGTATGTCTGCGATTGGTACGACTCGGTCGTCGCTCATTTGTATGCCTTCGAGGGACGTCTCGATCGCGATCGAGGCCGTCTCTACCGGCTCAGTAGCCTTGATCCCGACCCGAGTATCCAAGCCTGGAATCCACAACTTGCGAATGCCACCGACGCTGCCTCCCTTCAAGAGGCGATCGGTTTGCTCAACCACCCCTACCGATGGCAACGATGGCAAGCTCGATGGATGATCGTAAACCACCCGTTGCGCAAGTCCGCGATCGAAATCCTTTCGAAGGCCCTCTTGGACTCGGACCACAACCTCCAAGGGCGCGATTCCCACGGCTCCCTTTCCCTAGAGTACCTCTGGACCCTGCACGCGCTCGGAGCGATCCCCGATACGATCCCATTCCAGTCGGTCGATACCGCTTTGGCTCCAGAGGTCCTGATGAAACATCCTCAGGCCGATGTGCGAAGTTGGACCGTGCGTTTGGTTTGCGACGATGGGCGGCTCGATCCTGGGACCTTGCAAGCCCTCGAGGAGCTGGCCGCCAACGAAACCGATCCGCACACCCTGTGCCAAATCGCTTGCTCGGCCCGCAGGCTCAAGGCGACTTCCGCCATGGCACTGATCGCTAGACTCCTGGACAAACCTCGAGCCCTCGAGGATCCGTTTTTCGGCTTATTGGTCTGGTGGGCCGTCGAGTCCCATGCGGGAGATTTTCAAGTCATCGAGGATGCACTGCTCAAAAGCCCTCAACGATGGAGTCACCCGATCGCTCTCAAAACGGTATTCCCGAACCTTGTTCGCCGCTGGGCGAGCCTGGCGACCCCTGAGGCCTACGGATCGATCTCCATGCTCTTGGGAACGATCGCGCCTTTGACCGAACCGCTTCGTTCCGAGGCGACGAAACGGTGCCAAGAGTCCTTCGAAGCCGCCTTCGTCGGAAGAAGCCTTGCAGGGGTCCCCGATAGCCTCATCGATGCGATGGTTGCTCTCGGACAACCACCCTTGACGCTCCAAGTTCGAAGGGGGGATTCGCAAGCTTTTGCCCAAGCGGCCAAGAGGATCCAGGACCCGAACACCCCGGCGCCAATGCGCATGCAACTAGCTCGCCTCGCCGGAGAGCTCGACGAGGCCTCGAGCCACCCCGAACTTCTCGACGCGTTGCTTGCGCTGGCCGACGATGCGAACGCCAAACCCCCTGTTCGTATCAGCGCGATCAGCGCTTTGGCGAACTTCAACTCCGAGAGCATTCCCAAACGATTGATCCAATGGTGGCCGAGCTTACCGACGGAGCTCCGACCCGCAGCCGGATCGGTCCTCTCGACGCGTCCGGCTTGGATTTCTGCATGGCTCGATGCGGTCGATGCCCAAGCCGTTTCGGCTGGCGAACTACCACCCGAATCGATCCGAACGATGCGTTTGCACCCCGACGAAGCTTTACAAAAACGCATCGCTGCGGCTTACCCTGAGTTCGCCTCGGTTAGCCTTACTGCTGCGACCCAAACATCCAAACGCCTTGCTGAAAAAATCCTCAGCGGCAACGGCGACCCCTACCAGGGGAAAAAACTCTACCGCGAAATGTGCGGTCGTTGCCACCAACTCTTCGACGATGGAGGCAAGGTCGGCCCCGATTTGACCGGCTACCAACGCGACCAACTCGAAGCTCTGCTGAGAAATATCGTCGGCCCGAGCCTCGAGATCCGCGAAGGCTACCAAATGGTCCGGATCCTTACGGCCGATTCCCTCGTGCTGACCGGCTTCATCGAATCCGAGCAACCCGACCAAATCGTCCTGCGAAATACCGACGGCCAATCCATCACCCTGCAGCGCAGCGAAATCGAGCAGCTCGATCCCCAAATCCTCTCGCTGATGCCCGAAGGATTGCTCGACAAACTCGATGACGTTCAACTCCGCGACCTGATGGCCTATCTGCGAAGTAGCCAGCCTTTAAACGACGGGACCTAGGTCCTCATTTTCCGATGAACGATTCCAAATTTCCAACCGGACTCTAGCCATGCGACCCGCCTGGAGGCCCCGAATTCGTTCCGCCTTAACACGGCGAGCTTGGACCTGGTCCTGGTGGCTTTCGTTGCTGCTTCACACGTGCGTCGTTTCTGCGTTCGTGGCTTATTGGCTTTACGAGATCAAGCCGGCCAAGCTGGTTTTGTCCGAACCTCTTGAAATCGATGGCGGATTTCGTCAGCGCACCGAAGATTCCGCAGAAGTGAACCTGGACCCTCTGCGCATCGAGCCGATGTCCGAGAGGTTCGATCGATCCAAAATCCTCAAGGACATCCAAGCGAGGACCGAGCAGGCCCAGCAGCGAAGCGATCAAGAGAACTTGGGCCAACTCAATCAACTCAGCGCAGACCTGCGCCGCAACAGCACCCCAAAGACCGTCGACGAAATGTCGGAATTCTTCGGCGGCATCTTTGGCAAGCGAGCCAAGGAACCAGACCCGACAGGGTCCGCCGGTCCATTCGATGTCTCGACGGCTCAAATGCACGACATCACCAAACAAACCGACGAACAAAACAACGTACGCTATGTGATCGTCATGATCGACGCCCAAGGCCTCACGCAGACGATCGATATCGACGCCGAAAACGGAGAACGGCTCTACAAGACGATGAAGCTCATCAAATCCAATCCGCTATTGGAACGCGTCTATCGCAATATCATCATGGGGATCCTCGACCAGGTCCTCAAGGACCAGCCAGATCCCCCCTCTAGCCTATAGCCCAAAACCGTCAAATCGACATTTGGATCATGTTAGGAAAGATCGGATTTGAATGGTTTTCGGCGCATGCCGAGGGGTTTTTGAAAGCGG
>Ga0208086_1000272_pt1 | contig 15329 bp, 15 predicted proteins | sample LakMenEpi06Jul10_FD_150675 | JGI IMG/M metagenome (GOLD analysis project Ga0208086, IMG submission 150675) | Freshwater microbial communities from Lake Mendota, WI - 06JUL2010 deep hole epilimnion (SPAdes) | ecosystem: Environmental > Aquatic > Freshwater > Lake > Epilimnion/Euphotic zone ...
GGACTTATGGGACTTATGGGACTTATGGGACTTATGGGACTCATGGGGCTGGGCCGGGATTGATTATACAAATCAGGAGACGCGGTGACGTCATTTTGGCTCATGAATAAATCGCCTCCACATCGATTTGGCCCGAGAGCCCGAGAGCCCGAGAGCAGACGCAGACCTGAGGCACGAACGAACGAGGGGGGTAGGGAGAAAAGTGTCTTGTTTTTTTAACGACATCGCCTGGAACTATACAATTTCAGAGCGTTTCAGGATTTTCGACCGAGACACCGAATGAGGAACCAACAGCACATGCCACGTGAGCTATCGATATTTCACCAACAGCATCGGGATGAAGCTGGTGCTCATACCAAAAGGGACATTCATGATGGGCTCGCCTGAGAGCGAGGAAGGCCGTCAAGAGACGGTGACAGGGAGCAACCCAAGTTGCTATCAAGGGGCTTTGGTTGGTAACCAGAAAGCAGGTCGAGTCTATCAATTACCCACCGAAGCTCAGTGGGAGTACGCTTGTCGCGCTGGTAGCAAAACGATTTATTCATTTGACGATGAGGAGGGATTGTTGCCCGAGTACGGTTGGTTTAGACGCAACAGTTCGCAACGAACCCATACGGCTGGACTCTTGGAGCCAAACGCTTGGGGCCTGTACGACATGCACGGGAATGTTTGGGAGTGGTGTAGCGACTGGTACGGTCTGCTCGGCTTCCGCGTTGCCCTGAGTTCATCTAGAATCTCCAAGTAGGAGGAGGCAGGATCGAGGTGCGGATGAAGGCCTCGATCGGCCGTTTTTGACTTGCCCCAGTGTCAACTCCTCGGCCTCGCTGATCGCGGGGCGTTATCCAAAAAAAAGGCTTTGAAATGGGACGAACCAACCGCCGACAAATCCTCTCAATGACTGCAATGGCTGCAACCGTATCGGCAATCGGTTGCAATTCATCCAATGTCACTGATCCCATCACGAAGTCGGTTGATTCCGCGGCAGACGGAATACAAGGTGCAGTGGAGAGCACTTCGACCAGCGATCTGAAACGCTACAAAATAGCATTGCGCGGCTACCAGTTTGTTTCGATGTACATTGCTGGTCGCGTCGTGTTCTTGCCATATCCAGGAATGAGAATTCTATCGGTCATCATTGTCGCGACATCCGTCGCTGCAAAACTGTCAGTGGAATACATCGACGACGAATTGATTCAACGCAAAGTTGAGGAGTCGCTCACCTCCAACGAGCGTTCTAAGATTGAATCAGACCGATATGTTACCTTTACGACCGAGAGTGGAATTGACACGAAAGAATACTTATCGCCCACCATGTACTCGAACGAATAGTTTCGTTTGAATCTGTCATTTGGTATACTGACCTCCCAGAGATTCCTTTCCTTCGCAGGCCACCTTCTACCAGGAAGGCTTTTTCCAGGGCTTGCAATTGTTGGTCCAACGGGTAGTTGGTCTGGTGGATCAGGCAGATGAGAATATTGGCCGCAATATCGGGCGGACGAGTCTCGATATAGGACCGATAGGGCTCATAGGGCTCATAGGACTGGGCCAGCATTAACCGCGACCGATTTACACTGCTCGGTGTGACGTGGATCATCGCGCGGCGGACGGAGGCAAGGCAAAAAACGTAGCCTCAGTGCGCCTAGAGACCGGAATTTCTAGGCCTAATCCTCCTACGGTCTCAGTCGGATAGTTATAGTATTAGCTGAATGAGGCCTCGAACGGATCTCCCACTTGTCTGCGACCAAGGACCCCCCCATGAACGTTTTGCTTGAAAATCCAGCCCCAATCGCGAACCTTCCCCAGTTGGACCAACTCCTCGGGGCCTTGGTGGCCACCGGAGCTTACGGCCTTTTGGGGATCTTTTTGATGCTCGTCGGCTTCAAAATGTTCGAGTGGATCACAGGCCGCCTCGACGTTGAGACCCAGTTGGAAAAGCAAAATATCGCCGTCGGCATCGTCGTCGCTGCGTTGCTTATCGGAATTAGCCTGATCGTCGTCGTATCGATGCTATAAATAAGCTATCCCCTTAAACGAGCCATCGAAATGCAGAGGATTCTATGAAAAGAAGTACACAAGTTCTCCTGACCCTGATGCTCCCGGCCATCGCCGCTTTTGGCTGCGAGGCAGCCAAAAAGCCACAGGTGGCCAAACCTGCCAATTGCAGCGGCCCGGCCAAGCCCGGTGAGCCCCCGAAGACGGAGTTTTGCGAGCCCGCCGAGGGCCAAGCAAACCCGTCCCAGACGGCCTCGAACAACGCCAACCAAAACAACAACAATCACGCAGCGCGGACCGGCAGTTACATGCCATGGTTTTGGCTCTGGGGTGGGGGAGGGCGTTTCTTCGGCGGGAACTCAGGCGTGCAAGCCCCCTCCATGTCCGGCGGTGGCTCAATGACACAGACATCACCGAACCATTCGAGTTTCTCGTCGGGCTCTCGCCCGGCGGGCGCTCCGAGCGGCGTCTCGAGCGGTGGCTTTGGCCGAACGGGTAGCTCCTTCTCGAGCAGCTCGTAACCGAGCGCCGGTCCTCCTGATTCACCGTCCTCCCGATTCACCGTCCTTCCGAGTACAACGAAACCTGCGATGCAACGAATCACTGGGGCCCCTCGCCCTAACTGGCGGTCCGAGGTCGAGCAGATCGGCTTTAGTTACCACACCATCGACGACGAGCTCTACTGGGACGAGTCGGGTTGGTTCGAATTCAACTACGACCAAATCCGGGTCATCGAACAAGCCACGAATGTCTTGCATGCGATGTGCATCGAAGCGGCCGAGTGCGTGATCGAAGAAGATCGGTTGAGCGATTTCGGAATCCCTTCCCAATTCCACTACTGGATCAAGCAGAGTTGGGAAGCCGACGAGCCGACCCTTTTCGGACGCTTCGATCTAGCTTGGGATGGCACCGGCCCTCCGAAAATGCTCGAGTACAACGCCGATACTCCCACCTCGTTGTTCGAGGCTTCGGTCGTTCAATGGCATTGGCTCGAATCGCTTCAAAACAGCGGAGCTGCAATCGCTCAGTACGATCAATTCAACAGCCTCCATGAACAATTGATCGAAGCTTGGAAGTACCTGCGGCAGCAAGGTTGGGATCGAGTTCATTTCACCGCGAGCGATGGCCACGAAGAGGACTTCGGGAACGTTACCTACCTGCGCGATACGGCCTCGCAAGCCGGCATCGATACGCACTATTTGGATATCTCAAAGGTCGGATACGACTCGGACCGAAAGACGTTTGTCGACGAGCAGTTCGAACCCATCGAGTACTTGTTCAAGCTTTATCCTTGGGAGTGGATGTTGCAGGAATCGTTCGCTCGTCACTTGCTAACCTCAAAAACCGTTTGGCTCGAACCGGCTTGGAAAATGCTCCTGTCGAACAAAACGATCCTAGCGATCCTTTGGGAGTTATTCCCTGAGAACAAGTACTTGTTGAAAGCCTCTTTTGAGCCTATCGAAGGAGATTTTGTGCGCAAGCCGATTTTGGCTCGCGAAGGAAGCAACATCGAGATCGTCACGCAGCAACAACATGCGCAGATGGCCACCGAAGGGCCTTATTGGAACCAACCTTGCATCTACCAAGCTTACCATCCACTTTATCGATCCGAGAATGGATACGCGGTACTAGGAAGCTGGGTCGTCGGGGATCGAGCTTGCGGGATGGGGATCCGCGAGGACGTCCAAGCCATCACGCACAACACGAGCCGCTTTTTGCCCCATCGTATTCGAAGATAGTCTTCTGGCCATTCCGTAAATCCCTTACGGAATTCTTAAAGCAATTCACTTGCCCGGCTTCGGGCAGGCGCATAAAGTGACCTCGTGGAAGCGACCTTCTTTGCAGGATGCAATCGCCGTGGTGGCTTTGAACCCCGCGGTGTCTCGAGAGGATTCTCGGTCGTTACTATCCCATTTTGCGTCATGTAATGAACGTCGATGTGAAGCTCTGAGGGTTGTAAGGATCGCGACTGGAAAAACTTGCGATCGTTTTTTGACCTTTCCTATCAGCGCTTTATACTCGCCGGCCCCCCGGTGTAACCACCGGTGCAACTGCTGGTGGATCTGCATGGCCAAAAAAGCCATCGCATTCCACCTGCTGGGGACATCCGTGCAACCCTTGTCTTGACATCCAGAATGCTCCACCACCTTCGTCCTCTGATTTACGCAGCTAGCTGCTGTCTTGCATGGATGTGCAGCGGCTGGGCTCTATCCCAAAACCTACCGACTTCCAACGCACTTCCCACCAGCAGCCAGCTTCCCGCCAGCAGCCCGCTTGCTACTAGCAGCCAAGCCACGGTCTCTGCGACGGCCGAGACTCCCGCCGCGCTCCAGTCCGAAGAGGTCCTGCGGGTCGGCAAAGCCCTCGAGCAACAACGCCGATGGCAAGAAGCCATCCAGCACTACGAGAAGTCGCTCAAGCTTCTGCCGCTCAACAAGCAGATCACCGAACGCATGCAAATCTCTCGCGTTCATCTCGATGTGACCCGACGTTACGCGGACCGCTCGTTTATCGAAAGCGTGGAACGTTCCACGCCCGCACAATCGATAGAGGTTTACCAAGATGTCGTCAGCAAACTGGAAACGTACTACGTCGATTCGATCGATTACTACAAGCTAGCCCTTTATGGAACCGCATTCCTCGAAGTTGCTTTGACCGAACGCGATTTCATTCAGAAGCACCTGCCCAAGACGCCAGCAGCTTCGATCGAAAACTTTCGCCGAAATGTCCACCGTCTGGTCTTCGGAAAGAAGGTGGGCAACGCCAACGATCTTAAAAACCTTGCTTTGCTCGTCGCCTCGGAGGCCCAAGAGCAAATCGGATTGATGCCCACGGCAACACTCTTCGAATTCATCAGCGGTTCGGTGGGATTGCTCGATCCTTATTCCTCGATCCTGACCCCAGGCGAGTACCGAGAGATCATGTCCCAAATCGAAGGGAACCTGATCGGTCTTGGGGTAGAGCTTTGGGCCGAAGGAAACGAATTGCGGATTGTCGATGTTTTCAAAGGCAGCCCAGCAGCGCAAGCTGGATTGCTCCCGGGCCATTACATTCTTGAAGTCGATGGGCAGACCATCGTCAGTATCGGAGCCAAACGCGCCGCAGATATGCTGCGTGGACCCGAGAACAGCAGCGTCAAATTGGTGATCTCATCGGGAGGTGACCAAAGCGTTGCGATCGACGTGGTCCGAAGACGCGTCGAAATCCCCAGTGTCTCGTCGGCTGAAATGCGAAACGGACAAATCGGCTACATCCGGATCACCAACTTTCAAAAGACCACGGTCAACGAGGTCAGCCGCGCTCTGTTTGACCTCTCGAGCCAAGGAATGAAGTCCTTGGTCATCGACCTGAGGCGAAATCCCGGAGGGCTCCTCGAGTCGGCCGTCGAACTTGCCGACTACTTTATCGTCCGAGGTGGGATCGTCTCGACACGCGGTCGGAACACCTCGGAAAACCGAAACTACACCGCCCATGCCGCGGGGACTTGGGACATGCCATTGGTCGTCCTGATCGATGCGGAGAGCGCAAGCGCCAGCGAGATCTTCGCAGGTGCGATTCGAGATCACGATCGAGGTTACATCGTCGGGCAAATCTCCTACGGCAAAGGAAGCGTCCAGGGGGTATTCCCTAGCGAGCGAGGGATCGGTGGATTGCGATTGACCGTAAGCCGATTTTATTCGCCCAGTGGGACAGCCATCAGCCAGCGAGGAATCACCCCGCACGTGATGGTTCCTGAGGAACCCGACGCGACCCCGACGACCCTCGTGGCCTTGAAGCCGCCTGTCGAATCGATCCCGAGCGAGGGGATCGCAGGCAGCACCGAGACCGGTGCGAATTTGACGGCCCAGCGGCCGGTGCTGCAACCTGCCTCGGAACCCGCTGCGGCCGGGAAGCCCGACCGGGTCTTGGAAAAAGGCCTTGAAATTGCAGGCCAGATCGGTGCTGGACGGGCTCGCTAAGGCCAGCGAATTAGCCATAGCCGAAAACGCCTCAAAACATCACAATTGAGGTATGTTCAGAAAATTCCTTCGCTCCAAAATCCACCGCGCAACGGTCACGCAAGCAGACTTGCACTACGAAGGCTCGTTGACGATCCCTCCGGACTTGATGCTCGCCGCAGGCATCGCACCCTTCGAGTCTGTCCATGTGTGGGACGTCACGCGAGGTACCCGACTCGAGACCTACGCCATCCTTGGAGAACAAGGCTCGAGCGATGTGTGCATCAACGGAGCTGCAGCTCATCTGGTCCGACCCGGCGACGTGATCATCATCGCAACCTTTGGGTTGATCGCAGAGACGCAAAACGAGGTCCGCGTGCCGGAGCCCAAGGTCGTTTTTGTCGATGCCAACAATCGCATCACCCACACAGGCCGCGAGGTACCTGGTCCACGCCGCCGAGGGCTCGACGATGCGCCTGTAGACGACTGCTGCTAGCGTCCAACCCTTAGTCCAAAAGGTCCCAATGATGCTCGAGCGCGTTTTAGAACCTGAAGTCATGAACGATCTGCAGGAAGCGATCGAGTACCACGACATGGACTTCACCGAAGTCAATCGTGCCTTTGTTCGGGATCTGCTAGCCTTCGCCGCCCAAGAGGATCGAACCCTCGGTCGCGACATCCTCGATCTCGGGACCGGTACGGCGAGAATTCCTGTCGAGTTGTGCTTGCAAGCCCCCAGCCTTCGGGTGATGGCCGCCGACGCGTCGAGCGAAATGCTCGAACTGGCGCGCTACCATATCGAAATCAATCACATGCTCGATCGGATCCAACTCCATCGGACTGATGCGAAGAAGCTGGTTTTTGGCCCTAACTTTTTTGATGCCGTCATCAGCAACTCCCTAGTGCACCATCTCCCCCAAAGCGAGGCTTTCTTTGCAGAAGCACTCCGCGTGCTCAGGCCAGGAGGTCTCCTCTTTGTCCGGGATCTGTTTCGCCCAGCGAGCCAGGAACAAGTCGAATCGCTCGTCGCGCAGCATGCAGGCAACGAAAGTCCTAGGTCCCAACAACTGTTTCGTCAAAGCCTCCAAGCAGCGTTGACCACCGAGGAACTCGCTAAAATACTCGCAGCACTCGGTGTCGATGCCTCGTGCATCCAAATGACCAGCGATCGACACTGGACATTGGCCTATCGAAAACCCGCGTAAGCCATACCACGTTTTGGGTCTGTATCGATCGAAGCCCTTCTGAGGCGATCCAAGCCGATCCAAGCCGATTCAAAGAGCCCAAGGCAGATTCATCATGGAACAGCAATACCTCGAACTCTTGCAACGGATTTTGGATCGCGGAGATGCCAAATCCGATCGGACCGGCACGGGCACCCGCAGCCTCTTCGGGGCTCAGATGCGGTTCTCGCTCGAGGACTCCTTTCCATTGCTTACGACCAAACAGATTTCGTTTCGCTTTATCGCTTACGAGCTGTTTTGGTTTTTGAGAGGCGAGACCAACATCGAGTATCTCAAGAAGCACAAGGTGACGATTTGGGACGAGTGGGCAGACGACCACGGAGAGCTTGGACCTGTCTACGGCAAGCAATGGCGGTCCTGGGAATGCCCCGACGGAAAAACGATCGATCAGATCAGCCAAGTGCAGGAATCGATCCGCCAGAACCCCGATTCTCGTAGGCTCATCGTCAGCGCTTGGAACGTGGCCGACATCGATAAGATGAAGCTACCGCCATGCCATACCCTGTTCCAGTTCTACGTGTCCAGAGGGCGACTCAGTTGCCAGCTCTACCAACGCAGCGCCGATATGTTTTTAGGGGTTCCTTACAATATCGCCTCGTATAGCCTCCTGACGATTTTGCTAGCAAAATCCACCGGTTTGGTGCCTGGCGAGTTTGTCCATACGTTAGGAGATGCTCATATTTACGATAACCATCTTGAGCAGTGCCATGAGCAATTGTCGCGGAGTCCCAAGCCGTTTCCGAGTTTGAAGGTGCGGACCGATAGGTCTTCGGTCTTGGAGTATGGCTGGGAGGATCTGGAGCTCGTCGGATACGATCCTCATCCGGCGATCGCCGCTAAGGTGGCCGTCTAAGCACGGTCAGCGTCCCAAACTTACCGCAAAGTCGCCAAGTTCTCCAATTTCGCCAAGTCCACAAGCGAGGCAAGAAGCTCCTATTGTGCTGGAGCTGGAAATTTTGAAGAATCCCGACAGCGGCCTTCGTTTTGCCCCAGCTTGCCCCAGCGCCCAGCCTAGGAAAGGATTCCTTATGCTTCCAGATGATCAGCCCCTTGAGAAGAATGTCTGGATGCGTCGGCGTTGGCTCTTGGGACTGGTTTCCCTGGGGCCCCTTGCGACCGGTTGCCGTGGCTACCAATATGGGCACATCGTCAAACCAACAGCAAGCGACATGGTCGGAAGTCACGAGGCCGGTTCAGAGGTCTTCCACCCTCTGGTCGATGAAGCGGTCGGAAAACTCCTTGCCAAGCAGCAAGAGCAGTGCATCATGGGCCCGGATGGCTCTCCACAAAAGAAGACGATTTGCTTTGTTTGTGTCGAGAACAAAATGTCCGAAGACATCGGGGATTTCAAGGATCAGCTCTACGAGCAAATCGACAGCAAGATCCTCGAATCCGACGTATTCCAACCTGTGAGTCGACGCATGGTCGATGCGGCTTTGCATGAAACCCGATTGCGTCCGGATGCTCTGATGGTGCCTGATAACATGAACCTCTTTACGGCTGTTCTTCAACGACAAGGCGCGCCGATCGATTACCTGCTCTATGCCAAACTCACCAGCGGTACGACCCAACGCAATAGCTCGAAGCAGCGCGACTATTTGCTGACGCTTGAACTGACCAATGTCCACACGGGCATCTATTCCAAAGAATCGGCTGAGATCCGAAAGGGTTACCACAAAACAGCTCTCGGTAGCGTTTGGAATTACAACCCGCTCAAATGAACCCGCCGCGATTCGATGTGTCGCTGCGCGTGACCCTAGGCTTGCTGCTATGCCAGATGCTATGCTTGGTTTCAAGCATCGGCTGCTCGACGCATGCCAAGCGTGTGTCGCTATCCCGTTCACTTTTTTATGATGGCCAACTCGAAGCCTGCCGCGATCGGCTCGAGAAGCTTCACAAGAGCCATCGTCAGGATCGCGATGTGACCAATCTCGACCTTGCCGTTGTCGATCTGCTCGATGGGCGAACAGAGCAAGCCGAATCGCGACTTAAAGCGGTGCGAGATCGTTTCGATCGCCTCGAGCAGGAATCGCTCAGCGAAAAAACACTTGCGATGTGGACCGATGATACGGCGCGCTCCTATGCCGGTGAGGACTACGAAAAAATCCTAATCCGCGTTTACTTGGCACTCGCGAATCTGATGCGCGATGGTATCGATGCCGAAAGCTATACGCTCCAAATCCAAGACAAACACGAAGCGGTCATGCAAAAGCTCTGGGGGGAAACGCCCGTCGATACGAACTCCAAAAAATTCACCGGGCTGCCCATCGGATTCTACCTGCGCGGGATGCTTCGAGAGCAAACCCATCTGGATTACGATGACGCGCTGAGAAGCTACTCCCAGGTCGCCGAGTTGCTGCCGGCTTGCCAAGCGATCCGAGGGGATATCCAGCGGGTCACCCAGGGTGTCCACTCCGAGCCCGGCAACGGTGTACTCTATGTCTTTGCCATGGTAGGGCGCGGACCTTATAAAATCGAATCGGTCGAACAGCCCACCAGCGATGCTTTGCTGATCGCAGACCGTATCATCTCCGCTGTCGGGCCTTATAAACTCCCTCCGACGATCGCTCCGATCAAGGTCCCCAAGGTCACCGTCCCCGATTCAGACATCGAGGGGGTCCGAGTTACGGTCCATGACCAAGCTGTGGGTTCAACCGTTTCGATTGCCGATATCGATCAACTGGCTCTGGAGACGTCTCAGGCCGCTCGCAACCAACTCATCGCACGAGCCGTCGCGCGTCGGGTGATCAAAAAAGCGACTGTCGCCGCGGTCAAACAGCAAACCTCCTCGAACGGCTTGACCTCCTTGGGCCTCGATGCGGCTGGAGTGGCATGGGAAGCTCTTGAATCGGCCGACACACGTTGCTGGGGTTTGCTACCTCGAAGCATTCAAGTCCTGCGAATCGAACTACCTGCGGGGTCCCACTGGCTATCGCTCGCACCGGAGTACCTTGGCCAAATCGGGCGGACCGATACCCGACGGCAAGTTTCGATTGTCGACGGACGGAATACTTATTTGATCGGCTGGTTCCCCGACACATTCACACCGCCGCGAGTTTTAACTTCGTTGCATTGAACTCAAAGTGTTGCATCGAATGCAGAGACTGTTTCATCGCATTAGGACTTGGCGAGCAGTTCTCGGATCACATGGCCATGCACATCGGTCAATCGACGTTCGATACCATTGTGATAGAAGGTCAGTCGCTCGTGATCGATCCCCAACAGATGCAATGCCGTGGCGTGAAGATCATAGCAGTAAGTCGGATTCTCAGCCGCTTGGAAACCCATCGGATCGCTGCTGCCATAGCTCGATCCACCGCGCACGCCACCGCCGGCCATCCATGCAGTGAAAGCACCTGGATTGTGGTCTCTTCCCTTTTGTGCCCCTTGCATAAAAGGCTGTCTTCCAAATTCGCTTGTGCAGATCACCAAAGTCGAATCGAGCAATCCTCGAGTCTTGAGATCTTCGATCAAGGCCGACGCGCCGGTATCGAGGATGCGTCCCCAGTAACCATGATCGCGCACGATATCTTCATGGGAGTCCCAGTTGGGTCGAATCGCTTTTTGCGATGTGTTCTCAGCCCCGCAGAAAATTTGAACAAATCGTACGCCTCGTTCGACCAACCTTCGCGCTAACAAACACTGCTGTCCGAAAGGACCGATATCAGGGTCTTCCAAAGCGTACATCGCTTGGGTCGCTGCGGTTTCCTTTTCCAGTTCGACGACCTCCGGTGCGCTCACTTGCAATTTGCCCGCGAGTTCAAAGGACGCAATCCGGGCTTCGAGCAACGTGTCTCCTGGACGCTCATTGGCGTGCTGGCGATTCCACTCCTGGAGCAACGACAACCCTTGTTCCTGAGCCTTGGGCGATAAACTCCTTGCGGGAAACAAGTCGCCGATGACCTCTTTGCCTGCCCCGATCTGCATGACGGTTCCTTGGTGAACTGCAGGTAGGAACCCTGCGCCCCAATTGATGATTCCGCCGGGAGGCAAGCCTCGCGAATCGGGCAATACCACGAATTCGGGTAGGTTGGAAGATTCACTTCCTAAGGCGTAGGTGACCCACGAGCCCATCGCTGGAAAGCCCGGCTGGATAAAGCCGCTGTTCATCATGAACATGGCCGGGCCATGCAGCGCCGATTTGCTTTTCATCGAATGGATGAAGGCCATCTGATCGACGCAGCGCGATAGCTTAGGGAATAAATCCGACATCCATAACCCAGACTCACCATGCTGTCGAAATTGCCAAAAGCTCTTGGCGTGCTTTCCGGCAACTCCGGCAAAGGTCTGTTTTCCAAGCTCGGGATCAAACGGGCTTCCATCGAGTCGCTCAAGCTCCGGCTTGTAATCCCATGTATCGACGTGGCTTAATCCTCCTGGACAGAAGATTTCAATCACGCATTTGGCTTGGGGGCTATGATGCAACCCGCGATGCGAGCCTGCAGGATCCTTGCTTGTAGCTTGAGACTCTCGACCGAGGATCGCGCCGCAGGCGATCGCACCGAGTCCGGTTCCTAAGCCAGCGAGCCAATCGCGACGCGCAGAGCGCAGCACCGTGTTGTTTTGCGGGTTATCGAGCCTGATTCCCTTAATCGACATAAACAAACTCGTTGGTGTTCAAGAGGATACGGCATAGATGAAATAAACCCGCGTCTTGAATTAATTGCGTGGCGCTTTGAATCTGTTCTTGTGTCGGGCGTCGAGCAAAAGCGATTCGGATCGCGCGTTCGGCTTGGGCCTGAGCATTATCGCCTACTTCATATTTCAAGCGGGCAGCAAAGCGGTCGCTCTGCTGGAGGACAAAGGCGTTATTGAGCGTCGCCAACGATTGGATCGCAGTCGTCGTGGTATTGCGAACGGGAGTCAAGGTTGCAGGATTGGGACAATCAAGGCTGGTCAAAAATGGATGCGGAGTAGTCCGAACCACGAATCGATAAATACTTCGGCGAAACACCTCAGGCGTATCCAAAGCCAAGTGACGATACACAGGAGCATATTCCTCCTTGTACTCAAAATCGCGGTAGCCAGGGCCGTGCATCGTCGCGACCATCGCATCGGACACCGTCAAAATTGCATCGCGAAGCGATTCGGCGTCCAAACGCCGAGGGTTTTGACGCCAAAGAAATCGATTGCCCGCATCCAGGCCAGAAGCCGGGTTTTCAGCGTCAAACGAATGACGCTGGTACGCATCCGATAAGAGGATCATGCGATGCAAGCGTTTCAAAGAACCTTGACCCTGGTGCAATTCCAAGGCCAACCAGTCGAGAAGCTCCGGATGCGATGGCATCGCTCCCCCGAGTCCAAAATCGCTTGGCGTGGCGACGAGCCCTTTTCCAAAATGATGATGCCATAACCGATTGACCATCACTCTCGGTGGTAGCGGGTTGTCTGCCGAAGTGAGCCACTGTGCCAATGCGATGCGTCGCTGTGCATCGGTCGATTGACTATCGAGCGTGGCGATCGATGCGAAACTTGGCCCCACGCATGCAACCGCACCCGGCGATACGACTTCGCGGGTCTCCTGGATATCGCCCCGATGGAGTCGGCGTATCTCGGCTGGGGCTTGGGTCACGATCCCATAGACGCGCCGGGCTTGGGGCAAGGAATCCAATTCCCTTTGAATCGTTGCCGAGTCGGATCTGAGCGTCTCGATTCGATTGGACTTTTCGTCGGACTCCCCTCGATGCAGAGGCGCGATCGAGGCATCGATGAAACAGACCTGATCATGACTGATCCCATTCCCGCCGTCGGTTGCGATCAAGGTCAGCAAGCAGTCGCTCTGGGGAAGTACGTGACGGATACTCTGGAGTCCATCTTCCCGTCCCAATCCCTTGAATTGATACACGATTTGGCCATCGACCAAGACATAAACGTCGGCACCTCGCTTAGGCGTTTGACCGAAGTATCCCACCATCGCCGTGAAGACCAAAGGCTCCTTGGGGGCCGTTTTGGATTCCGGACCCGTCGTCACCTCGGGCTCTTTCTGGGGTAGGATTCGGTGTTGAAGAAGCTCCCGTTCGATCAGGTCCTGACGCAGTGTGAAAGTGATTCCTGCATTTGCGTGGAGTGAGAGCATGCTACGGCTTGGCCGCATGCATTCGATTCCATCGAGGCTGGTCGAAAACTGCGAGTTGACAGGACCATTGCGGATCGCATCCCAAACCTTGCCACCCGTCGACGGGATTGATTCAGCCAAGGTTCCTGCTTGGGCAATTTTCAAGCTGCGAAGTGATCCGCCATCGGGTACGAAAACCGAATCGATCCAAGGATTGTTCGTTCGGTTCAAGCGGTTGGTTTCCACGCCATCGAGAAATCCTCTTTTGTCCTTCGCATCGCGCAGTGCTCCGGTGCTCGGATCGATGCCTGAATCTTCAGTTCCGGTGCCAAAGCCGTTTCCTCCCCCGACGATATCGGCAAGTGAAATCCCATGGCTCAAACCGAGCATCTCCAGATCGATTGCCTGCTTGCGGTCCTTAAGTTCCTTTCGTGCCGCTTCGATTGCCTCCGATTCCTTTTGAGAGACAGTCCGATCGCCCCGTCCGACCCCAGCAAAGATCGCGGTGATCCCATAATACTCTTCTTGACGAATCGGATCGAGTTTATGGTGGTGGCACCGAGCGCAATGGATAGTGATACCGCACATGCTCGTCATCACTTGAGCCACCATATCGTCCAGATCGTCGGCTCTTGCCAACCGTTTGATCATGGGGCTTGGTGTTTCGACTTGGCCAACAAAATCCCAAGGACCGACGGCCAAGAAACTCGATGCGATGGTCGAATCTGGATCGCTATCAGGAAGAACATCACCAGCGATTTGGTGTTGCAAAAAAGTGCTTAGGGGCAAGTCGCTGTTGAATGCATCGATGACCCAATCTCGGTAACGCCAAGCATGATCGCGTCGTTGATCGCGCTCGAATCCGTGCGTGTCGGCGTAATGGGCGATGTCCAACCAGTGCCTTGCCCATCGTTCTCCATAGTGAGGCGATCCAAGAGTGCGATCGACCAATCGCTCCCATGCATCGGGCGAGCGATCTTCAACAAATTGATCGGACTCTTCTGGGGTTGGTGGAATACCCAGCACGTCGAAGCTCAATCGGCGGATCAGTGTTTCGCGCGAGGCACTGCCTAGCGGTTTGATGCCATGAGCTGACATGGCAACCGAAAGAAAACGATCGATGGGGTTGCCATCCTGCTGGCTGGTAACCGAGCTCGATGGGACCTGTGGATTTTGGAGCGATTGCCAAGCCCAATGGTCCAATCGAGGATCCTTCAGAGATCCGGATTCCCAAGTTCCATCGGCATCTATCCACTGCCGAATCGCTTCGATTTGGGCGTCATTTAAAGGCATACCGGTCGGAGGCATCCGTGTTTCATCGCGAGCCATGATGCGTGCGAGCAGCAGGCTGTCTTGGCTGCGTCCAAAATCGACGGCTTTTCCAGACTCTCCACCGACGATCAAACCCTCACGATGATCCAGCCGCAGTCCCCCTTCTTGCACCTCCTGACCGTGGCATTCGATGCATCGGTCCCGAAAAACCTCTCTTGCTGTTGCTCCAAAATCCTGTGTTTTGTTTGTGGGTGGGAGCTCTTGGGCAATCGCATCGGCGGGCGTTAGCAACGCAAGTTCGAAAAATGCTGCTCCGAGGAATGCAGTTCTGGCAAAAGCGGATGAGATGTCATTTTTCTTAAGGGCTCTGCTTCGAGTGCGCGGGGTTTGTGCAGCGGACCAAAGGAAGGCAAGCATAGTGTGACCATCGATTTAGGGAGACTGTAGCATAGGTTGATTATACCTTGCCAAGCCAACCGAGAGGGTTGCTCGCTGATTTTCCGTTTCGCTCTGTGTTCTCTGCTTGCTGCTGTAGCCTAGGACTGTTGCGATAGCCTAGGACTGGCGGACACCGGGGCGCTAATGTTGGTCCGACCAAACTCTATTTCAGGCGGAACCAAAACCGATTATGACGGTTCGACATCGTAAGGCGGGGCTTTGACCCGCCTTTGAAGTCGTAGCAATCAACATGCACGGGTTGGAGCCCTCAAGCTACATTGGATAAGCCATCGATCGACACTTCTCCGCTGCGATCCAGTTTTCACTCCCGTAGAAACTCGGGGACTGTCCCCGAGTTTGTATGTGCGTTTTGTGAGTGAGCTGTCTGGG
>Ga0208086_1000273_pt1 | contig 15293 bp, 13 predicted proteins | sample LakMenEpi06Jul10_FD_150675 | JGI IMG/M metagenome (GOLD analysis project Ga0208086, IMG submission 150675) | Freshwater microbial communities from Lake Mendota, WI - 06JUL2010 deep hole epilimnion (SPAdes) | ecosystem: Environmental > Aquatic > Freshwater > Lake > Epilimnion/Euphotic zone ...
AGTTGCACGCGCAGTGGAAAAAGCCCTGAAGGGTGGCACTCGCGATATTGACGCACTGGAAAAAGAAGTGCGTCGTGCTGCTGGCAAGTTTGTGTCGGAGCGCACGAAGCGTCGGCCGATGATCGTGCCAATCGTGATGGAGATCTAAAAGTAAAAATCATTCACCAATTTTTTGACTGATTTGCTTCAGTGAAAAATTTTCTTAGTTCTATTGTTTGAAAAGTTATTTTCAAACAAGGGGAATGAATTGCAGGTCATCAGAAAAGTTTTGTTCGTGTCTGCAGTGGTGTGTTCGCTGATGACCGTTGCTAACGATTCTGTGAGTGCAGTTGATACCTCGTTGAATTTGGATTTCAGTGCACTCTCTTTTCAGCCAGAAGCAGATCTGTTCAGCTCGTCTTCAAACCTGGGGCCTGGGTTTACACGTCGGTATGAAACTGTCGCCACAATCGGTGGTGTTGTTGTCGATGCGGTAGTCACCATTGTGAGTCAAAGTGGAAACTCTGGCAACGAACTTGACACGTTTGACCAATACGACAACACGCAGCATCTTTCTGCACACACAAAACCAAGTGGATCTGCAGAGTCTCGAGGAAAGATCAAGGTTGAGTTTGTTGCCGATGGAACGAACACGCCGGTCGTTTTGAATAATGTCCGAGCATCAATTGCCGACATTGATGCCCATGAGTTTGGAACTTTCTATGGAGTATCTAGCCATCGACTATCGACAGGAACGCAACTCAGCAGGTCGGGAACTACGGCAGGCGTCTATCGGTTCCATAGTTCAACTACTGGAGCTAGCAATACCGATGAGAAGCGAATTTTAGAAGTTGCATATAACTCCACAAGTTCTGTGGTGACGGAGTTTGGCTGTCGGTCTGGTGCGTCCTCGGCGATTGGCGCAGGTGGAAAATGTGGATTTACTGTTGTAATCGGAACGGTTGCCAGAACCTTGGGTTTCGTTGACACGGTGGTTGACCAGCCTTCGTACACGGTTACATATAACGCAAACACATGCACAACAGGAACTGTCCCGGCTCCAACAAGTGGAGCGGGCAGTTTGACTATTGCAGGGAACACGGGAACACTCTCGCAGGGCTCCAATGTATTTTTGAGTTGGAATACATTGGCAAATGGAACTGGTACGTCGTATCAGCCCGGGTCGTCGATTACTCCTTCGGAAAACATCACGTTGTATGCCATCTGTGGTGTTGCCCCGAGTGCAGATAATGAAACTTCTTCTGGTGCATCAGACGCGAACCAAACAATTGATGTGCTGACTGGAGATGTCGCCGGTACCGGGGCAACTCTGATTCCATCTTCGGTACGTCTATGCGCAACCGGCACCGATGACTCGTTGTGCACAGCAACCTCGCTCACCATTGCAGGCGAGGGCACGTACACGGTTGACACCACGACTGGCGTCGTGACCTTTAACCCTGAATCAACATTTGCTGGAACTGCAACTCCAATCAAGTATGTAGTTGCAAACTCTCTTGGATCCAAAGCTTCCGCAACGATTACACCAACTGTGGCCGCCGGAGCGGTTGCTGTTACCAATGGCCCAACAGCAGATAATGAAACCTCAACTGGCGCGTTTAATACTGCGCAGGTGATTGATGTGCTAACAGGTGATACTGCTGGAAGTGGTTCTCTCGTACCAGCGTCGATCAAGTTTTGTTTGACTGGAACGGCAGATGCAAGCTGCAACGGAGATTCACTAACTGTCCCTGGAGAAGGCACGTATACGGTTGACACAACAACGGGTGCAGTGACATTCACTCCATTGTCTACATTTTCTGGAACAGCAACCCCAATTAAATACATTGTTGCAAATAGCAGTGGGCAGTTAGCTGCAGCAACAATTACCCCGACCGTTGGAGCGCCTCCCAACCCGCCGACTGCAAGTCCAGAAACAAAATCGGTGATTCCTGGTGGCTCTGTGTCGTTCACAACCGTGACAGGCGCTAGCGGACTTGGAACAGGTACTGGGCTAGTCACTAGTGGCCCAAATGCAACGTGTTTGCTTGTTCCAGGTACATCAACGTGTGATGCTGACGGCGTCGTTGCCATTGCCGGAGAAGGAACATTCACGCTTGTCCCATCAACAGGAATCGTTACCTATGTTGCTGATGCGAACGCGGTTCAAGGAACGAAAATCGCAATATCGTATCGCATCACTGATGCAAACGGTTATAAAGCAACGAGCACATTGACTCCAACTATTCCGCCACCACCTACTGCCGATAATGAAACATCGAGCGGCTCAATCAACACTGCACAAGTCATAGATGTTGTTACTGGCGACGCAGCGGGAAGTGGTGCAACGCTTGACCGAACGACAGTGAAGTTGTGCACGACTGGAACCGCAATTGCCAGTTGTTCTGGAACATCGCTGACAGTTACGGGCGAAGGTACGTACACGGTAAACCCGACAACAGGTGCAGTGACGTTTGTTCCAATTTCTACGTTTACTGGAACTGCAACTCCTATTAAATATGTGATTGCAGATTCAACGGGTCAAAAGGCTTCCGCAACTATTACACCAACTGTTGTTGCACCGCCGTCTGGCCCAACCGCTACTTCAGAAACAAAAGTTGTTTTGCCTGGTAGCTCAGTGTCGTTCACCACGGTGACTGGCAACGGTGGTCTTGGTTCGGGTACCGGCCTAAACGCATCTGCAACATGTTTATTTACTCCTGGAACAACGACATGTGCTGGAACAACAGTCATTAGCGGCAATACATACAGTGTCGTGACAATTGCTGGCGAAGGAACGTACACGTTGAATCTTGCATCTGGTGTTGTGACGTTTACTCCGGCTGCAAACGTGACGCCAGGTCAGAAAACGCCGATCACGTACCGAATCACTGATGCGAATGGACTGAATGCCACAAGCACATTGACTCCAATCATTCCTCCACCACCAACAGCCAGCCCGGATAGCTCGGTCGGTGTAAAAAACTTCTCGCAGACATTAATGCCATTGAACAATGACACGCCGGGAAGTTCGACGCATAGTCCATTTGTTCTTACATCGATAAAACTCTGCGATCCTGCAACGAATCCGCCAGAGACAACACCAAATTGCACAAAGTCAACAGTGACTATTGCGGGGCAGGGCACCTACGTTGTAAATGCTGACGGCACCGTTACTTTCACGCCAGTAACGGATTATGTATCCATGACGTATGTAAATGGCGTTGGTACCAACAACATCACTCCTGTTCATTACACCGTGTTGGATACATACGGGCAGAAGGCTGCGTCAACGCTTGCGCCACGAGTAGTTCCACCTCCAGCACCAATCACTTCGGTGGACACGGGAACTGCCGAACAGGGTTCTGTGGTCGAACTGTCACCGTGGACTAACGACAGTCCAGGAGTTATACCTGCAGGATTAGGTGGGTCTGTAGCGCTCGTACCTACTTCAATTCGCTTGTGCAGAGCAACAGACATTGCTCCAGGGTGTACACAGTTAAGCCTGATTACGGCTGATGGTGCTTATACGGTGGATACCTCTACGGGCAAGGTGACGTTTACGCACATCGAAGGGTTCGAAGGAACTGTTTCAGAGCCAGTTACGTACATTATTTCTAATGACTGGACTGGCCAGTCGGGGATAGGTACGACGACAAACGTATTGATTCCAACCATCATCGTCACGGCGCAGGCTGTTCCAGATTCGTCTGTGCCAGCTGTTGTGGGTGAAGTTGTTGATGTACCAGCGACCACTACGACGACAACAACCACGACGACGACAACCACGACGACGACAACCACGACGACAACAGTGCCTGAAATCGTGTCTGAGGATTCCGCTGTGCTTCCAGAGACTGGGGTCGATAACGACCTTGAGTGGTTTTTGCTGAGTGTGCTGTTATGGCTAGGAGTGTTTTTCGGGTTTCCGAGCAAACCTAAATTGTCACCACGTCGATGATGTGAGTCAGGCCTTTGAAATTCCTTGATCGATCGCTGTGTCGATGTCTATACGGAATTTTTCTGCATCAATTGGCGGAGCAGAAGCGAACAATGCGGTGGCCGCCATTGAAGATACGAATCGAGGGCGATGGAGAGGTTTGAGTTCGCCAACTGGTCGACCATTGCTGGTGACGATGAAGGATTCGCCTTCATCGAGTCGTCGCATGATGTCGGCGTTGTCGTTGCGTAGTTCGCGTTGTGTGATGACCGTTGCCATGAGCCAAGCGTAGAGCTAGATACTCGGCGGTTTGGCTGGAGTTTCGTAGGGTATGCCTCAAAGGGGCAGTACCCCCTCACTACTGTTGACGCATGGCCGCACAGCCCCGGAAGGGGTCTTCCCGCACGCGCCCAGCCTCAAAATCGGGCTCCGGCGTGCGCCCAAAGATCGTGCGTAGCCACGCGCCCGTAGACGAAGACGAGATCGAATCGTTCCGCATGCCGCGCCGTCGCGAGCGCCGCGAATCTTTCTTGAAGACGGTGCTTGCAGGTCGTGGACACGAATTTGGCGGCGTTGCGCTCATCTGTTTCGGCATTTTGTTGTCGATGTCTATTTATGTGGAGTTCGCAGGTCCGCTCGGTCGTTTGCTTGACACCACATTTTCGTCGTTGCTCGGCGTTGGCCGTTTCGTTCTGCCAGTCGTCATCATCGCCGCCGGTTTCGCATCTATTAATAGGAAGTCTTTGCAGCACCGCATTCGTTTGGCGTTTGGTTGGACGGTGTTGTGCGTAGGAATTTTGGCAGTCGTGCACATTATTTGGGGAACGTCGTTTGGCGACCTCGACAATGCATCGGTATCGCGCACGGGCGGTTGGTTTGGTTGGATTGTTGGCGAACCGCTGCAAAGTTTGATGGGTAGTTTCGCAGCCGTCATCGTGTTGATTGCCGTGATGTTCTGCGCAGTGTTGTTAATTACCGGCAACTCGCCAGCACAGTTGTATCGCCGCATTAAAGCATGGGCCAATGGCGTGTCGCTTGACAGTTTCCGTTCTTCTGAAGATGATGGCGAAGCAGCAGAAGCGTTTGATGAATACGGCGAACCAATTTTTTATGACATCGATCTTGACGAAGCGCCAAAGCGTCGCAAGCGTAAAGCGGTAGTGCAAGAAGAAGTCGAAGAGGAATACGAGGAAGAGGAAGAAGAAGAAAAGCCACGTCGCGTACGCAAACCGCTGTTGAAAGACAAGCCGATTGTTACAACCGCTGCGAACCCGTCTGCAGCCAAGATAGAAAAGGCCGCTCCGCAACAGATGCCACTTGGTCCGGGTGCGAAGCCAAGCGTGTGGGCGTTGCCGAACCTAGATTTGCTCACCATTACGCGACACGAAAAAGCCGATGTGAAAGCAACGGAAGAGCGAGGCGAGATTTTGGTGAATGCGTTGAAGGAACACAACGTAGAGACCGAACTTGTGGACTACACGCGCGGCCCAACCGTTACGCGTTACGAACTGTCACTTGGTGGCGGTGTGAAGGTTGCCAAAGTGACGTCGCTGTCGAAAGACATTGCGTACACCATGGCTGCAACTGACGTGCGAATTCTTGCGCCAATTCCTGGCAAGTCGGCAATTGGTATTGAAGTACCAAACGCGCAACGCGAATTGGTTTCGCTTGGCGACCTGATGGTGTCAACTGAAGCTCGCGCAGCAATGCATCCACTAGATGTTGGTGTTGGTAAAGACATTGCTGGCCGTTCAGTGTTCTTGAACATTTCCACTACTCCGCACATGTTGGTTGCAGGTACCACTGGTGCTGGTAAGTCCAGTGCGATTAACTGCATCATCACCTCGGTGCTCATGCGCTCGACCCCAGAGCAAGTGCGCATGATTTTGATCGACCCAAAGCAAGTGGAAATGGCGCAATATGCACGCCTTCCTCACTTGCTCACACCACCTGTAACCAACCCGAAGAAAGCAGCGAATGCGCTGGGTTGGGCAGTGAAGGAAATGGAGCGTCGCTACGACCTGTTGGTTGAAGCAGGCTTCCGCGACATCACTGGTTTCAATGCCGCTTACGACCGTGGCGAGCTGGAAAGCGAAGAAGGCGCTGAAAAGTCGTTCGAGCGCATGCCATTTATTTTGATTGTGGTGGACGAGTTGAACGACCTCATGATGGTTGCTGCACGCGATGTTGAAGACTGCATCACTCGTATTGCACAGAAAGCTCGCGCGGTCGGTATTCACCTCATCGTTGCAACTCAGCGTCCAAGCGTCAACGTCATCACCGGTGTAATTAAGGCGAACATTCCTGCGCGTATGGCGTTCGCGGTTTCTAGCCTCACCGACAGCCGCGTCATTCTTGATCAACCTGGTGCAGAAAAACTGATTGGTAAGGGCGACATGTTGTTGTTGCCTGGAAACACATCTGTTGCCCAACGTGTGCAGTCTGCATGGGTAGATGAAAGCGAAGTGCGCAAAGTGGTGGCCCACTGGCGTAGGCAGGCTCCTGAAGTGGTGTATGTGTCGGGCGTAGACGGTGAAGGTGCACACGGCAACGCAAGCGACAGCCTGTTTGGCGGAACCACAGGAGACGCCGATGACGACGAATTGTTGCGCCAGGCCATGGACTTGGTGGTGCGCAGCGCACAAGGCTCAACGTCCATGTTGCAGCGCAAGCTGAAAATCGGTTTTGCTCGCGCGGGTCGCATTATGGACTTGCTCGAATCTCGCGGCATCGTGGGCCCAAGCGAAGGCTCACGCCCTCGCGAAGTGCTGATGACCGTTGAAGAACTTGAACAACTGCAGATGGGTAGCTAGCCCCGTAAATTTGCCGTTCAAAAAAGGCGTAATGTTTGCTCATGGCTGAATTTACTGAAGTTGCATCTGGTCTCCGTTTTCCTGAAGGTCCAATTGCGATGCCCGATGGCAGTGTGATCTTGACTGAAATGTTTGGCAAAAAAATTACGCGAGTAAAGCCAGACGGCACGAAAGAAACCATCGTTGAAGTTCTCGGTGGTCCAAACGGAATTGCATTCGGACCGGATTGCGGTTTGTACATTTGCAACAACGGTGGCTCATTCGGCGAAGTGGATTTTCTTGGACTGACGTTTCCAGGACCAATGGTTGAAGCCGACTACATCGGTGGACGTATTCAGCGATACGACATGGAAACCGGCGAACTGAAAGACCTGTACACCGAATGCAATGGCAACAAGCTGCGTGGACCAAACGACATTGTGTTCGATGCGCACGGCGGCATGTGGTTTACCGATCACGGCATTCGTCACGGTCGACATGCTGACTTGAGCGGTATCTATTACGCAAAAACTGACGGCTCCATGATTAAAGAAGTGGTGTTTCCGACAGACTCACCGAACGGCATTGGTCTTTCGCCAGATGGCAACACGCTGTACTGGGCCGAAACCCACACGGGTCGTGTATTCCATTTAGCAATTACCGCACCGGGCGAGACAGCGCCTTTCAGTCCGATTGATCCATCGGTGTGCTTGTGTGGTCTACCGGGAGTGCAGTTGTTTGACTCGCTTGCTGTCGATGGCGACGGCAACGTGTGTGTTGCAACGCTCGGTTTGCAAACTGCGGGAATCACCGTCATTTCACCGAAGGGCGAAGTGCTCGAGCAAATCATCACTGGCGATCCGCTGACCACGAATATTTGTTTTGGTGGCCCAGACTTCAAGACCGCGTACATCACATTGTCGGGAACAGGTCGTTTGGTATCGATGCCGTGGCCATACAAGGGCTTGAAACTCAACTACTAAACAGCGCTTACAGGTAGGCTGTTTTACTGTGCAGCAACGTTTTTACATCGAGACGTTGGGCTGCCCAAAGAATGATGTCGACTCCGACAAAATCATGGGCACGTTGCTTGCCGATGGCCTAGTTGCCACCGATGACCCGTCACTTGCCGACGTGGTTGTGGTGAATACGTGTGCGTTTATTGAAGACGCTCGTAAGGAAAGCATTGACACTGTTTTGGCACTTGAGTCGCAGCGTAAAGACGGTGCGCGCATTGTGGTGACTGGTTGCATGGCCGAACGTTATGGCCAGGAACTCGCCGATGCTTTGCCAGAAGTTGACCAAGTTGCCGGTTTTGGTGTTCCTGTGCAGTTTGGTAAGAAGCCAATTGCGGTGTCGAGTGCACCAATTCCATCTTTTGACTTGTTGAACTTGCCGCGACCAAAGTCCACAGCGCCGTGGGCGTATGTGAAAATAGCCGAAGGCTGTGACCGCAACTGTGGGTTCTGTGCAATTCCTTCGTTCCGCGGACCACAGCGCAGTCGCGACATTGACCAGATTTTGCGTGAAGTAGATGAACTTGAAGTACAAGAGATCGTGCTGATTGCTCAAGACCTGGCCAGCTACGGCAAAGACCGCCCGAGTGAACTTGGTGCAGGGTCAATTGTTCCACTGGTGCAGGCCGTAGCTAAGCGAGTTGCACGCACACGCTTGTTGTACCTGTACCCAAGTGATCTCACCGACGAACTCATTCACGCAATGTTGGAAACCAATGTTCCGTATTTTGACCTCTCGCTGCAACACGTAAGCAAGCCGCACCTGCGACGCATGCGTCGATGGGGTGACGGCGAGCGCTTCCTGAAGCGCATTGAAGACATTCGCGCACTCAGCCCACAGGCTGCGTTCCGCAGCAACTTCATTGTTGGCTACCCGGGAGAGACCGAAGAAGACCATGACCAGTTGCTGCGATTCGTTGAAGAAGCGCAGTTGGACTGGTGCGGATTCTTTACCTTTAGCCCTGAAGAGGGAACTCACGCCATGACACAGCCAGATCATGTTGATCAGTTGCTCATGAATGAGCGCATTGCCGAACTGCGTGAAATGCAGGACAACATTACGGCTTCACGTCGTGACGACCTGATAGGCGAGACCGTGAATGTGTTGGTCGACGAACGGGGCATTGGTCGCACGCACCGCGAAGCGCCATCCATTGACGGTGTGGTGCACGTGAGCGACGATCTTGAAGTGGGCAAGTTTTACGATGTGACCATTGCTGATGCGATGGGCCCAGATTTGCTTGCGGCCGGTGCAAATACTGATGCCTTCGATGGGGAAGAATAGAAACCATGGCTACCGACCCAAACGCAATTCGTACGTGGGCTAACGCCATTACCGTCAGCAGGCTGTTGGTGTCGCCGCTGATGTTCGCGATTATCCCTGATGACAACGTGGGTTCGTGGGCCGCAACTGGCTTGTGGTTCGTGTTGTGCTTAAGCGATTTGATTGACGGAAACTTGGCCCGCAGGCAAGGTGTTACTCGCAGCGGTGCATTCCTCGACCCGCTTGCCGACAAAGTGTGCGTGCTTGGTGCAATGTTTGTGCTGGTTGATCGCGGAATGTTCAGCGTGTGGTTGGTGGGCATTATTGCCACCCGAGAAATCGCCATCAGTCTGTATCGAGTGTTTGCTGGTGCAAAAGGCGTCAGTGTTCCTGCAAGCAAAGCAGCGAAGTTCAAAACATTTGCACAGCAAGTGGCAGTTGGGTTCGCGGTGTTGCCGTGGAGCGCAGCCGATTACAACTACTTGGCAAAGGGTTCGCTTGTTATTGCTACTGCGCTCACGCTGTACAGCGGTTTACAGTACGCAGCAGTTGCAATCAAAGCTCGCAAGCAGGTTTAAGCAATGCGTTGCGATGTAGTTGCCATTGGCACCGAGCTGTTGCTGGGCCAAATTGTTGACACCAACTCGTCCTGGCTAGGCGAGCAACTGTCGGCTGCCGGTATCGATTCGTGCCTGCAGGTAAAAGTTGGCGACAACTTAAGCCGCATGGTGAAAGCCATTCGCTCAACTCTTGACGATGCCGACGCGGTAATCATCTGTGGCGGCCTTGGGCCAACGCACGACGACATTACGCGCGAAGCGATTGCCGAAATCATGGGTGTTGAACTGGAATTTAACGACGAAGTCGGCATGGTCATTTCGGAAATGTTTGCCTCACGCAATCGTCGAATGCCAGAAATCAACATGCGCCAAGCCATGGTGCCAAAGGGCGCCAGCATTATTGAGCAACGCCGTGGAACGGCCCCGGGGCTGGTGTGCCCAGTTGGCGACAAAGTGATTTATGCAGTGCCGGGTGTGCCATACGAACTGTACGAAATGTTCGAACGCGGAATCCTTCCCGACCTCTTGAAGCGCTCAGGTTCGGCTTCAGTTATTGCCAGCAGAACGCTGCGCACGTGGGGCGAGAGCGAGAGCGGCCTGAACGAGCGACTATTCGACGTGATTGACGAACTGGAAAAGGTTGGCAACCCGACACTGGCGTTTTTGGCAAGTGGGTGGGAGGGCATCAAGGTTCGCCTTACCGCCAAGGCAACCACAACTGCTGAAGTGTCCGCATTGCTCGATGAGTGGGACACCAAGGTGCGTCATGCCGTTGGCGACATTGTGTTTGGAACAGATACCGACACCATGGAGTCGGTAGTGCTCCACATGATGCGTGAACGCGGGCTTACGCTTGGCCTCGCCGAATCGGTAACGGGTGGTTTGGTCTCGGGTCGACTCACCAACATTGCGGGCTCGAGCGATGTGTTGCGCGGCTGCGTGGTGTCGTATGCCAGCGAAGTGAAGTTTGATGTACTTGGTGTTACCAATGGCCCAGTGGTCAGCGAAGCCGCCGCAATTGAAATGGCTAAGGGTGCTCAACGCGTGCTTGGCGCAAGCATTGGTTTGGCGCTTACGGGTGTTGCTGGCCCTGCCGACCAGGAGGGCATGAAGCCTGGAACGCTGTGTGTTGGTTTGGCGTTGGCGGATGGAACATCTCAGTCTGCGATGTTGCAATTGCCAGGCAATCGCGACACCATGCGCCAACTCAGTGTGATTAGCGCGCTCGATTTATTGCGTCGCGCATTGCGCACGATTTAACTCGGTAAATAAAAAAGCCCCGGCCGAAGCCGGGGCTTTTTCTTACGCCTGGTACTTACGCTGCGCGGTAACCCTCTGAGTCCGAACGTGCAGTTGCGATGCCAAGGATCAGAAGTCCGTAGCCAGCCTTTGCAAGAATGTCGGAGATTGAGTAACCAACTTGAATAACTGTTGCCGATTCTTCCGTTGAAAGATTGAAAATCTTTGAAACGAAAGTGGTGGAGTCACCGAGTAGGTAGAAAATTGGGTAGATGGTCCATGTAACAACCAATACGTAACGAAGGTTGTTGAGCTTCTTGCCAATTTCTCCAGTTTGTGACTTGAGCGTCTTGCCAATGGTGCCTGCGAACAATTCGTAGAGCACATAGAGCATGAACGCAAGTGAAATGAAGAACCAAACGTAGCGTTCGGTGCTGCCATGTTCTGCTACTTCACCTGGGTAACCAGTTGCAATCATGAGAAGTGCTGCGATCACCAAACGTGGCGTGATCTTCTTTGCAACTTCCTTTGATACACCAGCCACCACAACAAGCTCTGCTACCAACAATGGAACGGTGAGTAGCCAGTCTGCGTAGCGGTAGCCCTCGTTCCAGCTGCCAGCCGAGAAGTTGGTGAACATTCTCCAGTAGTGATATGCAGCAACGCCGCAGATCATTGCTGACATGGTTACTGCACTTCGATAGTTCACCGATACTCGGTTACGGGAAATAAGGAAATAAACGAATGCAATACCCAGCGTTGCGGTTGCAAACGACAGGGCGTTGTAGACCAAGTTGTAATTGCTTACAACAAGTTCAGTTGTTTCTTTCATATGAATGAATACCTTTCGGTTGGCCTAGAGGCCCGATGGTCTCTATGAAAAGCCAAGACCAGTTTTACCTATTTTTCGAGGTCGGACGAGCCAGGGAATGTTGCAGTTTCGTGACACAACGACATAGTGATAAATGCCTGCCCAGTTACCCATGGGTAATTGTGAGACACTTGGTATATGACTCCTAAGAAAATATTGCAAGCAACCACACTTCTCGCGGCTGCGGCCAGTTTGGCCATGAGCGTGTTTCTCTATTTCAGTGGTGAAGAAGTGACTGATCGCCTCAATGGTATTTACGTAGGAGTTTGGGTGCCATCGATTTTGGCGCTCGGAACGTTTCTAGTCGCAGGTTCAAAGGACAAGTAGACATGTCTCAAGCAGCATTGTTCGGTTTTGGTTGCGTCATATTTTTTGTCGTAGCCACTGGCGCGTTGTTGTACGGAATGGCAGCAGTAAAAGAATTTGCTGACCGTACGCAATAACGAATTACATTCGTTGCGTTAAGCCACCGTCAACAACAAACACTTGACCTGTCGCGTACTTGGTGCGCAGTAATCCAAGCGTCGCTTCCACGCAATCCTCAGGAGAAGCAGATCGGCCAAGAGGCGCCATTGCCTTTACGCCCGCGTGCTGATCTTGCCAGTTCATCGTCCACGGTGTTTCAACCAAACCTGGTGCAACAGCGTTCACACGCACCGGACCACAACTCTTGGCCAAGAGCAGTGTCATGTGGTTGAGCGCAGCCTTCGACATGGAATAGGCAATGGAGCTGCCAACTGGGCGAACTCCGGCAATTGATGTGATGGTGACCACGTTGCCGTCGTCGCTTTTCTTCAGCAGAGGCATTGCGGCTTTTGTGAGTGCCCACGTGCCCCACACGTTTACTTCAAACGTCTTTTGGAAGATCTCATCCGTGAGTGCTTCCAGGTCGTGATGCGCAACAAGCGAAGTCCAACCCGCATTGTTGATCAAGATGTCGAGTTTCCTAAATCGCTTAATGGTTTCATCCAGCAAGTGCTGCCCAGCGTCTTTATCGCTGATGTCTGCTTGCACATACATCGCGTTTGCACCAATTTTTGCAGCGACTGCTTTACCCGCTTCAACTGAATTCGCCGAGTTGACTACAACGCTTGCGCCAAGTTCGCCAAGGCGTAGGGCAATGGCTTCACCGATGCCACTTGACGAACCGGTAACGATGGCAACTTTTCCAGAGAACTCGCTCATTACGCCCTCGCAAGTGGTGCGGTTAAACAGGTTGGCCCGCCGTCGCCTTTTACTGCGACGTTATTGCCCGCGAACACATGCACTTCAACACCGCCTTCGCGAAGCTTGCCCTCAATTTCTGGATTGCCAGCAGCAAGCACTACGACATTTGGACGAATGGTCAAAATGTTTGCGCCTTGCGTGAGCATTTCTTTTTCGCTCACGGTGAACCATGAAATTCCGCGTGATTCCAAAAACTGCAACAGACGAACTGGTGCAAGTGGTTCGTACACCACTGCTTTGTCGTGAGCGATAGGCGACAGCACCGACATCAGGTGCAACACTGCGCCTGGTCCTTCGTAATGGGGAAGGTCGAACGAGAACACGTCTACACCGTGAGGTGCGAGCAATGCGCGAATTTGGTCGATGCCGGCCTGGTTCGTGCGATAACCGTGACCAATGAGAAGGGTTTTGGCATCAAGCCACACTTTGTCACCGCCGTCGGCGAATGCGGGCTCGGTCAGTTGACCAAGAATTGGCACGCCAATGCGCTCTAGGTCCTTACGAAACTCGGCGGGTTCTGGCGAACGAACCGGCTTGGCCATGCGCAGCAAAATTGCGCCATGGGGGGTCATGATCATGGGGTCGTGCATATATACGGCATCGACAAGGCCTTCAACAGGGGAGGCCACGTCCACCTGGCAGCCCAGGCTTTCGAGCAAATTGGTGAATTGCTCGTGTTCTTTCAGTAGTTCGGTGGTGTCGGGCATGCGCCAGAAGCCCTCTTCTACGAATTTGCCAACTGTGGTTGGTGTGCGAACAAGGACTCGTGAAAGTTGCGACACCATGTCTGGTGTGCCCCAAGATGTTGAAGTAGTCATGCTCCCTCAACCGTAGCAACGCAGCACCTACTGTGGAGTTGTGAAAATCGCGCGCAAAATCATCGGTTTCGTATCGATCGCTGGGGTTTTGGCTAGCTGTTCGCTGAACGACACCCCAAGCGGTTCTAATTCGGTTCCAAGCGAGTCAACCGTTGTTGATTCGGTGGTGGACACCGTGGCTCCCGAAGTGGTCGATTCCACGCCCGAAACCGTGCCTACAACTGTTCCCGAAACAACCACCACGATGCCCGAGGTAGACCTCAAGTGCGTCACGGTGTTGAAGTGCCAATTCTCGTATTTAGTGGGCGCTGACTACTCGCTTCTGAAGCTTGAATTCACCGATTTCAGCGTGGCCAATTTGCAGGGTGCAAAGTTTGTGCGCACAAATCTGAAGCAGACAACCTTTATTCGCGCCGATCTTTCCAATGCCGATTTCACGGGTGCCAATTTGGGTAGTGCAAACTTCACCGGAGCAATTGTTACTGGTGCAAATTTCACGAATGCCAACTTCACAAGCACAGTGATTTGTGGTCTCGACCTCACCACTGCAATTGGTGTTACACAAGCGCAGTTGGATAGTGCGCAGATGTTCCGCGCAAAAGGCAATAAATATTGTCCATAGAAATTCAGCGCGCAGTTGATCGCACGCCACAGCCGTGGAAGAACGGGCTCGGTGTGCAATACGAAATTATGTGTGATGGAACGCTTCCTGACGATTGGACATGGAGACTTTCCACGGCTGACATTACGCAAGATGTTCCGTTCTCAGTCTTCCCTGGAGTGAATCGCGAGTTTTGTGTTGCCGATGGCAACGGAGTAGTGCTCACGATCAACGGTGTTGAGCACCGCTGCGAGCCAGGGTCAATTACGAAGTTCCGCGGAGACGATGAGGTGTACGCAAAGCTGATCGACGGGCCAATGAGGGCACTGAATTTGATGGTTCGCGACGGCGCAGCGGAAAAACACCTGCAGGTTGTGCGCGCAGGTGGCTCAATTGACCTTCGCAATTCGAATGCTGTAGTTGCAATAAAGGGTGCAGCAAAAGTTCAACAAAATCGGGGTGAAGTTGTACTTGAGACTTTGGACTCTCAACTCGTACTCAACAGTGAAAAATTTGTAAGTGAGACTTTGTGTTCTGTGGTTGAGGGTTGCGCGATAGCACTGGTGTAGTAGCAGCGAATTTTTGTTAGAAATTTTCTTGCACTTGTGAGGGAAAACCCTTGCTGTGGCTTGCAGTAAAAATTTTCACGTTCCTACTTTGTAATGCGTGTACACGGCCCTTTTCACGCAATGGAGAAAACGCTTGGCGTCTTCGACGCGCGTTTTGTGGGCGCTCGTTTCGTTTGTCGCTGTGTTTGCCATGTTGCCAGTTGTGCCAGTGCAAGCAACGGACGAAGTATCTCAAGAGTTTGTTTGTTCGGAAACGTTTGTGGAAGAACAACCAGTTGCGCCGACAACGACTGTGGGTGTGTCTCCGACAACAATTTCTGTAGCTGAAACTTCAACGACCACTTCTGTTGTAGCGGAATCGTCAAGCACGTCGTCTACGTCATCCACTTCGACCACGTCAAGCACGTCGTCTACGTC
>Ga0208086_1000274_pt1 | contig 15291 bp, 10 predicted proteins | sample LakMenEpi06Jul10_FD_150675 | JGI IMG/M metagenome (GOLD analysis project Ga0208086, IMG submission 150675) | Freshwater microbial communities from Lake Mendota, WI - 06JUL2010 deep hole epilimnion (SPAdes) | ecosystem: Environmental > Aquatic > Freshwater > Lake > Epilimnion/Euphotic zone ...
GTTGGCTCACGGGGTTGCTGACCTGCTGGCCCAACCGCTTGCGCTGGTTGGCTCACGGGGTTGCTGACCTGCTGGCCCAACCGCTTGCGCTGGTTGGCTCACGGCGGAATCGGCGTGCCGAGAACTACTGGACTGATGAGTCCGATCCGTCGCTACCTAGCGAGCTTGCGCAGGACCTCGATCCCTCGATCGAGCATCGCATCGCTAGCGGCAAAAGAGATCCGGAAATGGGTATCCCGCCTCGAAAAGATGTGGCCAGGGATGACCAGCAACTCGTTGGCTATCGCCTTGGCGACAAAATCGGTCGCATTGCCCGCAGGAACCTTGGGGTAGATGTAAAAGGCACCACCGGGATGGACGAACTCGTAGTAGCCTTGCAAACCCTCGACGATTCGGTCCCGTTTCTTTTCGTAGTTGGCGTAATAGCCTGTCATGTCGTAGTCCAACGCGGCCAGGGACGCGTGTTGCAAAGGAGTCGGGGCGCAGACAAACGTGTACTGCTGGAGTTTGATCATCGTTTGGATGATCGGTGCTGGACCATGGACGTATCCAAGCCGCCAACCGGTCATGGCGTACGTTTTCGAAAAACCATCGATCACGATTGTCTGTGGGTTGAATTCGGCAGGGGACGGCACCGGGGTTCCGAATTGAAACGCGCTGTAGATTTCGTCGGAAACAAGTGCGATTCCTTTTTCTAGACACAACTCAGCGATCCCACGAACCTCTTGGGTCGTGGCATTGACGCCCGTAGGGTTCGATGGACTATTGAACAGCACCAGCTTGGTCTTCGGTGTGATCGCACTGCGAACCTTATCCAGATCGATTCTGAAATCAGGATAGGTATCGATCAGCACCGGAACGCCGCCGACGAGTTGGATCAGCGGAACGTACATGACGAAGTAGGGATCGAAAACGATGACTTCGTCTCCGGGATTGACCAAACTGAGCATGGTCAGGACCAAGCCACCGCTAGTTCCCGAGGAGATAAACAGACTTCGGTCGTCGTGGTTGTACCGATCTGCAATATCCTTTTCGAGCCGCTCGATCAGCGGCGCGATGCCTTGGGTCGGCGAGTACATATTCCTGCCGGTGCGAATGGCATCACAAGCCTTATCCTTGATCACCTCGGGCACATCGTAGTCGGGCTGCCCGATCGATAGATTGATTGGGTTTTTCATCGATGCGGCCAGCGCAAAGACTTTGCGAATACCGCTGGAGTCGAAGGCCAAGGTTCGCTGGGCAATCCAAGATTCGGGATTGGTAGAGTTCATGATTAAGCGTCCTGAGGGGAAACTTTGTTGGCAGTCCGGAGGGATTTCTCTGTGATGATTCGGTTCACCGAGTTGAGGATGGCCAAGATGGTCGCTTCGACCGAATCGGTTGAAGCTCCCATGCCGCGATACGATTGACCTTCGTGCTCGACCTCAACGGTCACTTCGCCGATCGCGTCTCGTCCAAGGCTAGCGCTGCTGACTCGGAACTCTTGGCAAGTGAGTTTGATACCGGTTATTTTTTCGACGGCCCAAAAGGCTGCATCGATCGGTCCGTCTCCTTGTTGGACGTGTTCGGTGGATTTTTTGCCTTCCATCGAAAGGGTCAGTTTGACCGAAGGGGCTTGGCCCGAACCGCTCGCTAGCTCGTATTCAACGAGCGACCAACCGGGTACAGCCGCACCGCTGATCTGCTGTTGAATCAGGGCCGCGACGTCTCCATCGAAGATATTTTTTTTCTTGTCCGCAAGGATTTTAAATTGCTCGAAAAGGACTTGGAGCTGCTCGCCTGTGAGACGGTATCCGAGCTCGCGTGCGCGGTCGGCTAGTGCGGCTCTGCCGGAGTGTTTTCCGAGCACCAGATCGGTTTTGGAAAAACCGACATCTTCGGGCCGCATGATCTCGTAGGTGCTGCGGTCCTTGAGCATTCCATCTTGGTGGATACCCGCCTCATGAGCGAAGGCATTGCGGCCGACGATCGCTTTGTTGCGTTGAACATCCATGCCGGTGATTTTGCTGACGAGTCGACTGGTAGGTACCAACCGCTCGGACTTGATCCCCGTACTGGTCGAGTAAAAATCGCTTCGGGTGCGCATCGCCATGACGACTTCTTCGAGCGAGCAGTTTCCTGCACGCTCACCGATGCCGTTGATGGTGCATTCGATTTGGAGGGCTCCTGCGGCCACAGCCGCTAGTGAGTTTGCGACAGCCAGTCCGAGATCATCGTGGCAATGGCACGAGAGGATCGCTTTGTCGATGTTCGGGACGCGATCGAGTAGGGCTTTGATCCTGGCGGCCATCTCGCTCGGGGTGGTATAGCCTACGGTGTCAGGAACATTGATTGTTGTGGCACCTGCATCGATAGCGGCTTCGACCACACGGCACAGAAAATCGATTTCCGTCCTGGCGGCATCTTCGGCTGAGAACTCGATATCGTCACAGTAGGACAGAGCCCGTTTGACTCCGCTGACGGCCCTTTCGACGATCTGGTCTTGGGTCATTCTGAGTTTGAATTCCCGATGGATCGCGCTGGTGGCCAGAAAGACGTGGATCCGAGCGCGTTGGGCTTTCTGGAGAGCTTCCCAAGCTCGGTCGATATCGCCGTCATTGCAGCGGGCCAAACCGCAGATGATCGGGCCTCGGATGCTCGAAGCGATCTCGCGTACGGCTTCGAAATCCCCAGGGCTTGCGATCGGAAAACCGGCCTCCATGACGTCGACACCCAGATCCGAGAGGGCTTGAGCGACCTCGAGTTTTTCGGCAAGGTTCATGCTTGCCCCGGGGGACTGTTCACCGTCTCGGAGGGTTGTATCGAAGATTTGGATAACGCGTGGGGTTGGATCGCTCATAAGTATTTGGGCAAAAATCGAGGGTTGGCCTGCGCAAGCTTGCCGCTATCGGGTGCTCGTTTCAGGTCGGCTTGCCGAGGAATCGGGCAAATTCGACGGTCGTAAGTTCTATCGTACCGGAAATTTTTTTTCCTGAAACCGATGAAATCCCTAGGTTCATCGCTCGAGCGACTTTATCGAAGGGCGATCCCTCATCGCGAATGGTACGCGGATTGCATTGTTGGATCCTCTGGAAAGTTTGCTCGATCCTTGGGCAAACATTTCTTCTACCCAAAAAGTCGAAAGCGTCTGCGGAGGCTCCGTTGGTTGTAAAGCCAGCAGGCCGTCGTGCTTTCGATTTTTTTTTCTTGCTATCAAAGGCCCTACGCGTGTCGGACATCCGCGCGCTGAGGTACCCCATCGGCCTGGTTGTGGTGTCCGCCTCACCGCACCGGCCGGGGTATTCCTCTACGAAGTTCTAAGGGGAGCTCTCAGGGAACGAATGCCAATTCGTTGGAATTGATCAGTACCAGGACCAACTCCTGGAAACTGCGCCCTTGGCCGAGATACTCTTCGCACATGCGATGTTCGGTCTCGGACGGATCCCGGCCCAAGATCGCTCGGTAGGCGTCGGTGATTTTCTCGATGCGACCGGCAAGCTCACCGGATGCCTGAGCGACCCAATCCGCATTGAGCAACGCGAGGGCTTGGGAGGGTACGATCGATGCATCGCGCCTTGCGCATGAGACGGTGTTTTCTGGAAGATCGAACGACTCCATCCAAGGAATTCGCACGGTTCGCTTCTGGACCAAGTAGAGACTTCGAACCGTTTGGTGACTCTCGGGTGAGGGATACCACCCCTTGGTCTTCGTTTCGTTGTCATCGAGGACTGCGGGGTTGGACTGCAAGACATCGTCGCTGAGTACCGGCCAGACCGGTGGTCCGCCGTTTCGATGTTGCAACTGGCCGGTCGTTTGCAGGACCACGTCTCGCAGTTGTTCAGCGCTTAGGCGTCGGAGTTTCCTCCAAGGTCCGATCGGAGCCGAATAGGCGTCCGACTCGACGATGTACTTGATCAAAACTTTGAGCGACCAATCGTGCTCGACCAAGTAGACCGACAGGTGGTCCAAAAGCTCTTTGGAGATCGGGGCCGAACCGGTGATACCCAAGTCGTTGGATGTGGCGACTAGTCCTTGGCCAAATAGGTTTTGCCAAACCCGATTGACGATGACGCGAGCCGTCCATGGGTTTTCCTTGCTGATGATCCACCGGGCCAAGGCCAATCGTCGGCCGGTGGTTCTTCCATGCCCGGGTGGTTCAATTGGAGGTGCGTTGGGAAACAGCACGCTGGGGAAACCCGGTTCGACCGTTTCGAGGGGCTTTTGGTAGTTGCCTTGATCGAGCACTCGGATCGGCTCGATATGGTCCTTGTCATCGGTGGCAAACAAACCTGGTGCGTTGTCGTGGAGAAGCTTCGTCGATTCATCGAATTGAGTCGCCGCGAAGAAGGCTCGGAATCGGTAGTGATCTTCCTGGGACAGTGGATCGGTTTTGTGGTGATGGCATCTGCAGCAAGAGAGCGTCAGGCCCAGGAATGCCGATCCGGTCGTCTCGGTCAAATCGGTCAGAACCTCTGCCCTCGCTCGGTCTTGTTCATTGAAGAGTTTGGCCGCGTTGTCGTAGGGACCGAGCCGAAGATAGCCTGTAGCGATCAAGCGATCGAGTTCTAGGAGCGATTCGGGTGGTCCGTCGAGCAATTCATCGCCGGCCAATTGCCAGAGGACAAACTCATCGTAGGCCAGATCCGAGTTCCATGCCCGCACGACGAAATCGCGGTAGTTCCAGGCTTGCTTGCGAAATTCATCCCAATCGAATCCATTGCTATCGCTGTATCGAACGACATCGAGCCAGAGCCTTGCCCAATGCTCACCGAAACGCGGGTCGGCCAGCAACCGATCGATTTGGCGCATGAATGAATCGCTCGACTCATCGGATTCAAAATCCTGGACTTCATCGTAGCTTGCTCGCAAACCGATCAGATCGAGCGAGAGTCGCTCGAGCCGATCCTTTTTAGAAACCTTACCCGAACTCAGCGGTTGGATTCCAGACAAGGGCACTGCCAAAAAACGATCGATGGGGTGCGATTGCCCATGGCCTGTTGAGTCGGGGATGCGGGGGGCTTGGATCGGTTGCAAAGACCACAGGTCCAGTCGGTCCGATCCGAAGAGCCGAGCGATGGGGTTGTTTGGGTCCTTGAGAGCCGTACCGATCGATGGAGTCGAGCCGGTTGCTGGGAGTTGTGTTGGATTCGGTGGCGATGAATCTTGTTGTGCGAAACCAAGGGTTTGGAGAACCGATGCGATCAGGAGGCCAAGGCATGCCCAAGTTCGTCGTGGGCCAAGCGCTAGCGACCGAGGGGTTCGAAGCATCGGTCTCATACGAGGATATCCATCAGCGGGCTTGCCGAGCCGGCAACTCCGGTGATTCGTTCATCGCGACCGCTGACTTCCAACGACAAGCGTTCGTGATCGATACCTAGGGCCGTCAGGATGGTCGCATGCAGGTCGCGAAATTGGATGGGACGTTCTGTTGCCATCAATCCGATCTCGTCGGTCGAGCCGATGCGGAGGCCTTTTCGGATTCCCCCACCGGCCATCCAGATAGTAAATCCGGCGGCGTTATGTTGTCGGCCCAAGTCTCCTTGTTTCATCGGTGTCCGACCGAATTCGCTTGCCCAGACGACCAAGGTCGAGTCGAGGAGTCCGCGTTGTTTCAGGTCGGTCAAGAGTCCTGCGACACCGATGTCGGTCCATTTGGCTCTAGGGGTGTGGTTTTCGGCAAGCTTCGCGTGCGCATCCCAACCATCTTTGTCTGGCATGTCGTAGAGTTGCACGAAGCGGACCCCTTGCTCGACGAGCCTGCGGGCCAGCAAGCACTTGCGAGAGAAACTCTGTGTTCGGGGTTCGGGGGAATCGATCCCATAGAGTTTGTGAATGTGCTCCGGCTCGTCCTCGATACGACCGACTTGCAGGGCGGAGGCTTGCATGCGGTAAGCCAGTTCGTACGAGGCGATTCGGGCATCGAGTTCGGTCGCTCCGGCGTACTTATCACGATGAAGCCGATTGAGTTCGTAGAGCAAATCGAGCGATTGACGTTGGCCGCCAGCCAACGGCTCGGGAGGGATCAAGTGATGCAAGGGTGGGTTTGACGTGCCAAATCGGGTGGGTTGGAACGCAGGGGGCAGAAAACCGTTGGTGTAATTGGCCGAGCCTCCTAAAGGGCCCGCGTCGAAGAGGACCACGTATCCGGGCAGTTCCTGCGACTCCGTACCGAGTCCGTAGGTGACCCACGAGCCGAGGCTTGCTTTACCCGCTCGAACATCCCCGGTATGGAGTTGGTAGCTTGCCGGCGCGTGGTTGTTGCTATCGGCCTGCATCGAATGGATGAAGCAAAGATCGTCGACATGCTCGGCCGTATGGGGCATCAGTTCGCTGACCCACATTCCCGATTGGCCATGGGGTTTGAACGCATAAGGGCTTTTGAGGATCACATCGTCGCAACCGTGGAAGACGTTGGCATGCCGAGTCGCATTCAAAGCATCGCGGATCGAGGCAGGTACCGGCTTGCCATCGAGTTTGTCCAATAGGGGCTTATAATCGTAGGTGTCGATTTGGGACGGGCCACCGACCATGAACAAAAAGATGACCGATTTGGCGCGAGGTGCAAAGTGCGGGGTTCTCGGGGCATGGGGGTTGAGCGGATCGAAATCCCCGACCGATCGGCGATTGGGGCTTTGTGCCCGGATTTGCGATTCGATCGCCGCGCAGGCGACGACTCCTAGACCTCCTCCTAGGGATCGAAGGAAATCCCGCCGTCGAGTTGGCAAAAAACTCCCCGAGCGACTCGCGAGGATCGCTTGGGGGTTCTCAGGTTGGAAATGGTTGGACATATCCTCAATATTAACGCACAAATAAGGCCATGACGAACCGAAAGTCCCGCGGGTCTGGGTTCCGACGCCTGTTTTCCGGGCTTGCGAATCGAATACAATGTCCTACGAGCGAACGCACAACACCTGATTCACGTGAGGAAATCGATGCAAGTGACCCGACGCACCCTGTTTAGCAATTGGAAAATTAGCAATTGGAAAAACCCGAGCACGCCTGCTCTCTGGTGCTTTGCACTGGCGTGGTTGCTCTCACCGCTTGGAATGGCACAAAGCGACTCCAAGGCGACTTCTTCAACTCCATCGGCGACAACCAAGGAACGAAAATTGGAAAAAGCAACCTTTGGCGGCGGATGCTTCTGGTGCACCGAAGCTGTATTTCAACGGGTCAAAGGGGTTGAAAAGGTCGTCTCGGGTTACACCGGTGGCAAGACCAAGAATCCGACCTATGAGGAAATCTGCACGGGGACGACGGGCCATGCTGAGGTCATTCAGGTCGAGTTTGACCCCAAGGTCGTCTCGTTTGCCAAGCTGTTGGAAATCCACTGGAAGACCCACGACCCGACGACGCTCAACAAGCAAGGCTACGACGAGGGCACCCAATACCGATCGGCGATCTTTTACGAAAACGACGAGCAAAAGAAAGTCGCCCTTGAGTACAAGGACAAGCTCAACAAGGAAGTTTACGACGGTAAAATCGTCACCGAGATCACCCCGATCGGCGTTTTTTACGCGGCTGAGGGCTACCATCAAAACTACTACAACCTCAACACTTCGAAGGGTTACTGCAGGGCGGTGATCGTTCCGAAGTTGAAAAAATTCGACGAGGTTTTCTCAGATCTCAAAAAATAGCTCCAACACGCGTTGAGCACGGGGAAAAAGCCCCCGGGAAAAAATTCCGACCAAAAAATTTGAGCACAAAAATTTGCGCCCAAATTTTTCGGCCAGTGACCAGACGTGTCACAACCCTCCCGTTGAATAGACCCATCGCCTCGGGGCACCCAAAAGGTGCATCCAGGCCCCCCAAGAGGTTTGGGGATCCGAGTCTGTTTTGTAAGGTTCTTCAGGGAGGGTTTACCCATGTCAACGACGATTCCAGCTCGTTTTTTTCAAATGCTCCAGGAAGTCTGGGGCTTTTCTGAGCTTCGTGAGGCCCAGGTCCAAGCGATCCAAGCCGCCTTGGAAGATCGCGACGCGTTGGTCGTCATGCCCACCGGCGGAGGCAAGTCCCTTTGCTATCAAGCTCCTGCGGTCTACCGAGGAGGCTGCACGATCGTCATCAGTCCATTGATTGCGTTGATGAAAGACCAAGTCGATGGGCTTCGCCAAGTGGGAGTACCCGCTGCGCGATGGGAGTCCAACTTGAGCAACCAAGCGAAGCGAGCGTTGGCCGAGGAATTGCGCCAGCAGAAGATCCGACTTTTTTTCGCTTCCCCCGAGCGAGCATTGCAAGATGACTTTGCCGAACTCTTCAAGGGCAACAATGTCCGGATGATCGCCATCGACGAAGCCCACTGCGTATCGCAATGGGGGCACGACTTTCGCCCAGAGTACCGTCAACTCCTCGAGCTTAGAAAACACTTTCCCAAGGCTTCGGTCATGGCGCTGACGGCTACGGCTACCGAGCGGGTCCGACGCGACATTCTCGAACAGCTTCAGTTGCGCTCGCCCCAGGTTTCGGTCAGTTCCTTTGATCGTCCGAACTTGACCTATCGAGTCATACCGCAAGCCGATGTATTGGCACAATGCAAGGAGATCATCGATCGGCATCGAAGCGCCTCGGGGCAAGCCGCCGGGGGGATCATTTACTGCCTGCGGCGCGCCGATGTGGATCAACTTGCGGAGGCGTTGCACAACTCCGGTTACTCGGTCGTCGGATACCATGCGGGCATGACTACCGAACAACGCATGCGGGCTCAAGACGCCTTCATCAACGAGAAAGTCCAGGTCGTCGTGGCCACCGTAGCATTTGGGATGGGAATCGACCGATCGAATGTGCGGTTTGTCGTCCATGCCTCGATCCCGAAATCGATGGAGCATTATCAACAGGAAACAGGACGCGCTGGGCGCGATGGGCTCAACGCCGAATGCATCATGCTCTTTGCCATGCGCGATGTAGCCTCGATGAGAAACCTCTTGATCAGCTCTGCAAACGAAAATAGTGCCCCGAAGGCCTGGACCGATTCGCTACTCGAGCAGCTCGATGAAATCGTAAGCTTCTGCAAAACCCCCGTCTGTCGGCACCGCAAAATCGTCGAATACTTTGGCCAACGCTATCCGACGGACAACTGTGGAGCTTGCGATGTGTGCTTGGGCGAGATCGACGTGGTCAAGGACAGTAAGGTCATTGCGCAGAAGATCCTCTCGTGCGTGCATCGAATGGGGGAACGCTTCGGAACCCTTGCGATTATCGATGTGCTTTTAGGTTCCAATAGCCGCGACATCCAGCGCCGAGGACATGAATCGCTGAGCACCTTCGGGATACTCAAAGGACACACTCGCAACGAGCTTCGCGATTGGATCGATCAGATGATCCATGCGAAACTCTTGAAGATCACGAAGGAATCAAACTACTCATTGCTCCAACTCGGCCCAGAAGCCAAATCGGTTTTGTTTGGTACCCATAATCCTGTTCTGCTCAGGACCGTCATCTCGCAAACCCAGGAATCCGCCAAGCCTCTGGCTCGGTACGCGTACGACCAAACCTTGCTCGAACGACTCCTGGAGTGGCGACAAGAAACGGCCGATCGCGAAAAGGTCGCTCCCTACCTGCTGATGTCCGATGGGGTCTTGGCCGAACTGGCCGCTCGAAGGCCATCGAAAATCGACAGACTCACGGCCGTCAACGGATTGGGAGCCAAGCAAATTGGATTGCACGGTGATCAACTCGTCGGACTCATCGAGTCCTACTGCTCGTTGAAGTCCGTGTCGATGGACCAACCCCTTCGATTCCCCACAAGCTACGTGCGCGAATCTTATGGTGCAAGGCTCAAGCAGCGTCAGTCCCTCGAGCAAATCGCGTCGGCACTGAACGTTGCGGTATCGACCGTAACGAAATACTTGGTCGAGTACATCCTCGAAGGTGCCATCGAGGACGTATCGACTTGGGTCAGCGACTCGGAATTCCAACAGGTTCACCAAGCGGCTGATCGACTTGGATCCGGACAATTGACTCCCATTTTCGAAGCTTGCAATTCCCAAATCCCCTACCACAAGATCCGAATCGCATTGGCCATGCGACGGGCGCCTTGCGGCTCACAGGGTTAATCGCCCAACCAACGTTTAAGCTACTTGCGCTGAGCCAAAACTCTATACCATCCATTCTGTGGAGCCGATGGCTCCCTCTGGGTTTTAGACTTTAGGCTTTTTTGAGAATTACCTTTTGCTGAGCGACACCAATGCCCATCAATGCACCTACCAAATGCGCTACCGCCAGTGGTGTGAAGTTGCTGTCGTTAGCAAAAAGAGTCTGTTGCCATATCAGTTCATAACTGATTTTCAGGACCATCGCCAAAAGAAGGAGACTGTAGACGATCACTCCCTGAGTGTCTCGCCTAACGAGGGAATCTTGCAGTGATAAGCTGCCTAGCATAGCGAACAATGCCGTGTCGATTCCGCTAAGGCCTCGATAGGAGCCAAGATCGGGACAGCAAAGTAGGGCAGAAAGCGGAATGATCGATGCAGAAAGAAGCATTACGCAAATGAAAGCTCCACGATAATGCTTCTCGCAAATGCTCGCCAATACATAAAACATCATCACATCCCAGAACAGATGGCTCCAGGACCAATGCAACCAATTGCAGCCGATCACACGCAGGGCATTTTGCATCGCCAAACCAGCGAACTCGAACTCCATGAGTTGGACCAAGCCAGGAAAAGCAAACGGGGCAAGAGCAAGGATGCTCAAGCCTAAGGCCACAGGTGCCTTGGTAACATACTCATGAATTGTTGTGAGCCGATGGATCATGTTGCACCCTGCGGACGGAGAAGATTCAAGAACGAACTGGTTAGCCGATCCTCCAAAAAGCGGATCGGCTAACGTGGTATTCGACGCCTCGATCGGCAAGGCCGATCATTCTTTAGAAGCAACCGCGTCGTTGTCGCTACTGCGACGTCGACGAGCTGCCCAAGCCGAAGCGCCAGCCATCCCTAAGGCGATCGCGCAGCTTAGTGGGTCGATCGCCCCACCACCTCCTCCCGATCTGGAACTTTCCACCGTCCTTTCCGACTCGACGAATCGAGTTGGCGTACTTCGTGTTTCCGAATCGGATACCACCGGAGCAGGGGCATTGGTCGTCGGCAAGTTCAGATCCGATGGGCGATTGTTTACCACGCTGCGGTCTAACGCCGGAGTCGATGGTTGGTTTGGCGATTGGATGGCAGGTTGACCGGGCAGCTCGATCGGCGAGACGCTCGACTTGTCACTCGATGGGCCGCCCTTGTTTGGTCCGATGGCTGCCAAAGATTGTTCTCTGAGCCTTTCGAGTTCGACTTGGAGGCCTTTTCGAGCTGCATCATCTCTTTGAACGCGAGTCGCATTGCGACGTTGGATCGACCATCGTTGGTACTCAGCATCGTTTTCAAGGACGATGAACGAAGCGTATTCGCTGACGATCGAGTAACCTTCGCACAACCGGACGATTTCATTTTCCTTGTCCGGGTTGTTTCCGTGTTCCCGCAATTGCTCCATCATTTGTTGAACACGCCAGTAAGCCCACATGCGTTCGATTTCCGGATTGTCCTCGCTGTTTTGAGGCAAGGACACGTCGATGGTTTGCTCGAAGGGCTTGCCCATCACCTCACCGCTGACGCTTACCTGGGAAACTCCACCTCGTTTGTATCGACCGATCATTCTCAAGGGCGAGCCGTAGAAAAGATCGGGCAGCTCACCGGGCAGAACGTCATAGGTTTCGACTCCGTTTAGTTTGATCCGAACGTTGGTGGCTACCGGCCGCATGAGTTTCCTGCGAAAGGCTTGCGACTGCCGCCTGAAATCATCTTGAAGGGAGACAAATGCGGCAAGTCCGCCAGCTTTTTCGGAGAGTTGTTTGAGCAAAGGTCGATTGACTTCATTTCCGATGCCGACACAAAAAACACGGATCGATGCGGGAGCATTGCTGATGAGCGAGATCAGCTCGGCTTGTTCGCTTTGTTGCGTCATCCCATCGGACAAAACCACGACGTTCAAGGGCCGGTCAGCATCCTTGTACTTGTAAGCCGTCGTGATAGCCGGACGCAGCACTGTACCACCGACGGCTCTTTGATCCTTAAGAAATTCCCCAGCCGATTGCTTTGAGGTTTCTGTCGCCGATTGCAGGGATTTGAAATGCAATTGGGGTGCGTTGTTGAACGCGATGACCTCGAATCGATCTTCGGTTCCAAGTTCACCGACGAATGCGTCAACGACGTTCGTCGCAAGCCTCAATTTACCTTGGTCAGCCATGCTACCGGAGATGTCTACGACAAACACATAGTCCATCCCGGCACCGTATTCTTCCAGTTCTTTGCCGGCGGTCATCGTCAACATAAAGTACCCATCCTCGCTCCCCTGCTTATTGGCAATAAGATCGATTCCGGTGCGAGGGCGTTCGGTATCAAACGCGATGACAAGGTCCCGGCTCAAGTCCCCTGCGGTCAGTTCCATATTGGCTCGCGAGTAGTTTTCGTTGTGAGCGTTGATCACAAAGTCCTGTGGATGGGATGGACTGAAGACCTTGGTGATCGGGATTTGGCTTTTGATGTCCATCGTCATCGAAAAGCGACCGGTGGTCTTCTCTTGGATCGCCGCTTTGGTGGTGGTGGCCAAAGGGTATACATAAGTGGCGTTGTTGTGATCGAAATCGAGCTGCTGATAGTAGACGATTTTGATATGCTGCTCGGCCTTGGGTTGGATTGGAAAGACGCGTAATTCGAACGTCTTGAAATCGACTTGCTCGAGGAGCCCTGGGTCACGTTTGGTAGTCTTGTAACTCTCGTAGATCTGGCGAGCCCGCTTCTTCTCGACCACTTCGCCAACCATCTCTTGTCCATTGATGATCATGCTGAAGTTGCTGACACTTGCACCGTTGGGCACCGGAAAGGTGTAGAGCGCCTCGACAATTCGATTTTCGGTGTTGAGGAAGACTTGTTTGATTTCAGTGACCGCAACACCATTGTTGATCACCACCGAAACGTCTTGCTGCTTGATCTCTAATGCACCGCCGAATCCCCCGTCGGCAATCAGCAATCCGCCGGCCTTGGCCGATTGGATTTGTCCAAGACCCCCATCGCCCAAAAACACCGAGGCGATCACGCTTGCAATCGCTACCGCACAGGAACTTAACCAACTTGTAGCTCTCATCATCATTCTCCCATAAGGAAAATCAAAACCGATCGTGCGTTTGGCAACGCGCCAAGGCGTAAGAGGTAAAAGCAAACCTCGCGCCTAAAAAAAGAAATTTTTTTAAGTCCAATCCAGCAAAGGACTTGGGGAAACCAGGGCCCTTGCGGGTGCTTGACAAAGCCAATGGGTTTGTGCAATCAATGATAGGGCGATGAGCATTTTGTGTACTTACCCCAGGCAAGGTTTCCAGCGATGGGTGTGTTGACCGATAGCCAGTTGAGTGCCGTCAGGGCGATTTGCGAGTTGAACTATACCAACCCGTTTACGCCCAAGCGTTTGGAGCTTGAGAAACTCGCTTTGGGAGATGAATTTCAGACCGAGGAGATCGATTTTTGGAGCCACATCGACCCTCGAAGTCCTCAACGCCGAGAGAACGTCGTCAAGGTGGTTCGGAAGGCCAAAACACTGCTTGAGAAACTGCGTAGCGAGTTGCAAAGTGGCAAGCGATATGAGGGCGAGGATTGGGGGCTTTACGCAGATCTCGCCTACTTCGTTCTATTCGACGCGCTTTTGGGTGTTTGGGAGTATCCGCACGGGATTCAGGACGATCGATATTCCATCTCGCCTCGACGATCGACGCCTGAAACATGGAAGCACTACTCGGAGCAATATGATTACTGGCTGAAGGTACCTGGTGGCGGCGTGTTGACCGACCAGGACAAGTGCCATTTGTTTGCGATGTTCCATCAGATCTACCGCGCTTTTTTTGCGATCTTCTATTGCGTGATCGGCAAATCCAAACCGGCAGCCATGTTGCGATCTCGGATATGGGAATCGATTTTCACGGTCAATATGCGTCGATACCGGGATAGCTTGTATAAGCATCTCTCGGAGGTTACCACCCTCGTTACCGGTCCTAGCGGAAGTGGTAAAGAATTGGTTTCTCGGGCCATAGGGTTGTCAGGCTACATTCCCTTCGATCGATCCACTCGGGAATTCCGAAGCGACTTTGACGGTTGCTACCGGGCTGTGAACATCGCTGCATTCTCGTCAAGCTTGGTCGAATCGGAGCTTTTTGGACATGCCAAAGGCGCCTTCACCGGTGCGGTTGCCAGTCGCGCTGGTTGGTTGGAAATTTGCGGAAAAGATGGTTCAATTCTATTGGATGAAATCGGTGAACTGGACCTGACCACACAGGTCAAACTGCTAAGGGTATTGCAGAATCGGGAGTTCCAAAGAACCGGAGAAAGCAAGACTCGCAAATTTGAGGGCAAGCTCATCGCTGCGACCAACAGGGACTTGCAAGCGGAGATCTACAAGGGCCATTTTCGTGAAGACCTCTACTATCGACTCTGCGCCGATGTGATTGAGACACCAAGCTTGCATGCGCAGGTTCAAGACAACCCAACAGTCTTTGTAGATCTTATTGGGTTCATCGTTCAGCGTATGGTGCCTGATGTCCAGGAGGAGTTGACCGAGGAGATTGTTTGCTGGCTCGAAACCAACGTACCGGCCAACTACAATTGGCCCGGCAATTTCCGCGAGCTTGAGCAGTGCGTTCGGAATCTGATGATTCATGGGACTTATCGATTCAAAAAGCCGTTGGAGCCCAATGGAACTTACGGATCGGAGGTAAGCCAGGGAATCGATCCGCAGATCGTTACCCTAGCGAGAAAAATTTTGGGGCTTGAGCTCACTGCAGAGGAGCTCGTTTCGGCGTACTGCAAAATCGCTTATCGCAAAACGCGGAGCTTTGAAAAAGCGGCTCAGTTGCTGCAGTTGGATCGTCGAACCGTCCGAAAAAAATCGGACTCTCCCGAGTAGCCAGGAGCAGGCTTGAGGCGGGATGGGAAAACAGCCGAGCAGGACGCTGCGTTTAGACTCCAGCAGGTTAGCGATTGCCATCGGTGTAGCACGATCGGTTCCGTGCGGGGCTTATAGCAATCGCCCGCGGTTGGCGCCTTGCGGCTCACTGGGTCAACCACCTGTGAGCCAACCAGCGCGAGCGGTTGGGCAATTTAAATCAGCCCACCAGGACGCTGCGTTTGGACCCCAGCAGGCTAGCGATTGCCAGCGGTGTAGCACGATCGATTCGGTGCGGGGCTTATGGCCATAGCCCGCGGCTGGCACCTTGCGGCTCACTGGGTCAACCACCTGTGAGCCAACCAGCGCGAGCGGTTGGGCAGTTTAAATCAGCCCACCAGGACG
>Ga0208086_1000278_pt1 | contig 15143 bp, 9 predicted proteins | sample LakMenEpi06Jul10_FD_150675 | JGI IMG/M metagenome (GOLD analysis project Ga0208086, IMG submission 150675) | Freshwater microbial communities from Lake Mendota, WI - 06JUL2010 deep hole epilimnion (SPAdes) | ecosystem: Environmental > Aquatic > Freshwater > Lake > Epilimnion/Euphotic zone ...
GGATCCAGAAACAGGGAACCTTCGCGGTCCTTTTGGCGTCGACTGGGACGATGTAACTGGGGTGCAAATGACCGCACAGCGTCGTGTTAAACGCTCGATTCTCTTGCGTTGAACTGGCCGTATCTATCGCATCGGGCTCATGAAGCCATCGCATCTTCCCATCGATCACCGGTGGCTCCTGGACGATCCACCCTAGTCGTCGCAGTTGCTGGTGGGAACGTCGATCGTGATTGCCGGCGACGAGCTCCCATCGAAGACCACCGGCCGATTGCATCGTTTCGCTGAGCATCGACTCGAGGGACTCGGTCCAGCCGATTGCCGCATGAAGCAAATCCCCAAGGACGACAAGACGTGTGATTTCCATCTCATGGATCTGTTTTTGCAAGCGTTGCAAGGTCGCTTGGGTCGCGCCCGAGGGGATAGCCAGTCCGGACTTTTGAAAGACCGTTTCTTTTCCTAGATGCAGATCGGCAACGAGCAATGTGGTGTCCGATCGGATCGCCCCGCTGGCATAGAGTTCGAGAGCATGTCCACGGTGTTCAAGCTTCACAGTGTTCAAGCCTCGGTGTTTTCATCTGGATTTATTTTCCGTTGAGCTGCACGTTTGCTACGAGTCGGATTCGTGGAGATCGCTTCGGGTTCGACCGCAGCTTTTTCGAGCTGATTTTGCATCTTGCGGATCCGATCTGCAAGGGACTCATTGCCGATCCGATCCCGGATTCGTTCGACCATCAGGGGAAATGAAAAGGGGGTCCATTGATCGACGCGCCGATAGACCCAGCGATTGGCTTGCATCCGACGGATGGCCCCTTTGAGCCTTTGAATTTGAAGCTGGTCGGCGAGCACTTCGTCGCTGGCCTGCCAGAGCAGCAGATTCTGTGCATCGTACTGTTTGAGGGCATCGAAGACCATGGTCGTCGACGCTTGGAGGTGACGCATCGATTTGGATTTACCGGGTGTACCCGAATGGATCAACCCTGCGATGCGCGCGATGTCTCGAAACCTTCGGCGCGTCAATTCCGTGGCGTTTAAACTCGCGAGGATATCGACTTCCAGATTGGCAAGATCGAGGTATTGAGGAATGTTTGCAAGCTCGATATTCATCGGTTCGGCGCAATAGAGCATGACTCCGTAATCGTTCACAGCGATCGAGAGGGTATTGCGGTGGGCCTGGGAGATACGATAAGCCAGCAGAGCACCGATCCCCTCGCTGACCGAGCGTCCTTCGAAGGCATAGAGCATGATCGAATCGCCATCGCGGTTATTGCAACGCTCGACGAGGACTTCGTCGAGTCTTGGAATATGGCTCCAGCGTTTTTGCAACTGCATCAGTTCCGAGAGCGACTCGAGCGATGGACTGACGGGTTGCCCGGAGGCGATTTGGTCGATCAGTCGCCGGACACCTTCGGCCAATTCACTCGAAAGGGGCATATTCCCACCGAGCCATCTGGGCACCGCAGTCGGATCGCCCTTGGCCTTGCGAACCCAAACGGTTCCTTCGCGGATCCATTCCATTTCGAGCAATTTGCCACCGAGAAGAAACTTGTCCCCTTTTTTGAGCTTCGCAGCGAACGATTCTTCGACAAATCCGATTTTACCTCCGGACATGTACTGGACTTGAATCATCATGTCGGAGGTGATCGTACCGATGGCCATGCGATGACGTCGAGCGATAGCCACATCGCGCACCGAGTACTTTCCAAACTCCAGTGTGACGCGATGAAAGTCTTGGTAGGCATGCAGGCAGCCGCCGGTGGTTACAAAGTCCAAGACCCAATCGAGATGTTCGTCTGGCAGGTTTCGATACGCCCAGGTTGAGCGGACCTCGTCGAGGAATTGTGATTTCGAGTAGGGGGCGCTGAGAGCTACGGTCACCGCGTGCTGTACCAGACAATCCAGTGGGGCATCGAGGGTGCCTCGCTGTTCGATCTGCTGATTCTCGATCGCTTCGCGGGCGGCTTGGAGTTCGATGATTTCGAATGCATGCGAGGGGACGAAAGCCAGCTTGCTCGTGCGACCCGGGGAGTGTCCACTGCGGCCTGCGCGTTGGATCAATCGGGCGGTTCCTTTGGGAGATCCGACCTGAATCACTTGGTCGACCGGAGCGAAGTCGACGCCAAGATCCAAGCTGCTGGTGCACACGACGGCAACTAGCTTGCCATCGACGATCGCTTGCTCGACCCAGGTCCGCAATTCAGGGGCAAGCGATCCGTGATGCACGGCGATACGTCCCGCCCAATCCGGGCGAGCTCGCAAGAGGGCTTGGTACCAAAGTTCGGTTTGATTGCGTGTATTGGTGAAAACGAGGGTCGAGTTCGCTGCGTCGATTTTCTCGATGACATTCGAGAGCATCGCAAGCCCGATGTGACCTGCCCAAGGAAACCGATCGATCGACTTGGGTAGGAGGATCTCGAGCTCCATCGCTCGGCGCTGATCGCTTCGGATGATAGAAACGGGGCGTAGGGGAGCCGGGCCGACGAGCGAGGACAGTGCATGCTCGGTATTTCCTATAGTCGCCGAAACACCCCAGCGAAGCATGTTCGGAGCGATGCGCTGTAGGCGCGCAAGAGCCAGTTCGGTTTGAATACCTCGTTTGGATCCGAGAAGCTCATGCCATTCATCGACCACGACCGTGCGCAGATGCTTAAAGGTCTCAAGGGACTCCGGATAGGACAGCAGCAGAGTAAGGCTCTCCGGGGTAATCACCATCGCGGTGGGGGGGGATTGGCGTTGGCGCAGTTTGGTCGCGCTGGATGTATCCCCAGTGCGTTGCTCGAGGGACCAAGGAAGATTCAAACCGTCGATGCATTCCTGGAGTGCCAAGCAGGTGTCGTTTGCAAGCGCTCTCAGAGGGGTGATCCACAAGGCCAGCAAGGGCGGGGCAGGGGGCTGGCGCTTGCGCTGCGTCCAGAGAGACTCTGGGAGTGGGGATTCGAACCAATTGCCCAAGGGCCCTAACCATGCGGCTTTGGTTTTCCCCATGCCTGTGCTAGCTAGGATCAGGCCGTGGTGGGCCGATGCGTGCGCCGACCAAGCCTGGAGTTGCCAATCGAAGGGTGTTTGCTTCTTGGATTCCATCCACCGCTGGATCGCTTGGAGGGATGCTGCGCTGCCCCTTGTCGCAACAGGACAATGATCGCAAGAAGGGGTAGAGTCAGGGTCCATTCGACGTGTTGGATATTCGAGGAAGAATCAGGTGGTCCGGACATGGCACATCGCAAGGAGACTTTACCGCAGAAGCGGTGCGTTGGTTGCGGGAAGCTATTTTCCTGGAGGAAGAAGTGGGCAAGGGATTGGGATCAGGTCAGGTACTGTAGCGAGCGGTGCCGCCGAAACAAGCCTCCGAGTCCGAAACCGACTCTATTAGCTCCTACCCCAAAGTAGAGCTATTGTCCCCAATCGCTCTACACGACGCGCTAGCGGCGGCGTTTTACGGGTTTCGGCGTTTGTCTCGCCGGGTCACGGTGATTTATAACGCCGATCGATTGGGGACAATCGATCTACACTCCCAGCGGCGGCGTCCTACGGGTTTCGGCTGTTTGGCCCACGGGTCACGGTGACTTATAACGCCGATCGATTGGGGACAATCGATCTACCCTCCCAGCGGCGGCGTCTTACGGGTTTCGGCTGTTTGGCCCACGGGTCACGGTGATTTATAACGCCGATCGATTGGGGACAATCGATCACTACTAGCCGCGTTTCGTAGCATAGAGTTCGGCGTAGGCGATCGCCCAGTCGTCGACGGCTTTGTTGAAGCGCTCGATGTCGACTTGCCCTAGCGGTTGATACAAAGCACGCGTCAGGAGCTCGCGGTCTGCAATGGTTCCTTTGGCTTGTACATCAAGCACGAAGAACTCGTTGACCGGTCGGACAACCAACTCGAACCGAGAGTACTTGTTCGAACGCATCCCTTTTTCGATGACCAGATCATCGCGGGTGCAAGCACTCCCCCAACCGCTTTCGCCGAAGACCGATTGGTAGCGGAAGCCCGGGAACAGATCGATGAGTTTCTTCACGACCGATTCGATGCGCTCGGAGAGTTCCAAGCGGTACTTGCCATGGAGTCGCTTGTGCTCCTCGGCTTCTTGCTTCTTGCGTTGCTCTTCGGACAAGAGCGACTCGGCCTTACTGGCCCCGCGAGCAACGGCTTTCTTCAAACGTTCCTCGAACTCAGACATCATCGGTCCCGGGATTTGGGTTGTTAGCTCCTTCCGGTGTACCGCTTGGAGTCTCGTTGCTTGGGTTAGGGTCCGCAGGCGACGAGGGTGGAGGAGGGGTTTCTGGGGTGTTAGGACCTTTCTTGAGGTATTGCATCAGGTCGCCGAAGGAGCGGAGGGGTTCTTTGCCCTGCTGCATTGCCTCGGTGATTGGCTTTTCGGGAACCGGTCGGGAGATTTTCACTTGCCGATTCGAACGTCCTTCGCTGTTTTCGGAGTAGCCTTGGCCCGAATTGGACCGACGGTTCGAATCGGGTTTGCGGTAGGATCCTCGCGAATCGCCAGAGGGCCGAGGGCCGCGATTGTCGGGGCCGCGGTTATCGGGGCGGTTGTTGTTGGGTCGATCGCCACGAGGCTGTGAGGATCCGCCAGCGACGTTTGGCCGACCGGGTCCTCTGCGGTCTTGTGGCGAGGCTTGTCGATCCGGACGGTTTCTCGAATCGTTCTGCTGGCGTTGGTTGTCCGTATCGCGATGATTCGATTCGATCTCGGAGCCTGGCGCTCGGGTGGTCAATGCTACGCGCTTCTTTTTGTCATCGGTGTGCAGCACCCAGACTGGGATCACATCGCCGACCTGGACGAACTGGTGGGCGTCTTCGATGAACGAGGGCCCGAGTTGGCTGATGTGGATGAGTCCTGTGCAGTCTGGTCCAAGTTCGACAAAGACGCCAAAGTTAGCGATGCCGATGACCAAGGCTGAGAGCATGGAACCCGGTTCGAGGCGTTCCATCGTAGGGACGTAGCTTCGGAGTGGGACCGGATACTGGAAGTCGCGCCCATCGGCGAAAGGGAACTGCAGAGCGCGGGATACCGAGAGCAGTTTGGAGCGTCCGACTTGCCAGCTTCGAGCGAGTTTATCGGCGTCGATGGCCAAGGCAGGGCGTTCCATTGGCTTTTCGGGAATCTCGGGCATGCTGACGGGAGTTCTTGTAGCTCCGGGGGGCGTCTCGCTCGGGGCGGGAGTTTGGGCCGACTCCTCGAGGGCTGCTGGGACCTCGGCCACCTCAGGATTTTCCGGAGTTGGAGAGGATTCTGGCGCGACAGGAGTTTCGGTGGTTTCGGTGGTTTCCGATGCTTGGCTCGTTGGCGTAGCTACTGCATCTGGTGCGACTGCTGCGAGCGATTCATCTGCTGCGTCTGCTGGGCTCTCCGATGCATCGGATTGGGATTCGATGACGCCGAAGTTGGGATTGATCTCGTCGGCATGGGAATCGAACCCGAAAGCTTCGACCAATTCGGAGCTTGGAGCATCGAGCGCCATGGATTGAGCCGCAGCGATGGCGGCTGCAATTTTATCGTAGTCGGGTTTCGACCAGCCTTCGGGAGCCGAGGCAGGGGCTGGCAATTGGGCGTGCTCGACGAGCCGCTCTGCGAGTCGATAGTCTTCTGGATGGATGATGGTACCATCGAGAGTGTTAGTGCTTTGGTAGACTCGAAGAAAACCGATAGCTTGTCGAGCACGACTCTCGGAGAGAGACTCCTTGAGAAGTTTTCCGAGCGCGTCACGATCGTTGAGATTCCCCTTGGGGCGTTCCTCGACGAGTCGTTTTGCCGTGGGGTCGTCCATTCCGGGGATCCGTTTGAGGACTTCGAGGTCCGCATGGTACATGTCGACGCCGGCTTTGGTGATCGCCGAGGAGATGGCTTCTTGAAGTGCTATCTCGAGTTCGGCCTGGGGCAGTTCCCGTTGGTAGGATCCGAGACGCAATCGGGCTGGTTCGATTTTCAGGATTTGTCGCAAGGGGTCTTGGAGTTTCCAAGCTAGCCAAACTGCGGCCCGGTGACGGCGGGATATTTTTGGTAGTTCGACGAGTGAGTTTCTCGAGGTGCAGAATGCGTCGGCGCCTTGGCGATCGGCAAACGTCCAGAACAAGCTTCCTTCGGCCGATTGTTTCATCAGTTCGGCGACCGAGTGGACTAGGTACCGACGGGCATGCCCGTTGGTCAGGGCCACAAGGGTGACTTGATGCTCATGGACCCACTGTCCGAGTTGAGCGACGTTTTGGGAGACAACATCGGACTTCGAGGAGTTGCATACGATATCACCGGTCATGAGCAAATTGCCTTGCGCATCGACGATCGATACAGCGGCGGTTTTTTGGCCGACTGCATCGATCATCAGGATCCGGTGCCCTCGAACAGGCCGTTGGAGCATGACCGTTTCGAGGTGTTCGACAGCCGATTCGATCAGGGCTTGATTGGCATCTTCTTCGAGGATGGCCAAGACATCTTGTTGGAGTCTCGGCAGAAGGAATTCTTTGAGTCCTGTGTCGGCCACTTCCATCAGCAGTGGGTGCATCGGATGCCGGCCAGGGCAGAGCGAATCGCGGCAAAGTTGCACAAGGTGCTTCGAATCGATTTGGAATTGGAGTTGGATGATCTGGGATCGCAGTCCGCGAGAGAGCATCAGGACCTGGAAGGGGGTCAGATCTCGGATGGGCTTGCGCAGTTTGCTGTAGGATTCGAGAATCCCTCTCAACCAGCGTCGGCGTCGTTGTCGGGGTGAGAGTTGTTTGTCGCTGAGACTTTTGGTTCGGATCTCTCGGGGCTTTTTGCGATCGCTTTTGAAGGAGGCGATGGCTTCTGGGGATTCGAGCGTTGGACCGAGAGGTTCAGCCGGTGGTTCTTGGGCGGCTTCTACTGAGGGGACGATCGGAGCTTCAACAGCCGGTGGTTCACTTGCTGTTATCTCCGGAGCGGAGATCTCTTGAGCAACCGCTTCCGTACTTGTCTCCGCACTTGTCTCCGCGATTGGGGGATCTGCGGGGGGCTGGGCGGGTGGTAGATCCTCGGCGGGTTGGTTGTTGGTTTGAGAAGGCTCAGGCAGGACCTTGACGCTCACGATGGCGTTTTTCAGGAGCGTGCGTTGGAGTGAGAGCATCAACTGAGCGTCTTCGCTCAGGAGCAGTTGCAACCAGCGTTTGACTTTGGGGATCAGGAGATCGGCTTCTTGGGGATCGAGCCCTGTCTGGCTTTGGACCCAGGCTTGGAAGTCCTGGATGTTGTCGCCACGGTAGAGCAGAATCGCTTGTCCGACTTTTTCGATATTTGGGTCGGAGTCGGCAAACGCTTTGGCGGTTTTTTTTCCGCGAAGATTTCTGGCGATTGCATCGACTTGGGAGATCGATGTGCATTGGACGAGGACATCGGCGACTGCATCGTTGAAGTGGCCATCTTTTTGGAGGCCGATGACGATTTGATCTTTATGATCCGATAGGTTCGATTCGTAGACGACCGATCGTTTGAGGCGTGCGAGAGTTTTTCCATCGAGGCCACCGAGTTCATCGGGCCTGTAGGTCGCCAAATAGTTTGGCTCGAACCCTTGATGAAAAAGCTCGACTGGGAACCGCAGCTGCTCTTCTGGGAGCCGCATGTAACGAGCGATCGCGGGTAGATCTTTCATAGCCGATTGGTGGGAGTCGTTTGTAGGGGCAGTCAATGCCTTATGAAGGTCGATACAAGTCAATCCTGGACCGTAACCTGGGACAGAAATCCGCCACGAGAACCGCAATCGCCAAGTGGGGGAACTTGGGAATCTAGGGCAGAGGGGGGTAGTTGTCAAGCATTAGGCGAAAGCCGATTGGGGGATTCTCGTAGCCACTCATTTTACCTGTCTTGCCAACCCCGCGAACGATTCGGCTTTTGGGGATCTTTTTTGCTCAAGTGAACTTAGAATTTCAGTCGATATTCAAGGGGAGCACGGAGCGGCAGGGGACGCCGGTATCCGGGCTTGAAATGACAACATTTGCTATTTGTTTTTCGCTTTTCATTAGAAATCCAGTCCCCATGATTCCATCTGCTCCTGCGTCCAGTCTGGTCGATTCGATCCACGCAAGCATTCTTACCGTCGAGCCAGCGGCTCCGGGTTCCTTCACTCTCTCGCGTCCAGCGGATGCTCTTCGGTCGGCAAGCAACACCCGATTAGCTGCCTCCGGGGTAGCTTCTACGGGGGGACTTGGGTCGGAGCCCTCGTCGTTGGAGTCGCGTGCTCGCGTTCCGATGTCGGATTTGCTCGATGCTTTCAAGGCCTGTTTAGCGTACGACTTGGCTTGGATCGAGGATTTCAGTGACGATGATGTAGAGATCTCTCAAGACCTCTTTGGAGTCTTGCAGGCGTTCGCGGAGCTTCGGCGTCAATCGGCCGATGAGGCCCAAGGTTAAAACAGGCCCTCAGGGTGACCGATGGCTTGGGGCTCGATAAGCTCTGGGCCTTGGTTTCGAGCCGAGTTGACTTTGCTCGAGACTTGAGTCGACTCGAGGGTTCCTTCGATGGCCGGACCGACAAGGTCGCTGATGGATTTCCAGCTTGCATCGGCCGAGAGCCATCGGTGCACATCGAGCGGATGATTGAGAATCACAGGCATTCGATCGTGGACAGCGGAGGTGTCCGGGCCGGCATGGGTCGTGATGATGCTCGTCGAGAGGAACGCCTGAGAGCTTGCCGTCGGGTCTTGGATTTTGGAGTTGGATGTCCACAAACTTGCCAGGGCCAGGGGTTGATCGTCTCGTCGGTGGATCCAATGGGCTTCTTTGATCGGTTTGGCTTTTGGGCCAGGGAGTGTCTTCCATTCGTAGTAGCCATCGGCGATGAGGATGCAACGTCCGTGGTCGATCAGGGGCCGATAGGACGGTTTCTCTTCGATCGTCTCGCAGCGGGCATTGATCATGCTGTAGGCGATTTTTGGCGAATCGGCCCAAGCAGGAACAAGGCCCCAGCGCATGGCTTCAATTTTCGGTTCGGCGTTGGGAGAAAATTGCCGAATGACCAGGACATCTTGGGTCGGAGCGATGTTGTAGCGAGCTTGGAAAAGCTCGGGTCGCTCGTCGGCTAGGCCTGCGATTCGGGCCGGCCAAAGGTCCCTGTAGGCGGGGAAAAGCTCGGCGAGCCAATCGAGCAGCGAGGTGAAAAGGGTCAGTCTTCCGCACATGATCGGCTTACTCTGGGCTGGCTTACTCTGGGCTGACCTCGACCAATGGTTCGTAGGTCCCATCGTCGCGGAGGAATCGGCCGGCGTAGAACTCCATGCCTAGGTGCAGGCCCATGAGGGTGCGGCGAGAGCAGGGCGCTAAGGAGCGGTAGAAGACCCATTGGTCGTCGTCGATCTGCACGCGGCAGCCTTGGGCGATATCGTCGGAAACCTTGTGTAGATTTTCGGCGACGGTGAGTGCTCGCCAAGTGAATTTTGGGGAGCGGCTTTTGGATCCGACGGCCAGGAGCATCGAGCTGAGGAGTCGTGTTCGGGTGGTGCGTGCTTCGAGGGTGACTTTGCCATCCTGGCCGCTGAGGGATCCTTGGGTGCTCCCGCGTCGCCACTCGGGGAGGCTCAGGGGCAAAAGCAGTGCGACGGTTTCGGATCGATCCTCACCGGTGCTCTCGTCATGGAAGTGCCTTTCGATTCGACCTTCGTTGCTTTTGGCTTGCGGGACAAAGCTTGCAGCAGCGTCGAGGGTCCAAGTCGAGGTGGTCTTCCAGTCGGCCTTGAGGTCCTCGGGGTTTCCCAGCAGGGAGTCTGCCATGTAGACCATTGCTTCGTGTCGCATGAGCATGACTTGGCGGTAGATCGTGCAAGTCCCTTCGAGGTCGCATTCGAGTTCTAGGTAATCGACATCGTCGTCGGAGAACCAGCAGACTTCGTTCCAAGCCACATCGATATTGACGGGTTTGCCGCGGTACTCAAGGCCGATATCCCAGTCGCCCGAGAGGATTCGGTTGCCGGCCTCATCGCACAGATCCAGCCAGATCGAATCGCGGGAGAAGTCGATAGCGAGTTGGCAGTCTTTTTTGCGCCAATTTCGGCGCATCGAGACCAGTTGGTTGTTTTCCCAGTAGTGGCTGGGGTTCGGAAGCCTTGCGTCGTTGGTTTTGTCTTTGCGAAGTTTCGCCGGTTTGAACCCTTGTCCTTTTCCGATTGCATCGGGAAGTGCGACGGCCGTGGCGAGTTGAACTTTTTTATGTTCCTTGCACAGCTTCATCAGCGACGCCCAGAACTCTGGCTCGTAGCGACTCGCATCGGTCTGATCGAGCATGGCATGACCGGTGGGGTCGGTCAGGTGCAGCATGATCGATTGAAGTTTGGCTAGGCCCCGACGTTGTGGGGGATACCATTTGCGGGCTCCGACGTTGTCTGCAGCCCAACGGCTGCGGATCAACGAGGCGACGAAGGCCCTGAGGTCTTGAGCGCCGAAGGCCAGGAGGTTTTGGGGGTCTTCGGCAGTCTGTTCGATCAACAGAGCGAGTCGGTTGAGGGTTTCGCTGACGATGCGATCTTTGCCTCCCAGGTGCGACATCTGCTTGGCTAGCGCCAGGGGGACTTCGCAAGCCCAGATCACCCATGGGAAGAGACCTTCGGATGGGCCTTGTTCCCAAGCTCGATCGACTTGGGTGAGTGTCGACTGGAGGACTTCGAGCCACAGAGCCGGCGGGATATCTCGGCCGACTTCGGGAAGGGCGTAGAGCCATCCGGTGGCAGTCAGTGCCACGTAGGGGTCATAGCTGGATTTGGGGAGTTGCTGGGTGATCCAATTGCCGATTTTGGTCGCTTGTGCGACCTGCTGAGCCCGGATCTCATCGGGCACGGCCTGAGCTTGCTTGGAGCGTTTGGTTTTCCGCAAGTGGGTTTCGAGGCTGTAGCCGAAGGGCTCTTCGCCGAAGGCATCGACGAGGTCTTGGAGGAACTCTCGATGGGCCGGTTTAGCCACTTCCCAGTTGCCGATCCCCCAGAGCATGGCCTGGAGGTATTGGTGGATTGGAAAGTCGGACGGCTTGTGCTTGGATTTTTTCGTCTCGACGGGCAGGGAACTTTGCAGCATAGCCACGTTGTCGACGCAGAGCTTTTCGAGCCATTGGATGGCCGATTGATTGTCTGCATCGCCAAGAGTCTCGTCTTTGGCGCGGTTTGCACGATGCTTGGGCTTTACCCAGTCCATAGGATCTCGTCCAACGAAGAAAAACGTGTTAGGATATCGGGAGACAGCAAGGCCCAATTGTTGTTCCAGAAATTTCAGATGCAAGATTCATTTTGGATGATTCCTGGAATCGACATACCCCCAGCTTGGGTGCACCATTGCCGAAAGAATCTCTGCTGTATGTTGACAATCCTAGGTATTTATCCAATGTTCAAAAGATCCAAGGTCGTCTTGTCGACAATCTTTGCACTTTTTTTCTTTGCATGGCTCGGATCCTTTCCATGCGGCTTGGTCCTCGGGCAGGAAGAAGGCTGGGTAGAGCAGCCCGAAATCCTCAAACGCATTGAGAAGAGCTTTCTCGATCCTCCCGAATGCAAGAAGGTTGTCGAGGACGGTAGGATCTGGATCCATCGCGACGAACAAGCGGTGATCGTCGATGGATATGTTTGCCAACGCAACGCTCCTCTAGAGATGTTCGCTTGCCCCATAGGCACCAAAGAGCACGAGTCGATCGTCGCGGTGTTTGCCAAATCTCGATTCGTCCATGCATCGCTTTTGGCCGTCGGGGGCTCTCCGGGTAAGCCCGTTGCGTTCGAGCCCAAATTCACCCCAGCTAGCGGCACGACGGTTCGCGTCTATGCGCTCTGGCACGACGAAAAAGGGGAGACTCAAGCGATCCTGGCACAGAACTGGATCCGTCAGACCGGCACCAAAAAACCGATGCTTTGGGACTGGGTCTTTGCCGGCAGCAAAATCTACAAGGACCCCGACACTGGAAATGAATCGTATTTGGGCGACGGAGGCGAACTCGTCAGCGTGGCGAACTTCATGACCTCAACGCTCGATGTGGCCGTCAAAAGCGATGCGGCCAACTCCGGGTTGGTCTTCGAAGCCTACACCGATAAAATCCCAAAACGCTTTACTCCGATCCGCTTGGTTATGGTCCTGAGCGACCAGGCTCCTTATTCGAACGACCAAGCGAAACCAGACCCAAACAAAGAGAAAACCCAGACCGACGAGAAGGACCAAGTCGAATTGCCCAAGCACCTTACCGAACCGGTCCCGAAGCGACTCCTGGAATTCCTGCCACCGAAGAAGTCTTGATATGATCCCGTTTGGACAGCGACTGGCCCTAGCCGTAAGTCAAAAGAAGAATCCGGTGTGCGTGGGGATCGACCCCCGCGCAAGTTCCTTGCCCGAGTCGCTTAAGCCCAAGTCTGGAGCAAGCCCGGAGTCGATCATCGAATCGATCGAGAAATTCTGTTTCGAGATTGTCGATACAGTGGCAGACTTGGTACCGATCGTCAAACCTCAATCCGCATTCTTCGAAGAATTAGGCCCCTTGGGGATGCTTGCCCTGCACCGAATCGTGCGCCACGCGAGCCAACGAGGACTGCTCGTGGTCATGGATGCCAAGCGCGGGGATATCGGCACAACCGCCGTGGCCTACGCAAACGCGTATTTGGGCGCCGGAGCACCGGGCAGTCCTGCCTACAGCCCCTGGGGTGCTGACGCCTTGACGATCAACCCGTATTTAGGTGCCGATACCCTTGAACCTTTTACCCAGCGCTGTGCATCGAGTGGCTCTGGGGTCTTTGTCTTGGTCAAGACCTCGAACCCCGGCAGCAGTTTCTTGCAGGATCAGCCGCTCGAAGACGGTCGAACGGTAAGCCAGAAGGTTGCCGACACCGTCGAGTCGTTGTCGTTTGCGACGCGCGGTGAACTAGGTTACGGCGATATCGGAGCGGTCGTCGGGGCGACTTATCCCAAACAGCTCGAAGAGATGCGCACCCGAATGCCTAGCACCTGGATCCTCATACCCGGTTATGGGGCGCAAGGGGGATCGGCCCAGGACGTCAAGCTCGGGCTCGATACGCGAGGGCTAGGGGCCATTGTCAACAGCTCGCGCGGCATCATCTTCGCCTACGAACAGACTCGCTACCAGACTTCTCCCTACCAAGCCACCCGTTGGACCGAATCGGTGCGCAAGGCGACTTTGGATATGATCGAAGCCCTCAGCTAAGATTGCCGGGCTAGAACCATTCCTTCTTCTCGACCGCATAGGTTTGATAGAAATCGTCCTGAGATTTCGTCAGGTACAGGACTCCTTCGATCAGTCCGATCAACCCCATGATGGCCGGTCCGAAAAGGGGAAGGATCAAGCACGGTCCCACGACGAGCCCCGAGAGGCTCACGGCCAGCATGATCAAACCGGCGTTGTTGAGGCCCAGGATGAACTTGTGAACTCCAAAGCCACCGAGGAGAATTCCGCAGATTCCAGCGGAGAGTTTTTTGTCGACGAAATCCCGGTATTCCGGATCCATCCCGCCCTGGTTAGAAGAGTCCAAGGACGACGGGGCAGCCGTCTTTGCCATCGGGACCGGAACGAGAAACCTCCCTTGGCAAATCGAGCACTCGCTGATTTCTCCAGCTCGCGATGGATGGACCGATAGGATGGCTTGGCAGTGGGGGCAATTCAGTTGCAACATAGGGACCGTCTAGTTTAGCGTAACGGTGCTTTGTGGACTCTGATGGCATGTCGTTTTTCGAGGTCGGATCTTGGATGATTTTCTTTTTTTTTGAGAAGTTGTCCTCGGGAGTGCGAGGGTCGATGAGGATCTTGCAACGCACCACCCGAATCGATACCCTGAAACCCGCTCGGAAGAGTCCGACGGATCCCGCCAAGGGCCTAGCACCATTCGCCAACAGCACACGCGAGCCGATCGATGAAACACCGGATGAATTCGCCGTCAGGGTCTTGGGGTTGGGTTTGGCTCAAGCGGCTGAGTCTGTTGGGAATGCAGGCAGTCGCATGCTTGGCAGCAGCCTATTGGGATCTGGATCGCGAACTCTATGCGCAGCAGACAGCCGGTGCCAAGCCGGCGGTGATATTGGTTCGGCCCGAGCAATGGTCTGAGTCGCTCGATGAGTGGAAGGCTTACAGGAGTGGGCAGTACCGATTCATCGAGGTCGACTCGGTCCCGAGTGCCAAGGAGTTGCGCAAGCGGATCGCGGTGGCAGCATCCGATGCCGGCTCGCCTCCTGCGGCCCTGGTACTCTGCGGGGATGCGGCCCTTGAGGTCTCACCGAATCGATGGCGCGCTCTGACCCCTGGTATGCTCATCGACACCCAAATACGGCTCGGGGAGACGACGACCCAAGAGCTCTGTACCGATTCGCTTTACGGGGATTTCAACGACGATGGTTGTCCGGATCTGGCCATCGGACGGCTTCCGGCCAAGACTCCCGAGGAACTAGCCAGGATGCTGCGACGAAGCATTGACTACGAAGCGATCGGACCTGGGCCATGGAATGACATGGTCCATGTGACTGCCGGGGTCGGAGGTTTTGGCTTTCTGGCCGATGCGGCGATTGAAACCGTAACGCGGAGGTTCCTGACCGAGGGGATACCGGCTCACTTTCATATGAACGTGACGGTTGCTAGTTGCACCAGTACTTACTGTCCCAACCCATGGAAGCTTCGGGATGCTTATATCGATAGGATCAATCAAGGAGGGCTATTTTGGGTTTACATCGGGCATGGCCAGGTCAACGAACTCGATCATTACTTGGTGGCCGATCAATGGTTGCCGATCGGTCAGCCGGCCGACGCATCGAAATTTCGTTGCCCGACGCGTCCCCCGATCGCTTTGATGCTAGCGTGTTTTACCGGAGCCTACGACGCGCGGGTCGATTGCTTTTCCGAGCATTTGTTGGCTCAGCCTCAAGGTCCGATCGCGGTGATAGGCGGATCGCGCGTGACGATGCCTTATGGCCTGAGCCAATTCGCAAGCGAGTTGATCAACGGATGTTTTCGGGATCGCATTCCAACGCTCGGCGAATTGGTCTTTGAGGCCAAGCGCCGAGTATGGACCGATGACGAGGAGAGTGCAAGTTCGATCAAGCAAGCCGAGGGTTTCGATGTGCGCAAGCGTTATCGCAAGGTCGTCACCGACATGGCACAAGCCTTGAACCCGAGCGATCATGATCTGACTCTCGAACGACGCGAGCATGTCCGCT
>Ga0208086_1000283_pt1 | contig 15019 bp, 10 predicted proteins | sample LakMenEpi06Jul10_FD_150675 | JGI IMG/M metagenome (GOLD analysis project Ga0208086, IMG submission 150675) | Freshwater microbial communities from Lake Mendota, WI - 06JUL2010 deep hole epilimnion (SPAdes) | ecosystem: Environmental > Aquatic > Freshwater > Lake > Epilimnion/Euphotic zone ...
CAGGCTAGTGATTTCCGTCGGTGTAGCACGATCGATTCGGTGCTGGGCTTATGGCAATAGCCCGCGGCTTGCGCCTCGTGCGGAGCCATTGGGGACAATGGCTCTACACTGATGGTAGATCGATGGTCCCCAATCGATCGGAGCCTGAAGCCACCGCAGACTGTTAGACGAAAAAAGCCGAGGTGATTTTGGTCACCCCGGCTTTGCGATTGCGATTGCGATTTCAGACGATGCGCAAAAGACGCACTAGGGACTAGTTGCCGAGTGCCTTTTCGATCGCTGCGGTCAGTTCGGCCGACATGGGCTCGACACCCGAGCCGTAGCGTCCGACGACGTTTCCTTTGCGGTCGACGAGGAACTTCTCAAAGTTCCATTTGACGTTGCCTTTGCCTACGGGCTTGGTTTCGACTCCCGTCAGGTAGCCGTACAGGGGGCAGGCTTTGCCTTTGGCATCGTCGTTGACGGTGACCTTATCGAGCATGTCGAACGTGACGCTGTACTTGCTCGAGCAGAACTGCTTGATCTCGTCGTTGGAGCCTGGTTCTTGGCCACCGAATTGGTTGCAAGGAACTCCGATGACGGCAAGTCCTTTGGAGCTGTACTTCTCGTGGAGTTGTTGCAGGCCGGTGTATTGTTTGGTGTAGCCGCACTTGCTGGCGACGTTGACAAACAGGACGACCTTGCCTTCGTACTTGCTCAAGTCGACCGATTGGCCGTCGATGTTCTTCATGCTAAAGGCCAAGGCAGGTGGAGCTGGCTGGTTGGTTTCTTCAGCGAAACCGGCGGACATAATGGCCATAGCGACGATACCTGCGAGAAGTTTACGGGAACTGAGGAAGGATCTGGGGGACATACGGTGCTCCTGTCAAATGACGGGTTGGGGGATTCACGCGACGATCGACCTGACTGGACCACGATGGGCCAGAGTCTCTGCAATATAATCTTTTGGGGTCAAGCCCTGGGCGTTGAAGTTCCACTTTTTCGGGAGGTTACCCCGAATTCAGGCCTTGGGCGGGGGAGGGATCTGCTCGCCTCGGATCAGATCGTCGTAGGTTTCCCGGGCGCGGATGCAGTGGATTGAGCCGTTTTCGATGAGCAATTCGGGGGTTCGGAACCGGCCGTTGTAGTTGCTCGACATGACAAAACCGTACGCACCGGCGACTTCGAGGACCAGCAAGTCCCCGACCTTGGCCACCGGGAGTTGCCGTTTGGCGACGAAGCCTCCTTCTTCTTGGGTGAAGATATCACCGCTTTCGCACAGGGGCCCACCGACGACGACCTCGATAAGCTCTTTGTCCGATGGCTGGTGACCTCGATGGCAGATGGAGATCGGGTGATAGGCACCGTAGAGGATCGGGCGCGCCAGGTCGTTGAAGCCTGCATCGAGCAGATAAAACGTATTCTCGCCCATCTTTTTGACCGAGCGGATTTCGGCGACCAGGAAGCCGCTCTCGGCGACGAGGTACCTGCCCGGTTCGATTTCCAGACGGAGTGGATGTCCGAACACCGAGGCGAGTCGGTTGCGGGTTTGGTCCCAAAGATGGTAATAGCGATCCAGATCGACGTAGCTTTGGCCTTGGCGATAAGGGACAGGCAGTCCGCCACCGGCGCTGATGGTCGTCAGAGTGCGTCCGATCTGCAGGGCGATCTTCTCGAGTGCATCGCAGACTTGGGACAGGTGTTCCAAGTCGGTACCCGAGCCGATGTGCATGTGGAGGCCGGTGATGACGATGTTGTGCAGGTCGGCCAAGCGTAGGCATTCGTCGATCTGGTCGTGCCAAATCCCGTGCTTGGATTGCGGGCCACCGGTATTGGTTTTTTGGCTGTGGCCGTGACCGAACCCGGGGTTGATCCGCAGGGTGACGCTCGAGCCTGGAACGGCGCGTCCGAGTTGCTCGATCATGTCAGGGGAACCGCAGTTGACGTGCAGTCCTAGTTTTTTGATGATCGCTAGGGCTTCGTGGTCGAACACATCGGCGGTATAGACAATCGAGTGGGGATTGGTCCGTGGGTCGTATCCTGCCGACAGCGCGCGTTGGACTTCGCCGGCACTGACCGCATCGACGACTACGCCCAGACGTCGCAAGCGATCGAGGATCGCGATATTCGAACAGGCTTTCTGCGCGTAACGGATGACATCGAAGGCCTTCAGATCGGCGACCTTTTTGGCGATCGTGGCCATGTCATAGATGTAGCATGGGGTACCGTACTGTTGGACGATCGACTCGATCGATTGCCCAGCGATATCGCGACGTAGAACGGGGAACAGAGAGTCTGGACTCGACATGAAAACTGACCAACTCCAACGAGGAATGAAACTTGGTTCAACGCGGCTAGGAATCCAACCGCTTTTTATTTCTAACGCTTTGGGAGTATTTCTCCAAGAACTTCTTTTCGCGACCCGTCAGAGAGTCTTTGCCTGAGGCGTGGATTTTTTCAAGGATGCGGTCGGCTTCCTTGGCCTCGAGTTCTTGGTCGCTCAGCGACGCATCGTCGTCTAGGGGATGAAGCTTGAACTTGCGCCTTTTCCACCATCGTTGAATCGACTCGATTCCTTGGCGGGGATCCTGCAGCTTGGTGAAACTCCAACCGAGGAAAAAGTACATGGTGGCAAAGAGGATCCCGAGCAGGTGCACGTCGTAGGCGATACCGGGTCCGGAGCTCGAAAAGAAATTCGTGAGGACAAAGATCACCCCGAGGACCCAGGCGGGCATCGGAAAGACGATGAAGTAGACCGTCGCATTGGGATAGTTGTAGACAAAGAGCATCGAGATGCACAGCACAGCACCCGAGGCACCAAGAACCGTTGCGGTATCGGATCCAAGTCCACGGAAGATCATCGAGCCGACGCCGCAGAAAAGCGCCGCCAGGAGGTAGATCTTGAAGAACTCGGTCCGACCGTAGCGAGCCTCGACCGAGCGGCCCATGAAGTAGAGGCTCAGCATGTTGAAGAAGATATGGCCGATGTTGGTCGACGAGTGGGCAAACGCATAGGTGATGGTCTTGAACCATAACCACGGTTTCCAGAGCGTATCGGAGCCCAAGGCAAGGGCTTCGTTGACCGAGCCTTGGCTCGTGAGCGAAGGGTTGCCAAAGAGCAGATTGACGACAAAGACGATCACATTGAGGATGATCAGTTGAGCGACGGCCGATTGTTGGTTCCAGCCTGGCCGCAAATCAAGGTCTTGGTCGCTTTGGTAATACCCTCGGTCTTGATACCCCATAAGGTTGCCGGTTTGCCTCGTCGCTCTTAAAGAGCGACGTTACGAACCAGGGTTCTCCAGGGCGGGTGGACGGGCCGGTGCGGTTGGACTGATCGAGCTACTGGAGCTGCTTGGACTATCAGACTTTGGAGGTTCGGGCGACTCGGCAGGCATCGGCTCGGCAGGCTTAGGCTCGGCAGGAACACTCGGAGAGTCACCGGGGGATGGATTTGGGGACTTGTCGGAGATGCCGTAGGCTTTGGCCAGCGGTGTGCTGAAGAAGTCTTCTGGGCTCCCGAGTTTTATTGCGTTGGCGTTCCATTCCGAAAGGGTTTTTTCGATACTGAAGTCGAGGTAGTCACCGTCGTAGGCGCGTCGGAAGAGCATGAACTCGTAGAGAACGAAACGCTCGTCGACGTCTTCATCCATGAGTTTCTTGTAACGGTTGATGGCTTTGAGGACATCCCCGCCGACATCTTCGGTCATGATCACAGGGTAGAAGCGGAAGACTTTATCCCATCGGACGAAAGCTTCTTCGTACTTCTCGACGGCGCCTTTGATATCGGCGACATCGATGAGTTTATTGGCTTCGTAGATCATGCGACGAGCGTCGACCATGATCTGCTGTTGTTCGGCCAGGGCTCGGGTTTCCCAGTAGGAGTAATTGACTTGGTCTCGCAGGGAGCTGGTCGACTTGGCGTACTCTTCGGCTGCGCCGAGTTGGACGGCCAGTTCGAGGGCTTTGATTTGCTGGTCGCGGGGTAATTCGTTGGCGAGTTCTTGGTAGGTCGGTTCGACGGCCAGTTGGAACTCGGCGGCCCACATGCGTTCTTCGGTGGTCCGTTGGTCATCGGGTTTCTCGAAGGCCTTGGCTTTGCTTGGGTTGTTCGAACCGTATTTGGCTTTTTTGACTTCGATGACTTTGTCGCGACCGGCGCTGGTCATGTCCATGAATTGGCGTTGGAGTCGCTCGACGTCTTTCCTCGCCGTATCGATACTTCCGAGGGTTACCGGGACATAGCCGGTGGTTGCCAATTCACGGTTACCGAAATCTTTCCATTCGCGGCTAGCTTTCTCCCAGACGAATTTGGCGCGTTCATCGAGGACGCCTTCTTCTTCGATGGCTTCGCCGTGGTACATCTGCCAGAGCGGTCCGTAACTGAAGAGCAGGTGGGGGGATTTTTTGATCGCGATGCCGGCCGAGACCAATTGGTAGGCTTGTTCGAACCATTGTTTACCGACCAACCAGTTATCGGGTTTACGGTCTGGTCCGAGCGCGTCATCGGATTTGGCGTTGAGACCTTGTTCGACGAAGTATTTATGAAACTCATCGTCGTTTCGGAACAGTTCGCGGTACTGGAGTTTTTCGTCGGCTTTGCCCATCTTGGCACCGACATACTGACCTAAATCGTATTGAAGGATCGGTTTTCTCGCGTTGAACTTGGTTCCTTTGACGAGGTAGTCGATTCCTTTTTTAACCCATTCGTACCGTTGGCGGTAGTCTTCGAATTCGGGCGAGACGTTGTAGCTCAGGTTGTGGGCTTGGTGTTGCCAGACGCTGATCATGTGGGGTTGGAGCAGCGCGATTTGGTTGAGTGTTGCGCTGAAGCGGTCGAAGTACTTTTCTTCCTTGTAGTGGTCGGCTTGCATCCACAGGATGCTCGCTGCGATGCCCCGCATACCGAGGGTAGCGAGTTTCATGCTTTCGCTAGCCGGATCAAGTTTCCCAAGGTCCGCTTGGCCGATCGAGTAGCGGCTGCGTAGTTCGGCGATCTTACCGGACCCCTTCGTCGGTGGCTTCCCTAGGTAGAACAGAGGGAAGAGCAAAGCCACCATCGCGAGGATGTAGATGATTTTCCGACTAAGAGATCGATTGTTCACGCTGCCATCTCCCGCGTTTTGAGGAAGAAGTAACTAACCAAGGCCGTCAACACAAAGTAGCCAAAGGCGATCGTCAGGTGCCGAGCGAGCAACCCTCCGAAAAGATTGTAACCATAGGCCACAAAATTGGACGTATCGAGTTGGGAAAAATTCGGAACGGCGTTCTTCAGTTGCGAGACGGCCAGGAGGATCCCTCGGTCTGCGGAGGCGATGGCGTTTTGAAGCGTCTCGTTGCCGAGCTCCATTTCGATTTGGGAGCCCATTTGGGTAGGCAATCGGATGAGCGACTCGATCGGACCGCCTCCTTTGGAGGTGGTCGTGACCAAGTTATCGACGAAGAAACCGAAGAAGCCAAGGACCAAGGCGGCGACCGTCGCGATGATCGCAACCGGACCGGAAAGGAACGTCGAGAACATGACCCCGAAACAGATCACGATGAACATCTGCAACCAAATGCTGATGTAGCCTTTGACGAAGTTCCACCAGAACTGCAAGTCGGCAGGACGCAGGTAGATATCGGCAGCGGCCATCCCGAGGTACTGTCCTCGGTCTTGGCAGCGGACGACCACTTCAAAGCTTCCGTTCGGAGCGATGTCCTGGAAGAAATCCAGATCGGTCGCGATGTCCTTGCCGGTGGCGTCTTGTTTGAATCCTTTGAGCTTGGTGCGGACCGAGCGTCGATCGACTTGGAACTCCTTGACCTTGAAAGGTTCGTCTTCGCTTTTGACTTTGCCGTCGGTGCTACGGAAGTGGATCAGACCACCGACGGGGGTGACGATATCCCCTTTGTAGGTCCGGAACGCGCTGATGGTCAAATCGTAGAGGATCACATCGCGGAACAGGGTGGGTTGGACCCCTTCGAACCGCCATACCGCACGCGAGAGCGAATCGCCTTCGATGTACTTTTGGTACTCGGACATGTATCCGACGTTGTAGCCCTCATTTTTCTCACCGTCGCGACCGGTGAATTCGAGACCTTTTGCATAGATCGGGATCCGTGCCGTCAGGTCATCGATGGGACTTCCGATGACGACCTTATCACCGACCTTGGTCACGATGTGCCGGTGGCCTTTGACTTCGTTGGTCGTTCCGCGACCTTCGGAGTTCAGGGTGAAGGTGTGGCGGTGTCGGTTGTTGTAGGAAGACTCCCCGGACTTTTCCGTCGGGTCCATCGAGACGAGTTCATGGTTGTGATCGAGGCCCCGGACGACGAAGACGTAGCTCAAGAGTCCCATGGTTGCCAGGACCAACGTACCGATGGCCGTAAAACCGAAGACCCTTCCGAGGAAGAGTTCTAGGGGTCGGACCGGTTTGGTGGTGATCGTGTAGATCGTGCGGCTCTTGATATCCGCAGGGATGCTAAAGCAACTGATGAAGAGCCCCAGGAGGATCACCAGATAGTTCGTCGCCGTGAGTACAAACACCAAGTACAGACGCGCTGGGCTATCGGCGTCCGGATCGAGGTACCAACCGGCGAACATCATCGCGACGATGAAGATCCCGATGAGGACCAGGATTTTCTTCCGGATCGATTCCTTGACGGCCAGTTTCGCCATGGCGTAGATTCGCCGAAACGAGAGCTTAGGAAGATCGACTGTAAAGAGCTGGCCGATGATCTGCGAGACTCGCAGGAAACCTTCGGATGGACCGTACTTGAACACCGAGACGATGTATCCGATGATAAACCCGAGGAGGGCTAGAGTCACCGAGAGAATCGCGCCGTCGCGCAAGGCGTTTTTCTCGAACAACCATTCGCTGTAGGTCCAAAAATGATCGGGATTAAGCCGCATGATGAGAGGGTCTCGTGAGCGATATCGCAGGCAACAGGATCAAAGGCAACAAACGGGGATGAGAAGTAGGGACTAGTTACCGCCTCGGCCGCCTCGGCGACCCGGACGTTGCTCGCTCTCTTTGACGATCTCGAGGAACAGGTCTTCCATCGTGGTCGTCGGATTGTCCATCCGATCGAGTTTGCCACCGGATTTTTCAATGATCTCACGGATCTGATTCTTCGCTTCGTCAGTCAGGCCGCTAGCATGGATCTCGGTAAGGTCCTGGATCTTCAAAAGACTGTCGACGCGACCGAGCTCTTTGAGCTCTCCTTGGTGCAAGATGGCGACCCGGTCGCAGACGTCTTGGACGTCAGCCAGTTGGTGCGAGCACATCAGGATCGTTTTCCCTTCGTCGCGAAGGCGAAGAATCAAGTCCTTCATGTCGCGAGTTCCGAGCGGATCGAGGCCTGTCGTCGGTTCATCGAGCACCAGGAACTCCGGTTCGTTGATCAGGGCTTGAGCCAGACCGATTCGTCGGGTCATCCCTTTGGAGTACTCCTTGAGCTGTCGGCGGCGGGCATGCTCAAGCTTGACCATCTTGATAAGGCTCTCGATGCGTTGCCTGCGCACGTCGGCGGGAATGTCGAAGAGTCGGCCGTAGAAATCGAGAGTCTCTTCGGCGTTGAGGAACTTGTACAGGTAGGATTCTTCGGGCAGATACCCGATCCGTTCGTTCTTGGAAACGTCGGTGGCTTCTTTGCCGAAGACAAACACCCTGCCCTGGGTCGGGAAGAGCAAACCGAGCATCAGCTTGATCGTCGTCGACTTGCCCGATCCGTTGGGGCCCAGGAGCCCGAAGATTTCGCCCCGGCGGACTTCCAAGTCCAAAGACTTCAGAGCTTGGACTTTCTTGCGACCCCAGAAGTCCCGGTAGACTTTGCCTAGATTTCGGGTTTCAACGATCGTTTGGGTTGGATCGCTGTCGTGGGCCAAAGGCCGGTTTTCCTGGTCCAGTGAGGTTGCCATGGGATCAATCGACGGTTGAAGTCAAAGGGACGAGTAGTCTGGGGGCCGAAAAGAACAGACAGACCCCAGGGATTGGCTGAACTACGATGAAATTCCGGTTGCGGTTCAGCGACAAGCTCGTTGAATCAAGGAAAAAACAACCGCCGGCGCATCGCCGAAACCCCCATGGTTTCTATAATCCGCACATGCAACGATCCGACCGACGCTACCAAGAAACCCTGCACTACCTGCTCGACCGAGTCAATTTCGAAAAATCGACCGATCGCGCCTGCACCCAAAACAACTTCCAACTCGCCAGGATGGCTTATCTTTTGGAGTTGCTCGAAAATCCTCAATTGGCAGCACCGGTGATCCATGTCGCAGGGACCAAGGGAAAAGGCTCCGTCTGTTGGTTGTTGGCCGAAGCCTTCCGCCGCAACGGGCTGCGAACCGGCCTTTTTACCTCCCCGCATCTGGTCGACCTCGAAGAGCGTTTCGTCATCGATTCCCAAGCCATCGAGCCTGGAGAACTTGTCGAAATCGTCGACCAAATCCGAGCGGCCGATCGACTCTGCAGCGACAGCCAACATGGCCAACCGACCTTCTTCGAACTGACCAACGCCATCGGTTGGTTGGCTTTCCGCAACCACAAGACCCAGGTCAACGTCATCGAGGTCGGACTCGGAGGACGCTTAGACAGCACCAACATCTGCTCGCCGGCGCTTTGCATCATCACGAGCATCAGCTACGACCACCAACTCCAATTGGGGGACACCCTTGCCGAAATCGCAGGGGAAAAAGCCGGGATCATCAAGCCCAACATCCCGGTCATCTGCGGAGCCAGAACCCCGGAGGCCTCGAAGGTGATCCAAGCCCGGGCGCAACATCAAGGGTCCGAGCTTTTGCAATTGGGCCGGGATTTCGACGCTCGATGGACCCCCGATCCGGATTCCCTTCGGGCCAGACTCGATTACGCGGAATATCCAGAACTCCCGGACGGAAAGCAAACGAACTTCGAACAACCTGCGACCCTCAGGATGCTCGGCAAACACCAATCCGAAAACGCCGCGATCGCCATAAGTGCTTGGCGAAAACTCAAGCAACTCGGTTGGGATCTCCAGGACCGAGCCATCGCAGAATCGCTAGCCCAGACGCAAGTCCCTGCGCGGCTCGAGGTCCTCGGGCTCGACCCGACTTGGATCCTCGACAGCGCGCACAACGAGGCTTCGATCGACGCCCTGGTCGATGCCCTCGAGAGCTATTTCCCCTCGCGACCAAAAACCATCCTATTTGCCTGCGCAAAAGACAAGAAAGCCCCCGAAATGCTCGAACGATTGGTCGCTTCGGTCGATCGCATCGTCCTGACCCAGTTCCGCTCGAACCCCCGGTTCACGCCGGTCGAAAAGCTTCTGGAAATCGCCAATTCGCTTGTCTCGAAGGCTCGCAGGGCCGATCAACGCGCCGCGACAATCCTCTCCTGCGAGGATCTGCCCGGCGCCCTGCGGCTCGTCGGCCAGTCCGCCGAGCTTCGCGGCCAGACCAACGACCCGTCGATGGTCTATGTCATCACCGGCTCTTTCTTCATCGCCAGCGAGGCGAAAGCTTATTTCGCCTCGTGCGGCCAAATCGGACCTAGCTAACCGATTTTTAACAAAAAAACGAGAGTTTTGGACCTAGGATAAGTTGAGATTAAATTAGATTAGACTCCACGTTGGCTCGCTTCGTCGCCGAGGGTCGAATCGAGGGATGAATTTTAGGCATTTTGGAGTTGGGCCAAAGCATGCGATTGACTCTCCGGACCTTGTTGTCGTATCGCGATGGCGTGCTGCCTCAAAAGGCCCACGAGGAACTTGGGCTCAAATTCCGTGAGAGCCAAACCGCACAGAGCCTTGCAAGCAGGATCGACCGATCGCAGACACCCCCTGCGTCGCTCGAGAGCGAACTTGCACAAATCGAACAAACCTGTTCGCCGAACGAAGTCTCCGAGTTTCTCGACGGCGGGATGTCGCTCGATCGGGTCTTTGCGATGGAGCGAAAGTGCATCGGGTCCGACGCAATGCTCGCCGAGTTGGCGACGGTCCACACGATTTTGGCCCGCGAACTGCTCGGCACAAGCAAAAACCCTTCGAGCGAACCGACCGCTGCATTTCTCGCACGACTCCATGCCTTGCATGAACCGGGGCAAGTACCTGCGGGTTATGCTCCGCAGCGCGATGCTTCGAAGCAGGACCTCGGTTCAAGGGACCCGGATCGGCCCAGCAACGGGACCAGCAATGGGACCAACGGCAGCAGCTCGAACGCAGGCAATACTTCTGCTCCTTATTCAAGGTACAGCGAGGATGCGATCGGAATCGATTTGGAGGACAGACCACCGGATATGGACATGGGGACCAAGGGGCTTTTGCTTCAGACGTTGGTCTTGGCCATCGCTTTAGCGATTCTCGGATGGTGGATTCTCAGCAACACTTCGTTTTTATAAGTAGATGAACCTTTGCGTTGCGCCAAGCGCAATGGATACTGACACGATTCGATCACGATGAACATCAAGATGGACGAAATGCCCGTTTTCCTTAAAAGAGTTTTTGTCGACATGAGCTTTCTAGGTTTTACAGATCGTCGGCGCGTGGCACTCCAACCGGCATGCCGGTTGGCAATGTCGCTTGCAATGCTGTACGTGATGTTTTTTGGAGCGTTCGTCCACGGTTCGCCCATCGCAAAAGGCTATGCCTTGAGCCAAGACCCCAACGAGCTGAATCCAGGCCAAGGGGACCCCAACGCACCGAGTCCACCGAATGGTCCGCCCGGTGCCGGGGCACCTGGGAGTGGTGCACCCGGTGCTGGGGCGTCCGGTGCTGGAGCGCCCAAGGATACCTCGACGCTCAAGCGACCGACCGAGCCGAAGCAAGCGCCCAACCCTCGGGCGTTTGACATCAAGCCAGACGAGAAGGGAATGATTCAGTTCCAGTTCCGCGATCAGGCTTGGCCCGATGTCCTTCAATGGGTGGCCGATGTATCGGGTTTGGCCCTGGATTGGCAGGAGTTGCCTTCGGATCTGCTGAGCATCGCAACGCCAGGGAAAGCCTCATTGAGCGAAACTCGCGACATGATCAATCGCCATTTGCTCGCCCGAGGCTTTACGATGTTGGAGTTCCCCGGTGTTTTGCAAGTCGTCAAGACCAAGGAAGTCAATGCTTCATTGATTCCTCGGGTCGATCCCGAGGATCTAGAATCGCTTCCTGCGAATCGTTTTGTCCGCACGACCTACAAGCTCGACACGTTGATCGCCAAAGACCTCATCGAGGAGCTCAAGCAGTTGATCAGTGCGAATGGATCGATGAGGGCCTTGAGCAAGACCAATCGGCTCGAAGCGATGGACACCGCAGCGAACCTCGCAGAGATCCATCGGATTATCAGCCAGGAGCAGTCCGATGAGGTTTTGAACAACTTGGCTCGCGAGTTTGAATTGCAGCATGTACGGGCCACGGATGTCCGAGAACAGCTCGCGCAATTCCTGAAACTCGAACCGGCCAAGAACTCCAATCCGCAACCGGGCCGAATGAGCCCCGAGGACATGGAGGCACAACAGCAGATGATGATGCAACAACAGCTCGCAGCACAGCAAGGCCGCCAGGGAGCGCCCAAGCCGGCTACCCCGAGTCGCGCTGAGGTCTACCTGATCGCCAATACCCGCCGCAACAGCATCATCGTCAATGCCCCCCCCGACAAAATGGCGATCGTCGCTGCGTTTATCACACGCGTCGATGTCTCCAATCCAGACGAAGACTACCAAGCGTTGACAACCCGGATGAAGGTCTATCGTTTGAGCAGTTTGGATCCCAAGCAGTTTGTCAGTTCGCTCATGGCGCTGAACGTGTTAGAACCGACAACCCGCCTCGAAGCCGACGACAAGAACAAGTCGATGATCGCTTATGCCTCGCTGGCCGACCATTTGACGATCCAAGAGACGCTCAAGAAGCTCGACGGTTCGGCCAGGCAAGCCGAGGTGATCGCCCTGCGTCGACTCCGAGCCGACGAGGTCGCAGGGACCATACGCATGCTTATGGGAGTCGAACAAGACAAAAAGGACGACAACCAACGGCGAAACTACTTCTCCTACGACTTCTACAACCAACGCAACAAAGAGAACGCCTCGAAAGATATGTTGCGGATCGGAGTCAATGCCGAGAGCAACCAACTGATCCTCTGGGCCAATGAGTACGAGTCGGAGGAGATCAAGAAGCTGCTGCTCAAACTCGGCGAGCTCCCCCCCGAGGCCCGGAGCGACCAACGGGTCCGAACCATCGATGGGAACCGCAGCGAGCAGATGCGCGAGTATCTAGAACGACTCAAGCGGACGTTCGACCAGAAGGGGATCGAGCTGGAAATCCCGGCCGAATCGGAATTCAAGAGCGACGAGCCGACCGATAAAGCAAAACCCAGCGATTCCGACAAACCCGTTCCAAAAGCACCCGAGCTGATCCAGATCGGGGCAAGCGAGCCCAAAGGCAAGTCGCACGATGCGACCCGCACCAACGTGTTTGTCGCGACCGAAACCGCTCAACAAACAGGCAACAGCGATGTTCCTGGCAATGGCAGTGCTCCTGGCAAAACCGGTGCTCCTGGAAAAAGTGATGCGACTGGCAAAAGCGCTGTTAAGATTCGGTTCGACGAACAAGGCAATTTGGTGTTGGAGTCCGACGACACCAAGGCGCTCGATCAGCTCGAAGAGTGGATGATCAGCAATACCCCTCCCGAAAAAGAATACGATGTCTTTCAGATCCGTCACGCGAGAGCTTATTGGATCAAACTCAACCTCGAAGAGTACTTCAAGGACGATTCGAACAAGAAAAACGATGGAGACGTATTGCTCGGCTTCCTTTTCGGCATGGAGTCGAGCAAGCGGGACGACGATGGGCCCCAGCTCGGCAAGAAGCGCAAGCTTAAGATGATGAGCGACTCGGACTCCAATACGCTATTGATCAGCGGTGCGAGTCCTTCCCAATTGAAGACCATTCAGAGGCTTGTCGATCTTTGGGATAAACCCGAGAAGCAAGACAAGCAGAACCTGCGATACACCAAGACCGTCAAGGTCGAGTACTCGAAGGCTCAGAACGTCGCCGACGCGATCAAGGACGCATTCCGAGACCTCTTGAGCTCCAACGACAAGGCCTTGGCCCGCGGCCAAAAGGAGCCAGGTCAAGCCGGGGCGGGCAAAGAGTCCAAGCATCAATCCGAGGACTCCATCTCCGAAGGAGGGATGAATTACGATTTCTCAGGGAAGCTCAGTTTGGGGGTCGACGCGATCACCAACACGATCATCGTCAGTGCCAAGGGAGAAGATCTGCTGAAATTGGTCTGCGATATGGTCCAAGAGCTCGATCTGAAGGCCAAACGGAACGAAGCCGTCGAGGTCCTGGCCGTCGGGGGCACTAGCACCATCGCGTTGGAAAAAGCCCTCAAGAATCTGCTTCGTCCCCAAAATGGTATGGACCCAAACGCTCGGTCCCCTCAAAATCTCAAACTCTCACCCGAGGGCCAAGGCGGCCTTCCAAGCAATCCACAGCGGCAAGAAGTGAATCGATGAGTATTTTAGAAGGACAAACAGCAATCGTTACAGGCGCAGCGCGAGGGATCGGAGCGGCGATCGCGAAATCGCTGGCCGCCGAAGGAGCCAATGTCGCCGTCAACGACATTCGTGAACCTACCGAGACCGTCGAGGCGATTCGTGCCATGGGTCGCAAGTCGATCTCCCTGGTCGGGGACGTTTCGGACCAAGCGGCCGTCGAAGCGATGGTCCAACGATGCAAAGACGAACTCGGCCCAATCTCGATCCTCGTGTCCAACGCCGCTTTCAGCGATCGCGAACTTTTTTACCAAGCGAATATGGATGGTTTCCGCAAGACCATCGATGTGTGCATGTGGGGACCCTACTATCTTGCCCGAGCCGTAGCCAACCAAATGATCGCTCATAAGGTGCAAGGGAACATGGTCTTTGTCAGTTCCCCACACGCCTACAAGCCGATCCCCGGCGCGACGGCTTACAACATGGCCAAAGCCGCTTTGGATCAGCTCGCCAAAACCGCCGCCGTGGAACTCTCCGAGTTCCGCATCCGAGTCAATTTGGTCCATCCGGGCTGGACCGATACGCCTGGCGAACGAAAGTTCTTCTACGAAGACGAACTCCAAGAGCACGGGAGCAACCTGCCCTGGGGACGCCTTGCGAAACCCGAGGACATCGCCCACGGCGTGGTCTTCCTGTGCGACCCCCGCAGCGACTACATCACCGGAGCGACCCTCTCGATCGATGGCGGTATCGTCCTACCTTATCAGGAGATGTTCCGTATCCGTAACCGGCCCAAGACCACCTAGAGCCGCGGCAATCTAGAGTTCCGGGGTTACTCGCTCACCTCCAAATGGATTTGGATGCTCGATGCATGAGTTCGATATCATCACGACGTTGGCTGGCGGTTTCACCGCCGCGCTAATATTCGGGTATATCTGCCATAGAATCCGCATCTCACCGATCGTCGGATTTCTGGTCGCCGGGATCGTCGTCGGCCCCACGACTCCAGGATTCACGGCCAATGAGCAGATCGCTGCTCAGCTTGCTGAAATCGGCGTGGTTCTGCTGCTTTTCGACGTCGGGCTCCATTTCGATTTGCAGGAGCTCGGGCGCGTTCGCAGAATCGCCCTCCCGGGTGCTCTGCTTCAATGCGCCGGCTCCTTTCTGGCAACCTTCCTGATGATGCTCTGGTTCGCGTCGAGCTGGCAGGAAGCTTTATCGATGGGAATCGCGATGTCGTTTGCCAGCACCGTGGTCGTCACGCGCGTGCTGAGCGATGTCAATGAACTGCAAACACCGACGGGGAACCTAGCCATCGGCTGGCTGATCGTCCAGGATGTCTTGGCGGTCCTGGCATTGGTCCTATTGCCGAATTTGAAAGGGATCGAGGGAGCTTCCTGGTTCAGCTTGATCGGGGTCCTGGAGATCGCCGCTTTGAAGATCGCGATCTTGATCGCAGCGGTGATGTTTCTCGGTGGACGATTGATCCCTAAGATGCTCCATAGGGTCGCCGAGACCCGTTCTAGGGAACTTTTCACGCTGACGATTTTGGTCATCGTGCTGGGCTTGGCGCTGGTCTCCTCGAAGGGCTTTGG
>Ga0208086_1000285_pt1 | contig 14977 bp, 8 predicted proteins | sample LakMenEpi06Jul10_FD_150675 | JGI IMG/M metagenome (GOLD analysis project Ga0208086, IMG submission 150675) | Freshwater microbial communities from Lake Mendota, WI - 06JUL2010 deep hole epilimnion (SPAdes) | ecosystem: Environmental > Aquatic > Freshwater > Lake > Epilimnion/Euphotic zone ...
GCTCCTTCGCATCGATCCCAAGCGCCTTGAAAATCGTTGCGAACAACCGGCGATTGTCGATCGCGTTTTCAGTCACCTCAAAACCCATCGGGTCGGTACCCCCAACGACCACCCCTCCGCGAATCCCTCCACCAGCCATCGCCATACTCCAAGCCTTCGAGTAATGATCGCGACCTCGAGCCTCATTGAGCCAAGGAGTCCGGCCAAACTCACCCATGGCGATCACAAGCGTATCTTCAAGCATCCCCCGCTGCTCTAAATCCGTCACCAACTGATACAGCACGTTATCCAATTCAGGCACGAGCATCTGATGCATCTCGTGCTGAAACACATGGTTGTCCCAAGGCATCCCGTTGGCAACCATCACAAACGTCGAACCGTTCTCGATCAAGTGGCGAGCCTGAAGCGCATGCTGCGCAAAGGCACCCGGTCCATAACGCTCACGATCGGCCGCAGGAAGCGTCTCAAGATCAAAAAGGGGTGCACAACTCATGAGCCCTCGAACACGATCAAACGCCGCATTGTAGCCCGCCGCCGCCTGACTCCGCTGATCGTTCTGGTACTTGCGACTCAGAAAACTCCGCAACGCCTCGCGGTCCTCATGGTCGACCTGGGCCAATGACTCGGGTCGTAGAATATCCGCAATCGCATACTCGCCCCCCGAGCGCACCGGGCCATACTCGGCTCCAAGCCACCCAGCCCAATTCCCCGCCTTGAACGACTTGAACTCGTTGCCCTCCGGACAAGGATCGAGCAACACAAACTGTGGGACCGGACTGTCGAGCTGACCGAGCTGCTCGGCAACGACCGATCCTAAAATCGGACGCGTAAATGGGGGCCGAGGCGCCTCGCCCCGGGTCAATACGTCGATCCCCTGGAAATGCTCGCTCGGCTCGGTACTCATCGAACGAATCACCCCAAGCTTGTTCATGATCGTCGCACACCGCGGCATCAACGAACTGATCCGTATTCCCGGCAACGAAGTGGCAATCGACCCAAAAGGCCCCCCGGTAATCGTCCCAGGCTTCGGATCCCATGTCTCAAACTGACTTGGCGCTCCACAGAGCCAAAGCAAAATGCACTTCTTACCCTGCTTCTTGGTCTCCTGGGCCAACGTAGGGATCGAAAAAAGCCCGTTGAAACTCGCCACCGAAGCAACCCCGGCGGCCATCGACCCCTGTAGAAACAACCGCCGATGGGCCTGATGCTCCGGACTACCACAATCTTCGCGTCGGACCACTGGCCTAGCTCCCTAATGATTAAAACGGAATTCAGCAGACGTTAAGACCGCCCATACAGCACTTTGCCAAACCGAAATCGGTTCGATCGCAGGACGCTTGGCCAAGCGCGCCTGAACAAACTCAAGCACGGTATCAAGCTCGCTTGGCTCTGCAGATCGCCCGAGGATCGCAAGGAACATCTCGTTGACAGCAGCCGCGGTATCTTCCCTCAAGGCCAACTTGCCTACCAATCCGTCCTGCTTGCTCGCTTCGAGAAGCATCTGTTGCACGTTGGGATTGTTCGTCAAAAACAACGCGTCGCCAACATCGGTAACGACCGTTTCCGGAAGTACCTCAGGCATCCGATCCCGAAGATCGCCGATGCATGCATGATCCTTGTCGGCTCTCTGAAAAAGCGCGATCTGAAGCGATCGACCAAGCTGCTCGGCCGTCAACGGCCGCTCCAGTGCCCAAGCAAACCTCGAGGGATCCTCAGCACCCGCCGGGCGATGCGAGTCGAGTTGATAAGGACGACTCGCAAGAATCCCTCGTACCAAACCTCGAATGTCATAGCCTGAGTCGATAAACTTCTTGGCCAACCCGTCGAGCAACTCCCCATCGGAAGGCAAATGAACCGAGTCCATCTGATCATAAGGATGCACGATCCCGCGCCCCATGAGCATCGCCCAAATGCGATTGACGAAGGCTTTGGCAAATCGCGGATGACCATTGAGGATCTCCTCGACAAACTTCTCTCGCCGCGAAAACTTGGGAATCTTCGGATCCGCTGGATCCGCCGCCGGCAAATACAATTCCTGACGATCTTCTTGCTTGGCGTCTTTCTCCGGTCGGGGCTCTTCGATCGTCTTGGACTCGCAAAACGTCAGCAAGTTCGGATAGCTAGAACCGTAAATATTCGCAAACTCCGAAAACCCTCCAATCGCCGATTCGCTCAGCCTCGGACCAGCGTTGGTCTTGGTGTTCTTACTTCGATTGAAGAAAGCGACCAACCCCCAATAGTGCTCCTGGTGGATCTCCGTAGCAATCATGTGATCGTGGCACTGCGCGCAATCGATCCGAATCCCAAAAAATGCCGGTGCGACCGCCTCGGCAATCGCTTGGGCATTGTCGTTGCGCTCATAGAGAAACCAAACCGCTCCAGACTCCTCGGGCCTCTGTGGCCTCGCCAAAAGGATCTCTCGGGCAACCTGATCCCACGGGCGGTTGCTGCGAAACACATCCTCCAAATAAGGTCGCCAGTGATTCTTTCTCTCGCCCATCTTGCCGCGAGCCGCTCGGCCCATCAACAGCGTATCGAACGTGTCGGCAAAATTCTCTACGTAGTCCTCGCTTGCAAGCAACCGGTCGATCCACTCGAGCCTTTTGCTCACCGAGCGATCCAAGATAAAAGACTCTCGCTCGGCAAGCGTTGGAATCCTACCGGCGATATCCAAATACAAGCGACGGATAAACTGCTCGTCAGTGCAAATCTCAGCCGGAACAATCGATGCTTTGCTATGGCCCAATGCGATCCGCTGGTCGATCTGCGAGGTAATACCCTGCGAGGTAACTTCCTGCGCCATAATGCGGCCATGCCCAGAAACTACCACTATGAGCAAACAGACGACCATCGAAGTTACCGACTCGATGGCAAGCAACCGAGGCATGACCCCTATCAAGCGAATGGAATTCTTCATAGCTCGAAAGTCAAAGAACCGTTGCCGAAACCACACCCGTGCACAGGCCGTCAAGTGTACTCCATGCAATGATCGCTGCAAGTTGCACAAGTGCCGATCAACCCAATAGCAGTTTCGCCGCTGCTATGCTCATGACCATCGACAACAAGATCCTGGCCAAACCCACTGGAAACCGAAAGCTTCCGAGCGTCGCACCGATGCTCCCGCCAAGAACCACGGCAATCGCAAACAAAACCCAGCCCTGAGGCATCGGTGTGCCTGAACTGGCGACCCCGGCAAGCCCTGCGATCGAATTGACCATGATGAAAACCGCCGATACGGCCGAGGCTGTCTTGGTCTTGGCCCAACCCAAAAACAACAGCAGCGGAGTCAAATAAATCCCCCCGCCGGTCCCTGTCAATCCACTCAAAAAACCCAAGCAGGCTCCAAGCCCAATCGCAAAAGGCTTCGGCGCTTCGACCACCTTCTCCTCATGCTTGATCGGATTCAAGAGCCACAGTGCCGAAGCGGCCAAGACGACTCCAAGGAGGATCTTGAACCACTCCAAGGGCAACCTGCAGTAGCCTCCGAGGAAAGCCATCGGAGGTGCCAACAACGCAATGGGCCAAAACAGATCCCAGGAAAAATGTCCTGCTCGATAAAACTGAATCGAAGCGATCGTTGCAACCAAAATATTCAATAGCAACGCCAAGGGCTTGATCCGCTCAGGTGCCATCCCCGAGAGCGTCATCAAAGCGATGTACCCAGAAGCCCCTGCATGTCCGACGCTCGAATAGAGCCAAGCGACCATGGCTACCGCCAAGCAGAGCCACAGGTCGCTTGCAGAATCCATGCCAAGCCGACTACTTGTTCTGAAGCCGAGGGAGCAAGACCCGCTCGACCCACTTGGTATCGACGGTCCCTTGGACAAACTCAGGCTGAGCCAATACGGTCTTGTGAAAGGCTGCCGTGGTCTTGATTCCACCGATGCGCAGTTCGCTCAACGCCCGTTGCATCGTCGCAATGGCTTCGTCGCGTGTCTCGCGATGGACGATGATCTTTGCAATCATCGAATCGTAATGAGGCGGTACGGTGTAACCCGCGTGCGCATGGGAGTCGACCCGCACGCCGAAACCGCCAGGAAGATACATCGTTTGAATCTTACCAGGACAAGGCTGGAAATTGCGGTCTGGATCCTCGGCGTTGATCCGACACTCAATGGAGGCCCCTCGGGGTTTGATCTCGCTTTGGGTAAAGGGGAGCTTTTGGCCCGCGGCGACAAGGATCTGCGTTTTGATCAAGTCGACACCCGAAATCATTTCGCTCACTGGATGCTCGACCTGAATGCGAGCGTTGACTTCGATGAAGTAGAAATCGTCTTGCTGGTCGACGATGAACTCGACGGTCGCAGCGTTGTAGTAATTCGCTTGCTTGACCATCCGAACCGCAGCGTCGCACATGGCTTTACGCGTCGCTTCGGGAAGCCGGGGCGATGGACTCTCTTCAATGAGTTTCTGATGCCGACGCTGGACCGAACAATCTCGCTCATGAAGATGCACGACATTGCCGTGTTGGTCTGCGATGATCTGGACCTCGACGTGCCGTGGCCGATCGATGTAACGCTCGAGATAAACCCCAGGGTTCCCAAAGGCCGCCTTGGCCTCTGTCTGAGCTTGGGCCACCGCGTTTTGAAGCGATGCTTCGTCGACGGCGACCCGCATCCCTTTGCCCCCACCCCCTGCCGTGGCCTTGATCAAAACCGGAAACCCAATCTTGCGAGCCGACCGGATCGCGTCCTCCTCGCTTTCAATCAATCCATCACTGCCAGGGACGACCGGGACCCCCGCGGCGATCGCCATCTCCCGCGCGGTATTTTTATCGCCGAGTTTCTCCATCGCCTCAGGACTCGGTCCGATGAACTCAAAATTGCAACTGCGGCAAACTTCGTTGAAGTGCGCATTTTCCGCCAGAAAACCATAGCCAGGATGGATCGCGTCGGCCTTGCCCAACTCGGCTGCGGCAATCACACGATCGATCCTGAGATAACTATCCATCGACTTGGCGGACCCAACGCAAAAGGCTTGGTCCGCCAGTTCGAGGTACTGCGAGCCTCGATCCGCTTCGCTGAAAATCGCTACGGTTTCGATACCGAGTTCTTTGCAAGCGCGAATCACACGCAGAGCGATTTCGCCACGGTTGGCGACAAGTACGCGACTGAACATAGAGCGCCTTAGCCTCGAGTATCGATCTTAAAGAGGGGTCTGCCCACGTCGACGGCTTCCTCATTGCGGGCCAAAACCTGAACGACCTTGCCCCGCATTTCGGCTGGGATTTCGTTGAAAACCTTCATCGCCTCAATAATGCAAACGACCGTGTCGTTTTGAACCGTCGAACCGACATCGATGAAGTCTTTGGAGGTCGGATTGGGCTTCGAGTAAAACGTTCCGACCATCGGCGATTTCAACACCACAATGTGCGCCGCATCAGCATCCGAAGGTGCTGCCGACGATGGACCAGAGGCCACCGAAGGTGCACTCGGCACCCCCCCTGCCCCAGACGCATAAACCGTCGGAGCAATCACCCCAGCCCCATGCGCACTGCAGAGTCGTATCCGCTGGTCGTCTTGCTGAAGATCGATTTCGCCTAATTGATGTTGCTTCATCAACTCGACCAACCGACCGACAAGGTCGAGGTCAAATAGGTTCTCCACTTTGGAAGCCGTATCCGGTTTTTTCTTGGATTCCGCCATCGCATGGCCTTTCCGACGAGCAATATTTCTAGGGAACTTGGTCGATTGAACCGCCTTTTATACATACCTTCTTAGAATTCGCCAAGAACAGAGCCCCGCGAAACTTCCATCTCCACATTGCAAAACGTAAGCGCTGCTATTCCATTGGCCCCCTTGAGCAACCGATCCTGCTTCCAATCGATCTCCTTGAGATAGGTGATCTTCGTAGCCATCGTGGGTTCTCCAAGCTTGAGCGTAAGCATCCGGCCCGATCCGCCTCCCCCCGATATGCTCCCCCCCATGACCTTACCCTTGAGCCCATCGAGATAGAACTCACTTTTAAGGCGGTCGTCCCAGACGATCGGCTGGTCAAACTCCAACTCGATGCTCGTTCGGGTCGAATCCAAAACTACCCGCTGGAGATTCGGAGCCGTCAGAGCACCCTCGGATTCCCTGCCATAGAAGTCCCGCTCGATCAAAGGCTCGACCATCTGTGCAAACTTGCCCCAACCCTCCAAAGGAAAATGACAACCACCCTCGGGCTCCACACCGAGCGTCGAGAGAATCCTCATGTTGGAAAACAGCAAGGGCAATGTACGTTGCTTTTCCCTGAGCATATCGCCAGTGCCGTTCCGGCCACCCATACTGCATGAATTCGGCCAAATCTGAAACACATAATAGCGCTGAACATTCGGGAAATCCTGCTTCCATCCAGCTGCCATCTGCAGGAATAGAGGCTGATAAGTCTCCCAACCAAACCCACCAGTCGGGCCATCGGCCCCCTGGTCGTTCTCACCTTGATGCCACAAGATCCCTCGGATCCCGTGCGTGAGCTTCGCCCGCTCGACTCGCCATAGCATCCGCCCATAGATGCTCGTTAGGTCGGACGGATCGGCAGAATTGCGCTGGTGCTGATCGATGCGAGTCCCACCAACTGCAGCATTGATCATGAAAATCGGTACCTTCTGGCTCTCGACAAGGCGTTTGGCAAGCTCCATGCCCCACCAACCGAGCTCTGCTCGCTGACCCTGCTGCGCCTTCCAGACCGGCAGTACCCATAGATTCCCCTCGTTGTCCTTCGGGTTCTGCGAGGCGGTCGCATAACTGCGAATCCAAGTGTTGGTTTCCGATGGTGACTTTTCCGACGTGTCGGTAGCAAGCGCATTGGACTGGCCATCGATCAAATAAGCATCCCCACAAACAATGTCTCCTACCGATGCAAGCAGGCGGTCTTCATCGACTCCAAACTCGACCCGGTACTTGATCAAACCCGGCGACAATTTCACCGAAAGCGCATAGGATCCGTCAGACCCAAGCTTGCTCGTGACGGTCTCGACCGGCTGGTCGTCGGCATAGAGCTTCAGATACACTGTCTGCGAATTCGTCTGCACGCTTGCATCCAATTTTCCGTTGTAATGCAAGGTGCCTCGATTGCTCGGATCGCGCGCATAGAACTGCCCCTCCTGCGGCTTCTCATCCCCGCCAACAATACGCTCTACCCAAGGGTCGTGATCGGGCTCTTTGACTGCGATGTCGATCGATTGCGAAACGCTTTGACCTCCATTGTCGATCGTTGCTGTTACCTTCAGCGTGCCACTGCACTGGGAACGCTTAAGAAGCAGCTTATCCTGCGTCGATTCCTGAAGGATCGCGAAGGGACCCGCACTCCATTGGACACGCAACTGCCCTGCCCCGGCGGCCTTCATCGACTCAAGATTGCTCAAACTCGGTAAGACCTCGATGGGGTCTCGACCATTCCATACTCCAGGTGCAAGGAGCGTAAAGATCGGCTCGGGAATCGCCTCCTCGATGCGAATGCCGATATCCCGGGTCCGAACCCCCTCGGGATATAGGGCTTTGCATCGCAAAGTGACCTGCGTGTCCCCTTGCACACGACCTGCATGAAATTGATACGAAAGCCGATCGACCGCGACGATCGTCTCCTGCTGATCCCTAAGAACGATCCAGTAGATCTTCTGCGCACCTAAGGCTTCTGCGGTGATGGTCGTATCGGCACCCTCGGCAATCGTCAGCCGATCGGTCGAAACACCAAAACGATCTCCTGGCCGGACCAGAGGACCGGCAAGGGTTTGCAACTCCTTTTGATTCTCAAATTGAAGCTTGGCCCAGTCCGCAGAACGAACGGTGTTGCTTAGGCGAACCTCATCGATATCGCCAACATAGTCATAGTGATTGTACCAACCGCCGAGGTAAAACCGCGCCGGGGACTTGATCGCCAGCGGTGCATCGGATGTCTGAGATTGATTGCTCAGTTCGCCATTGACGTATATTCGCGAATCCCCTTTTTCGTATGTATGAAGAATGTGCGTCCATTCGTTCAGCGGGATCCGGCCAAGACTCGAGACATTCGCACCCGAAAAATAGCATTCCATTTCGATATGAGGCGGACTTTTCAGATGCATGATGACCTTGCCCTGACCATGCTCGTTGCCCCATCCGAGCACTCGGCCGTTGGATCGCTCCGGGCGAATCCAAGCTTCCGTCGAGTGCGACTGGGCACCGACAGGATAACTTTCGATCTTCTCACCACCTAGGATCCCCTGGCCGCTGGCCAAACGCCTCGCCGAGCCGATTCGCCCAGGGCTAAGCGTCGTTCCACGGTTCATCGGCTCGATCTTGCCCAATTCATCGACCAACACATCATCCAAATGCAGCACGCTCAAGTAATGGTTAGATGCAGCAAAGACTCCAGTTCCGTCGGATTGACTTTTCGCCTCCGGATTGCCCCAGTGCAACGTCAGTTCCTGTTGCGAGTTGCCCCGGATCCTAGGGACTCGAACCCAGATACTTGCCGATCCTGCAACTGCATCCCAGTGGTCGATCTGATAGGCCAAATTTGAGCCGTTGGCCGAAAAGCGAATGTCCTGCCCGCTCGGTTGCGCACTGGCAAAGTCAAAGAAGTCCCGATGCAGATGAACCAGCACCGGAACGTTTTCCTCCGAGGCCGACTCGGGCAAATTCGCACCCTCGGGAGTCGTCACCAAAAAGATCGAACCCGTGTGGCTCCAACCATCAAATTGTCCCAACGCGCAGGGATCCGGAAGTAAAGCACCCAAGACGAAAACGGCCAAGCTAAGCAAACGATACATAGAAAGAAGTCGTTGGTTCGAAGTGTATAAAAGCCCTGCCGAAACAGAAAACCGGCCGTGCTCGTGGAAGTCCCAAGGATGCTCAGAGTATAAGCCCCCTCGGGCCAGAGTGTTGGGTGCAATGCCCGCCCAGGGAATGCCAGTCCAGGGTATGCCCGCCCAGGGAATGCAAATCGAACCAAAAAGTTCATCGATCCGAAGAGTCGGGGCGTTTTTTCAAAAATCCCCCCTTCGACGATGGTTGTTTGTTTCCAAGCCACCTGAGGGTCGATTATCCTATGGTCAGGAGTCCAGACGGTCGCAGATGCGATCAATGCAATCAAAAGGAACTCCAAGGGAGGCCATAGTGCCACCCTTCCCGCCGAGTACCACCCACCCTTTTTCCAAGCATTGCTACTAGGCATACCATCACTAGGCACACCAGGGCAACCATGTCCCCCCGCAAGGTGCCAGGCACCAGTTGGATCCCCTATGGACCTCGATTTGCTTGCAAATTCCCCCCTCCCAGAAAGGTGCCAGGCACCGGTTGGCTCCCCCGAGGACCTAGATTTGCTTGCATTCCCCGCCCTCCCAGCATGGTGCCAGGCACCTTTAGGCTCCCCTGCGGACCTCGATTTGCTTGCATTCCCCGCCCTCCCAGCATGGTGCCAGGCACCTTTAGGCTCCCCTGCGGACCTTGATTTGCTAGCAATTCCCGCACCCCCAGCATGGTGCCAGGCACCGGTTGACTCCCCTGCGGACCTCGATTTGCTAGCAATCCCCGCACCCCCAGCATGGTGCCAGGCACCGGTTGGCTCCCCCGAGGACCTCGATTTGCTAGCAATTCCCGCCACCCCTGAAAGGTGCCAGGCACCGGGTTACGCGAGGGCGGTCACAGCCATTTTTTGTTTTTTGCTAGCTTTCATGGGGACCTTTGGCCCCAAGCAAGCCCATGCCCAAGCCCCCTCGCCAGCATCAGAATCACTGATAACTCCAGCGGCCTTGAAAGCGAAATTCGAAATCGATATCCAACCGATCCTCACAGCCCGAGGATGCAACTCCGGTCCCTGCCACGGTAAGTCCCGAGGCCAAAACGGATTTGCCCTCTCCCTGCTCGGCTTCGACTCCGAAATGGACTACCGCTCGATCGTCACCGATGCCCGAGGTCGCCGCGTCGCCCCAGCAACCCCGGCCGAAAGCCTCCTGCTGCTCAAAGCAACCGCCCAACTCCCCCACGGTGGTGGCAAGAAACTTCAACCGGATTCGCCTGACTACCAAACCCTTGTCGCTTGGATCGAATCGGGTTTCCCCCGTATCGGCGAGTCCGATCCGACCCTGACACAAGTCTCGATCAGCCCGGCACCCAAACCCCTGGCCCCAGGCGAAGAACTCAACCTTCGTGTCACTGCCTCCTACAGCGATGGCTCAACCCGCGATGTGACGCAAACGAGCGCCTACCAATCGAACGAACCTGCGGTCCTTGCCGTGAAGCCCGACGGAACAATCCGCGCCGGCTCGCTTCCTGGCGAAGCGACCATCATGGCTCGCTACATGGGAAACATCGCAACGTGGTCCTCGGCCATCCCCAGACCCGATCCGGTCGACCCAAACACCTATGCCCAACTCCCCCGAAAGAACTTCATCGATGATCTGGTCTACCAACGCCTAGCGCACCTGAATATCGTTCCTAGCAAACCTGCAACGGATTCGCAGTTCCTGCGCCGCGCCTTTATCGATGTCATCGGTCGACAACCCACCAGCGATGAAGCTCGCGATTTCCTTCAAGACCCCAACCCCGAGAAACGCATCACCCTGATCGATGCGCTGCTCGAACGACCCGAATACGCCGACAATTGGGCCAACAAATGGGCCGACCTGCTCCGGCCAAACCCCTACCGCGTCGGTATCAAAGCCGTCCTGAGCCTCGATACCTGGATCCGCGAGGCGTTCCGACAAAATCTTCCCTACGATCAATTCGTTCGAGGAGTCCTGACGGCCCGAGGCAGCAACTGGAAAAACGGTGCTGTGACGATCTTTCGAGATCGTCGCGAACCGGATGAAATCGTAACGATGGCCAGCCAACTATTCCTAGGTATCCGTCTGGATTGCGCTAAATGCCACCAGCATCCCTTCGAAGTCTACGGACAACATGACTTCTACTCCTTCGCAGCTTTCTTTTCGCGCGTCGGATTCAAGGGCACCGGCCTGTCTCCCCCCATCTCCGGCGGCGAAGAAACCGTCCTGGTAAAATCCAGCGGCGATGTCAAACACCCACTGACGGGCAAAGCCCTTACCCCAAAAATCCTACGCGGCTCTGAAGTCCCCATCGCCGAAGGAGATGACCCCCGAGAAAAACTCGTCGATTGGATGGTCAGTGAATCCAATCCCACATTCGCCCACGTCGCTGTCAATCGCGTTTGGGCGGAACTATTCGGTGTCGGTATCGTCGACCCTGTCGATGATCTCCGTGCGACCAATCCTCCAAGCAACCCTCAACTCCTAGATCAACTCGCCACGCATTTTCGCAGCATCGGTTTCAATCAAAAAGAGCTTCTCAGAACAATCCTCCAATCCCATACCTATGCGCTTGCGTCTGAGCCGAACGAAACGAACCGTGGCGATCACCGAAACTTCTCGCGCCACTACCGCCAACGACTTCGAGCCGAAGTCCTCGCCGATGCAATCTGCGATATCACCGAAACAACCCAGCCTTACTCTGGCTCGCCCAACGGTACCCGCGCGATGCAACTCTGGACCGTTCGTACCGAATCGGAACTCCTCGATGCTTTCGGCCGTCCTGACCCTAACCAAGATCCACCCTGCGAACGGATCCCCGAATCGACCGTCGTCCAAGCCCTCCATCTGATGAACGCTCCTGCGATCGCCTCGAAAATCACCGACGAAAACGGCCGTGCCAAACGCCTAGCCAGCTCCGAAATGCCCCCTGAAAAAATCCTCGAAGAACTCTATTTGGCAACCTTTTCCCGTTTTCCCGAAGCTACCGAACTTTCCGATCTAGCCAGCGAATTCGGAAAACCCAACAATGATCGACGAAAACTGGTCGAAGATATCCTCTGGTCGATGCTCAACTCTCCGGAATTCACTCACAAGGATTGAATCATGCTCCGACGTCATTGGCTCCAATTGGGTGTCGCAGGACTCGCTGGCGGTAGCTTCGCGAACCTCTTGCAACTGCGCGAAACCTGCGCCGCGAACCTCCCTGCGAACAAAAAGCCATCAAGCTGTATCTTGATCTGGATGGATGGCGGGCCAACCCACTTCGAAACCTTCGACCCAAAGCCTGAAGCTCCCGTCGAAATTCGCGGTGAATTCCAACCCATCAATACCAACGTCGCAGGTATCCAAATCTGCGAACACTTGCCACAACTTGCAAGCATCGCTAACAAATACGCGATCGTACGTTCCGTCTGCCACAACCAAGGCAACCACGGTGCAGGCAACCATTATATGATGACCGGTGCACCACCGCGCATCCCCGTCGGTTGCGGCGCATTTGTCAGCTTTCACCCAAGCCTCGGTTCGGTCGCTGCCAAAGAACGCCCCGCTCCCCACGGATTGCCCCCCTACTTCTCCATGCCGAGCATGTCCCGCTCAGGTGGCCCCAATTTCTTAGGCGCAAAATACGCCCCGTTTGTCGTCGGCGGTGACCCCAACAACAAGCACTTCCGCGTCCGAGATGTCGAACTCCCTAGCGGCATTACCGACGATCGCTTCGGGGCCCGACGAGACCTACGCCACCTTGTCGATCGACTCCCCCGCTTCAGCGATCCTGCAACAGCCGACCCGGTCGTGGCCGTCGATGAGTTCTTCCAACAAGGAGTCGAACTGATCACAACTCCAGAAGCCCAAAAAGCATTCGATATCCAAACCGAGTCCGATGCGACTCGCGATGCCTACGGACGGAATAGCTTCGGCCAACGCGCGCTGCTCGCCCGACGACTCGTCGAAGCCGGCGTGCCATTCGTCACCCTCTACGACGGTGGATGGGATCACCACTCGGACCTCTTCGGCGCTCTGAAAACTCGCCTGCCGTCCTGGGATCAAACCGTCGCGGCTCTGATCAACGACCTCGATCAACGCGGACTGCTCGAAACAACCATGGTCATCGCCCTAGGCGAATTCGGCCGCACCCCAAAAATCAGCACGCTGCCAGGACAAGCCAAAGCGGGACGGGACCACTGGGCCAACGCGATGTCGATCCTCTTTGCAGGCGGAGGTACCCCGGGCGGACAAGTCATCGGTGCCACCGACCGCCAAGGCCACTCGGCATGCGAACGGATCCTCTCTCCAGAAAACTTTGTCTCGACGGTCTATCTCAAAATGGGAATCGACCCAGATAAAGTCTACTACACCCCCTCCGGACGACCAACGCACCTGGTCAGCGATCCGACCCCTATCAAAGAACTCATGTAGTCGATGCCCCACCACCAACCCCAACACGCGAGGATCGGTGTTGGTCCATGGATCGGTACCAAACTGCTCTGGATGCTAGCCGTCGGATCCGGCCTCAACGCCCAAGCCCTCGCGCAAAACCTCGATGCGGCTCGATTGCACCCAAGCGGCTCGCAACGCAACGCAACGGTCACCATCGAACTGCCCGGTAAATTTGAGAAATGGCCAGTGGCGATCTGGACCGAACCGACTCAAACGCCTCCGATCCAGTGGGCAGCTAGTGATACCCCTGGAAAGATCACCGCAAGCGTCCCCGCCGATGCAAAACTCGGACTCCATTGGGTCCGCTTGCACTCCCCCGAAAGCGTCTCGCCACTGATGCGGTTCCTTGTGAGCGATCTGCCCGGGGTCCTTGAAACCGAACCCAACGACGCGTTTGCAAAACCCCAAGCGATCGATTCGCTACCTGCGGATATCTACGGGCTACTCCAGAAATCCGGAGACGTTGATCACTACCAAGTCAAGCTCAGCAAAGGCCAACGGCTCGTCGCAAGCGTCGAAGCGAATCGATCGCTCAAATCCCCGATGGATGCTTGCCTCGAGATCGTCGACCAACGCGGGAATATTCTCGCTCAAAACCTCGATTCCCTCGGACTCGACCCTCGAATAGTCTTCATCGCACCCCGCGATGGTCTCTTCTCGATCCGTATCTACGCTTTCCCTGAAGCCCCCGACAGCACCATCGGATACGCAGGTGGTGACAAATACCTCTACCGCATCGAATGCCTCATCGGCGATGTCGATGACTTAGCAGTAGGTTTCCAATCCCAAGCGACCCCCATCGGGGAACCGAGCCAACGCGATATGCCCACTGCGGTACCTCTGGTGGATAACCAACGCCGCTACCTTTTTTTCGGAACGCTCGAAACGCCCCGCGACGAAGACGTCCTACAAATCGAAACCACCACCCCCGGATTCTGGAAAATCTCGGCGATGGCCGAATCGCTAGGTTCGCCGCTCGATCCGGTGATCGAACTTCTCGATGGAGCCAACAAGTCACTGAGTAAACAAGGCGAATCGGGGGAGATCAAGGATCCTGTACTGATCGGCCAAATGAAAACCGCCGGTGTCTATCGCATCGCGGTGCGGGACCTTCATGGTCGCTTTGGCCCCACGTATCGATACCGTCTAGAACTCGAAAACGAGGCTCCCTTGGTCCTAGGTACGCTTGCCAATGACATCCTCCAAGGCAAACTCGACAAGCCAACGGAAATCGAAGTGACCCTCGAACGGACACACGGGTGCATCGACGAAGCAACGGTGCGATTGGTGGGACTTGGACCCGAATACACGTGCGAACCTGCGATCTCCAAAGCCAAAGAAGAGAGCGAGAAAAAGGTCGTCTTGAAAGTGACCGCAACTCCCAAAGCCGATGGCTCAGCCGCCGCGGCTTGGGCCGGCCCTGTCTGGATCGAAGTCGAGACTCAAGGCCGCAACGAAAAGCAATTGGCGAATGCAGCGAACACCAAACAACCATACCTTTGGCTGCGTATCGCCCCGTAAAACAGTTCTTCAGTTGTTTTAGAAGGTATTGGCCCTCAGCTCACCCTCCCGATGCGCTAGCATCGGTCTTCAAGCCCAGAGGGCGACACTTCCCTGCCGGTGTGCGTAAGCCACTGGACCCGGGCTCATAAAAAATTCGCTAAGAAATAGTATTTTGCATTGAAAATAAAATCTAACCGGCCTTCTCTGTGTCGCCCTCTGGGTTTAAGAGCAGTGTTGGGGGGCTCCCTATCCGGTGGCTTACGCACACCGGCAGTTCCTATGCCGCCCTCCGGGCTAAAACCAAAC
>Ga0208086_1000293_pt1 | contig 14857 bp, 14 predicted proteins | sample LakMenEpi06Jul10_FD_150675 | JGI IMG/M metagenome (GOLD analysis project Ga0208086, IMG submission 150675) | Freshwater microbial communities from Lake Mendota, WI - 06JUL2010 deep hole epilimnion (SPAdes) | ecosystem: Environmental > Aquatic > Freshwater > Lake > Epilimnion/Euphotic zone ...
GGCGCCGAGCTCGTCTGTGCCGCCGACATGCCCGCCGGACCGTTCGACCTGGTGGTGCTCCCCACCGCCTCAGGAGGCGAGGCGGAACTGACCCGCGACATCATCCAGCAGGCTCTTCTCCGGCTTCACACCGGCGGCAGGCTCGTCGTCTCCACCGACAATCCCCGCGACCGCTGGCTCCATGAGCAACTCGCCGCCACCGGGGAGACCGTGCGCGTCCGGCCCGGCGAGGAGGCGGTGGTCTACATCATCGAGAAGACGCGCGAGCCGGCGAAGATCCGCGACTTCTCCTGTGAGGTCGTGTTCCGCGACCGAGGTCGCCTCCTCAAGGCGCTGACGCGGCCGGGCGTCTTCTCCCATCGGCGGATCGATCCGGGCGCCCGCCATCTGCTCGGCGCCGTCGACGTCGCCCCCGATACGCGCGTCCTCGACATCGGCTGCGGGCCGGGCAGCGTCGGCCTCGGCATGGCCGCGCGCGACCCCACCGTGCATGTCCACGCCTTCGACAGCGCCGCCCGCGCGGTGGCCTGTGCGCGGTGGGGGGCGGACACCAACGCCCTGCCCAATCTCGCCGTGGCGCTCGAGGCCCACGGCGACGTCCCCGATCCCGGGACCTACGACCTGGCGCTCGCCAATCCCCCCTACTACGCCGACTTCCGCATCGCCGCCCTGTTCGTCGAGGCGGCACGGCGGGCCCTGGCGCCGGGAGGCACGCTGCTGATCGTCACCAAGCAGCCGACCTGGTATCTCGACCAACTGCCGACGGAATGGGACTCGGTCGCCCGCGAGGAAGTGAAGCACTACCACGTCATCGAGGCGGTGCGTCGGGATGGGGCTGCCGAGATCGAGTGGCGGGCAGGGGCGGGCCGGCAACCGTGGGAGCCGGGGGACGAAGCCGGCGCGGAGTGACGGCGAGGCCCGGTCGTCACTTCTGGTTGACGTGCACCACCTTCGCCGGCGGGAAGCCGTTGAAGTGGGTGCTCGACGCGGCCGAGTAGGCGCCGATCTTCTCGCTGTAGAGGTAGTCGCCGATCTCGAGGTCGGGGAGTTGCTCCGCGAGGCTGATCGTGTCGAGCGCGTCGCACGTCGGGCCGAAGACGGCGCACATCTTCGTCGCCCCCTTCTTGAAGCTCTTCATGTGGTAGGTGCAGTGGTCGAAGATCACGCCGGAGTAGGTGTGATAGACGCCGTCGTCGACGTAGTAGCAGGTTTTGTCGTTGCGGAACGCCTTACCGATGATCTTCGACACCGCCCAGCCTGCCGAGGCGACGAGGAATCTACCCGGCTCGGCCAGGATCTCGATGGGCTCCGGGAACAGCCGGTCGAGTTCGTGGTTGATCGACTTCGCGAGGCCGGCGAACTCCGGCACGCTGTCGTCGTAGTCGGCCGGGAATCCGCCACCGATGTCGAGGAGCTTGAGCTCGAATCCGCGGCTCTTCGCCTCCGCGAACACGCCGGCGCAGAGGTGGAGCGCCTGGATGTAGTTCTGCGGATTCGTGCACTGGCTGCCGACGTGGAACGAAAGCCCCTCGACGACGAGATCGTGCTCGTGGGCGTACTCGATCAGCTCGACGGCCTCACCGGGCAGGGCGCCGAACTTGCTCGACAGCTCGACCATCGAGCCGGTGTTCGGCACCCGCATCCGCAGCGCGAGCCCGGCGTGGGGAGCGTGCTTGGCGATCTTCTTCACCTCCTCGTGGTTGTCGTAGGTGACGAGGGGGCGGTATTGATCGAGCTCGCGGAGCGTCTCGGTCGGCTTGATCGGATTGGCGTAGATGATCTTGTCCCAGATGAAGTCCTGGCGGGCCTTCTTGGGGAGATCCTCGATGAATTGGTGGACGGTGTGGAACTCCTGCATGCTCGCCACGTCGAAGCTGCCGCCGGCCTTGTAGAAGGTCTCGACGATCGCCGGATCGCTGTTGACCTTCACGGCGTAGTAGACCTGCACCCGTGGGAAGTGCTTGCGGAAGGAGGCGTAATTCCGGCGCAATTCGGCGTGGTCGACGACGAACAGCGGCGTGCCGTGGGTCTTGGCGAGCTTGAGCAGGGTGGCGGGAGTCATGCGGCTTTCTTTCGGCATCCGTCGAGGATCAGGGGCTACAGGCGCGGAGACGATCCGGGCCGACTGTTACGCAACTGTGGCGGGAATGGTTCAGCCGCACCCGGTGCGCGTCCGAACGGCGGCGGGCATGGCTCACGGTCCGGGGAGAAGCGGGGCCGGATTGAGATCGACGAACACCTCGTCACCGACGGCGATGCGGATCAACGGCTCGGGGTCGAACTCCACCGTCAGGCTCCCGCTGACCCGCTCCCAGACGACACGGGTCACGCGGCCGATCCGCACCGGTTTCGTCGCTTCAGACTCGTCGGCCGCCACGCGAAAGACAGGATCGCCGAGCGCGACGTTGGGTCGGAACTCGAGGCCGCCGTCGCGGCCGACGTGGCTCGGTGTGTCGCCGAGATAAGCGGCGTCGAGGCTCTCGATCACCTCGAACACGAACGGTGTGCCATGGGGGGCGCGGGGGAGGTGTTCCTCGATGTCATCGGCCCGGGCCCCTCCGGAAACCAAGCCCACGAGCCACACGGCCGCAAAGAGCAGCGACGATCGTGGGCCGAGGAGCGAAGCGGGGGAACGATGCATGCAAGATCCCGGTCGGGGGCGAGTGGAATCCGGTGTACGTGCTGCCGATCGGCGGGGGAAGAACGGCATTTTCGCGGCCCACGTCGCCGCCGGATCGATCAGCGGGAGTGGTCCGCGCTCATCCGCCCGATCGCGTCGGCACCGGAGCGGACGGCCATGCTGACCACCATCGGAGCCGCGACGAGGATCGCCGCTGCCGCGACGAGCAGGAAGACGAGAAACAGGGCGTCGTGCCGATTCATGAAACTCTCCAGCGGGGGGAATACTCAGACGCCCCCCTCCGTCTCCGCCTTTTCCCATCTTATAGGGTTTGGGAGTGGCGTGGTGCAACATCGACAGAGGGGCGAAGATGGCCCGGAGCGGAAGCCGCGCACGTGAGGATTCGGTGAGCGAGTCGCCCTCCGGACAGGCCTGCAACGGGAATCACGAAAGGAATGCTCGATGACGTTCGGCCATTGGATCGCCCTGGCAGCGGCAGGCGCGCTCGGCACGCTGGCACGCGCCGGCGTCACGAACCTCGCAGTCCGGCTGTGTGGCACCGACTTCCCCTGGGGAACGATCGCCGTCAACGTGCTGGGAGCATTGCTGTTCGGCGTCATCGTGGGGGCGACCCGATCGCGCGTGCCCCTGCCGCCAGCGGCCGAGACGATCCTCTTGGTCGGCCTCCTCGGCGGCTTCACCACCTTCTCGAGCTACGCCTTTCAAGCTGTCGAGTTGTGGGAGTCAGGCCGACCGGCGGCAGCAGTCGGATCGGTCCTGGCGTCCAACCTGCTCGGTTTCGTCGCGGTGTGGGGCGGGCTGAGGATGGCCGGCTGAATCGGCCACCGGGAATCAATCGTTTTTCCCGCTCCTTCGAGCCGGATTGCGGCCGGGGGGGCGTCCGGGGATCCGGGCGGCGGCCGCTATCGATCCGCTCGTGCCAATGCGGGCGGAAGGCAGGGCCCGGGCGGGGAATGGTGAGCCGAAGCCGGAGGAGGATCGATTGGTCACCGCCCCGACGGGAGCGTATTCTTTGGTGGAACGGGGATGCTGATGGTCATTCCGAGGCCGGACGGGGCACGTCGGCCTCGATCAACTTTTGCCAGGGAGACTCGCATGAAGGCGGCAGGCAACGATCGCACCGGTCGGCTGATGGTCAGGCAGGCCTGGGGCTTGGTGCTCCTCTGCGCCTCAGCCACGCTTCTCCGTGCCGACGACGGAGCCACCGCCGTGGCCGATCCGCCGCCTGCTGCCGAGGCGAAGCCCGCTGCCGACGCTCCCCCCGCAGACGCGCCCCAGCCGGCCCCTGCAACGGTGGCCGCACCGGCCGCCACCGAGACGAAGCCTGCCGAACAGAAGCCCGGTGATGCGGAGGCTGCCAGGCTCGAGAAGAAGAAGGAGGCCGAGGCAAAGGCCAAGGCCGAGGCGGCGAAACTCCAGGTGCAGCTCGTCACGCTCGGCGGCACCTACGAAGACATCGTCGGGGCCAACGAGTTCGATCCCACGAGCCTCCTCGTCGGTGGCAGCCCGGGGAAGCGACGCAACTTCTACAAGCTCTGCGAGCTCCTCGACGAGATCGCCGGAAACGCGAAGATCCACTCGGTCGTCATCGATCTCTCCGACGCCGATCTCGGGCTCAACCTGGCCCAACTCGACGAGCTTCTCCGCCGCCTCGGCGCGCTGCGGAAGGCCGGAAAGAAGGTGGGCGCGTGGCTCGAGAGCGCCGAGTCGGCACATCTCGCCGTGGCCGCCGGCTGTGATCATGTGGCGATGGCCGATCTCGGCGGCGTCGACATGCCCTCGAAAACGATGCAGTCGTACTTCTACCGCGACGCCATGGATCTGCTCGGCCTCAAGGCCTCCGTGGTGCGGGCGGGCAATTTCAAAGGCGCCGTCGAGCCCTACGTGAACTCGGCGATGAGCGAGCATCTCCGCCATCACTACCTCGACATGCTCTCGAGCATGAACGACGCGCAGGTCTCGATGATCGCCCGCGGCCGCGGCCTGACGACCGAGAAGGTCCGCGAGTTGCAGAAGCAGCGGCTCTTCATCCCGGCCGAGGCGCTCGCCGCCGGTCTCGTCGACGAGCTCGCCCCGTTCGGCACGATGAGGGCGACGATGAACCGCTGGATCGGCGGGGAGACCAGCTGGGTCGAGGCGGCGGCCAAACCGAAGAAAGAGATGTCGGTCTTCGAACTGATGGGGAAGGTGATGTCGGGGGGAGGGCCCGACAAGGCCACGAAGGTTTCGGAGACCTCGATCGCCGTCATGCACCTCTCCGGCGCGATCGCCGACGGCAAGAAGGAGTCTCCCGGGTCGATCGTCTCCGGGCCGACGGTGAAGGCGATCCAGGAGATCAGCCGCGACGACAAGATCAAGGGGGTGGTCGTGCGCATCAACTCCCCCGGTGGCTCGGCCACGGCCAGCGAGGCGATCCGGCAGGCCCTCGTCGAGCTCTCCAAGAAGAAGCCGACGGTCGTCTCGATGGGCGACATGGCCGCCTCAGGGGGCTACTGGGTGGCCTGTCTCGGGGTGCCGGTCTACGCCGAGCGTGGCACGCTCACCGGCTCGATCGGCGTCTTCTCCATGAAGATCAGCTACGGCTCGCTCCTCAAGCGCGTGGGGCTCCATGTGGAGAACATCGCGCTCGACGAGGCGGCCAGTGCCTTCGCCCCCGACCGGGGCTGGAACGAGGACGATCAGGCGAAGCTTCAAAAAACGATCGACGACGTCTACGGCCGGTTCTTGAAGCTCGTCAGCGACTCGCGTGGGATCCCGATCGAGAAGCTCCAGGATCTGGCCGGTGGCCGGGTGTGGTCGGGGAGCCAGGCGAAGGCGGCAGGGCTCGTCGACGAGATCGGCGGTCTCGACGATTGCCTGGCGGCCGTCGCGAAGAAGGCGGGAGTCGAGAAGTACGAGATCGTCCACCGGCCGAACGTCTCCGCCGGCCTCGATCTGTCGATGCTGTTCGGCGATCCCGACGCCAGCACGGGGCTCGAGGTGTTGGGGGTGTCTCGCGAGGCGCTCGCGATGCTGCGGCAGCGCGGCCTGCGGACGGGCGTCATCGACGTGTTCCTCCGCGAAGCCCTCGGCGGCGCCTCGGGCCGGCCGACGATCTGGGCGCTCGCCCCGGACGATTTTTCGATCCGCTGACCGGTCCGCGGGGGGAAAGGGAGTCGTTCTTTGGGGCGATCGAGGATGCGCTCAGCGGGGTCGGTCTGCGATCGGAGCAACTGCCAGTCCAGCGCACGCATAGCCCTCTGATTTCCCGGCTCGAAGGCTCAGGAAGTACGACGCTTTCTGTACTGTAAAGCTTCTTGCAGAGAAGACTTGCGTCGTGAAATCTGTTGAGATAAAGCGGTTTTACCTTGCTGTGGTAAAGCGGTTTTATCTCCAGAGGGCGAGATGGCTGACTGGGAGTTCTACGGGCGAAAAGAACAGCTTGCGGCCTTGAAGCAAATGCTCGACCGCAAGCGGTGGTTCTTTGCCAAGGTCACCGGGCGACGCCGGATCGGCAAAACCACGCTCATCCAGCATGCCATGGAGGAACTCGGCAACCGGCAGCCGGTCTTCTACGTCCAGATCCCGGATTCCGAGCCGGCACGCGTTCTGTCGGCGGTCAACGACGCCTTGGAGACGTTTCACGTTCCTGCGGACCGCCATCCCCGGCCCAACGATCTGCTGCAACTGGCCAAGTTGCTCGAGTCGATGGCGGAAGCAGGCACCATCTTGATTCTCGATGAGTTTCAAGACTTCAATCGCAGGGGCCACGAGCAATTCTGTTCCTCCCTGCAGGCTGCCGTAGATCGATTGGAGGCGAAGGCCGAAAAGGTACGGGGTGCGCTGTTCGTCCTCGGTTCCATCCATACGGAGATGGTGGCCCTGCTCGAAGATCGAACGGCCCCCCTGTACAACCGAGTGACCGACACGATCAACCTCACGCATCTCGACATCGGCTCGGTGCTCTCAATCCTCAATGACCACGCAGAGCCGTCTCCCCGGTTCCTGCAAGCGTTCGCCGAACAGGCTCGTCGCGGACGTGAACCACTTCAAGCGACATGTCGATAGGTTTCTTCAGGCGATGCCCAAGTATCAGTCCTGGATCACGGAGTTTGCCGGCATCTCGCCCGTTTTGGACGTGGAGCAGAGGACGATCCTGGCAAGCCACGGCATCATCCCTCAGGATCTCGACGACCTGACGGCGGGACTGGCCTGATCGCGGAGGTGCACGGCGATGGAAGACCTGCGGGGGCGTTTTTCTCCCGGGTCACACCCTGCGGAGCGCGGTCCGGCGGTCGTTGATGATCGCCTTGATCCGGTCGGGGGCTGGCAGCCCGTGGACCTCGATTTCCATGTCGGATTGCCCGGAGGTCGACACGGCGACGGCGCCGACACCGAAGATCCGCTGGAGGAAACTCTGACTCACCTGCACGTTGCGGATGTCGGCAATGAGCACATCGTTGGTGGCTTTGCTCAAAAGCCCCTTCCTCAGGGTGACGCGCGAGTCCGTGATCACAAGCGACGTGGCCAGGCAACGGAGCCACCAGACAAGCAAGACGACGATGCCGATCCCGAAGGGGATCAGTGCGCAGCAGGCGAGGAACAGCACCGGCCGGTTGCGGAACATGGCCGGGTGGTCTTTGTAGAGAAGCATCTCGGGCATCGGGCTTGCTCCGGGCTGTCGACCGCGAGCCTGCACGATAGCACCCCCCCGGACCGGCTTCGACCCTGTCCGGCTGTCAACGGACCACGATCCCATAAACGACCCGGGCCGGGCACCCTGCGATGCCCGGCCCGGCTCTCTGAATCAACGAATCCGGATCGACGAATCGAGATCCCGGATCAGGCCGTGAGCCCGAGGAGACGGCGGGCACGCCGCTCGAGGAGCCCGAGCGACCCGGCCACAAGAGCCAGGGCGCTCCCGAAGGAGTTGGGGTCGATCTCGGGGACTGGCGTCGAGGTGGCGGTGGCGTAGAGCGCGATGCTCAACGACGGGAGCGTATTGTCCCATGTCCCACCATTATTGCTTTCCTTCGTGCCCAGGTAGCTGACCCCCGAGGCAAGGTTCGTCGTAGGCTGGGTGAACGCGTCGTTGGAGTACCACTCGTACGATTCAAGCGACAAGGAATTCGCATTCGAGACAACCACCCAGTAACTCGTGTTTTGCTGGGCCGAAAAGGAGCCGGTGAAGGAGTAGATTTGTTTCGCGGCGATCGCCGAAGTGGTCGTGAACGAGGCCAGGGCCGACCCCGGCGCGCCCGACACGTCACTGAAGATCTGCACCACAGGGGAAGGGGTGCCAGTTGATCCCAATCCGAGGTCGATTTGTTGGATATTCCAGGCCGAATTGCCTACCTGCGGGCCGACGCTGAAGCCCTGCGCCTGGAACTGGTTTAGTTGTAAAACGCTGAGGTAGCCGACCGTGTTGCTGGTTGTGGTGGTGTTGACCGTGCCCAGGTTGCCATAGATGTCCACCGGTCCGACCGGTGCGGCGTGGGCTGCCGAGAGGCAGAGCCCCCCGATGGCGAACGTCACGGCAACCATCCAGGCACAGCGTGCCGGGGTTTTACGCATAGATATTTTCCTCTCCTTGGAAGGATCACTGCCGAAAGCAAGTGACCTCTGAAAACCGCCTGTGAAACCCCCAAAATTCTATCTGGATGGCGTTCCAACGGTCAATCTGGGCTTTCCGGGAGGAGTGGGCGTGGGCCATTCAGCCCCGTTTTTGTCCGCTTCCATGCGGGGCGTGGTCGACCCTCGGGCTCGGAAAGACGACTTCCAGCAGGGGGGGCGTGCCGCTGGCACGTCGGGCGGCCACGGCTTCGGCGAGGATGCCCTGATAGATCGCAAGTGCCTCGCCGCCCGACGAAAAGGGGAACGCCTCGTGGACGATCACCACCTTCGCCTGATCGCCGAGCCAGGAAAGATCGCGGAGACATTCCTCGAGGGCGTCCCAGTTGTGCCCGAAGTAGCTCGGGAAGCGGAGCTTCGCGGCGAGCACACCGAGGACTTTTTCCTTGCCCCTGGCCTTGGCGGGAATCCGCACCACCATGGCGCCTTCGGCACGGTACGCCGCCGGATCGGCGCGAAACAGGAACGGACCTGAGGAGATGGTCATCGGATCCGGATCTCCGTGGGGAGGCGGCGAAAGGAGCGGTAGTGGTCGGAGGTGTACCAGACTTCTCCCCCGTCACCCGTGATCAGCCGCTGCGGCCCCGGGCCCGGTTCCTTCGGTGTCGGCACGACCCACTCGCGGTAGTAGCCCGGCGGGCGTCGCGGAAGGCGATTTTCGCGGTTTTGAAACGTCGTGCCGTCGTTGGGGAATCGCAACCGCCGGCCGGCGGCGATCCGCTCGAGCGTGGGGGCCAGATCGATCTCGCCCCTGTAAATGGTGCGGCCGCTCGCATCGCGGAGGGCGAGTCCCTTGATCACCAGCGGATCGGCAGCGGTTTGTGGTGCTTTCGGTGCTGCTTGCGGAGCCGGCTTCGATCGCCGCGGCATGGGAGGCGCGGCTGACTCGGCGGTGCCGCGATCGCCCCGCGATTGCGCACGCGGCGCGGCTCCCGCGACCGACGGAACCTCAGGGAGAGCAGGGGCCTCCGTGATTACCGGGGCGTCCGTCTCGGCATCACCATCGTCGACCACCTCGGGTGCGGTCGGCGGCGGCAAGTCCGCTCGAGGGTTCCCATCGACAGGGACCGGTTCGGGGGCCAACTCTCCCACGCCCGTGTAGCGGTCCACCGCCCACACCAAGGCGAGCAGTCCCACCGCGACGAGCAGCCGGAGGAGTCGGAGCCTCCAGGGATCGGAGAACAAGGCAGCGAACAAGGGAGAACACCCGGGAGAGAACCAGGGAGGTCAGATGGTCAACCGCCCCTGCGGGATCGCCGAGCGACTCCGCCGCTTGCCGGCACTTCCGGTTCGATCGCCGAAAGTCCTTGTTTTCAAGAGTCAAACCGAATCGGGGCGAAAGGATTCGAACCTTCGACCTCCTGGTCCCAAACCAGGCGCTCTAACCAGGCTGAGCTACGCCCCGTCGCCCGGCCCCTGCGGGCCGGAAGGGGAAGTCTACCCGAAATCGCCCGGAAACCAGTCTGGGACAGGTTTCCGGGCTGCGGGAGCTCGTCAGCCGGAGTTCCGCACCGCGAGCGGATCCCGGACAGCGACGCTGCGGAATCGATCGAAGAGCGTGTCGAGTGAAACCTTCGCCGCCCCAGGCGACCCTACGAGGCTCAGCCCGTGATCTGCCGCAGCAGCCGCTGGAACTCGTCCAGGTCGCCGAACGGGATCACGATCCGCCCCGCGCCCTTGCCGTTGGCATGGACGACGACCTTCGTCCCCAGCGCCCGGCGGAGTTGGGCCTCCACGGCCTGCACCTGCGCCGTCCGCTTCGTCGCCGGTCTCCCCGGCTTCCGCTTCGCCGCGGTCGGGGCGGTGGGAGCGACGAGGTCATTCTCGCTGTCGCTGTCCGCCACGGCAGTGGGGCTGGCGTCGTCGTCGGTCAGGGCGGGGTCATCCTCGTCGGCGCGGAGGATCTCCTGCACCTCTCCTTCGATGGCCCGCACCGAGAGCCCCTCGGCGACGATCCGCTGAGCCAGCTTCACTTGCTCGTGTTCGTCGCCGAGGGGAAGCAACGCCCGGGCGTGCCCCATCGAGATCTCCCCGGCGCGGAGTCGCTGTTGCACCCCCTCCGGGAGTTCGAGGAGGCGGATCAGGTTGGTGACGGTGGAGCGGTCGATCGAGAGCCGCTTGGCGAGTTCGTCCTGGGTGCATCCCCACGCGGCGAGATAGGTCTTGAAGCTCGACGCCTTCTCGAGCGCGTCGAGGTCTCGGCGTTGGAGATTCTCGACGATCGCGATCTCCGACATCTGCCGGTCGTCGACGTCGAGGACGCGGACGGGGAGCTTGGCCCACCCCAGCCGCCTAGCCGCCGCCAGCCGACGCTGCCCGGCGATGAGTTGGTAGCGATCCCCCTTCGCCCGGACGACGATCGGCTGGACGAGTCCATGCTCGCCGAGGCTGGCGGTCAATTCGGCAAGCGCGCCGTCGTCGACGATGGAGCGGGGCTGCCAGGGATTCGGGTCGACGAGCGACGCCTCGACCTCCGACACCGGTAGGGTGGCGGCCGCCTGTTCGACCTCCTCCGGCGCGTGGAGGATCAGCCGGGCAGCCCCGCTGCCGAGCCCGCCGACGCTCTTTCCGGGGAGCTCGGCAGGGCGGACGGGCAGCGTGGCGGGTTGCGAGGCGAGGGCCCCGGTGCCGTCGGTGCGCGGGGTGGTGGGGGTCGATTGCGGGTCGAGGCCCGCGCGGCCGAGCAGCGCCTCGAGTCCCCGGCCGAGTCGTCGTTCCTTACTCAAAGTCCCGCACCTCCATGCACAATTCCGTGTAGGCCCGCGCTCCCCTCGAGCGCGGTGCGTAATCGAGGACGCTGCGGGCGTGGCTGGGAGCCTCCGACACCGCCACGTCCCTGGGGATGACCGTCTCGAAGACGATCTCCCCGAAGAAGTCCCGAACCTCGTTCTCCACCTCGCGAGTCAGTTCCAGATCGTCGTCATGCATCGTGAGGACGATCCCCCCGAACCGGAGCCGGCCGGGGCGCTCGTCCATCACGTCGCGGATCACCTCGATCATCTGTGTCAGCCCCTCGAGGGCGAAGTACTCGCACTGGATCGGCATCAGCACTTCCGTGCTCCCGGCCAGGGCCGTCCGGGTGAGGTCGCCGATCGAGGGTGGGCAGTCAATGAGACAGTAGTCCCAGGCATTGAGCCCGCCGGCAAGATGGGTCTCGAGAATGAAGCTGCCGCTGCGGGCGAGCGTCGCCAACCGCTCGACGTCGCGGACGCTCCGGCTCCCCGGAAGGAGGGAGAGGCCCGCGACACCGGTGTCGATCACCGAGCCGCACAGCGGAGCCTCCGAGACGAGCGGATGGATCGCAGCCGGAACCGCCCCGAGCCCGGACGTGGCGTTGCACTGCGGGTCGAGGTCGACAAGCAACGTCCGCTGTCCCCCCTTGGCGAGACCGACGGCAAGGTTGGTCGCGGTGGTGGTCTTCCCCACGCCCCCCTTTTGGTTGGCCACGCACAGAATCCTTCCCACACGCAGATCCCTTCCAGGTGTTTCCCGGGGAATTCCGGGAGCATCCGGAATATCGACCACGGCCGGCATTATCGTCATGCCTGGAGCCGGGGCGCGTTCCAACCGTTCTGTCGTGCAAGGTTGCCGCAGCCGTCAGCAGGCACGGGGGACGACGCGGGCGCAACGGTTCCACGTGAAACCGCACGACCGCCCCCTTTTGCCGGAAGCCCGCCAAGAGCGCAGCATCCCCAGCCTTCCGGGGCGGCACGGTTTCACGTGGAACGTCTCTCGCGCGATCGACCGGCAGCCCGTGCAGCGGGCACCGGCCGAGCGCGGTCCGAGGTCATTCGAGCGGGTTGAAGACCAGACCGCTTGCGAGCTTGGGATAGAAGTAGGTGCTCTTGGCCGGCATCCGTTCGCCGGTCTCGCTGACGCTCTTGATGTCGTCGACGCTCGCCGGCATGACCAGCGCCGCGAGCGGGTACTTCCCCTGACCCAGACCCTCGACCACCTCGCGCACGAGATGGACATAGCCGGGGGTGGGGATCTGCTTGGCACCGAGCAGGTCGCCGATCACGAGCCTGTGGAGGATCGAGACACCCAAGCCCCGCCAGGCGGGGCCGTGGTCGGCCGCGATCGACTCCATCCGGGCCGCACCCGCCGGTGTGATCCGGGCGAGCGTCCAGGTCTGGTCGCCGGCGGTGTAGAGGCCGAGCGTCCCCTGGGCGTCCTCGGTCTCGATCTGCTCCCAGACATCGGCCGCGGCGGAGGGGCCCTTCCCGGCAGTCTCGGTGGTGAAGGAGTCGCCGAGTTTCGCCGCCAGATCGGCGGCGGTGGCCACGGACGGCTCGACGAACAGCCGGTGGGTGGGGAGGACGACCAGCCCCGGATCACTCATCCCCACGAGCATCATGAGGACAAAGTTGGCCGGATGGTCGGAGGGGAGCGAGCCGCCGTTGGCCGCCGCCACCTCGTCGCGGTAGTTGCACGCCGTCTCATAACGGTGGTGGCCGTCGGCGATGAACACGGGCTTCGGGCCCATCAGCCCCGCCACCTTCGCCGCCACCGCCTCGTCGGTCAGCGGCCACATCCAACTCTTCACGCCGAGGTGATCGGTGGCCTCGAGCGGCGGCTGCCCGGCCACGGCCGCATCGAGCAACTCCTGCACCTCCCCCTGCGGGTCGGGATAGAGACCGAACACCTGGCTGAGGTTTGCCTTGCAGGCCCTCGTGAGCAGGAGCCGGTCCTGCTTCGGGCCCGACATCGTCTCCTCGTGGGGGTGGATGTTGCCGGTACCGAAACGCTCGAGCCGAACCCGGGCCATCACCCCGCGGCGGACGAATGTCCGCCCCTCGACCTCGAACTCCTGGTGGTAGACATAGAGCGCCGCCGCCGGCTCCTGCATCACCACCCCCTGGTCGCGCCAGCTCCGCAGGAACTTCGCCGCCCGGGTGTACTTGTTGGTCCGCTCGTCATCCCCCGGCTCCTCGCGGTTGAGCTCGATTCGGATGACGTTGGCCGGGTGCCGCTGATAGAGCGCCTCCTGGAGCGCCGCGTCGATGACGTCGTAGGGGGGGGCGATCACCTGCGACAGGGCGCCGACGTGCTTGGGGTCGTAGCGGAGGCCGCGGAGCGGGGCGACGTGGGGCATGGCGGAGCGAGCTTCCTCGGGGTGCGTACGGGAGAGAATGACAGCACCGGATCGTAGCAAATCCGGCGTGGCCGAGCCGGTCTCGGGCGACCCCTGCGACGCCCCTCATCTCCCGGAGCAGCCCTGTGGGATCGGGCCGGGGATTCCGACCGGAACCCGCCGCACCGGGCGTCCCTCCACCCGGCTCGAGCCCCTGCCGGTGGCAGACAGCCCAGTCGATGCACCGCCGCAGTTCCACGTGGAACCGGCGCCTCGCCCACCCATGAAAGCCGACGGGGGCGTCGCCTGAGCGACACCCCCGTCGGGAGTGGAACGATTCGTGGCCCGCCGGGGATCCCGGCACCCGCCTCTCAGTAGCGGTAGTACTCGGGCTTGAACGGCCCGTCGACCGGGATGTGGAGATACTCGGCCTGCGTCGGGGTGAGCTTCGTGAGCTTGACGCCGAGCTTGTCGAGATGGAGCCGGGCCACCTCCTCGTCGAGCTTCTTGGGGAGGAGATGAACGCCGACGTCGTACTTGTCGGTCTCGGTCCACAGGGCGAGCTGCGCGAGCACTTGGTTGGTGAAGCTCGTGCTCATCACGAACGACGGGTGGCCAGTGGCACAGCCGAGGTTCACGAGCCGACCTTCGGCAAGCACGATCACGGAGTTGCCGGAGGGGAGGGTGTAACGGTCGACCTGGGGCTTGATCTCGACCTTCTTCACCCCCTTGGTGTTCTCCAGCCACGAGACGTCGATCTCGAGATCGAAGTGCCCGATGTTGCAGATGATCGCGTCATTCGGCATCCGGGCGATGTGCTCGCCGAGGATCACGTCGCGGCAGCCGGTGGCCGTCACGAAGATCTGGCCCCGCGGAGCGGCCTCCTCCATCGTCGTCACCTCGTAGCCCTCCATCACCGCCTGGAGGGCGTTGATCGGGTCGATCTCGGTGACGATGACGCGGGCCCCGAGGGCCTTCATGGAATGGGCCGAGCCCTTGCCGACGTCCCCGTAGCCGCACACCACCACCACCTTGCCGGCCACCATCACGTCGGTGGCCCGCTTGATGCCGTCGGCGAGGCTCTCGCGGCAGCCGTAGAGGTTGTCGAACTTCGACTTCGTGCAGGAGTCGTTGACGTTGATCGCCGGGAGCTTGAGCTCGCCGTTCTCGTGCATCTGGTAGAGGCGGTGGACCCCCGTGGTGGTCTCCTCGGAGAGGCCCCGGATGCCGCCGAGCAGTTCCGGGTACTTCGTGTGGACCATCGAGGTGAGGTCACCGCCGTCGTCGAGGATCATGTTGAGCGGCTGGCCGTCCGGGAAGAACAGCGTCTGCTCGATGCACCAGTCGAACTCCTCGTTCGTCATCCCCTTCCAGGCGTAGACCGGGAAGCCCGCCTTGGCGATCGCGGCGGCGGCATGGTCCTGCGTGGAGAAGATGTTGCAGCTGCTCCAGGTCACTTCCGCACCGAGAACTTTGAGCGTCTCGATGAGGACGGCCGTCTGGATCGTCATGTGGAGGCAGCCCGCGATCCG
>Ga0208086_1000296_pt1 | contig 14740 bp, 9 predicted proteins | sample LakMenEpi06Jul10_FD_150675 | JGI IMG/M metagenome (GOLD analysis project Ga0208086, IMG submission 150675) | Freshwater microbial communities from Lake Mendota, WI - 06JUL2010 deep hole epilimnion (SPAdes) | ecosystem: Environmental > Aquatic > Freshwater > Lake > Epilimnion/Euphotic zone ...
AAGATTCAATAACAAATGTGGCAAATAAGTTTGGATTGACTGAGGACATTATTAAGTCAATTCTTTTCCATGAATTACAGGAATCAAAGACTAAAAGAAAGAAATAAAGTATTTATAGTAAAATAAAAACCAATGAAAAACGTTGAAAAACATATAGCTGATATTGTATCAAAAGTTTTGAATGAACAAGTTGTCATGAAAACTGAACAAATAATGTCAATGGCTCATGAAGAACTTCATGGAGGTCAAAAGAAAATTGACAAGAATAAAAACGGAAAGATTGACTCTGAAGACTTCAAAATGTTGAGAAAGAACAAAAAAAGTAGTGAGATGGGTGAAAACTCAGGAAAAGAACCTTTATATAGAGGTACTAAATTTGTTGATGAATCTGAAATTGAAGAGTATTCTTTTGGTGATACCGCGACTGATGATGACTTGGGATACAATGATATGTTACCAAGTGCCAAATATGAAAAGGAAATTAAGACACCACACAAAGTAAAAAATGTTGGTGACAAATACGAAAGAAAGATTGGTAAAGAATTCAACGAAGAAGATATGGAAGAGGGTAATGAATTTTCGGGAGCTTTAGCGGACGCTAAAAAACGTGGTGATAAATCTTTTGAGGTTGATGGTAAAACATATCCGGTAAAAGAATCTATTCAACTTACTGAAGATGAACTTATTGATTTAATTGAAAAAATTGTTAACGAACAGACTACGGTTCCTGTAACTAACAAGTCATTAAAATCATCAAAAACTGAAAATGATGATTATATTAAGTCAGTAACTAAAAAAATGCAAACTTACTTGAAAGATGCCTCTAAAGGTAAATATGATATGAACCCAACACAATTTCCAAAAGGTAATGGTGAATTGGCGAAGATGGCTAAAAAGGCTTATACACCATCAAGTGCTGTTGAAGAATACATTGAGAACTTTGCATACTCACCTGGTATGGAAAACTTACAGTATGATGAAATTAAACCAAATGAAGATTGGTTAGAAGCAAACATTGAAGGTTCTTCTAAGACAGGAAACGGTGCTGGTGGAAACGCTATTGACACAGGTTTAGGAAAGAAGATTAATGCTAAGAGAAAGAAAAACTTGTACGGGGCTGAAAAGAATAGGTCGTACAATAGAGTACCTCAACCAGTTGACCAAGCGGGTGAGGAAACTCACAATAATACTTTAGATAGTATGTTTAAGAAACTTGGTGAGTCTGAAGACAAAAAGAGTAAATTGATTAACGAAGAGATGGATAAAATGAAACATCTTTTAGGTTACAAGAAAAAAACTCAATAATATACATTTAGTAAAGATTATACTTATATTCTCCATAGATACTTTTCTATGGAGAATTTTTATTCTTGGATGATGAAGCCTGTTAGTCGGGAAGATGTTGAAGTTTGGTTCAACATGAACAATATGATTTATGAGAAACGTGAGTTGTTTGCGGACTTCACGTATAGTTTAGATTCTTTAGTGAAAGAAACCTATTTGGGTAATGAACCTAACGATGCTACTGAGACCAGAGTCTTATTAACTGACAAAGAAAAAATGTTACATTTTGATTGGTGTTGGTCAAAGACTGTTGAAAATTTTGCAAAAGAAAATATCAGGTTCAAGGTTGAAGGTGAACATAAAGAATATTATCAAAAGTTTTATGAGGATTTATTTTATAATCCTGACAACAAATCAATTTCTGAGAATATCCACAAATTCTTTGATGAGTTATTTGATGAGAAAAAAGTATATACCAAGTCAGATTTGGATATGGTTACTGACATTTATAAGATTCTAAATAAAAACTTAATATAAAAAAACCTTTATTTTATTTACAACCAGCAATAAAAAATTATGATTTAATTAAATTTAAAAAACATGGAAACACTAGAACAACTTAAAGTCTTAATGGAAGAACTTTCTGTAGATACTACAAAATTCTTCAAAGGTAACAAAAGTGCGGGTACAAGAGCTCGTAAACTTTCTCAAGATATGAAAGCGCTTTTGCAACAACTACGAGGTGAAATCCTTGAAAACAAAAAACAGAATGATTAATATAGAACCTATATTATTATTTCTATTTGTGTTCTCATTATTAATTATTTTGAGAACATCAACTAAATTTGCGTCAGCCCTGTCAGTACCAGTTAAATTTGTAATGACTGACAGGGAACGTATTATCAATGCGATTGCATTATCATACTTAATCACATATCTTTTATCATGACATTCCAAGAAGTATTACAATACTTATTCCCATATTTTCACGGCATAAGAAAACTAAAAAATTATGTAAGCGTTGAATTAATTTTCCCAAAAACTTGGGAATTTCCAAATGAAATTTTACAGAAAGCACAAGTTGAACAAAATGAAAAATTTACTGGTGAAGGTTACTTTTTAATCTTTGTTAGTCAATTAAATGATGATTTTAATCATATGGTTGAAGTCATTGCAGAACTTATTAATCATAACCTTGAGAGAGAAGAAAAAGAAAGACTACTTAAGATGAAGGTTATGGAACTAAAAGAAATATTTAAATCATCAAGTTTAGATGAACTTAAAGGATTAAAAATTAATCTTGAACACGATGATATGGATGATGTTGACCATTTATTGAAAGAAGTTGTAGAAGATGAAGTACAATGAGGATTGGTATAAAAAAGAAGAAGCCAAAGACAAAGCGTTTGTAGACAATTACAAACAACAAATGATTAATTCTTTAAAAGGTTTAAAGAAGGAAGATATTATTAAAATAAAACAATATACATTATGGCAGAGGATAAAAAAGAGTTTGGGGTTTTAAGTGATTTGGCAGAAATTGCTGATAGAGTTAGTGAGATATATCGTGGTAAAGCTACAATTGTATTTGAATTGGATAAAGAAGAGTATCAGTCGACTTTGAATATGTTCAGAGAAATTGATAGGAATAACGAAAAATTTAAAATTGACATTTCTAATGTTGAATTTATTTATATCCTGAATAAATTAGAAGAACCTGGTGTGTAAGTGGTTTCTTTTCGGTAAAGAAAATCTTTACTGAAACCTTTTTGTTCAAGTAAATTATAAAGATATTTTTTTTGGGGTGCTGATGAGTCATTGACAAACATACAGTCACCCCTTTTTAATTTAACAAAATGTTTAGTTAAACTATCAATAAATCTTAATGCGTCTTCGTCACTCTTAAGTACAAATAAATTTATGTGTTCCTCATTTTGAACAATGATTTTGTTATTTAATTTTGAAACCATTTTAACACCTTGTTTAGATAAGTACTTACTTAAGAATGTGTTTATGTTAATTTTATTCTTGGTTTGATAATCTTGAATTGTTTCGGGTTCTCTGTAATCAGCAATCTTTATGATATTATATTCGTCACTATCAAATTCTAATTTTACGTTTCTCCCAAATTCATCTTTAGTATAAATAGGAAATAATTGGTTTCCTTTTTTTTCAAGTAACGCCAATTCATAATCAACGGATTTACCATTTTTGGTTTTGGTTTCAAAAATAACATCTTGGTTTTTATCCAATAAATTTTTATAAAAGTCATTAGCATTTTTGGATGTCATAAATTTATTGATTATCCTTTTCTTTGACTTATTTTTAAACAAAACAACAAGATAGTTCATGAAAGATTATTACGGTATATTAGGTGTTGATAAAAATGCATCTCCTGACGAAATTAAAAAAGCATATAGGAAATTAAGTAAACAATTTCACCCAGATGTAAACCCTGAAGGTGCTGAGAGATTCAAAGAAATTGCTGAGGCTTACGACACATTGAGTAATCCTGATAAAAAACAAAAGTATGACAACCCAATGTCAAACATGTTTACGAGCCGTCAAGCAAAGCGTTTAAACTGGTCAAGGCCTTCCTTGACGTGTACATCGAATACGGCACGAACAAAAGCATTTTAGGTTTTTCACACGACATGATCAAAAAGGTTTGCGTACAATATGATGAAAAGGAAAAAAGCTCATGGTTTACACCAAGTACACAAGAAGTAACGTTCACAGAAAACATGTACGGCCACGAACAACAAACTTTTGACGCCGTGGCAGACGCTTTGCTTGGATATAATAACGATGCGCAAGTCCCGACGTTAGTCGCTTTGGAAGACTACATGAAACACTCTGCTCAGCCTGACAGCGCAAGTACGGCGTACACACAGTTCTTTGACATGCGAATTGGGACGGTGTTGCACGAAACCGAACACGCTCGTCGCAACAAGGCAGGAAGTGCTGTGAATAAGAACAGCTGTAAAGAAGACGACGGGCATCCCAACCTGGACGTTTCTTTTTGTGGTGAGCCAAGCAGAAACTTGTCGTTTGACGACTGCTTCAAAGAAGTTGGTCGACTAATCAGCAGCCATGTAATCGATGGTGTCAGTTTTGCAGAAGCACTTGTTATTCGCTGGAAACAAGTGCTTAGTGGAGTGCCACCTAATACAAGGTAGGCATTTACGCAAGTATACTCTACGTATACCGTGACTTTTACATGTTAAGGTCAAACAACGCTATCATAACCAACCAATAAAGTCATTGCTGGATGTTGGGAGTTTACAAAGTGTGGTGTACGCGTTCAAAGAGTAGGTACACGTAACGTTTTACATGTCTTATTAAATAACTTTACTCATTTTAGCTAACACTACACAAGTTACCATTTTGTTGTGCGGTTGGTATTTGTGTGTAAACATGTTTGTAATTTTAAGTTGTTATCTAAAACACGAGGTTGTTTGCAGAGCAAGTACTTGTTTTGGAAGCACACATGGAAAACAGTGATGACGGCTTTCAAAGCATTTTACAAGAGCCAAGTTCAGACAAACACGAAGAATCGAAAGACCATGACAGCGCTGACTCCTCCAACGACGAAGCAACGAGTCAACATTCAAGTGATGACGACGATCCACATTTAGACGAACACAGTGGAGACTCGGAAGACTCGGAAGACTCGGAAGACTTTGAAAGCATTAGTACCTCCTCCGACAACGAATCAACGAGTCCAAATTCAAGCGGTGACTCGTCACACGACAAAGATGACGAAACAATAACCCATGAACATACGAATCACGAGGATGACCACGAAGGTGACTCACACCCCACCACTAGTGTCGATCAAGTTCAAAACCAGCACCCGAGTCCAGAAGTAGTAGCTTTAACAAAAACGTGGACAGACAGCATTGCAGCATACGAAACCAAACCTGACAAAGAAGCATTCAACGTGTTGAAACTTGCATGTAAGGAATACACAACAAATCTCGGTGACGATGTGGAAGAAATTAACTCGGCAAGGTCTATGCTTAAAGACAAAGCCCGGGCTTTGTGGAAAACTAAAGTCCAAGGCTTTGAAAATAACAAACACCAACACGAGTTGGACGAAGCCCTCGACGAGTCTTCATGGTATGTCAACTTTTTGCTCGAGGTTGCAGAGGACCAACGCGTAGAATACTACCTTCATGCTGACTTGACGTTGCACGAGGTTAAAATTGTCGAAGACAAAATTGCAGAGCTTCAAACGGCATGCATAAGCACAGCGTACTTTCCAACCAAGGAAACCTTGAGGGACTTGCAAGCCAAAGAAGACGTCCAACTAAACGCATGGATAACAAATGCAAAGAAGCGCATTCCAGCAAATATCCCAAAAGACTTTGTTGGCATTCCAGAAGACCCAGCTATCGACAAAATCGTTTTCCACACTACGACTATCTGCGAGAAACTGTTTCCTTGGTCAAACCCAAAAAGGGTCCAAGCGTTGCTTACTCAACTTTACGACCGAACTTTAAACTATTCACCCGACGAAACAAAACACTGGGAAGCAATCACGTGTCTAATTTGCGCGTTAGTAGGGTTTTCAGACTTGCAAGCAATGTTTGCTCAACACACTTCGTTTTTTTGCGAAGTGACCAGCTTAGTTGTCGCAAACTCTAACCTCTTCACCGAGCTTGGCCTCCCCGCCTGGACGTTTGACTCTTACCGCATCACCGAACTTGGCCTCCACGCCTGGACGTTTGACTCTTTGCTCGACGCGTGGTTTAGAACAGAGACGGGTGGGTTGTCCCGGTTGGTCAGCTTCATTGACCAGTACGCCAAGCAAGTCAAACCCGTCTATGAACCAACCAAGGATGCTTTCCTTTCAGCATACATGTTTGATATGCTTTCCAAGGGCAAGGTGTCCATGCAATCTTTCAAGTCGTATAGGTTGAGTCGACACGAAATCCCTCGGTATGAAGTTAAAACGTTCAAGATCCGTCTCGAACCAACTGTGCTTACTACGTTTCCGGAAACCGGGGTGTGTGTGTGGCTCAAAGAAGAGCCTTTTGATTGGGTAGTATACGACACACAAACCGCAACTTTGTTGGAAGCAAAGCGGTTGGACGCGCGTCGACACCAAGCCGAGACCAACACATGGGTGTTGCCGGAGCAAGTACAAGAGAAGCCAAAGCCAAGCATCGAGGCCAGCACGAGTGCTATGTACGAGGCAATTACAGCAAGCGACTTTGATATCTTTCCAGCTTCCTCGCCGCCCAAAACAATAGACCAAGTCAAGAATGCGTGTACTGTAACGACGTTTGCATACAAAAACAAGCCAACCATGCATGTCGACACTGCGTTTAATGATTTTGACAAGAAGCCATCACTCAAAGCGTTTGTCGACATACTCTTGAGCTTGCTCCGAGGTGTGCTCTGGGCAATGCACGGGTGTAACCAAATGGGTGTTGTCTTGGCGACTTTGACGAAAGAATCGGTTAGGTTTGTTGAAAACACGTTTCTTGTAGACGGCTTTGAAGCTACACTTGACCGGGCAAAAGTCACGCCTTCCGACGACGACAACCCATGGTCCAAAGTAGTTCTTGCCGGATTCCATCAAGACAACGAACAGGCTGTTCCAGCCATCACAAATCGAGTAAACCAGGCGCACGAAAATGTTAACAAACCCACGACAAGTCACACGAAGCGCAAACTACCTAACCCAAATGAACGCGATGAACGCGGCGACGTTAAAAAACAACCCAGATTCACCAACATAGAAAGACGGACCCATGCCCGACCAACGCAACCAGGTCGCAACTTTCAAGAGGCCTTCGAAAAATCACGTTTGCTACGCAATTTTGACGACCCAGAATACTCGGATCCTTTGTCAGGAGGATCAAAACATGCAACACAAGAAGACGCTGTTTGCTCGCTCGAAATGTACCGGGTGTGCAGGCTAGTTTGGCGAGTATGTGTTGACTACTACGATAACTATCATGTCAGAACCAACAAGGGAGGAGACGAGGAACCGCAAGGAGGTCCTTGGCGCGAGGTTTTGAAGCGAGGTCCTTGGCGCGAGGTGTTGAAGCGTTTGTTTTCTATGTGGGTCGTAAAAGACCAAGTCGACGTAAGCACTATCCAAGTTGCAAAAGAAGACGACTTTGCAGAGTTTATGCACCACCATTTGTTTTACAGGTTCAAGCCTGCCAAAGACTGCCTGGCTAGTCTCAATATGGCAAACGTTGCGAGTCTTACAAAGTACGAGGCCAACAAGGACTACCTCCAATTCGGCCTTGCTTACTTGCGAGGCGTCTGGCCTCATTTCAACGAGACGCCTCGCGAAAGCTTTAGCTTGGACTTGCGCAAGCTAAGAGGAAAAAACTATGTGTTAGACGAAGTGGGCTACAACATGGTCGGCACAGGCGCAACGTGGTGCTTCGAACTCGTGGCGTACAAACACAAGCTTTCCGTCCACCTATGCGACTCACAAGGTGGTGGCGATCAAAGTTTGACCAAAAAACGAAAACAAGATGCACTCGACTCTCGCCAAATCTCTCGCATGACGAACAACGTGTACAGTATTCAAGTTTTAGACAAAGAGCTGCTCGGCATCACTTGTGCCATCGTGTCGGGAAGCGTCGTCGTATGGAGCAAAGAAACGGCATACGTGCTGGACCCCGACAGCAAAACCCTCGTACCGTTCTTGCACGCACAAAGCCAAGAAGAAGGAGGAAGAACACCTCACGCGGAAACCAAAAAAGGAGAACATGTTACGCAAACAGGAGAAGGAGGAGGAGGAAGAGGAGGAAGTAAAGAAGGAGGAGGCCTTGGAGAAGAACAAGCACCTTCTATACAACCAGTGCACAATAGCGTTGATGGCGGTGCACCACAAACAACCACGCTCCATGCAGACGCATCACGTGCCCGTACAGGTTCGGGAGGACCCCTTCCTCCTCCTCCTCCTCCTCTTCATCATCCAGTGGTGGGGGAAGCAAATCATGATGGACAGTCGGGAGCGAAACCTGAGCATCCGCCGGCGGCGGAGGCGATTCACAAAGACTTGACACTGAAATACATAGCTTTCCGGGGAGGGGACAGACAACTTGAAATTGCAGGCCGCTACGTTGACAAAGCAAGCCTCCGTGAAGTGCTGAATGAAACGCTTGGCAAGCAAGGATGCACAAACTTTAAATTCTACGTTAACGATTGTAAAGATGATACGGGACAGCAAATAAATAAGCAGAAAATAATCGATTTGGACGAAAAGGTCACTAAAAAACTTGTCGACTACCTTAACACATGCGCTTGCCCAAGATTGGATTATGATGGCGGGCCAGACGGAAAACAAGTCAAAACGCAAGGAGGCGGAGGAGGAGGTGGAGGAGGAGGCGGAGGAGGAGGAGGAGGAGCAGAAGTTGGTGCAACGCACAGTGGAGTGCCCGTCGTCGGGGCGGCAAGCACACAAGGAGGAGGCGGAGGAGGACGCAAACAAGAAGGGGTAGGAATAGGAGGAGAAGAAGACGAAGCCGCGCACAGTGGAGCAACCGTCGTTGAAGCAAGCACGAAAGAAAGCGAAAGAGGTACAAAAGCTAACATGCACACAAGCGAAGTGTACATACCATCCGCGCAAGTTTGGTCACGTGTGGAAGAGTGGGTGGCTTCCAAGTCACGTTATTGTTTGAATCTTGCCCCATTCTTCATTGATGTTGATGGCGTTAGGACGCACATTATTGGCGTTGATTCTGACCAAAACAACAACATGCAAACGTTTCAGGTGTGCCCCAAGGACCGACCGTTTGGCAAGCTCGCCCTTGGTAGTGGTGGTGGCATGGTGTACGGTTTTCCGAGTTTGCCGATGAAACTGTGTGTCGAAAACTTGTTTGTTCCAACCGACAAACAACCAAAGTTTGCATACTTGGATCACTTGAACTTGATCGAGGTCATCCCCGACGACCAATTTCAAGACAAAGCTAAATCCGCGTCGAAATATTACGACTATGTATTCCATGATGCATACAGCCCCGACCTTGTCGAAGCGTTGACGCTGTACTCTATGGACTTGTGGTATACAGTCTTGAACGAACATGTGCGCAACGATAGTAGTAAAGATAAGTTTAACGATATGGTTCGCACTCAGACATCTGCTATACAAAACATAACAAGTCGAGAACCACCGCCAAACCATATCTTTGCAAAATTAATCTGGCAGTTTTCCGATTTGGCGACGGTTGTAAAACGTGTATGTGAAAGTCGCGACCAAAAAGACCTTGACATTTTGCGCAACTTGAACAAAACTGATATTGAGAACAACTTAAAAAAACAACTCGACACTATTGTTAGAATTCTAGACACGGGGTTCGTTGAAGAAGGTGAAGTTCGCCAGGGCACCTTGACGTTGTACAGAGGTATAAAAGTCGAGCCTAGCGACGAAAATGACAGTACGAACAACTTTTACAACCGTCTATTCGACGAAAAAAAGCGCATGCGAATAGGTGGTTATTTGTCAACCAGTGTGTCTTCTACAGCCGCTTCAAAGTTTGTTGGCGATTGCGAATGTTGTTTGTTGGAAATCCAAGCGCACAACGTCCCGTTTCTTAGTCTCGAAAAGTTGTCGAAAGCAAAAGACGAGCTTGAAATATTGCTATCACGATTCACGCACTTAGAGCATGTATCGACAAGTAAAACTGTCAATATTAAAAACAAACCACGTATCGTGCACCACGTGAAAGCTATTTATGAAGGGCCTTTACCTTCCCAGTCACCTTGTCAAGTGTATAGTCTTGCAACTATAGTTCAGTACGGCACCGTCACGGACGACGTTGTCAACAACGACCATAGCAATGCCACGGTCGTCTCGCCCGACCTGCATGGAACACATAAATGGTTTGCACACCAAGCAAGCCAGAACACTCCGTTAATACCGCACCGCCTTATTGGCTTGCAACATACTGAGACTTCGTTAAACACAGCACCTTTACCTGTTTCAGATGAAGCTTTGACTTTGCTGGTAATCACGGTCACATGGAAGGGTACAAAGCACGAGGTTCCATGTAACGTTTCATCACTCGAAAGACCAAGCGATGCTGACATTGAACGTGTACAGAAGCAATTGTTTGGATACCTAAACCATGATGACTCACCATACGTGGTAATAGCAACAAATGAACATGATGTTCCACTCTTCGACTGTAACTTTCCTATTCAGTTTCCTTTATCAACCACCCATCAAACTATGCGCAACACAACTCTACGAGTCATAATAAACAAACAGAAACTTAAAACACGCCAAACATTTCACCCAAAACTGGCAGTCGTGACAGGTGATGTTGACTTGTGGTCCATTCAGGCGGTTGAGTGCAAACGTGCTTATCTGGCATTTGACCAAAACTTTTCAGGCCATGGTGTACGCACCCTTGGAGTACCAGCCAGGCGCAGCGATCAAACCACGTGTGGTGTGGCTTGGCCAGTAGATGCATCTATCGAGGACGCAGCACGCTACTTGTTGGTCCACGCATATGACAAATGGCTCACGTTAACAAACGTTTTGGCTATTGACAACCACTTGGTTGCAGACTATCTGTGTTTGGTCGGCAAACCACAAGCAAACATCCATAACTTTGACGACGCTACACCTCGGAGCTTTTTTGACACGAAACCTACACAAAGCAGGTATGTATTTGCTTGCGGTTGCGACACGAGCCAAGACGCTCAGAATGAATTCAAGGAATACTTTTGTGACAATAAAGCGACACCGCAAAAACTACTTGTTTCTTATATGGAGGTTGATAAAGCTATCCAAGCTGGTTACAACATTGAGAAGACAGTATTGATAGTGTTACGATGCATATTTATAGCAGCTGAGAGCATGAACAAACGATCATTAATAACAAAGAGTTTCGTGCGTTCCCTGGCGGAGCTTTCCGAAGATGCTGTTTTTGTTCAAGCCATGCAATACATAACGGACTCTTGTTTATACGATGACGACGAGCCACCTGTACCTGTTACCGTACAAACGTACTTGAAAGCGTTTGCTGTTGATCTGTACAATTACACACAACCCAAATCGCCCGACACACCCGAATCCGACGTTCGTGAGCCACCCGACGCGTTTTGGTTTAGGGTGCAGAAGCTGCTTTGCGACAACTTTTCAAAACTTAGAACAACGTTTGCTATCAAAAATGTTGTTCTTGCAGAAGTCGACGTTATGTCTTGGTTTAGCGGTCGCGTCTACACACAAGAAACGCCACCTTTGGAGGGTGGCTTGGAAAGCCACTTGCAAAATCCAATCAAAGGTATGTGCCTTTCGTTTGACGGAAGCGCCTTGTGTGTCCTGCTTGGATCGCCCGAAAATGGAAAGCAACAAGTCCGGCTTTACAGCTTCCATGCGTTTGATGTCGGGCGATTGCTGTGTGAATTTGAAACCACAAACGCGTACGCCGTGGCGTGCAACGCGGTGGACCACACCACCACTACTACGCACAAAGGGCACCGAAAAACGTACTTTGTGTTGGTGGTTGCAAAGAAAGACCAAAACGACGACCCAACGAAGCTAAACTACACGGCTACTTTGTACTTGGTCTACCCCAATGCTTCGGATATGACAAGTATGATCTCCGTAGGGTTTACACATCGCACCGTCCTGTCCGTAGAATTCAACGATCAGTCTTTACGTGGGCAGAGTGTCGTGGCCTACTTGAACGGAAAGACCAATGACAACTTTTCAAAAGACACAATCAAGAACATCTTGGCCGAAGCTTTGGGCAAGCGCTCGTCTATGGGCTGCACGATCGTACCAGAGGAAAAGAGACTCGTCGTCAGGGCTCCAACACAAAAGGTGTGCGACGACATCGTCAAGTGCATCAACGACTTCATGAAGCGTCGCGGACTACCATCCAAGCGAAAGCGAGAGACAGGCAGTGTCACCAATGTGGCGGGCCGTCCTTTGCTTCCTTTACCTCCTAGCGCGTCTTTTATTTTACCTCCTGTGCCTGTTAGCGCGTCTTTTATTGCCAACGACCCGCGTTATGCGTTGGTGACGTTCACGGGCGGACGGACAGCAAGGCTGGACTTGTTTGCAGAAAAGGACTCGAAAGATACGACAACAAAGTGCCCTGGCATAATCTGCCTGTTTGACGGCCGCTACGACAAGTTTGCAGTACCCACACCTACTGGCATCGCGACCATACGCGACAAGTGCCTCGACCGATCGTGCACTCGAAAGTCGCACGTGTTTTTGTCTTACTCATTCAGTGAAAAACAAGTCGGGTGGCGAAACAAGACGTGCAGTGCACTTTCATCGTTTTTAGACACCACCGACGTTGCTCTTAACTTGTCGCAAGCATTCAATCCCCAAGATCACACTGAACAGCAAGAACAACTACAAGTTTTCAAAAATCTGTTCGATGTTGTTCTTAAACAGACCCAAGAAAGTTGGCACCCATCTTTGGTGACTTTGCTTTTAGAAACAGTTGTTGCGTCTTACGCAAAATACGATATTCCCAACGTTCTTGCTTTGGTGAAAGCAAATGTTCGGGCTCCTCTGGAACATAACACCGAAATTTCGTTAGAAACAAATACCTTTGATCCTCTCAACTCCAAGTTCTGCGCGGCGTTTGGCACCATTATTAACATCTTATTCATGGGTGTGGACAGCCCCACTATGAACACCTCGATCCCATCTACGAAAAACCACCGTATGAGCGTACAAGCTTTGGTGTTGCCGCATACTCCTCCTTCTCGCGTGGTTGGTCCTCCAAAACTTACTATAATTGAGTTCCATAATTTCTCCACCCGCAAAAACATATTTACAGTAGAAGGCAAGTCCGGTGACCCGTTCCGAGAATCTTATAGCAAACTGCAAAAACAGCATCCAGAGTATAATATCAACGATTATAATTTCATGTATAACGGATTACAATATAATCTTGATGATCGCATCCCACTCTTGGCTTTTAGTAAAGTAATATTTATTATGGCAAGGAAGGCTCCTCCTCCTCCACGAAAGTTTGTTCCTGTAACATTCAAGGTCAAGAATGTCAACCCACAAAACAAACAAGACAAAATACTTTATGCCGACCATAAAATCAAAGACGTGTGTGCAGTCAACAACTTTATCTTCTTCTTAATAGAGCCTCCCACACCTGAAACGCACGATCGGCGCAAACCGTGTGTATTATTCTCAGAGGTTGACGCATGCACAATAGAAGAAGACGGCGAAACGACCAAAGTGTGTTGTATTACGCACGAGCTTGCAAACTTGAAAAACACGTATTATTGTATTGCGGTGACAGACGACGCAAGGTTTTTACTTTTGGGTGTGGCTCACGAAATCCACGTGTTTGCTTTAAAATGGGTAGGTGACCCCGACGACGCCAATTCCGGCGACAAACCATACGTCGATAGCGAGCCACATACGATCATTAACAGACCTTCAAGAACCAGTGTGAAACGCGACCCATTGCGCCTGGGTTCTATTCAAAGCATAACTACTTGTGCAAACAACTCTTTGATCATCAAGACGTATCACGACGCTCGAAACGAAGAGTTGATTGGCAACAAGATGGGCTTTTATAGGAGTAAATATAAAAGTATCGGAGAGTCTCTGAACGAAACGGTTTTCGGGCTTATTTACGACATGTGGCATGTTGCAAACGACGACGTTTGGTATAGTGTCAGGCGTGCCGATGATGCAACCCAAACTCAAGGTGTCGTTAGTATTGATTTTGTGAACCGTGAAATCAACGAAGTGAAGGTTGACCCAAGGTCGCTTCTTTCGCTTTCACCAAGCAGCTCGTCTTTATGTGTCGCCTGGCCGTTGCTATACGACCTACACACCAACGTTTACGACTTGCGCACAAGTAAACTCAAGCAAGACAAGCCACAAAACTTTGAATTCGTACTTGGCCAGACCAAGTTTAGCTTTACGAAACTTGGTGATGACCGCAATAAAAAAGTTGAAAACCGAGAATGGACTCTTACTTACCAACCTATCTTCGACGACGTGGATGCACAGATGTTGACTGACTTGTCAACAAACATACAAAACCAAGCACAAACCAAGGAACGAACTTTGTTTGTTTCTATGCAATACGCGCTAAACCGAAAAAGAGTACAACATTATAAGGAGGAGAAAGAGGATGAGGAGGAGAAGGAGGAGAAAGAGGAGGAGAAGGAGGAGGAGGAGGAGGAGGAGGAAAAAAAGCCCCAACTCATGATGGTGAGTTTTACGATTTGACACAGGGTGATGATGAGGCCCTATCGTCGTCCGACCACACGGCTAACTCGGCAAGAGCATCTTCGCATCCGAACAAACCCAAGCGGGTAGGTTCGGGAGGAGGAAGCTATGGAGGAGGAGGAAGCTATGGAGGAGGAGGAAGCTATGGAGGAGGAGGAGGAGGAGGAGAAGGAGCGTCGAGTTATGGAGGAGGAGGAGGAGGAGCGTCGAGTTATGGAGGAGGAGGAGGATCGGGAGGAGGAGCGTCGA
>Ga0208086_1000298_pt1 | contig 14694 bp, 9 predicted proteins | sample LakMenEpi06Jul10_FD_150675 | JGI IMG/M metagenome (GOLD analysis project Ga0208086, IMG submission 150675) | Freshwater microbial communities from Lake Mendota, WI - 06JUL2010 deep hole epilimnion (SPAdes) | ecosystem: Environmental > Aquatic > Freshwater > Lake > Epilimnion/Euphotic zone ...
CGTCGCGCTCGGTTCCCCGGCCGGCTCGCCGGCCAGATCGCGCCCGAGTTCGGTGGCCGCAGGCGGCTCGGCCGTGGGCGTGATCTCCCCCTGCGGTTCGGCGGTCGCAACGTGTTCGTTGTGCGCATCACCCTCGGCGGTGGCTCCGGTGTCGGAGGCGACTTCGTCGGGCGACGCTTCATTGGCCTCGGTCTCCGGGGCCGCCTCGACGAGTTCGGTTGCTTTGGCGTCGAGTACCACCTGTTCGGCCGTCGCGGCCGACTCACTCCCGGCGTCGCTTGCGCTGCTCGTCGCGGACTCCGGGACGTCGGCGGCGGGCGTCGACTTGGGCGTCACCGCCAGCGCCTGACCGGTGGTCGCCTGGGGCTGGTGCTGCGGGCGCCGCCGCACCTGCTCTTTGGCATGCATCGACGGTCGCGGGGCAGGGAGCAGTCCGAGCGGTCTGGGCATCCGTTCGAGACGGGCCTGGAGGCGATCGAGTGGCGTCAGCGACTGCTGCGGGGCATTCGGTGCCCGAGTCCGCTGCCCGCCTGCGTTACGCTGGGTCTGGCCGTGGCTTGCCGTGGTCGGCTGCCGGGTCGCCGGAGCCGCCTCCGGAACCGTTTCCGTGGTGGGGGCTGAGGCGGCCGCCGCGACCTCGTCGTTCGCCACAGCGTCGCTTTCCGTCGACAGTGCTGCCGCGTCGAGCGGCTCCGATCCGGCCGGGGCCGTTGCCGAGTCGGCAAGGGACGCAGCGGCATCTGCCACGATCGTGTCGGCGGAATCAGTCTGGGCGGCGTCGTCCACGGCATGCCCGTCGACGGTCGTCGGCGGTGGCATCGTGGTGGCGTCGGCGGCGAGAGCCTCGGGGGCGAGTTCCGGCGCGTCTTCGGCAGCGGTGGCGTCGGTCGGCGTGGCGGCCGGCAACGCCGCGAGCGGTTCCGGCAGGCTCGTCGCAGGCACCGGGCGACGGGCGATGGCGGAACGCTCGTGGCCCGAGTGTGGCCGCGATCCGTGATTCGGGGTCGACGGTGCCGGGAGGAGGCCGAGCGGACGCGGCACCTCGGCGAGCGCCGATCGCAGGCGTGCGAGGAGTGCCTCACGGCGTTGGGGCGTCACACGCACGGTGTTGCGTCGGGGAGGGGGCATCCGCGCGGTCTGCGTCGCCGTCGCCGGGGCCAATGCCGGGAGCGCTTCGGGAGCGGCGAGCGCTGCCTCGCCATCCGCGGGATGGTCGGCTGCGGCCGTCGGAGTCGCTTCATCCGCACCCACCGACTCGCTCGTCGATGCCTCACCGACCAGCCCGGCGTCTTCGCCGGTGGTGGGATGGGCCGCGACGGCGGTCGTCTCCGGTGGCGGAAGCACGCCCGGCTCCGTGGACGGGGAAGGTTCCTCGACCGCGATCAGCGCCGGTCCCCCCTCGGGGAACTCGACGGTCGCCGGACCGGGGATCCACTCCCGCTCCACGGCGACCGGATTGTTGAGCGCCGGGATCAGCCCCTCGTCGGGGGCCAGTGCCTCCTCGGAGGCGATGCGGATCGGTCGGTTGGCTGCTTTGATCCGTTCGGCGAGCGGTCGACGACCGGTGGCCGCGGTCTCGGGGCCCGATTGGCCGACGATCGAGTAGGGTTGCCCGCCGCGGGCCTCGAGCGCACAGAAGGTGGCCAGAGCGGCCAGGAGCCCGACGAGTGATGCTTCGTGGATTCGTGTCCGGACCATGATGACGCTTCCTCTGGATGCGCTGCGTTTGACAGTCGTCCGAGAGGTATCGGATATGCCGAGTCCAAAGATTTCCCCAAACCGGGGAGCCACCCGTACCGCTTGCCCGGCCCCCGCCGCTTCCCACCGGCGCCGGCATTCTGGGTGGACTGGCGGGGATCGTGGGGCCGCCGAGGGGCCGTTTGGCGGGTTGGTGTCGCTTCGCATACATTCGCCGTTCACGGGAGGGACCGTGACTGACAGACGCCCCTCCCGCACGCGTCCTCCAGAGACCACCACCATGCCGTTCGCACCGTCGGTTGCCCCCGTCTCCTCTGCCCCTCCGACCCGCCCGGCGGCGTTCTGGGGCCAACTCGCCGACGGCGTCCTGGCCGGTGGCGAGATCTCCCGTGCGGACGCGTTGGCCGTTCTCGACTCGACCGACGGGGAGATCCTCGACGTTCTCTCCGCGGCCTGGCGCGTCCGCCAGCACCACTTCGGCAACACCGTTCAACTGTTCTTCCTCATGAATGCCAAGAGTGGGCTGTGCCCGGAGGATTGCAGCTACTGCTCGCAGTCGAAGGTCTCCGACGCGGAGATCCCCCGGTACAACCTGCTCTCCGCCCCGAAGCTCCTCGAGGGGGCCCGTCTGGCGGCCGAACGGCAATCGAAGACGTTCTGCATCGTGATCTCGGCACGCGGACCGACGAAGGGCGAGATCGACGCGGTGTGCCGCATCGTGCCGGAGATCAAGGCCCGCTACGATCTCAACATCTGTGCGTGCCTCGGGCTCCTCACGCCCGAGCAGGCCAAGGCCCTCGCTGCCGCCGGCGTCGACAAGGTCAATCACAATCTCAACACGAGCGAGCGTTTCTATCCGGAGGTTTGCACGACCCACGGGTATGCCGACCGGGTGGCGACACTCGCCGCCTGCCGCTCCGCAGGCCTGCAGTTGTGCAGCGGTGGGATCATGGGGATGGGAGAGACGCGGTCCGACCTCGTCGACATGGCGATGGAATTGCGGTCGCTGCGGGTCGAGTCGATCCCGCTCAACTTCCTCAACGCCATCGACGGCACACCGCTCCAGGGCACGGCACGGCTCACGCCCCGGGATTGTCTCCGCGGCTTGGCGATGATGCGGTTGGTGAATCCTTCGGCAGAGATCCGCATCGCCGGCGGACGGGAGATCCACCTCGGCACGCTCCAACCGCTCGGGCTGTACGCGGCCAACTCGATGTTCGTCGGAGACTACCTGACCACGAAGGGCCAACTGCCCGAGGCCGATTACCGGATGATCGAGGAGATGGGCTTCGTGATCACCCGCGGCGCGGAGGCTGCCGAGCCCCCCTGCCACACCGTCACCGGGTGACGCCGGGACGACGCCGCTCGAGGGGAGGGCCGAACCGATGGCCCGCGGCGCCCCCGCGGATCATCCCTCGCCGTGCACGCCGAGCCCCATGAGCATCTCCGACATCTCGGCAGCCGCGTGCGACATTCCCTGGCTCCGCGCCGCCTCGATCCCTTCGCGGAGACACGCGCGGGCTTCGTCGACGCGGTCTCGCTTGACGAGATGCTGGGCCGCCATCTGGAACGCCGGGACGTACGGCGGCGTGCCCCGGGCGAGCGTCTCGAGGATGTCGAGACCCGCCTCCCAGTCCCCTTCGTTCTCGAGTTCCAGGGCGAGGCTGTACCGGAGGAAGATGTCGTCCGGATCGTCGGCCAGCATCGCCTCGATCTTCTGACGCCGCGTGGTGGTCATCGGCCGGGCTCCTTGGTGCCCCCGGTGTCGGAGGCCGATCGGCCTCCGTCCCGAGGCGAGAATCGGTCGATCCGTGACGCTCGTGTCCCGTGGGACACCAAGACGTCCCCCTTGGGGAGACAGATCACGGAAGTCGGGGACGGGAACGCCGCGATGGCCGTCGCGCGGGCCACCTGTCTGCCGTCGACGAAGGCGGCATCGACTCGCCACAAACCCTCCGAGCCCCCGGCCGTCGTGCCGGCGGCGATGGCCCAAAGCAGGCCGGTCTCCCGACAGCAGGCCGCGTCAGCGACCCGCTCGAGCCCCGTCTCGAGTTGGAGAAGTCGCTGGGCACCGCTCGGGGAAACCCACGCCAGCTGGGTGCTCGGACCGGGAGCGTCGGCCGCCGGGGGCAGGAACAATCCCCACTCCCCTGCCGTGCCGACGGTGACGGCCTCGGGCCGATCCGCCATCGGCGGGCAACGGCGTTCCGACGGAGTCCCCAGCCGGGCGCCGGTGACGGTCATCCGCACGAGCTTCGGCATCGGGTCGGGCAGCCCGATCACCGCCAGCCAGTCGCGCTGCGGGCCGACGATGATCCGCGACCGGTCCTCGGTCGACTGCGAGGTGCCGAGTTTGACGCTCTGGACCGGGTCGGCACCGGCCGGGGTGAGAGGCGCTTGGAGACGATGGACCCGGATCGACCAGGTATCGGCTTCGCGAACGACCAGCGCGAGCGTGCTCGAGTCGATCGCGGCCACCGCCCGCGGCTCGATCCCAGCCGCCGCAGCGACGGCGGTCCACCGCTTGGCGGGGTCGGACAGATCGACGCCGAGGACGTCGCCGGACTCCATCCGGAGCACCGAAAGGGTCTGGCCGTTCGGGGAGACTGCCAGTCGGACCGGTCCGGCGAGATCGTCGACGACGACCTTCGCCTCCATCGCACCGGCAGCCTGCTGCGCCGCAGCGCACGCGCACGCCAGGCAGCCGATGCATGCGAGCACCCCGATCGCGTGGCTCATGATCCGTTGCAAGGCTCTCCTCCACCGCCGGGATTCGGGGCGTGCGGTCCGCCACGGCGGTGATCCGCTGACCCTTTGGCTCGATCCCGCTGCCACGGTCGTGCTCCCCTGGCTCACGTCGTGCCGCCCGGCAGCGGGGCCAGCCCGTGAGCGTCTTCCCAGGCCGTGATCCGATCGACGTGCTTGAGCGAGAGGCCGATGTTGTCGAGCCCTTCCAGCAGGCAGGTGCGACGGAACGCATCGACCTGGAACGGGCGGGAGAAGCCCCGGTCATCGCGGACCTCGCAGGCCGGCAGGTCGACGGTGAGGCGATAGGGGCGCCCTTCGGCTTCGGCTGCGGCGGCACGGCGGAAGAGTTCGTCGACGTCCGCTTCGTCGAGCTTCACCGGAAGCATGCCGTTCTGGAAACAATTGGAGAAGAAGATGTCGGCGAACGTCGGGGCGATCACCGAGCGGAATCCGTAGTCGGCAAGCGCCCAGGGGGCATGCTCGCGGCTCGAACCACAGCCGAAGTTCCGCCGCGCCAGGAGGATGGTCGCTCCCTGCCTGATCGGTTGGTTGAGTTCGAAGGCAGGATCTGGGGAGCCATCCGCGAGGTACCGCCAGTCGAAGAACAGGAACTGCCCGAATCCCGTCCGCTCGATCCGCTTGAGGAACTGCTTGGGGATGATCTGGTCGGTATCGACGTTGGCACGGTCGAGGGGGGCGACGTTCCCGGTGAGGGTCGTGAACGGCTGCACGGCGGAACTCCGGCGGGGGCTGTGGATCGGTCGCGGGTGGGGCTGAAGAGGCGTGGCGGCTCGTCAGAGGTAACGCCACTGACGGATGTCGGTGAAGTGGCCGGTCACGGCGGCTGCCGCAGCCATGGCCGGTGAGACCAGGTGCGTGCGGCCCCCCTTACCCTGCCGCCCCTCGAAGTTGCGGTTGCTCGTCGAGGCGCAGCGTTCGCCAGGCGCGAGCGTGTCGGGGTTCATTCCCAGGCACATGCTGCAGCCCGCCTCACGCCATTCGAACCCTGCTGCCGTGAACACCCTGTCGAGCCCCTCTGCCTCCGCTTGACGCTTCACTCGGCCGCTCCCGGGGACGACCATCGCCCTGACCCGGGCTGCGACGCTGTGGCCACGGACGACGCTGGCCGCCGCGCGGAGGTCCTCGATGCGGCTGTTGGTGCAGGAGCCGATGAACACCCGATCGACCGGGATCGCAGCGATCGGCGTGCCCGCTTGGAGGCCCATGTACTCGAGGGCCCGCGAGGCGCTCGACCGGTCGCTCGAATCAGCCATCGAGGCCGGGTCGGGAACGAACGCGTCGACACCGACGACCTGAGCGGGATTCGTCCCCCAGGTCACCTGAGGGACGACGTCGCCGCCCGAGTACGTTTCGGAGCGGTCGTAGCCGGCTCCGGCATCGCTCGGCAGCGTCTGCCACCGGGCCACGGCCCGATCGAAATCCTTCGGGACGAGATCGCGGCCACGGAGGTAGTCGAAGGTGACCTGATCGGGGGCGATCATGCCGGCACGGGCGCCGGCTTCGATCGACATATTGCAGACCGTCATCCGCTCCTCCATCCCGAGCCGGCGGATACAGGGGCCTGTGTACTCGATGACGTAGCCGGTGCCACCCTCGGTCGAAAGGCGTCCTATGAGGTAGAGGACGAGATCCTTGGCCGTGACCCCCGGATGGAGTTCTCCCTCGACGCGGACCTCGAACGACTTCGGCTTCGACTGCCGCAGCGTCTGCGTGGCGAGCACGTGCTCCACCTCGCTCGTGCCGATGCCGAACGCCAACGCCCCGAGGGCGCCATGGGTGGCGGTGTGGCTGTCGCCACAGACGATCGTCATCCCCGGTTGCGTGATCCCCAATTCCGGTCCGATGACGTGGACGATCCCCTGATCGGCGTCGCCGAGGTCGAACAACCGGATCCCGAACTCCCGGCAGTTCGCCCGGAGCGTGTCGATCTGCTGCTTCGAGATCGGGTCGGCGATCGGCAGGCGGCGATCGGTGGTCGGGATGTTGTGATCGGGGGTGGCGAACGTCGCCTCGGGACGCCGCACCCGGCGGCCGGCAACCCGCAGACCCTCGAACGCCTGGGGGCTGGTGACCTCGTGAACGAGGTGCCGGTCGATGTAGATCAGCGGTTGTTCACCCGGGGGCGAGCAGACGAGATGGTCGTCCCAGATCTTGTCGAGGAGCGTGCGCGGGGCGGGCATGGAGGGAGTGTTGCGAGGCTGGTGGGCGCTCCGTCGGCCCGATGGACCGGGAGCCGGGCGCCCAAGCCCCCAATGTAGCCTTCGAACAGAGCCGCGGCCACGGGGTGGCCCCTGGCCGCCGCACCGGCCGTCGCTTTCAAGCCGCGCGACGCTGGACCGTCCGCGATGCCAGCACCTCGAGCCGGGCGGCGTCGACCGGTTCCCAGGTCGCCCCGCGCGAGGGTTCGGCAAGGATCGTCGTGGTGGGGCGCACGAGCCGCTGGATGAAGAACCAACTCCGCTCGAGGTGCTTGGACTCGTCGTCGGCTGAAACCAGCACCAGATCGAACACTCCGAGATGGTTGCTGACCCGGGCGAGGGCCGAGTCGGCGGTTCCCGGGACGAGTTGAACCTTGGCGAGTGTCGTCAGACGCTGGTGGGCCTGTTTGAGGGTCACCCCCGGCGGATCGGTGGGCGAGCGGCTCTCGAACCGATCGATGCCGACGTACTGGAGCGGCCCCGACGGGGTCGTCCCGACGAGCGCGAGCATCCGCTCCGTCCGCGAGAGCGTCCCCAGACCGATTTCAAGGACCCGTTGGGGACGGTTCGCGAGAAGATGCCGCCAGATCGGCCGTTCCCCCGCCGGGCGGGAGAAACGCGTCAACCACAGCGAACCGAACCATCCCGGGAAAGCCATGGCAGCACACCGACGTACGTGGAGAGGGCCCGAACCTCGAGACCAAACTCTCTATCGGTCGGGGGCGCCTGTGGCTGGAGCCCGTCGCTTCCGCGCCGCAGACCTTGCCACGAAACCACCGGATGCGCCGGCCGCCCCTGCCAACTGGATACGCACCCAGTCGGCACGAACGGTTGGCCGGGCGGTCAGTTGGTTGCGGCCTTGATCTTGGCAAGCGCCGCCGCGGCAGCGGCCCGCACGGCCGGAAGCGGGTCGTCTTCGCTGACCAGTTCCAGGATCGGCACCGCGCTTGCGGCGGCCTGCCCCAGTTCACCGAGCGCCTCTGCCGCCTCGAGCCGGGCCAGATCGCGCTCACCACGGAGGGCCTTGCGAAGCACCGGCACCGCGGCGGCCACCTGTGCGGTGTTGTCCGGTTCGATCTTCAAAAGGGACCAGATGGCGACCGCAGCCATCAACTCGTCGTCCGACTTCGCCAGGCCGCGCAGGGTGTCGGCGGTCGATGCCGCGGCCGGGCCGATCCGCCCAAGCGCGTAGCCCACCGTGTAGCGGAGGGCGGCGGGGGTCTGATCGCTCGAGAGCAGTTTCGCAAGCGCGGGCACCGCTTCGGCTGCGTCCGGGCCGATCGCGGCGAGCGCCGCAGCGGCGTCTCCGCACGCTGCCGGATCGGGGTCGGCCAGCGCCGCCGTGAGCGTGTCGACCGCCGGCTGGGCCTTCGATCCCGTGGCGGCCAGAAGTTCCATCGCGATCGTCCGCAGCGACGGCTTCTCGAGTGCTTTCTCGAGGGCGCCGACGGCGGTCGTGCCGAGCCGCACCAGCGACACCGCCGCTGCCCCACGGACAGCCGGATGGTCGTCCTCGAGGAGTCCGACGAACCGGTCCGCGAGCGCCGACTCGTCGGCGTCATCGAGGCTTCCCGTGAGATCGGACAGGGCCGACATGGCGGCGATCCGGGTGTTGACCCGGTCCGACCCGAGGGCCTCCGAAAGCGTCTTCAGCGACACCGAGACGAGGTCCTTGTTGTCGGGATGGATCCGAGCGCGGGCCCAGGATGCGATCCCGGCGAGGAACGGGTCGCTCTCCTGGGAGGCTTTCTCGAGGGCTGCATCGGCCGACGCGACACGCATCCGCCCGAGGGCGTAGGCCGCCGCGGAGCGGACCGCGGCGTCGGTGGACTCAAGCGCCGTGGTGAGTTCGTCGGCGGCTTCAGCGGCCGGTTCACCGATGGCGGCGAGGGCCAGCATCGCCTGCATCCGCTCCTCCGGCTCACCGTTGAGGGCGGCGGAGGTGAGGGCCCCGGCGGCCGGTGCTGCGGCCGCGCCGATCTCGGTGAGCGCGACTGTCGCCCAATACCGCGACTTCGGGTTCTTCAGCGATTCGACGAGCATCGGCACCGCATCCCCACCCAGGTCGGCAAGCGATTCCATGGCCGGCATCACGACCGATGGATCGGCATCGGAGAGCTTGTCGTCGAGCAGGTCGGCCAGACGGCTCGGCGCGGGCTCGAGTGCCGCGATCGACTTGAGGCCCGCGCGACGGGCCCTGGCATCGGGATGGACGAGTGTCTCGGCGAGGGCGTTGACCGCGTCGGCGTAGGCCTGGGTGTGATCGGCTGCGAGCGTGGCTTTCCCTTCGTCGGCTCGGATGCTCGCGATCGCGGTGGCGGCCTGGGTCACGACGAGCGGGTCGGCATCCTTGAGGAGCGCGACGAGTTTGGGAAGGACGGGGAAGGCATCCTCGCCGATGTGACCGATCGCGCGGGCGGCATGCCAGCGGAGGCGGATGTTGTCATCGCCCATCGCCTTGACGAGGTCGTCGAGGGCCGGAAGGGCGTTTTGCCCGAGGTCGGCCATGGCATCGACGGCGAGCACCCGGCCATCCTCATCGGTGGCTGCGGCCAGGGCCTTGCGGAGATCGCCGAGTTTGTCGGCGCCCGGCGCGGGGCGGTCGTCGCCTGCCGCGGCAGCGGGCTTCACCTCGTTGGCGGCGGGGGCCGGAGGTGCCGGAGCGACGGGAGCGGCGCCGGGCAGTTCGAGGGTGTCGGCGGAGGGCTTGTCGGTCGCCTCGGGAGTCTCCCCGACCGGCCGCTTCGGCACGCCCCCTGCCTTGGGCTGCGACGGGGGCTCTTCCGCGGACTTCGCATCGCCGAACTCGACCTTCGGCGGTTGCTGTCCGGAGCGTTCCGCGTTCGGCGCCTTCGTCCCGCTGCAACCGAGCGTCGCCAACACGCTGACGACCCCCGCGATCACGATCGTTCCCTTGAACCTCATCTCGATTCACTCCAGGAAGGTGCCTCGGGAAACGCCCGCGCCAATGCGCGACACGATTCCTCTCTCGATAGCCATAGCATGAGCAGTCCGCGCAACCGACGGCGACGGACCGATCCACCGCGGCCGATTTTTCGTGTGGAGGCGGCACGACCGTCATGATCGCGCCGACCGTTTTCGTCATCAGGTCGAGTCGCCCCCCGGCCGTCCTTGGCGGACGCGTCGAGTGTGGTTTTTCGGCCTGGCGGCGGTCAAAGCGGTGTCGCCCCTCCAGCAAAACGATTGTATACTCCGGAGTGACGATTCTCCCACCGGAGTTTTCCGGTCACGAAGTTTGTTCCGTACGCTTTCCCTCGCGGTGGCCAGGTCTCCCCGGACCGGTCGCCTCCCCCCTCCAACACGCCCCCAAGAGGCAGGTCATGCGTCGCTGTGTTGCCGCCGTCGCCGCGTCGATTCGGTTCCCTGTTCGTGCTTCGGTTGCCGTGCGTTCCCGCTTTCCGGGATGTGCCCTGCTCCGTTCGACGGGGGCCGCCGTCGCACTCGCCCTGACGCTCGTCGCCTTCCCGGCGACCGCCCGGGCCCAGTGGGGCGGCTGGGGCTGGGGCATGGGGGGAGGGTATGCCTCGACGGCCGGTCAGGCTGCCGCCTACGGTCTCTCCGACGTGATCCGCTCGGAGGGCTACGCCAATCTGCAAAACTCCGAGGCGGCGAAGAATTGGGAAGATGCCAAGACGAAGGAAATCGACAACCGGCAGAAGTGGACGAACACCTACTTCGACATGCGGCGGACCAACAAAGAATCCCGTCGAGCGGAGGATGGTCCGGCCGTGACGCGTGATCAGGCGATCCGCTTCGCCAAGGCTGCCGCCCCGCCGCGGCTGACGTCGTCGCAACTCGATCCGGTCACCGGGCACATCGAGTATCCCCTCGTGCTCACCGAGAAGGATTACGACCCCTATCGTCGCGACCTCGACAAACTCTTCTCCGACCGCGCCACGAGCGGCGGCAGTGTTCAGTACGAGGATTTCCAGCGGATCCAAGGGACCGTCTCGAAGTTCATCGACGCCCTGAAGACGAACGTCAGCCGCTATCCCGCCGGCGACTACGGCCGAGCCCGGACGTTCCTCGACAGCCTGGCCAACGAGCCACGTTTTCCGGCGGGCTGACCGGTGGGCACGGCCCACGGAAAAGTCCACCGCGGCTAGGTGCCCGTGGAAAAAGTCATCCATGACCTTTTCCACGTGGAAAACCTCCGGTTTTCTCGAGTGCTACGCACTCGAGACCGCCTCGTGCGGTCGGGTCAGCACTTCATCCACAGCCTGCTAGGCCGGCGTCCCCTTCGGAGGGGCCGGGTAGTCGCGCGGGTTGACCGCGTCTGGGCCGATCAGCGTGTCGCCGGGAAGGACTCCGTCCCCGGGGAGCAGAAGATCGGTGGCGTCGACGGACTGGTCGGTGGCCGACGCGGCCATGATCTCCGCGGACGCTTTGGCGTCTGGCTCGTCATCGGGCTTGGTCGCTTGCGTTGCGGTGGGCAGGTGGACCCGGCGGAGGAGCGGAATGGCCGCCACACGGAGGATTGCCGAAACGACGAACACGGCGAAGTAGGCATTGCGGTCTTCGCCGAGCGTGCGGAGCAGCAGCCCTCCACAGGCCGCACCGCTCACCCAGGCGATGGCATGGCCGAGGTTGTAGGCCGTCACCACGCCGGTCCGCTCCCGGTGCGAGGCCGCCTCGAAGAACAGCAGCACGACGGCCAACTCGTAGGCTGCCCAGGATGCCCCCGCCAGGCACTGCACGGCGACGAGGTAGGGGATATCTGCCGAGACGAGCCAGAACAGCGTCAGCGGCACGATCGCCAGCCCACCCACCCAGAGCAGTCCGAGGGAGCCGATCCGGCTCCCCAGTCGGCCCAGACTGGGGAGCACGAGCGCCCTGGCCAGAAAACTGACCGCCACGACGAGCATGTAGGAGAGGTAGGAAAACTGCCGTTCCTTGAGCATGTACGGGGAGAAGTAGGCACCCGAGAACTGGCAGGCGAAGGTGATCGCCCACAGGTAGGTCACGAGGGTGCCGGCCGGCCCCAGGGCGAGCGTGCGGAGCCGCTGCCACGCGCCGGCCACGACCGGCCCTGTGGGGGGCGTCTCCGGGTGACCTTCGACCGCTTCGAGGTGCGTCTCGGGGTGGGGTGGCTTGAGTTCGCGGCAGGCCGCCAGGCAGAGCGTCGACACGAGTCGGCATCCGGAGGCGATCGCGAACAGCACCGCGAACGTGGGGAGGAGGACGTCGTGGCGTTTCCCCCACTCGAGCATCAGTCCCCCGACGACGAAGCCGCCGAGCACCGCAAACTGTGCAAGCCGGCTGCGATGGGCGAAGTACGGGGTGCGCATCCGCTCCGGAATGAGCGTTCCCATCCAGGCGTTCCAGGCCGGGGCCCCGGCCATGCCGGCCGACCAGTAAAGACTCACGGCAACGAGCAGTTCCCACGGCTCGGCCCGGCCCCGTAGCGCCCACCAGATCAGCGGGAGGAAACTGACCGCCTGCACCGCCGTCGTGGCCACCACCCAGCCCCGGTTCGTGCCCAGCCGACGGACCGCAAGCGGAGTGACCAACTGCAGGACCGCGCCGATGAACAACGGCGCCGACGCCGTCAGACCGGTCGCCACCGGGCCAAAGCCGAGTGCCAGGGCGAAGGCCGGGATGTAGTGCTCCCCGCAGCCGACCATCACGCTGTACGCGGAGGCGTCGGCCGTGGAAATCCACAGATCGCGGCGGAGCCCCGACCGGGGCGGGAGGCCACGGGCGAGGAACTCGAGGACCCTGGCGCGGGGCCTCGGCGGACGGGAGGACAAGGCGGGGGAATCCAGAACGGCGGGGTAGGCAGGCCAGAAGGAGGGACCCTGTTTATACTTCCCACGGCCGTCGCGACGTCAGTCGTCTTTTTGTGGAGCTGTCGCTCCCCGACGGGGTGTCGGATCCCACGCTGCCGACTGAAAAAGTCTTCACGGACCTTTTCCATTCGGGGAGGCTCGGGGCGCGGCTTCGGTTCCACGGTTCGATGGTCGCCGTCACTCGCGGCGACGCTGTATCACAGGCTGCGAGGCCGGGAGGTTGCGATGCGGGCACTGGTCACGGGGGCGACGGGATTCGTGGGGCCGAGGCTGCTGCGAATGCTCGAACGTCCGGTGGTGCTGACACGGAACCCCGATCGGGCGCGGGCTTCGATCGGCCACCTCGCAGGCAGCATCATCGCTTGGAACCCCCTGCAGGGCCCCCCACCCGTCGGTGCCCTGGAAGGCATCGACACGGTCTTCCATCTGGCTGGGGAATCGGTCGCCGAGGGGCGCTGGACCACCGCCCAGAAGCAACGCATCAGGGACAGCCGCGTGATCGGCACGCGGCACCTCGTCCAGGGGCTACGGCTGGCCCAGCGTCCGCTGGTGTTCGTCTCGGCCTCCGCGGTCGGCTACTACGGCAACCGCGGAAACGACGAACTCACCGAATCGGCGCCCCAGGGACACGACTTCCTCGCCGACGTGTGCGCCGCATGGGAGGAAGAGGCGACCGTGGCACGGGGCTTCGGTGCCCGCGTCGTCACTGCCCGGACGGGCATCGTGCTCGGCGCCGGCGGCGGGGCGCTTGCCAAAATGCTCCTGCCTTTCAAACTCGGGGCTGGTGGTCCGCTCGGCAACGGAAAGCAATGGATGCCCTGGATCCATGTCACCGATCTGGCGAGGCTCTATCACCACGCGGCCGTCACCTCCGCCATCGACGGCCCGATGAATGCCGTCGCGCCCAATCCGGTCACCAACGCCGATTTCACCCGCGCCCTCGCGCGGCAACTCCACCGCCCCGCCTTCCTGCCGGCACCGTACTTCGGGCTCCGGCTGGCGTTCGGGGAGTTTGCCAAGGTGCTGTTCGACTCGCAGCGGGTGATCCCGCGGGTCGCCCTCGACAGCGGGTTCACCTTCCAGTACCCGGAGATCGCCACGGCGCTGCGGGAGATCCTCGCCCCGGCGGCGTGAGGCGTGAGCCTCCGAGGATCGCGGGTGTTCAGGATGCGGTGCCCACGTCGTCTGCGGCGTCGGGTTCGACCGCGGCCGCGGCCCGTGCCAATCGGTCGTGGATCGCCCGCCAGGCATCGCCGGCCGGCGGTTCGTCGACGATGATCGCGTCGAGCGAACGCTTGTCGACGGCGTGCAGTACCGAGTAGAGGATCGCGGCGTGGGCGGCCGGTTCGTCCGGCATCGGCACGACGACGACCTCGGGATTCGTGGCGATCCTCCGCGTCGCGGCATCGGCTGCTCGGGTTGTCAGCCAGCCGACGCGTTTCCCGGCGCGGAGCAGTTCGGCGACCCGCGTGGCCGGATCCGCGGCGATCTCGAGCGGCGTCAGCGGGGCGTAGTGGCGCGTGGCCTGACCGGGAGAGCGGGCCGGGCCTGGATGATCGGCTGCTGCCACCGCGGCGATCGACTCCCCCACCGCGGCCGCCAGCGCCTCGGCCGAGAGCGGGCCGGGGCGGAGGATCGCCGGCGGCGAGACGGTGCAGTCGACGACGGTCGATTCGATACCCCGTCCGCACGGGCCGGCGTCGAGGATCAGGTCGACCCGGGCGCCGAGGCTCTCGAGAACATGGGCCGCCGTCGTCGGGGAGAGGCGCAGCGATCGATTGGCACTCGGTGCCGCGAGCGGTTCCCCGAGGCGACGGATGAGATCCCGCGTCACCGGTTGGTCGGGGCATCGGATGGCCACCGTCGGACCGCCGGCGGTGACGATGTCGGGCACGTGCGCCCCCTTCGGGACGACCACCGTCACCGGGCCGGGCCAGCAGGCACGGGCGATCCGGTCGGCGGCCGTCGGCCACTCCGAGGCGAGGCCCCTTGCCATGTCGATGCCGTCGACATGAACGATGAGCGGGTTTGTCGAGGAGCGGCCCTTGGCGAGAAAGATCCGTTCGACGGCATCATGGGACAACGCGAGTCCGGCCAAACCGTAAACCGTCTCGGTCGGGATCGCCACCAGGCCGCCGCCACGGAGCACTGCCGCGGCGCGGTCGAGCGCGGCTGCGGTCTCGGCTGGCGGCGTCGTCACCCCGCCCGGCCAGCGGACG
>Ga0208086_1000300_pt1 | contig 14679 bp, 7 predicted proteins | sample LakMenEpi06Jul10_FD_150675 | JGI IMG/M metagenome (GOLD analysis project Ga0208086, IMG submission 150675) | Freshwater microbial communities from Lake Mendota, WI - 06JUL2010 deep hole epilimnion (SPAdes) | ecosystem: Environmental > Aquatic > Freshwater > Lake > Epilimnion/Euphotic zone ...
CTCGCGTCTCGGCTCGCGTCTCGGCTCACGTCTCGGCTCACGTGATCCGCACCTCAACGTCTCGACCCGCACCACACAAAAAACAAACCTTTTGTCATATGAACCCTCATATTTTTTAACGTAATGTCAAAAAAGGTGAAGCTACCAACGTTCAAGCATATGACACGACGAGGCGAGTACACGTTGTTGCTTTTTCGTGGTGTGGATTTTGTATGGCCAACTAGGTTTTGAGCAACGCCAACATGCCCTACTTTAACAAGATGCATTTGGACTCGTCGGGGTTTTCGGATAACAAGGTTTACGAAGCTTTGGAAGCCGCGGCAAGTTACCCACAAGAAACGTCCATAAGCAAGTCGGTTAAACGTGCCAGAGTACAGTACGTTCAAGAAGAGTTGGACTTGGCGGGTGTGGACTACAACGATGTCGAACTTACGGCGTTGCACACTTCTCTCAACAAGAACTTGAAGTTCTTTTTGGACAGCCTCGACAAGCACAAGCAGGAGTTCAACCTAAGTCGCTACCGCGGAATACTGATCACTGCGAATCACTTGCACGAACTCGTGGCCATCCGTCTTTCGTCCAACACGAACCAACGCTGGATTCAATTCGACTTGGCGGCTTACCACCATGGTTTGCACGGACTCGGCAAGTCGCAAGAACGCATTTGTGTGATACTTTGAGTGTTGTGCAAGTTAGTTGGAAAGTGTTGGCAAGTTGGCAAGTATTTTTTGCAAGTTTTGTGTGTCGAGCGTTGTTGCAAGTTGTTGTTGTTGTTGTTGTTGTTGTTGTTGTGAAAGCCTTGCAACTTGGTGTTGCGGCGCGAAACGTTTGGTGACAGCCACAACATGTGTTTGTGTGGTATTTAACACTTAATTAAAATCTTCGTGATTGTGTTGAAACTCTGAATATTCTATGTCGTGGAACTCTGGGTCTGATTCCACGAGATTTTGTGTTTGTTTTTTAGCCGCGACCAGAGTTTTCAAGACGTCTTTGTCCTTTGTTTGCCGTATGTACTTTGCAAACTCTTTGCTGCGTAACAAGCCCAAACATCTTGAACAACCCAAGTTTCCTTGCAGTTGAGCATTAGTCTCCAAATACGTAATAAACTGCAACAAAAGGGTTTTGTTAAATGGGTCCTGTCCAGCAAAGCAGTCTTGATCACCATACAGTTTTTTAAATGTTTGGAAAAACTGTAAACAGACCTTGTTGTTTGCGTTGGTTTTCATGCGGGCAATCTGGCAGAACCAATGTCTCAACATGTGGTGGTATTTTTGCATGTGCTTGTCTTTCGCAGTATCAATTGCGTCACCTCCTTTTAATGCGCGGCGTTTGAGTCCAGGCTTGCTTTTGGGCTTGTTTTGGGTCTTTTTGGGTTTGGGCTTTGGCTTGGCTCGACCAACACGCCAAACTTTTTTGTTGCTTGCAAGCCTGACAACCTTGAACAGCTTACCCTCTTTGTTGGCATGCAGGCTCCCGACACGCAAACTCGCCAAGTTTTTCTTGGGTGGTACAGATTTCTGACCTCTCATTTTGTGTCAACAAACTTGCAACAAACTTGCGTTTCTTTTTACTAGCAGAAAAAGACGTGATATTTGTAAAACTCTATTTTGTTCAGAGCGTTTGTGTTGGATTCGCTTGGCTATCTTGTAATTGTAAGTTTTATGGAGTCATCTTGAAAACTTGACAACGACAACACACTACACCACACGACGCAAACAGCAACACCTAAAACAAAAGTAATATTTGTATTGAGCAAGTATGGGAGCATCTTGTGGCCGACCGACTTGTTGCTGGCTAACTTTGAACTTGCCAAGCGACGCAAGCATGATACAAACCCAACACATTCAAGAAGACGACCAAGACGATTACCGCCAAAGTTTTTACCGCTACATCGAGTACCAAAGCTTTCGCGCGTCGGCCAAAGCTCTGCTTGGCCGACCTTGCAAAAAAGCAACAACTTGATGTTTTTGCAATAAGATGTGTTTGCTCAATACCACATAGTACCAAATGTTTTTACCAAATAGTACTAAAAGAAGTGGTAAAACCTTTAAATGAGCTATATATTCTTCTACAAGTACAGTTTAAATATACTCTGTTTATAAAAAACTTTCATATTGAGTTTCAAAGTTTTGCGTCAACTTTGCGACTTGTGTTGAAAGCAAGCAAGCAAGCAAGCAAGCAAGCAAATACATAACAAAGGTACACACACTAAACCCAAACAATGGCGACCCCTCCGGTGCCCATAGTGGGGCCGTTTGACGGCATTTGCTTTCTTGGTGGTGGTGTGAGGTGTGCCACCACGCAGTATGCTGGCATGGCGGTCATCATGAACTTGTTTGGTTTGACACCTCAACAAATGTTGGCTGGTACAAAGTACATGTCGGGCAACTCAGGAGCAGGTTTTACCATTTCGACGCTTTTGTGCTACACGCTGTTTGTGGACAGCACGACCAAACAAGCACTCTTGCCGTTGGACGACATCAAAAGCTACGCCCAGCCCAAAAGTCCGGCAACCTCTCCGACACCTGCAACTTCGGATTTGCATGGCTTCTACAAGAAGTACTGGACAGAGCCCCTCAAAGCCATAGTAGCCAATCAGTTTAATAACCCAGCCGTGCAGACAGCCTTTGCGGCGGTGTACGACTATATCAAAAGCGAGGCTACGAAAAGCAAGACTACGCTACCGTTTTCACAAGCGCAAATCGAGTTCATGGTGTACTCCTTTGCCGACATTGGCCTTTTTACTTGGCCCAACGGCGTGGCCATGCTTGCTTTGGCGCCGTTCGCACAGTACTTAGTGGGACAAAAGTTTAAAGACATGCCGCTGGCCAACTCGGCAAAGCTGGTCGTGTCGCTCGGCGCGACGGTCGTCAAGGACACGTCTAATAGTGCCAACGCGTTTATGCGAGTCCAAGCACCAACCGAGTCGACTTTTCTCGATGTCGCCGCAACGGCGGGTGCGGCCGTTGCGGCACACACGACGCCATGGTCGTGCCCCAAGGCGTACACCAAGTCTGTGAGTTACTCGTGGGACAAACAATATTCAGACTACAACTATTACCAGAGTGCGAGTGCATCCCCGGATCCGACGATGATAGGCATGCCGTTCAACATGTTTTACAGTTTTGGCAACCAGGTTCAAAACTCAAATGCGACTTCTTACTTGCTCAACCCCGGATCCAGCGCCTCATCGAGTCCGACGCTGGGAAACATAACGTACACACCTTCCTCCGCCGAGGACGGTGGTAGCGTGTCGGCCATTCCGCTAGTCAGCGTCCCGTTGTCGAAGATTGGCGATTCCGAAGTCCTGGCCTTGGTGTCCGCCACGTCTTCGTTTACCGGCTGCACTTTGCAGCAAACCAACACACCTATGGCATCCGAGTGCTTCAACAACTTTATCAACTACGACCAGCCTGTGCAAGTCGACTTGGCTACCGGCCAGCTGTTTCTCAACTCGTCTGACCAAAAAACTTCCTTCAAGGCCGGCTCAAAGTTTGGTTCGAACAACAACAAGTTGGGCTCGGTATGGGACGCGTCGTTCGGCACGGCGTCGTCAACTTCGTTTTCTTCAAACTTGTTGTCGTTGAACAAAGTTGCAACACCATACAAGAACTCAACACAAGCCGGAGCTGTACCAATGGTGCCATTCAAGGACAATGGTATTTACTCAAAAGACCGCGTGTTGATGAACTTGTGTGACGGCACGAACTCGTACGACAACACTGGCATCATCCCGATGATCAACGCCATGCAAGTCTACGAGAATCCTTCTGACCTGGCTACCAAAACATACAACATCTTGTACTTTGACGGCCCTGACTCGGGAGACCAAAGCAGATCATGGCCCTCCGACGACCACTTTGCCAAGCTCTTCAAGGACAGACAATCGGGTTTCGGGCTCAACATCTTCGAACAAGACGTCACGAGTTATAAAAACACGTGGCAAAGCACCCAGTTTCCTGACCCGTCTCCCGGAAGTGCGTCCGGCAACCAAGTCTGGGTCGACGTCTACTACTACGAAGGCCTGACCACCATTGCCAACGACTTCTGCAACGTCCAGGCTGGCATAAAATTCAACATCTTGGTACTGGCACCCCACTCCCAACTCAACACCCTCTACGAAGTACCGGCAAACCTCGACCCCAATACTGCCACCGGCTACGAGGGCATCGACTACCACGCCAACGTCAACGCCATCCTCGTCGAGTGCTTCCTGGACCTAGAAAACCGATTCAAACTCTTTTCCAACACGTTCAACTCGTTTGCATGCAACGACGCCACAAAGACGTGCACGGCGCAAGACTTGAAAGGTGCTCCCGGCCAAACCTTTTCGGCATGTTCTTGCATGTACAAATGCGACCCTTCATCGGGGTGCGTCCAAGACGCAAGTGGTGCTTATTCCTCTTCGAGCGATTGCACAAAAGCGTGTACAAAAACTTATAACTGCGACAAGTCGGATCCTAACAATCCGATATGCACGCCGGTGTATGGTTCCCCCGCCGGAACCATGACTGATTGCACAGAATGTAAGCCGACTTACAAATGCGACACCACGTCAAGTCCTCCGGCTTGCGTAGCTTCCTCCGACGCCGACGCAACGACCCAAGATAATTGTAACGCCAATTGTCCTCCTCCTACTCCTCTCTACAAATGCATCAACAACACATGCACAGTTTCGACCGAATCGGGTGCCAAGTCCAAGTTGGATTGCGAGTCGTCCTGTTTGCCTCCAAAGCCGTCGCCGTTTGGCAGCACGGGTGGGCTAGCAGCCTGGCAGGTTGCATTGATCGTCATTGCGTGCGTCATCCTAATTGTCGGCATAGCATTGTTGGTGTGGCGCATCAAGAGATCCAAAAAGCTACTAAAGCCGAAAAGTACAAAGCCCACTTTGATGTACTCACCAAACTCGTCCAAGTCGTTCGAGCTGAGCCATGCTTCCAACCGTGCTTCAAGCAAGTCCAAGAAACGCAAAACACATGACTGAAACTCTAAGTAATGTAATACCTATGTTTCCCAAACGCTTGCAAGTTCCAGTGTCACCTTTGATGTTTATTGGTATGCATACAAGCTAAGTTGGTTAACACAAGAGCAAAGTTGGTTGTAACGCAAGTTGGTTAACACAAGAGCCAAGTTGGTTGTAATGCAAGAGCTAAGTGGGTATTTGTTTTGCTCTCCAATGGTGAAAACACCAACACCCTTCGAGTTTAGGTTCCGGCTTGACGAGCAAAACGTGGTTGTTTCGGAATAATATGTAGAGTAGGTTTAGGGATGCAAGTTGTACGTCGCCGACCAAGTTGTAGTTGCTTTCCAAGTGTAAGGACCGTAAAGCAACAAACTTGGAAAAGTCGATGCTTGCTACTCCGCTAGTCCTAACTTGACCTACATGACACCACGTTAACGAGAGGTGTTCCAACCCAACTAATGCTTCGATGTAAGATGGAACAACTTCCCTCACTTCTGTAAGGTTCAGGACGCGCAAGTTGACCAGCTTAGAAACTTCGTTTGGTAAAGTCATCAAGGGATGTCCGTGCAGTGATAGACACGTCAAGTGTATCAACTTGCCAACATCGCTTTGAAGAGTACCTTTGATAACCACCAAGTCCGTAATGTGCTTAGAGTTGACAAGGCTTTTGTATGGCACACCATTGTGTACAATGAGCTTGCGAAGCGTCGTTGTGTTTTGCAAAGGTGCCATAGTATGGCAGTCCGAAAACCAGTGAAGCTCCAAGCTTTCCACCCAGGGAAACATGTCAAGCGGGCCCACGAAGAAAGGTATATATTTGAGTGCTGTCACTTTGGATGGGAAGTTGAACACCCAGCACTCGCGAGGTATGGGTTCACACCGCATTGACGACGTGTTGGTTAGAAGCCCGAGTGTTAAAGTTCTATTTCCACCGTATGGTGCGCGGGTCCAATAGTAACCTTTTTTTGTCAAAGCCTCTTTTGCGTACGAATCGTCCTCACTCCACATGGCGTGAAGCGTACGTGCTTGCTTGATGGACTCGACCAACCGTTTTGCTTTTGTGCAAGTCAAAAAGTCTGAAAACACAAAGCTTGGCGCAACCAGCAACTCGGGTGCATACAGCAACATGAACTTGCTTGGTCTGTCAGGGTGTCGCAAGAGTTGCGACACTTGGTGCTGCATGTCGCGAATGACGTGCTGGACATTGTGTATGTCTGCGCTTCTCTTGTCGATAGCACCCAAGTATGCGTTGCTGATCTTTGAAAAGACCAAGTACTTGCTAGACTCTTTCAAAAAGTCTTGTGCTGTGCCACACCACGCTGACAATGCCAACATCTTTGGCAACCTTCCTTGGAGGCTCAGAGTTGGTCAAGTATAGCTCTACCAAACTTACTCCCATGTGGTACTTGCCGCGTTTTAATTCATATGTCTTACACACCGATTATAACTCGTAGTTTGTAATTGCAAGCAAAATAGTTGAGCCTTGACCATCTTGCATTTATTTTTAACACCATCCTTTAGAAGGTGGTTTGGCGATCTATAACATGCGAACTTGCCCGAGAGGTCAACGGTGTCTTGTTGGCAACAAAAGCCGTCCTTAGCAACGCCGTCCTTAGCAAGGGGTCTGACTCAAAATCAGATGTACTTCGGTACGCATGGGTTCGAACCCCATAGTTCGCACACTTTTTGAGTTTACAAGCCCTTAATTAAGTTGTGCTTCCTTGATGTAGAGTAAAGCTTAATAGTTGTGGAGCAAAGCTTACTAGGTGTGGAGTAAAGCTTGCTTGATGTGTAACAAGCATCATACTATGTGCGTTAGGTTTATGTTGCTTCTGCTAACTTGTGCCCAACCAAGCTATCTATGTGTGTTGTTTTGTTTTATAGCGCTACTGTAAAACCAAGCTGCACTCGTTGAAACCAAAACAAGGTGCCAACAAAACAACTTACGTGCACACAACACGTTTTTACGAAGCAAGAACAAAACAAACAACCAAAACCAAAAATGGCTTATGAAGCGTGGTCGAAGGCAAAGTCGGTCGCAGTGATTGTTGGCATCAACTATGTGAATCAGTCGAGCGAGCTGGCTGGGTGCCGCAACGACGCGGTGAATGTCTACAATGTGTTGGTAAACAACAACTTGGTTGCCAAGGAAAACGTGGCGTTTTTGGTGGAGGGAAGGTCGCACAAGTCGTTTGGTACAAAGCTTTTGCCGGTAGCGCGGCCTACCAAGGCCAACATCTTGAAAGCCCTGAACTGGGCGGTTGAGGTGTGCAAGGCCAACCCAAGCATCAAGCACGTGCTGTTTCACTACAGCGGGCACGGCACGTATGTGCGGCATGGTGAGGAGTTTGCGGAGGACGCGCCAAACGGTGTGGACCCTGACAACGAAGACGACCGCCGCCACGAGATGCTTGTGCCAGTCGACTGCGACTTGGAAGGGTGTATTGTGGACGACGACTTGAACAGGATTTTTGCCAAGTTTCCAAATTTGCTAAAAATTCGGGCACTAGTTGATGCTTGTCATTCGGAGACGGTGTTTGACGCAAAGTACAGGTGTGAGCTCAGCGGTCGGGGCTTCCGTGTAAACATAGAGAACCCGGAGTGCCAGATTGGAGCCGACTTGATCTTGCTGACAGGCTGTAAGGACACACAAACCTCGGCGGACGCGCCGGTTGGCCAAAACGACTCTTACGAGGGTGCCATGACCAACGCATTCATCAAAGTGGTCCAGCAAACCAAGCTGGACGTCTCGTGCTACGACCTTTTGAAGGCCATGCGCGCCGACTTGAAGGCCAACAACTTTGACCAAATCCCCCAACTCTGCTCAACCACCAAGTTGACCGTCTCCACGTCTTTCCTAGGTGGCGTCGAGCGCTCCAAGGCCAAGAAACGCAAAGCCCAACAACTTCTTGACGACCAAGACCAAGCAAGTCAAGCAAGCCCGGAAAAGCAAGAAGCCAAAGAAACGCAAACCAAAAAAGCGAGAAGCCAAAGACAAGCAAAGTAAAAGAGCAAAAAGGTCAAAACAAGCAAAGTAAAAAAGCCAAAGAAAGCATAGCAAAAAAGCATAGACAAAAAGCGCAGTAAGAAGTAAAACAAGTAATAAGTTTTTTACAAAAAGTTACACTTTAAGCAAGTACTACTTCAAGATTCTGGAAATACGGCTGGTAAGATGTAGGTTTCCAGCAATTTTTCTAGCAAGCAAAAGCACGATTGGACGAGTTGGGTGTCCAATTTGTAGCGCAGCATGCTGGGAGCAAGTACAAACTTGTGTTTCGCGAGGAAGAACGTGCATGATACCAAGTCTGTTTCGAAAGCGCTCAAGCCCGAGTCGGTGTGTGCCTCGGACTGCCAAGTTGGAGACGCTTGAAACTTTTGCTTGATTTGCATCACCAACTTCTTGATTGCTTGTCGCTTGATGTCTGCCACGACGTGTGTTTTTGCCAGGTGCCGTGCATGTTGGTCGTCAAGCAAGGTTTGCATTTGTAGTGTCACGACTTGGATTGGTGTGTAAACACCAAACAAATTTAAACAACTTGGCGTGTGCTTTTCTTGTGTGCATGCACGAAACTAAAGCAACTAAACGTTACTTTCGCTACGAAACATGACAGTACTTTCGACGCAAATTTGATTTGTTAAGAACATGTACCCTGGTAATCTATAAGAACATACTACCTTTTAACATACTTGAATCATCCCAAATAAAAACCTTGTAAAAAAAACATTGGTGTAACAAAAAACGCGCAGCTTTTACGACTTGCATAGAATGAATGCTTTGGAAGAAAAAGCACGCAAGTTGAAACGTGGCCTGGCATCGCCCAAGGAGTACTTGCTGGGTTTAGCCACCTCAACGACTGCCAAAGAGTTTGAAGAATGCTTGGACAAGTTCAAGTTTTCGTCGGGCTTTTCGCTGTTCGACCACATAGAGCTCGAGCTTGCTATGCGCAAGTTCCCAACACGTGACGTACACGTTGCGTTTTTACAAGTCTTTGACTTTGCATTGATGGGCAACTTGATATCTTTCGACGTTTTTCAAGTCGACGAACTTGCGTCGGCACTTCGCATTTTGGGAAAGTCGCCCACAACTTTGCGAGGTGGCAACCGACAATCCCGACACTCTCGACCAGTTTTTGACTCTAGTTCTCGCCCACCAAATACCCAACCGGGGAATTCTCGACCACCAAATTCCCAACCGGGGATTTCTCGACAACCAAATTCCCAACCGCCAAATTCTCGACCACCAAATTCCCAACCACCAAATTCTCAACAACCAAATTCCCAACCGTCAAATTCTCGAACAGTAACGTTTCAACCAACAACTTCTCGACCTCCAACTTACCAACCAGTGTCTTCTTCTTCAACGACGTTTGGGAGGTTCGCCCAGTCGGGGGAGCGAAGCGCGTCCACCAAGCGCAACGAATTGGAGCGAACCATGATTAGCACATGGACAAACGCGAGTTTGCTTTACGAAAAGTGCAAAAAAGCCAAGGTTCCGGAAATGCGTGGTACGCTGCAATTTGATGCAAAGTTTGCAGAAACGTTTAGCGCGGAGATAGCTAAAATTAAAAGTCGAAAGCCCACGTGCGACGGCACTCAAGAACTGACAAGTTACCAGGAAGCGGCTGTGTTGGCATGCACGGTGCTTGATAGACTTTTGGTTGTGCATGCTACGGGTAGCGGCAAGACGCGCGCGATGCACGGTGTGTTGGACAACAAGCTGGGAGACATCCGCCCGAAAGTCATTTTAGTTCCCGACGAGCCGATAAAAGCAAACTTTTATTCGCAAGTCAAACGCGGCGACACCAACTTAGCCAAGTTTGCCAAGCTCAACGAAAATGAAGACACCGAGATCACGCTTAACTTGACGGGTTCTTCGTTGAATGATTACAAAACCGCAGTAGAACACTACAAACGCGGAATTGACAGGCGCATGGGCTACAACGCTCCCTTGCGTGCTTCTACGTTCAACGATGCGTACAATTTGACGAAACTCACGTGTAGCCTTTCAGAAGCTTTATTAAAAATGGCTTCGAAACAAGCTTGCTTTGCAGCGCCTCCCGAAAAAGACACAATCTTCAAACCGGCCTACGGTTTGAGTAAAGACAAACAAGTGGGTCACAACCCTTTCAACAACAAGATTGTGGTGGTCGACGAAGCCCACCGACTTTTGGAAAACACGAAACAAAACGACATTCTCTTGGAAGCTCTTCGCACGGCTGACAACGCCCAAATCTATTTTTTCACCGCGACGCCGGTAGACGAAAAAAATCTCGCAGTGCCCAATGCGTTGCTTGCCGTAATCAAAAACACACCCTTTTTAAACCCAAGTGCAGAACAACAAACTTTACAAGCGTCGTCGTCCAACCATGGGTACATTTCGTTCTACTACAACTTCGACGAGCCTTTCTACCCACGGACAATTCCATACTTGAACGTGCTGCACACACCGCCGGATGAACCTTTGTCTAACGTGGTGGTAGCACGCATAGTGTTTACCGAATTGTATGGTCCAAACTTGAAGACTTACATTAAATTTCACACCGAGTTTCTGCGCAAGCAAAACGACAAACACATTAAAGCAGCAACCGCTCTAAAAACGACTTCACTATACTCTGACGGGCAAGCCGCGCGTCACGTACCGTCTAAGTTACAGTATGGTACCGCCGCGTTTTTCAGTAAATTCAACAAGTTCGACTGCCTCATCGAACACCTTACTAATGAAACGTTGAAGACTGTCGTTCTTTTTACTACTGGTGGGCTGGTTGCCTTTCAGACGTTTTTGGAAAGACAGCACAGCGACAAGTTGTTTACACCCGAAGTAGGCATTTCGAGAAATGTACACCAACCTCAAGTTGGTGCTTCGTTGTTCAAAATCGGGTTCTTGCGCGACAAACGCGACAAACGCCGAAATGAGACGGTGCTGACAGCCTTTAACAAGTCCGACAACTTGACTGGAACAAAGCTCACTGTGCTTTGCATCACCGAGGAGTTCGGCACAGGAGTCGACTTTCACGCAGTGCGCCGCATCATCTTGACTGGCCCGCCTCAATCTGCGTCGTCTTACTTCCAGTACATTGGGAGAGGCTTGAGAATGTGCAAGCACTTTAGTCTCCCACCTTCTGAGCGAACCATGAAAGTCGAGATGTTGGTCGCAACTTTTGATGCCAACCGCACGCTTGGCGATCTTGAACAACAAGAACAACAACTACACCAACAAGACTTGACGGTTGACGAGATCATGCTAGTCGAACTCCGCAACGACATCTTGTTGTACCGAGCCAGGATGGCCGAGTTTTCAAAAGACGCAATCGACAAAACTTGGTACCACTCAGAGTGGGCGTCCAACTTGACTAGCTCCGACGACTTGGAGACTGTGTGCAGGAAGCGCGACGAATCAAACCAAACCGACGCTTTGTCATTTACAATCCAACCTCCTGGACAACTCTTGCCAGACGACGCACAAACACTACCTACAAGCACCACGTATCCTAATACTACCAACACTACCAACAACAACAACTACAACAACAACTACAACAACAACTACAACAACAACAACTACAACAAAAATAATAATAGCAACAACTATGTGGACTTGGATAAAGAGTACCAAAAACCAAAACCGACTGAGATTCAAATTACCACAAAAAAGACGATAAGGACGGACGAAGAAGAATTAAGCTTGGCACGCGCGGTGTTTGGAGACATAAACGTCAAGCTTTTGCCTTCGTCTGCACCAACGGACGTGTTGCTGAGAGACGAGCTTTTGATTGACCTTGCGCTACCCATGGTCTTTATACATGCCGACATTGACGCCGCAAGGAACCAAATAGGCATGGAAGCCAGTGGTTTCACCATGATTAGTGTCATCAACGACTTTCCCAAATTGATCGATGAAGCAGCCACACTTAGCGCGAGGCAACAACGTGACGAAGAGCTTCGACTTCAACGCGCCGAGGAGGCACGCCTCGCCGAGTTGGAGCGCCAAAGAAAGTTGCACGAAGCAAAACAAGCCGAACTACAAGCTAAACAAGCCGAACTTGAAGCTCGACGCAACAAAGAGCAACCCAACGTGAACAACCCACCAATCGTACCAAGTGTAGGCAACTTTGGTAAAGTTGTCAACCCCCAAAGCCAGTATGATGCCAAGTCGGGTTTGCCAACCAACATCGCCCCCAAAAGCCGACATGATGCCAAGTCGGGTTTGCCAACCAACATCGACCCCAAGAGCCAGCATGATGCCAAGTCGGGTTTGCCAACCAACATCGACCCCAAGAGCCAGCATGATGCCAAGTCGGGTTTTGTGAGCACAAAACACGCGGTGCGCAAGACAAACAACTTAAGAGGTGGCTGGCTAAGCCATGCAAGCCGAGAACACCGCGCAAGCCGAGAACGTGCAAGCCGAGAACACTATGTAATAAGTCAAGCAAAAAGCAAAATGGTCCGACGAGGTTCGAACCAACGAATGATACAAGGCGGTGCTCGCTACGAAGCCGCAAAGCCGAAGCAAGTCGAGACAACCAAAAAACAGCCAGGCCTTCTTGCAAGTCCGATCGAGGTGTATTATTTTGACGACACGGCGACGCGGTTCGTTGCGGCGTCGTTGGTGTACAAGTTGACGCGCATTGTGGCGAGCAACATGAGAGTCGTTGACTACTACAACCGCAACTTTGTGGGTACCAACATGGCAAAGTGGGACCGAGTGGTGGGTCTGCACATCCACTACTTGCCGTTTGCCAACAAAGTGTACTTGGTGTGGCAGCCCAACGTGCACATGGTGCGCCCGGTGATGTATGTCAACCGCGAGGGTTTGTTGAAAAGCTTTGGAGAAAAAGTCGACGCGATGAGGGCTGCCCAGCTCTACGAGAGCATCGTGGAGTACCGCGGGCCGTTGGAGCGCACGTTGTGGTCAGAGGGTCCGCCGCTTTTAGAGGGCGACCAGACTTACACCATCTCGACGGAAGTCAGAGTCCCTGACTTGATCGACTCGGAAACCATGCAAAGCATATCAGTAGGCTTGGTGCTTAAAAACGAGGTCACTAAGCAAGCCATCATAGATGTCTACAAGGACTTGTTGGCCCAGTCGTTCAGCACAGACGTGGTCGCCGTGCACTTTGTGGAGGCCAGGTCGCCGGACAAGCTGGTGTTCAAGACCAGCGACGTTCCTGGAATGCTGCTTCAACAACCCTACGAAGACTTTGTCAACCCCATCTTGCTTTCTCCTCCCTCCAACATCGGCTTGTCGTACGGCCACCGCGTGCTGTTTTTCAACCAATTCAAGTACATAGCCGACGTCAACCAGTTCGTGAGGCACAACCTGGGCAGCCAGATCGCCCGGGTCGTACCAAACTCGGTTCCTCCTACACTAAGCCCTCCGTTGAGGTCCCATGTGGTGTCCAACGTGTGGATCTTGATTCATCAAGACGTCAAGATTTTAAGCATTCAAAACATGGTGGTAGACGCAACCGTGCGCGGCGTGCCTACCTACTACGACAACGACCCAGCTTACATCAAGGCAAAGCAAGAGCAAAAGGTGGGTGTCATTCTTAGAGACGCGCAAAACAACATGGCTTTCATCACGACGGTAGTACATTACAAGTCGGTCGTGGACTTTGCACGCTTGTCAAGTGACGACACGTGGAACGAGTTCTGGTACTTTTGTTTGGAGACCAAGCAAAAATACGAAGAAGCCAACAACACGCAAGTCTGGATGTACACAGAGGCGGTGCCCACAAAAGGCTTCCGTGTGTTGGTGTCGCGAACTGACCCGACGCCCAAAATCGAAGCTCAAATCGCACAAGAACAAGTCAGGCTCCTCCAACAACAACAAGTTGCGCAGCAACAAATAGTACAACAACAACTTCTGCAACAACAACTCTTGCAACAACAACAACTTGCACAGCAACAACTCTTGCAACAACAAGCAACTTTACAAGAAGCCGAGCAACGCCGCCAAACTTCTGGACTGGTTGGTGTCTACTACAACCACATCCAACAAACGTTTTCTTTTCTTGTTTGCAAAACACCTTTGGGAATCGACGCGTTCGAGTTCCAAGGTCGGCGGAACGTCGACGCCATCATCAAAGCCAGGACCGTCTTTCCACAAGAAAGCACCAAAACATGGGTTGTGACACCTATCCCAGTCGGCGACTTGATGCTCTTTTTAGCCGACATACAAGTGTTTTCTTTGGTCGACACGCACGACCGGACAAAAGTCACGTTTGAAGAGTTGCAGCAAGCAACCAAAAAGAAAGGTGGACTGCTTGATCTTTTGTTTGCCAACTCGCAAGCCAGGGACGCCTTGTTGACAACACTGTACTCCTTGCAAGTTTAGTTATACTATTAACATATTTGTTAGCCATATTGCAAGGTGCATATTGCAAGGTGCACATTCTAACCTTGAGCCTTGCACAAACCTTGTTCAAGTCGTCATGCATTGAGCTTGGCCGTGTTTCGCTTTCTCCCACCTTGTAGTCCATGTGTAGGCGCAGCACTTATGCCTTGATTGAAGCCGTCAATTTCGCGATGGGCTTGTTGTTGGGCTTGTTGGGCTTGTTGGGCTTGTTGAGCTTGTGGTTGGGCTTGTAGGGCTTGTTGGGCTTGTTGTTGGGCTTGTTGGGCTTGTTGGGCTTGTTGAGCTTGTGGTTGGGCTTGTAGGGCTTGTTGAGCTTGTGGTTGGGCTACTTGTTGTTGTGGTTGGGCTACTTGTTGTTGTG
>Ga0208086_1000305_pt1 | contig 14556 bp, 13 predicted proteins | sample LakMenEpi06Jul10_FD_150675 | JGI IMG/M metagenome (GOLD analysis project Ga0208086, IMG submission 150675) | Freshwater microbial communities from Lake Mendota, WI - 06JUL2010 deep hole epilimnion (SPAdes) | ecosystem: Environmental > Aquatic > Freshwater > Lake > Epilimnion/Euphotic zone ...
GCTCTGTGCGCACCAACGCCTCGAGCCGCCCTTACGCAGTTGAAGTGGACGGGCTCGTCGTGCAGTACGACCAGATCACTGCAGTCAACAATGTCTCCTTTGCCGCTAGAACGGGAAAGGTGACGGTCATTCTCGGCTCCAATGGCGCCGGCAAAACGTCCACGCTCGAGGTGTGCGAGGGCTTCCGTCGTCCTACTTCGGGCTCGGTGAGGGTGCTTGGTTTCGACCCCCTGCACGAACGTGACGCGCTGAACCAACACATGGGCGTGATGCTGCAAGACGGAGGCGTCTACCCCAGTGCGCGCGTGGGTGAAGTAATTGATCATTACTGCGCGTTGTTCGGCAACCGAATGGTGGCGAAGGATCTGGTTGAGCGCGTGGGATTGACACATCGTCAATCAAGCACCTGGAGGCGGCTCTCTGGCGGAGAGAAGCAGCGCTTGTCGCTTGCCTTGGCGCTTGCCGCGAAACCCGATATTGCATTCCTTGATGAACCAACGGCGGGTGTCGATGTTGAGGGACGAGAAATGATTAGGGATGTTGTGCGCGAGCTCTCATCAAGCGGCTGCACGGTAATCATGGCAACACACGAACTGGACGAAGCGGAGCGCTGTGCCGACGATGTGATTGTCTTTCATCAAGCGGCAATCGTTGCTAGCGGCACTTTGCAATCGTTGCGTCAGGGGCATGACGAGATTCGCTTTACGACGGAACGCGGAATAGATCCAGCCGCGCTCTCTGCCCACATCGGAACAACAGTGGTGCAGGACGGACCCGACTATGTGGTTGCGGGGACAAGCGACGCAAAAATCATTGGATTGATTTCCGATTGGCTTGCCGAACAACATCAAGGCTTGGACAATCTGCGCGCTGGTTCTCAACGCCTTGAGGAAATTTTCCGTCGTCTGACACAACGGAGCAAACCGTGAGTGTCCTACTTGCACAGCTGAAGTCGGAATTGCGCGTCATTGCGAGGAACGGTGAACAGTTGCTGGTGATCATTGGCATCCCAACGATTCTTCTCGTCTTTTTTAGCCAGGTAGATGTACTTCCACGTGGTGATCAGAATGCGGTTGACTTTTTACTGCCGGGAATACTTGCGCTAGCGGTGATGTCGACCGCGATGGTCAGTCTTGGAATTGCAACCGGGTTTGAGCGGTCCTACGGGGTGCTGAAGCGATTGGGTGCGACACCACTCGGCACTCAGCGCCTTGTGCTTGCAAAGAGCCTCGCCGTCGTGTTGGTCGAGGTGGTGCAGTTGCTGGTCTTGATTGGTGTGGGATTAATCCTCGGCTGGCGCGGTGATTTAGGTGCTGTTGCGCCCGTAGTGGGCGCTGTCCTGCTTGGCACCCTTGCCTTTGCTGGCATTGGCCTAACGCTGGCTGGAACGTTGCGCGGCGAGGTCAACTTGGCGGCCCAGAACGGCCTGTACTTAGTGCTGCTGTTGATTGGCGGGATCATGTTCCCGCTCGACTCGCTGCCCAGTTGGTTGCAGGCTCCCGCACAACTCCTGCCATCTAGTGCACTTGCCGATGTAATGCGTGGCGCACTCACAGAGACTTCCCTCAATGGTGGTGCGTCGTGGATTGTGCTTGCAGTGTGGGCGCTTGTTGCCCCAGCAACTGCCGCGAAACTCTTTCGCTGGCAGTAACTACTCGCTGATTGACTGCCTCGGCTCGGCTGGTGGCGTGGTTTTGTCAAACGCCGCTTCAACATCGTCGTACGTTAACGGTTTTTCCTTGTACCCCACCTCCGAGAAGAACCCTCGGATGAAACGGCGGAAAAAGATGACCACGATGATCGACCAAAGGTACATGCCACCAAATGTTTTCATCACTGCCCCACCCAGTTGCTGATCGGTTTGCACCGAAAGCCCCCACACACGGACAGCAATGTCGTAATGCTTGTAGACAGCGTTATCTGCAAACGTCAACCAAGCCGCGGGCACAGTCGGTATCACCGACATCATAAATAGATAAATCATCTTCCCGCCGTAGCCAATGCGCAAGGAAGGGTCTGGCGAGCACACGGGCATCCACATCAGAAGTGCTGAGACTATGAGAATCACATGCAACCCATAATGCAGCGGGCCATTAGAAACACTTTGGTTCACCAGCGCTGGAATATGCAAGAGCATCACAACCAGATTGAAAAGCACACCAGCAACTGGGGGCCACGCAAGATATCGCATGACTTTGCGACCAACACCATCTCCGAAGATTGCGCGGTACAACCACTGCGGCGTCGCAATCAACATCAGTGGCGGAACAAAATATGCGAGCGTCATGTGTTGCACCATGTGCATCGAATACAAATATTCCTCGGAAATGTCGTGAATTGGCCAGTCGGTTGCAAACCACATCAACGCTGCGCCCGCTGTGAAGGCGGTGATTTGTCGGCGCGTAACGATGACACCCTTACCGACGGCCCGCGGGCCGATGACCCTGATGGCGTAAACGTAACTGCCAATGACTACTGCCATGACCAACCACACTTCGATATGGCGCTGAAAGCGCCATGGGCTAACAAACTCGGTTACTTCAGCCAGCATGTTCGGCCTGCCCCACTATGTCTTTGGGTTTATTACGAAAAGAAGTGGAAGGTTGCTAGAGCCACGCAATATACGCCAATTGCAAGGATGAGGCCGGCATAGAAAATCCAGGTGAACAGTTTGTTGTCAAACTTCAGGTGCATGAAGTAACTGACCACCATGATGAACTTGACGACCATCATGATCATCAGTGCTGGCAAGAACAGGCGACCGAAGTCGACGTAGTACGTGGCAACCTCTAGGGCCGTAATCGCGGCCAAAATCAAAGCAATTTTGATGTATCCAGCATTTGACATGCCGTGCTCTTCGGTGTGGGTGGTGGTGTCGGTGCTCATGATCAGACCGGAATCAGGTAGATAAGCGTGAAGATAATGATCCACACGACGTCGACGAAGTGCCAGTACAAACCGAGCATCTCAATGGTTTCAGACTTGCTGCCAGGAACTTTGCTTCGCTTCATGATGCCAAGCGTGGACATCAACATGATGATGCCCACAGTTACGTGCACTCCGTGGAAACCGGTGAGCACGTAGAAGCTTGAGGTGAACAAGCTGGTGGTGAAGCCCATTCCCTCGTTGTAGAACGCTGTGAACTCGTACACCTGACCGCCAACGAACGTGGCGCCAAGTAGCGCGGTAACTGCAACCCAGAGATACGTGTTGCGATCATCGCCCTTGTGTGCGGCAGAAACGCCGAGCACCATCGTGAGTGAGCTCATGAGCAACACGAAGCTGCTGACCGAGGTAAAGGGAATATCGAACACCTGCATTGGGGTTGGGCCGGTGCCCACGCGTCCGCGATACAGCATGTAGGTAGAGATCAAACCACCGAATAACAAGCACTCTGAACCTAGGAACAACCACATGCCCAACTTGACGTTGGAGAGGCCTGTTGATGTTACGTGTGCATCATTTGAAGCCACTGCGTGATCAGCCGACATGAGCAACCTCTACTGACGTACCGGACTCGGTTGGTGGGTCGATGTCGTCATCAGGTGCAGTTGATGGCTCGATTGCCCAGCCATACGAACCGAACAAAATAATCACCGCACCGAAGATGGCGACAGGAATTGAATAGATCACTCCGAAGGCAACAACCGGCAAACCAAGTGCAAGCACGATTGGCCAATATGACGGCGACGGCATGTGGATGTGTGCGTCGGCATTGTCTTCCAATTCCTTCAGCACTTCTTCTGCGGTCTTTACTTGCTGCATTACGCCGTTGGCATCTTCCTGATACTTGCGGTGGAAGAACTCGTCCAGGTGGTGGACGGTAGGAATACTGTCGAAGTTGTGTTCCTTTGGCGGGTTGGAGGTCATCCACTCCAGGCTGCGCGCGTTCCATGGATCGAGCGGGGATATTTGGCCCTTGCGCGTCGTGATGAACACGTTGATGAGGAACAACAGCACACCGAATGTCAACACCAGTGAACCAATGGATGCAATGAGGTTCCAGAAACCCAAGTTGAAGAAGCCTTCACCTGCACGCGCTTCTGTCCACTGGTACATACGGCGAGGCTGGCCCTGCAAACCAAGAATGTGCATTGGCCCGAATGTCATGTTCATACCAATGACCATGAACCAAAAGTTCCAGGAGCCAAGACGTTCGTTGAGCAACTTGCCGAATACCTTCGGCCACCAGTAATAGAAGCCGGAGAACAAACCGAAGATTGCTCCACCAAACAACACGTAATGAAAGTGGGCAACGATGTAGTACGTATCGGTTTGTTGTGTATCGGATGGTGCAACCGAGTGAGTGACGCCCGAAAGCCCACCAATGGTGAACAGCACGATTAGACCAATCGCAAACTTCATGGCCGCGGTAAAGACCAACTTTCCACCCCACAACGTGAGTGTCCAGTTGACAATCTTTACGCCGGTTGGAACTGCGATTGCCATGGTTGCAATCGAGAACACGGCGACGGAAACTGGGCCAAGGCCCGATGCGAACATGTGGTGAGCCCATACGCCCCAACCCACGAAACCAATCGCTGCACCCGAGAACACCACGAACGGATAACCAAACAAAGGCTTGCGAGAAAACACTGGGAGCACTTCAGAGATGATGCCAAAGCTTGGAAGGATGAGGATGTACACCTCGGGGTGACCGAAGATCCAGAACAAGTGCTGCCACAAGAGCGGATCGGCGCCGGCAGCGACATCGAAGAATGTTGCACCGAAGTTGCGTTGGAAAGAAAGCAAGAAGAGTGCGACAGTGATAACGGGTACTGCGAACAACAACAGGAACTGCACAACAAGCTGCAGCCAAGTGAATACCGGCATGCGCATGAGCTTCATTCCAGGAGCCCTCATGTTGAGCACCGTGGTGATCAAGTTGACCGCACCAGCCAACGATGAGATGCCGGTGATTTGCAAACCAAGTGCCCAGAAGTCAATTCCGTGGCTTGGCGAAAACACTGGGCCGGAGTTTGGCGCATACATGAACCAACCGCCGTCGGCGGCGCCACCCAAGAACCACGAGAGGTTGATGAAAATTCCGCCGAAGAGCAATGCCCAGAAACTGAATGCGTTGATGCGCGGGAATGCAACGTCGCGCGCGCCAATTTGCAACGGAATGAAATAGTTGGCAAGGCCTGCAGCCATCGGCATAACGAACAAGAACACCATCGTTGTTGCGTGCATGGTGAACATTTGGTTGTACAAGTCCGCATTAAGCACCTTGCCGTTTGGAGCCGCTAGCTGCAAACGAATGAGCACCGCTTCAAGACCACCAACGATGAAAAAGAACATCGCAGTTGCCATGTACATGATGCCGAGTTTTTTATGGTCGACAGTAAACAGCCATGCCTTCCAGCCACCAGTTGTTACTGGGCGTCGAAGCGTGCCGAGCGACGACGAAGGGGTCGCCGGCGCAATAACCGCTGGAGTCGTAGTGACACTTGGACGCTCGATGATGGCCATGTTGTTCTCCGGTTATTTCAGCGTCAATAGGTAGGCGACAAGTTTTTCAATATCAGACTCGGTCAGACCGAGATTTGGCATTCCGCGGTACTTGCCGCCTGTGCTCTCGAGCAATGCAGGGTTGGCGTACATCGGCTTCATTGCTGGTGCATTTCGCAACCAACCACGCAAGTCAGACTGGTTAAGGCAATCCTCGGAAACACCAGCAAGATACTTGGCACCGAATGATGCGCTGTCCGACTTCCACACATCATCGCGACATTCTGGCGTGACCAAATCAAACATTGCGCCAGCAAACGTGTTGCGGCTCATGAGATGAGAAAGGTTTGGTGCAGCGCCGGCAACCAGGTTTTCATCTGGTGCGGCAATCACTGCGGTGCCGTCTGCGCGCTTCAGACCATTGACTTGATGGCAACGCACACACTGATTGAGGAAGACAGTTTCGCCCTCTTTGGCAAGCGTTGCTTCCATCGGTGATGCATACGGCTTCAATTGGTTAGCAACCCACTTCGCAAAATCTTCTTTGCTTAACGCAATCGCTTCCATGCGCATGTTGGCATGAGAAAGACCACAGAACTCGGTGCATTGACCGGCGTAAATTCCCGGCTCGTCGGCTTCGATGCGGTTGAGGTGTACACGACCAGGCACAGCATCACGCTTGCCATTAAGCGATGGGATCCAATATGAGTGGATAACGTCGCGGCTTGTTTGACGCAACATCACTTTGGTGCCAACAGGGAAAACTATTTGGCCAGAAGTGATAATCGGTTGCGTAATGCCGTATTCGTTTTGCACTGGGTAGTCGTATTCCCACCACCACTGCTGTCCGGTGACATTGATAATCATCTCGGTGTCGTCGGTTTTGGCAAGATCGAACACGGTGCGGAATGTGAACACACCAACCACCGCAAGAATAAGTGCGGGAATAATGGTGAGGGTAATTTCAAGCGCAGGGTTTCCATGTGTTTGATGTGGAATTGGCTGGCCGCGATCCTTGAACTTGATCACTGCGACAACGACTGCAACAAACACGATGACACCAATGATCCCCGCGACTGCGAAAACTGGTTTTTGCAGTGTGTCAATCTTTTGTGCGTTGGGGCCTTTTGGCGCCCAAGTGTCTTGCGGAGCATTGCTCGCGCAACCCGCGAGAACAACGGCAGTGCCAACTCCATACAACGCCGGCTTCAAGCGACCAAACATGGATGTCAGCCTATTGAGGCGATTCTTGGAGTGTCGGAGGGAGGTTTCGTGAATCACGGCACGACCACTTCGATGCTTTGGCCGCTCAATCCAGCGACTTCAAGGGAAAATGGCTCTCCGGCAACCGCTGGCTTGGGAATGATCAGCGTCAGTGCTTGTTCTGCACCCTGTGGAATTAGTTGGGTGCACGTCTCAACTTTTTCCTTGACACCATCGGTCACCATCTTTTCGCCAAGATGAGCCACCAGTCGGAACTCGCCATCATCCAAGTTGCGGAAGACGATGTTGGTTGGGTTTGCGCGTGGGATCGTGATGCTCTGCCGTTCACCATTAATTCCCTGGACGCGAGCAATCAACTTCCCACCAGACAATTCGATAACAGTGTCAATCGAGCTCGTCAGCGAAACACCTTCAAGCGGCAACTTGTCAAAATATTTCGACGCCTCGGCACCGCACTCGCGATGCATGTAGTGATCTTCTTCTGCTGCAGATGCAAGATCTTCGCGAAGGCCAGAATTCATCGACCCAATTCCGGCTGCAACAATGCCGAGGGCGCCAACAACGCAAATTGATAACACCAGTGAACGCTTGAGCGCTGGCTTAAACGCGAACAAAATACCCGCCAACAAAATAAGCGTTGACAGCACTATGAAGATGACGGCGCCGGCGCTCTTGTCGATGGCCAACATGATGCGTGAGAACGAAAAGATAATGACGCCAAGACCAACTGCTGCGAGCACCGGAAACTCGATTGGGTTCATCAGGCGCTTGCGCAACGTTGCGTTGTATGCCCTGTCGCTCGAAGCACGCTCGCTCCACGATTGCACTGCCCACTCCACAAATGTGGCTAAAAGGAAAATGATTCCGAACAGCGCAACGATCGGCGTTGTAATTGTTCCAACAAGCAACAACGCTGCACCCGCTGCACCAACGAGTGGCCACATAGACGCGGTTGGCTGCTCTGACAATACGGATGAGTCGCCCAGTTCGGTGTCGCCATCGCGAGTGAACACCACCATCGTTGCCAAAAAGGCCGTGGCGGCAACGAGACCAAACAGTGCCGTAGCGCCAAGAGCCGATGGGTGGATCAACAACATATAGACGCCAAATGAAACCACCGATAGAGCGGTGAGGCCGATAAAGAATTTTGAACCGTTATTCAGCATGTTCGTCCCTACTTCTGCACGTACACAACGAACCACAGTGCGCAAAACACCACAGTGAGGAAATACCAATACATCGCGTGCGCCGTCATCACTTGCTTGTCACCAAGGCGCCCGGCTGTTGCTCGAAACATCGCAACTAGTGAAAACGCCACTCCGGATGCGAGCAACACCAACATGGTGCCAGTGACTGCATAAAACATTGTTTGGTAAGCGCCGTCTCGAACGCCCATGCCCATCTGCATGTAAATGGCGGCCTGCGCGTTGATGGCAGCAACGCCAATGAAGCCCGTGATCAAAGTTGCCAACGTTGCATGCGAAGAATCGTTACGACGAGCCGAGTACACGCCCCACTGCGCCATGATGCACGCAACGACCATGGTGATCATCAACGTGTTGGCAGCAACTTCCGGAACCTTGATCTCGGATGGCAGCCAATCATGAATCAATTTGCCCTTTTCGTCCGTGCGCAACGGTGATGCATCTCGAAACTTGAACCAGATGGCGAGCATGCCAAACATCAACATGGTGCCTGCAGCGCACACCGCAGCAGTGCCCATGACCAACGAGTTGCGGTTTGCTGGTTGTGGGCCGGCTGGCAATGTTCGTGCAGTTGCAGTGCTCATTGCGCTCCTCCATCAACAGACCACTCGAGTGTTCGTGCATCCCAAGGATCTTCAGATGCTTTTGCACCCGACATACGCGCGCGAATCACGGTTGCGACACCAGCAAGTACACACAGCGCCATGAGTGCATGACCGCCCGTTGATAAAACATTCCACAACGATTGCGGGCCGGAGTAATCGAAATCAGATGCGACGTCTGCAGGCTGATCGGCAAAACCTGCAATGTAATACGGCAACGAAGCCAACACTGTTGCTATAAAGCCCAATACGCCAAGACCGACAACGGCTACATCGGACAACATCTTTCCCCAAATTCGTGGGCCCCAAAATGCGAGCGCGCCCCAAGCAACGAGCACAGACCCGTATGTGAGATAAGTGAGTGCGGCTTCGTCGAACACTGTTCCAGCCAAGCCGGCCTGCTCAACTCGTTGCACGGCATTACCCAGCATTGCGGTCATGATCATTCCAACACCAAGCGCTGTTGGGAAAAACGGTGCGATGATCTTTGGCTTACCGGAAATCACTGCAAGCAGTGCAGTTGCCAGCACAATGACAAGGCCGAGTAGTGGCAACAGGTTGTACAGGGCGTAAGGAACAAAGCTCTTCGCTTTGTCGGTGAGCGAACCCGACCAGTTCAACGAGTGGGAGGTCTGTGAAACAGTGCCAACAAGCGCCGTGGAAATCAAACCCAAGCCAATGACGACAGCTCCGCGCAATGGCTGCTTTGCGCGAGCCATCACTGGTGTCATGTCGGCAAGCACACCGAGTGCGACCACCACGTAGATGAATGTTTGAGGCTGCGTAAAGGCCCAGCCCAACCACGTCATCAGGCCTTCATTGCCACCAAATGCAAGGCGGTCATAATGATGATCGACCGCTGTAAAAATGATTGTGCCGAGCATGACGGGAAGTGTGAGCAACAACGCCGCTGCTCCAACAAGTGACGACCAGGCAAGCATTGGCGCATCTGCCAACGACATACCTGCAGTGCGAGCGGTGAGCACCGTTGAGAACAACGAAACCGATGCGGCAAGAGCGCCCAAGACGGACAACGCCAAACCAATCAAATAGAGATCAACCATCTGCGCATTGCCGCCGCCAGGGCCGCCATTTGCGGCGATCGCACCAACAATTAAGCCGCTGCCGATGAGCCAAAGATAAAAACCGAGCGATGCAACACGGGCAAAACTGATCGCGCGCGCACCAACCTGCATTGGCACAACGACAATTGCGAGCCCAATAAACAACGGAATCATCACACCAAACGAAGCAAGCGTGCGAACGAGTGAGAAGAGCTGCAGCACGCTGTCTGCTGGGACGAGAGAGGAATCACTTGCGATGCGTTCGGCCCCCAAGATGGTGGAGACCACAACCATCGTTGCCAGCCACACTGCTGCCCCACCAATAAACAATCGACCAATGCGGCGATGATCCGTAGTGGTCAGCCATTCGCCCGCCAGCCCGAGTGCGGTTGGGTGAGGGGAATGGGCGAGGGAGGGCACTTCAACCGTGGACATAACGCTTACGACACTAACAATGCAGAGGCGCTCTATCCGAACTTCCCTTACGCTGAAATCAGCAAAACGTCCAGGGTCAGGGCAAGAAAGATCGCCGATACATAAGTAATAGAAAACGAAAAAAGCCTCATCGAACGGGCTTCCGTGGGGTTTGAGCCAAGTGCAATAGTTCCAATGACAAATGCCACTCCAAACACCAACGCTGTAATTCCATATATAAGGCCAAGATTTGCCACGGGAACGAGGACCAACGTAGAAACCGTGAGGACGACCGAATAGGCAATCATCGAACGGATGGTCTCTTTCATCGAGGCAACGACGGGCAACATGGGCACACCCGCCGCTCGATAATCCTCGGTGTGGCGAATTGCTAGAGCCCAGAAGTGCGGCGGGGTCCAGAGGAAGATGATGACGAACAGCACGACCGGCGCCCAGCCAAGCGAATTGGTGACTGCGGCCCAGCCCACCAAGACAGGAACAGCCCCGGCGGCACCGCCAATCACAATGTTTTGCTTGCTCGAGCGCTTCAACCACATGGAGTACACAAACACGTAAAAGGCTGTGGCCGACATTGCCAAGCACGCGGCGAGCAGATTGGCGCCCGCAAAAAGAATGACGAATGCAACGACTTCCAGCGTGATCGCAAACACCAGCGCATTGCGCGGCCGAATTGCGCCCGTGGCAAGCGGCCGATTTTTGGTGCGCTCCATCAATTTGTCGATGTCTCGATCGATGTACATGTTGATGGCATTCGCCCCTGCCGCAGCAAGCCATCCACCAACAAATGTCCAGACCATTAGCCAGACAGAGGGCCATCCCCTTTGCGCCAAGACCATGGTGGGAATGGTGATCACTAAGAGCAACTCCACAATGCGCGGCTTCGTCAGCGCTATGTACGAGCCAACTTTGGAACGCTGGGCCGCTGGCTTGTCACCGTGGCTGAACAGTTTGGTGGTCAAACGAGATGGAACAAGAGGTCGAACACCGAGAGCCACGGCTCAAGGTTACGGCACAATGGAGTGGTGAGCGACACCGATGTACGACCAGTTGACGTACGTGACCCAAGTGTTGCCGACGACACCGACATTGATCGCCCATGGATTGTGCTCGTCTGGAACGACCCCATCAACCTGATGTCGTATGTCACTCTCGTGTTGCAAAAACTTTTCGGTTACAGCCTGGAAAAAGCAACTGCGCTGATGTTGGACGTGCACCACAAAGGCCGAGCGGTTGTTTCAAACGGGACACGTGAGCGCGCCGAACTCGATGTTTATCGTTTGCACGAGCACGGCCTTTGGGCGACCATGCAAAAAGAAGACGCTTCGTAATGGCGAGGAAGTATTCGGGGCCAGTACAAACATTGCCGGGCGGACGCTTCTCGCTCTCACTTGAAGTGCAAGACCGAGCTTCGCTTGTTGCGCTCATTGTCCAGTTGCGGGAGATATTGCTCACCACTTCTACTGCCGACAACATGCGCAGGCTCTTCCCCGCTGCATATCACCAAGACCCAGAACACGACGCCGAATATCAACGACTGATGCGCGACGAATTACTTGCGTCGCGACTGCAATCGATGAACACCGCTAGCGAAATGTTGCAGCGCGACCCAACAAGCAAGTCGATCGAGCTCACCGCGGCAGAGCTTGAAGAGTTCATGCGCTCCATCAACAACCTTCGCCTCGTGATCGGGACCATGCTTGATATTCAGGAAAGCGACGATCTGTACGAAGATGAAGAGGTGGAAGAGGATGACCCCTCGGGCGTGCATCGCCAGCTATATCACTACCTTGGCTGGCTTTTAGAGTGGGTGGTCACTGCGCAAAGCGCGGCGCTATAGGGTGGAATGCCCAGAGGGAATTGAGCCATCTCACTGATAGATTTCTAGGGCTCTCTCAACTAAATATTCGTCCATGCCCCCATCGTCTAGTGGCCTAGGACACCACCCTTTCAAGGTGGCGGCACGGGTTCGAATCCCGTTGGGGGTGCGAAAGTAATACATATCAGCAAGACCAAGAAACAGTGTGCGACTTGTGAACAACAAGTCGAAACCAATTTTGGTCCCGTGGTGAAGTTGGAGTTCACGCCGCCCTGTCAAGGCGGAGGTCGCGGGTTCGAGTCCCGTCGGGACCGCTGAGGAGTGCTTGCACTCTTCAAGGTCGGGTAGCTCAGTAGGCAGAGCATGCGCCTGAAAAGCGCAGGGTCACCGGATCGACGCCGGTCCCGACCACAATTAGGCGTTACAGATAGTCGCACTACCGAATGAGGTCGTCGTGTTGCGGATTCCAGTTCAGGAGAATGATCCACAGCCCGATGAACTCATCGGTCTTGCACAACGATTGTTTCCTATCTGTCGAAGTATTACGGGGAATGGCTTTCGACAGTCACTCAGCATTTTGCAAGAGCATCTCCCGGGCCTTCGGATACACGAAGTGGCGAGCGGAACAAAAGTTTTTGATTGGACAGTTCCCGACGAATGGAATATTCGGGATGCATACGTACTGGACCCACTCGGCCAAAAAGTAATCGATTTCAAACAACACAATTTGCACTTGGTTGGGTACTCAGAACCAATATCCAAAAAACTATCGCTCCAAGAATTGCAACAACATTTGCATTCACTGCCAGACAAGCCCGATGCAATCCCCTATGTCACTTCGTACTACAAACGTGCTTGGGGGTTTTGTCTTACACAAAGACAACGGGACTCACTCATTGACGGCGAGTACACGGTATTCATTGATGCTGATCTCGCACCAGGATCACTGACTTATGGCGACCTTGTCATCCCCGGCGCCGTTAAAGACGAAGTTTTTTTCTCGACCTACCTTTGTCATCCATCAATGGCCAACAATGAACTGTCCGGCCCGATTGTCACAACGTTTCTCGCAAAGTGGCTACTCGGTCTTCCCCACCGACATTTCACCTACCGAATTGCAATCGTTCCCGAAACCATTGGGGCGCTTGTCTACCTCAACCAAAATCTTCGGACATTAAGGAAACGGGTGAAAGCCGGATATGTGGTTACGTGTGTCGGCGACACGGGTGAATTTTCCCTTATTCCGTCACGAACTGGGGCAACACTCGCCGATCGAGTAAGCCAGCATGTGCTCAATCAATTTGCTCCCGACTATGTGCGTTATTCATTTCTTCAACGCGCAAGCGATGAGCGGCAGTATTGCAGCCCGTTGGTTGACTTACCGATGAACTCGATCATGCGCAGCAAATATCACGAGTACGCGGAGTATCACACTTCGCTCGACAATCTGGACTTCATCACTGATGCTTCGATGCGCGAATCAGTTGCCATGTACCAACAGTGCGTTTTGGCGCTTGAGGGAAATTGCATAACTCGAGCTTCCACCATTGGCGAACCACAGTTGGGGAAGAGGGGCCTTTATCCCACCACTGGAGGCCAAGTACAACAGTCGGATGTGAGTGACATCGTCGACTTGCTTGCGCTATCGGATGGCCAGTCGGATCTACTTGACATTGCAACCAGAATGGGCCGGCCAATTTCCGAACTGGTTCGAATCGCGGAACTGTTGCGACAGCATCAACTCCTGACCATAAAAACAATCAAGTAAGCACTACTGTTTCCCGAATGAATACAAGCAATAACCAGCGGGAAGCCTTCGTTGAATTTGGTCTAGAGGCGGGCACCTACGACCGCAACTATTCGGACTCCCCCGACAGATACCCCGATCATGTTTTCAGACTTCGTATTTTTCTTGATGTATTGAAAGCGATCCAACCTCAATCGCTTCTTGACGCTGGCTGTGGCAGCGGTGTCCCTTTAGCGACATTCCTCAAGGCCGGATTTAATGCTTATGGCTTTGACCGCTCGCCCGAAATGGTGGAAGAGACAAAGGCCCGACTGCAGGCAAACGGTTTAGACGCGTCTCGGGTGTTCGCAGGCGACCTCGACGATTTTGATCCCCCAACCTCGGAACCATTCGCTGCAATTGCAGGATTGGGCTCGGTCTATTACACGGTCGACACTCAGAAAACCATCAACAACTTGGTTTCGCATCTAGCTCCCCGCGGGAATCTTGTCTTCAGCCTGCGCAATAAGCTTTTTTCGCTTGGTTCGCTCAACGAATACTCGGCTGATTTCATGCTCCAGGAGTTCTTCCAGACTCAACAGCTCAGCAGTTCTGCGAAATCAGAGCTTCAAACGATCATCTCGGAGCGATTCCCAAAAGCCAATATCGAGAAGCTTTTTGCAAATGTTGATGAGCGCCAAATTCGTTCTAATCTGCACAACCCGCTCACGGTTGAATCCGAGCTGTTGACACCAAACGGTCTGAAGCTTGAACAGATTTACTATTACCACTTTCATGCGCTTCCCCCAGTCTTTGAGCACACACATCAACAGGAGTTCTACAAACTCTCGAAAGAGCGCGAAATACCAACCGACTGGCGCGGCATGTTTACTGCATCGTGCTTTGTTGTGCACGCAAGCAAAATTTAGATCACTTAAGGCGCGATGCGCACCAACGTTTCTTGAGCAACCGTTGCCACGTGCACGCCATCTTGTGAAAAAACATAACCGTGTGCGAGCCCTCGCCCATTCAC
>Ga0208086_1000306_pt1 | contig 14552 bp, 10 predicted proteins | sample LakMenEpi06Jul10_FD_150675 | JGI IMG/M metagenome (GOLD analysis project Ga0208086, IMG submission 150675) | Freshwater microbial communities from Lake Mendota, WI - 06JUL2010 deep hole epilimnion (SPAdes) | ecosystem: Environmental > Aquatic > Freshwater > Lake > Epilimnion/Euphotic zone ...
TGAAGCAAAACCAGAAGCAAAACCAGAAGCGAAGCCAGACGCTCAGCCTGCCGATACAAAAACCGAGAAATCGGGTAAGATCCGAGTCACGGGCGAGGAGTAACACCCTCGAACCCAGTGTGCCCGTACTCTTTGTACCCGTGCTCTTTTTTGACTGTGTTGGATCGGCTCCCATGCGCGCAATTCAAATCGTTGAACCGAAGAAGCTTCGCGAGATCTCCATCGATCGGCCCGGGGCTCCTGGACCGGGTCAGGCGTTGGTTCGGACCCATCGGATGGGGGTCTGCGGAACGGATGTCAGTTGCTATTTGGGCAAGTTCCCTTTCTTTGCCTTCCCGAGGATCCCTGGCCATGAGCTCGGGGTCGAAGTCTTGGCCGTCGGATCCGACGTGCAGAACGTCCGGCCTGGGGACGCTTGCAGCGTCGAGCCCTACATGCACTGTGGGACTTGTTATGCCTGCCGCAAGGGGGCGAGCAATTGCTGTGCGAACTTGAAGGTCATCGGGGTCATGAGCGATGGTGGGTTGTGCGAAAGGTTTCTCATTCGGGCCGACAAGCTCCATGTGTCTACGAAGTTGACCATGGACCAGTTAGCACTGGTCGAGACCTTGGCGATCGGCTGCCATGCGGCCCAACGATCCCAGACCGGAGCCCAGGACAGCGTCTTGATCATCGGGGCCGGTCCGATCGGCATCGCGACCTTGGAGTTTATCAAGCTCACAGGGGCAGCGATCACGGTCATGGACATGAACCGCTCTCGCTTGGACTTTGTCCAGAGAAACTATGCGATCGAGCATTGCATCGAGGTTTCCCCCGAGGTGTCCGGATTGGAGATCGCCAAAGCGATGACCCAAGGGGACATGTACTCGGTGGTCATCGATGCGACCGGAAACCGTTTTTCGATGGCTGGAGCTTTGCAGTTTGTCGCACCGACGGGTCGGCTGGTCTATGTCGGGATCACGCAGGATGAGATCTCGTTCAAGCATCCGGCATTGCATCGGCCCGAGGTGACCTTGTTGGCCTCGCGCAATGCCTTGCCCAGCGATTTCCCTTATATCATCGGGCTGATCGAGGCCGGGACGATCAAGACCGATCCGTGGATCACCCACAGAACCAATTTGGATCATGTCGTCGAGGATTTCGATTCATTCACACGTCCTGAGAATGGCGTGCTCAAGGCCATCATCGAAGTCGTCTGATGCATTTCTGGGATCATTCCTTTGCAAGCCCCGAGGCGAACCTCGCATTCGACGAAGCGGTCCTCGAGCACATGGACGCTCGGACGGATCCTACCAGTGGCGATCCCAGCGACAATTCGAGCGCTAATTCGAGTAGCGGGGAGTTGTTGCGGCTCTGGCAGATGCCCGCGCCATGCGTGGTCATCGGAAGATCCTCGCGGGTATCCCAGGAGGTCGATCAGGAGGCCTGTGCGAGGGACGGCGTAGCGATTTTTCGCCGGATGAGTGGGGGCGCATCGATAGTCGCCGGGCCGGGTTGTTGGATGTTCTCGCTGCTGTTGTCTTTGGAGCATCGGCCCGAATGCCGAGCGCTCGACGGGGCGCATCGGACGGTCATGAGCCGTATGCGAAACGCCGTCCAGGGGGCATGCAGGGAGCTAGGATCGGATTGCCAGGTCGGGATCCAGGGAATCTGCGATTTGACGATTGGGGGGCGCAAGGTATCGGGCAATGCATTGAGGCTCAAGCGAAATTGGATGATGTACCACGGGACGTTGCTCATCGACATGCCGCTCGAGTGGATATCGCGTTATCTCTTGGAGCCACCCAAGCAGCCGGAGTATCGCCAGAAGCGATCCCATCGGGATTTTGTCGAGAGCTTGGGCACGAGCCTAGCGGATCGAGCGCAGTTTACCGAGGTGCTCAGCGAGCAGTCGCGAGCTGTGTGGCAAGCGGATCGAGAGTGGAGCGAGCATCCCTTTGCCGGTTCGCACGTTGAATCGGTCCAATCGTGGATCGATCGTCGCTATGGCGATGTCGCTTGGCATTTTCAACGCTAAAGCTTGACTCGTGGGGCTTGAGTTGAGCCACCAGCTTGATACTTCCCTGCCGCCCACTAGGCTAAGAGCCATGTAGCCACACGGGCGGGTTATTGGCCGACGGGATGGATACTCGGTGGTGGGTCGATTCGTTTTCCCAGGTCCATCGCATCGCGTTCGAGTCGTGCGAGGAGTTCATCATCGAGCGAATGTTCGGTGTAGTCTGCGCATCGATCGATCGCATCGGGGCTGAGGTCGGCCCAGTGGGAGAAGTAGAGTTCGAGGAGTCGGTGCCGTCGGACGGCTCGGTGGGATTGTTGGATACCGGCTGGACTTAGGACGAATTGGTTGGGGTTTCGATCGATGATCCAGCCTTTTCTTGCCAAGGTTTTCGCGATGCGGTCGAGGTGGTTTTTCGACCAGTGCAATTGGTTAGCGAGGCGGAGTTTATCGACCGGCTCGGATCTTAGATCGCCGTGGATGGCTGGGGCTCTGCGATCGCTTTCGAGGAGTTCGAAGACTCCGCGCAGCAAGTGCTCTTGGTCGGCGAACCATCGGGATTGAAACCGTTGTCTCCAGCCCCAAACAATCCCGTGTCGCGAACCGAACAGGAGGCTCAGGGCGAAGAGTCCGGCGGCGACGAGGACCATGGAGGCACCCGAAGGGAGGTGTTCGGATCGATAGCTGCACAGCGCGCCGAGGATTCCTGCGGTCATGCCGAGGAAGCTGCTTGTCAGGAGGTTCCAGCCGAGTCGATCGGACCAGAAGCGGGCGGCGGCCGGGGGGATGACCACCATGGCCACGACCAGCAGGACCCCGACGATCGAGGTGCCGACGATCACGATCAGCAGTCCGAAGCCCATGAGGATCAGATCGAGGACCAGGACCGGCCAGCCTTGGGCCGAAGCATAGGACGGGTCGAAGCACAGGAGTTGCAGTTCTTTTCGGAGCAGGAGAACCCCGGCACAGACCATGCCGCAGACGATCGCGATGAGTTTGGCGTCTTGGGCGACGATGCCTGCGGTATTGCCGTAGATGAATCCTTCGAGTCCTGCGGCGTTTCCCGATTCGGTTTGTTGGACGAGGCTCAGCAGGACCATCCCGAGGGCAAAAAAGACGCTCAGGACGATCCCCAGCGCGGCGTCTTCTTTGAGCTGGGTGAAGCGGCGCAGGGCCATGACGGCCAGTGCACCGAGGCATCCGCTCAGGGCCGCACCGGCCAGGAGGACCAGGGGTTGGCGGCCTTGGCCGCCGAAGGCGAGGCTGACAAAGAAAGCGATGGCGATGCCCGGGAGAGAAGCATGGCAGATCGCATCGGCGATCAACGAGCGTTTGCGCAGCAGCAGGAAGACCCCGACGAGACCGCAGGCGGCTCCGAGCATCGCGCAACCGAGAATGACCAAGCGAGTGTTGTAGTCCATGACGGTATTCAGTTTACTCCAGGCTCGGATGCTAAGGCAGGTCGATTCATGGTAAACTTCGTTTCGGCAGTGTTTCCCCGTCGATTCAGGCACTTGAGGATGGAATTAGCGAAAATGGAATACAGGACAGAACGGCCGTCGACCTATGCAAGCCGAGGATGTTGGGTCGCTGTGCTGTTGGCCTTGGGGTGCTCTTTAGGGCAGGTGGCTGAAGCTCAGGTGGCTGAAGCTCAGGTGGTAGAAGCTCAGGTGGTAGAAGCTCGGGTGCTTGAGGCTCAGGGTGGTGGCAAGAACCGCTACCAGATTTCGAGGCGGGCAGCGGATATCCATGCTCGGGGTTATGTGTTCGATGGGCACAACGATTTGCCTTGGGAGGTCCGGACCAAGGCGACTCGGGGTTTTGACGAGTTGGATATAGCCAAGCCGCAGGCGAGTCTGCATACCGACATCGATCGGTTGCGCGTTGGGAATGTGGGGGCGCAGTTTTGGTCGGTTTTTGTGCCCGTCGATACGATCGCGGCGGGGAATGCGTTTCAGACCACGCAAGAGCAGATCGCGTTGGTGCACAAGATGATCGCGCGGTACCCGGATGTATTTGAGTTAGCGCTCAACGCGGAGGATGTCCGGAGGATCCAGGGTGAGGGAAAAATCGCTTCGCTCATTGGGATGGAGGGGGGGCACAGCATCGAGGGGTCGATCGGTAAGCTTCGGCAGTTGCATGCGATGGGGGCGAGGTACATGACATTGACCCATACCGATACGCTTGAGTGGGCCGACTCGGCGACCGATGTAGCGCGGAGCGATGGGTTGAGTGAGTTTGGCGAGGAGATTGTCTTGGAGATGAACCGGCTTGGGATGCTGATCGATCTATCGCATGTTTCGCCGGCGACGATGCATGATGCGTTGCGGGTATCGAGGGCACCGGTGATCTTCTCGCATTCCTCGGCGAGGGCGATTGCGGATCATCCTCGGAATGTGCCCGACGAGGTGCTCGTGGAGCTACCGAAGAATGGAGGGGTGGTGATGATCAACTTCTTCTCTGGTTTTGTGGTCCCCGAGTCGGCGGGAGTGTTGCTTGAGCAATCGGCGTATCGCAAGGAGCTCAAGTTGAAGTATCCCGAGAGCAAGGAGCAGCAGGAGCGAGAGCTCAAGCAATGGCAGTTGAAGCATCCTTATCCGGCCGGGCAGGTGGAGATTCTAGTCGACCATATCGAGCATGTGATACGCATCGCGGGGATCGACCATGTGGGATTGGGCTCGGATTTCGATGGCATATCGAAACTTCCGGTGGGGATGGAGGATGTTTCCAAGTATCCGGTTTTGACAGAGCTTTTGTTAAGGCGCGGCTATGAGGAAGAGGCGATCCACAAGGTGCTCTATGGGAATGTGTTGCGGGTGCTTGAGGAGTCGAGCAAGGTTGCCAAGCCTTAGTGGGCACAAAGGCGCAGCGTTTCTTTTTGGGGCTTAGGCGATGCGATCCTTGGGGCATGGCCAAAAGGTTCTCACGGAGCATCCGCCGAGGGCGCTTTGGGCGATCTCGAGCGAACCGTTGTGTTGTTTGAGGATTCGGTTGACGATTGCCAATCCTAGTCCGATGCCCGCATAGTTAATCGGTGTGCTTTGATTGGAAGAACGGTCAAGTTGTCCAGGGAGGGATCGGGATTGCCCGGTTTCGGAGAGTCGGACGAAGGGTTCGAGCACCTCGAGCCATTTGCTTTCGGGGATCCCTGGGCCATCGTCATCGAATTCGACGCATGTCCTGGTTTTGGATGGGTCGCTAGGGTGCGGGGTGTCGTACGCCCGAATCCTCAGAGTGGATTTGGCGTAGCGTTGGGCGTTTCCGATGAGGTTTTTCGCGACCCGAACGAAGGCGATCCGATCGGCGAAAATCATGGGTGATTGGTCTGGGTCGCTGGGAAGAAACTCGAGTTTCAGATGGGGAGTTTCCTCTGCGAGGGCGAGGGATAAGGGTTCGATGGTCCGGCGGACATCGACCCATTCTTGGGACCGCAGGTCGAGCTCCTCTTTGTTTTGAACGTACTCTAGGATTTCGCTCACGATCGTATCGAGATCATCGATCGAGTGTTGGATGATCGCCATGCGGCGATTGGTTTTCGCATCGGCCGAGTTTGCATCGATCAGATCGGCTGCGAAGCGAAGTCGAGCTAATGGGGTTCGGAGTTCGTGGGAGACCATTTGGAGCAACTCTCTTCGCGAGCGGATCATTTTCTCGGTCTTGGCTGCCATCGCATTAAAGGCAATCGCGAGTTGTTTGGCTTCGCCGGATTTCGAAACATCGACACGCGCAGCGAGATTTCCGCGAGAGAATGATCCTGCGACATTTTCGATCCTGCGAAACTTTCTCGACAGGTTCGCGACGAGTCCTCCGATCAAGATCGCCGAGATCAACAGCGAGCCAGTCAACGTCGTGCTCGAGGCCCGTTTGGTAACGTCTTGGAATGCCGGGAGCGGGCCCACGCGCAAGCACTTCGCGGTATCGTTTAGTAGGGTTGCGGCGTAGAAAGAGTTTTGTTGGCCGAAAAAAACGACTTCACGGCCGATTTCCAAGCGGTCGATCGCAGTTTTCGGTAGTTCCTCGGTCGATTGGATCCAAAGGGGCAAACCGAATTCGCCGGAGAGTTCATCCAAGGCCTGCTGGGACTGGTCCGACTTATCGACTTTCAGGGCCAACAACCGGAGCCAGCCCCAGAGGGAATCTTCGAATTCGAAGACTGAGTAATCGGTGAAGGGTCCTAGTCGAAGGTAGTGTTGGGCGTCCAAGGAGACACCGAGGTGTTCTTTATCGGTGTTTTGAAACTCGTAAAAGTGTCCTCGGAGCAGTTTGAGTTTCCGTTGTTGATCGGGGGGCAATTCGATCAGTGGGCGAACTTCGAGCGGCGCGCGAAACTGCAATCGGATTTTTTCGAGCAACGCTTCGACGCGATCCTCGGGGGCCAAGTTGAGTTCGTTGGCGATCAAGTGCATGCCACCTAAGTGGACTTTGGTGATCACTCGTTCTCGGTCGCTGAATTGCTGACGAGCGAGGATCGCCTCAAAGGACCACTTGGTTGCATAGAGGATCAAGATGATCAGCAGGAAGAATTTCAGGAACAGGCGGATCATAGGTCAGATCATGGCTCGATCGAAAGCAGGTAACCGGCCCCTCGGATGGACTTGATTCGCGTGGGATTGCTCTGGGTATCGCCGAGTTTGCGTCGCAACCTGGAGATCCTCAGATCGATCGAGCGGTCTTGGGGATCATAGGTCTCGCCTTGGAGAGCTTGGTAGAGCTCAACGCGACTGACGATTTTCCCAGCTCTTTCGGCCAAGAAGACCAGCAGGTCGAATTCTGCGGTCGAGAGATCGACGGGAGCACCGCGCAGTTCCGTATGGCGACGCGAGGGGAAGATTTCCAAGCCTCCGAGCTTGATGACGTCTTGCGTTTCGGAGTTAACCGAAGGGCTTTTTCTTAGGTGGGTTCGGAGTCTTGCGAGCAGGACGCGGGGCCGGACCGGTTTGGTCAGATAGTCGTCGGCTCCGAATTCCAACCCGAGAACTTCGTCGACCTCTTCGTTTCGGGCAGTGAGCATGACGATGGCGCCAGGGTAGAGGTCGCGTACCATACGGCAGACGGCAAACCCGTCCATTCCTGGCAGGTTGACGTCGAGCACGACAAGGTCTGGAGTTTCGCTGATGATTCGTTGTGTGGCGGTATCCCCTCGGGTTTCGACCGAAACGGAGAATCCGTTCTCGGTGAGGTAGTCGCGAACGACCTCGGCGAGTTCCAGATCGTCTTCTACCAGAAGAACCGAGGGGAGCATTCTTGTATCCTTGGGTTAAAAAATTTTTTTGGGGTAAGCTTGATGAGTATAGCGATCCGGCGGAATGGTCTGCAAGTTCCGCCTCCGCTGGAACGAGCCCGAACGGGAGGCTTAGCATGGGAACTTCGCGCGGTTTCAACTAGATTTTACACAAGGATACAAAAGTAAAGCTACTCTGATGAGAGCGGATGTTTTTGTGCGATTCTTGTGATGAAGTGGAGAGAGTTCTTGAGTTCACCGACAAGCCCAACGGAGCGGCGGCATGATTTGGACGCATTGCGAGCAAGCGCGATGATGCTTGGGATCGTCTACCATGGAGCGCTGTCGCTTGCGCTGGGGTTTCCTTGGTTTGTCCAGGATCCATCGGCAAACGGTCCGATCTATGTTTTTCAGTCTTGGGTGCATGGGTTCCGCATGCCCTTGTTCTTCATCATCAGCGGTTTTTTCACCGCGATGCTATGGAGGAAACGGGGAGCAAGTGCGCTCGTATCGCATCGTTTTCGGCGAGTCTTCTTGCCGTGTTTGGTCGGTGCAGTGACGTTGGTCCCGCTGTGCAATTTGGCGATCCTCAAGGGTCTTTTGGAGAGCAATCAGCGGCGCTTGATGGCGATACAGAATCTACCGCCTGAGCAGAGTGTTTGGGTAGCGATTCAGCAGAAGCGGTCCGATGCGGTGAGAGTCCACATCGAGAAGGGATTGGGCTTCGGGGAGCTTCACCCTGATTTTAAGACGACTGTTCTGAGTTGGGCGGCGATCCAAGGGGATCTCGAGAGCGTCCGTGTTTTGATCGAGATGGGATGCGACCCGAGCATTAGCAACCCCGATGGAAACACCGCTCTGCACGCATCGATGTTCTTCGGTAACTATCCACTCGTGGAGTATCTGCTGGAGCAAGGGGCAGACATCACCAAGAGGAACAGCAATGGGGAGACCCCCGTCAAGAGCCTTCGGGTCGATACGATGATGGTGCAGTACATCGCTGGGTTGCTCTCGGTCCAACGGGAGTTGGCCGATATCAAGGATGGCAGAGCGCTGATTGAAAACGCATTGGTCGAACGGAAACTGATCGAGCCGGCCAAGCAGACCGAGGTTGAGCAGGGGGCCGACGGGAGCACTTCGCAGACTCCTGCATCCGCATCCGGATCAGCATCGACACAGAGCACCCCTAGGGCGATCGCGATGTGGTTGGCGACTTATCCTGCGTTTTCCTTCCTCTGGTTTTTGTGGTTCCTTTGGTGGTTTGCTGTCTTCTTTGTGATCCTTCAATGGGTTTTTGGTTCGATCCGATCGTTCTGGAGCCAACAACCTGTGGAGTGGAGTTCGCTTGGGCTTTACTCGCCGGTGGCTTTGTTGTTCTGGATGCTTGTGACGATGATCCCTCTTTATTTCATGGGGACGATCGGATTTATTTTTGGTCCGGACACGTCCGTCGGATTGATCCCGGCCCCGCAGGTTTTCGCTTACTACGCGATCTTCTTTTTGTTCGGCGTTGGCTATTACCTTGGGCAGGACACCGGCGCTCGATTGGGTCGGAGTTGGCGATGGCTCTTGCCATTGACGATGCTGGTTCTTTTTCCGATCGCTTTGGAGATCAACTTGGGCAAGTTTGGGTTGAGAGACCAGTGGATCACCAAAGAATGGGTTTTGCCGCTTTCGGTTTTGAGCCAATCGGTGTTTGCGTGGTGCATGTCGATCGCATGCATCGGGTTATTCCGAAGTTGCGTTCGGGAGCAGACGCCTTGGATTCGCTATCTTTCCGACTCCTCGTACTGGCTTTATGTCGCGCACTTGCCGCTGGTGATCGTGCTTCAATCGAAGTTGGCTTGGACTGGCGGGAATGCTTATTTGAAGTTGCTGATCATCAGCGTCGTCTCGATTGGACTGCTGCTGTTGAGTTACCAGCTATTGGTCAGAAACACTTGGCTTGGAGTCTTTCTCAACGGCCGCCGGGAGCCCAAGTCGACTTAGCGATAGGCTTTGAGCCAATGCGCGTAGGGAGCCGGTAGGGTTTTCCATGCGGCATCGTCGAGATTGAGTTCTTTGGCCGCGTGGTAGGGCCAGTGGGGATCCGACAGCAGAGGGCGTCCGATCATGACCAGATCGATTTTGCCTTCGCGGATCATACGATCGGCTTCGGTTGGACTGTGGATGAACCAACTCGTTGAGCCTGGAAGTTGGGTTTCGCGAAGGACACGAGCGGCGATGTCTTCGAGGAGGTTTGGTCCCCAGGGGACGTTTGCGTTGGGGGAATTGAATCCCATCGACACATCGACCGAATCGAGGCCTTGGGTTTTCATCACTTTGAGCAGCTCGATCGATTCGCTGAGCATGGTTTCATCGTCACCGTCAAAATCGATCACCCCCATTCGGGCGGTGAGTGGTTTGTTTTCGGGCCAGACCTTGCGAGCCGCGGCGAGGGTTTCGAGCAGGTAGCGTCCACGGTTTTGGGCATTGCCACCGTAGAGGTCTTGGCGTTGGTTGGATTTGGGAGACCAAAAGTTTTGGGCGAGGTAGCCGTGAGCGAAGTGGAGTTGGAGCCATTCGAAGCCGATGTCTTTGGCCCGTTGGACGGCGCTGGCCATATCGGCTTGGACCCTTGCGATGTCCTCGATGGACATGGCTTGAGGGACCCGCGAAAGGTTGGCACCGTAGGGGATCGCTGAGGGGGCGATGGTCGTCCAGGAGTTGGGTTGGCCTTCGGGGATATGGTCGTCCCCTTCCCAGGGGCGATTTGCGGAGGCTTTTCTGCCTGCGTGGGCAAGTTGGATGCCGGGGACGGCTCCCCAGCGTTTGATTTCTTGGACGATCGGTTCGAGGGCTGCGGCTTGTTGGTCATTCCACAGGCCTGCATCGGCCCAGGAGATACGGCCTTCGGGGGCGACGGCAGTGGCTTCGACGACGACCAGCCCAGCTCCACCGCGGGCCAGTGTGCCGTAGTGGATTTGGTGCCATGAGTTCGCTGCACCTTGGTCGGACATGTATTGGCACATGGGAGAGACCGCGATTCGGTTTCTCAGGGAGATGTCTTTGAGGGCAAAGGGCTCGAAAAGATGAGGCATCGAGATCGGCTTTGTTGGTTGGTTGGTTGGGTTGGTGGTTGGAATCGAGCGGGCGCTCAGCGCGATTTTCGGGCGCTCATCGCGATGCATTGAGTCGGAGTTTCGAGAGCCATCGGTGCAAGTCGGAGGGCCAGGACATTTTGAATTCGAGTTTTTCGTTGGAGATCGGGTGTGCGAAGGCGAGGGTAGCCGAGTGGAGGGCTTGGCGGGGTGCTCCGCTAATGTCTTGGGCAATCGAGCCATCGGCATTTTTCGAGTAGATCGCATCGCCGCAGAGCAGGTGGCCGGCTTCGGCCAGGTGGATACGGATTTGGTGGGTTCGTCCTGTTTCGAGTTGGCATTCGATCAAGCTGTAGGGGCCGATGGTTTCGAGGGGCCGAATGTGGGTGATGGCTTGTTGTTCGGTGGGGTCAGGGGTTTGGATTTCGGGGGGTTTGGTGCCTCGGTGGCCATCGCCACGGTCGCGGATGAGGGTGGTGTTGAAGGTTTGTTGTTGGGGATGGCCGTGGACGACGGCGTGGTATTTGCGGATGACTTTGTGGTGTTTGAAGGCTTCGATGAAGCCTTGAGCGATGCTTGGAGTGCGAGCAAAGAGCATCAAGCCGCTCGTATCGCGGTCTAGGCGGTGAACGGCGATGACGTTGTAGCGTTTGAGTCGGTGTTCGAGGTTGCGGCGATCCTCGGATTTGATGTCTTTGAATTCGCGAGGGGTTCCTGGGATGCGTTTGGTCCGTCTGGGCCCTGAGTTTTCATCGTCGTCGTTTTGGGGTTTGTTCCAGTGCGACTTGTCCTGGAAGTGGTGCATGAGAGCCAGCGGGACGAGTTCTTCGAGGGTTGGCTGGAGTTGTCGACGTTTCTCCGAGAGGTTTCGTTCTTCGAAGTGTCGGACGCTGGTGATACCGGCGGGTTTTTCGACGACGACGAGAAACTCATCGACGTAGGCGATTCGGATATCGGTCGCTTCGATGGGTTTGGGGAGCGACTCTTTCCAGAGTTTGATGACATCTTTGGAGGTCACTTTGCGGACCGGGTCCAAGCAGAGGTTGCCATTGACTTGGACTTTGCGGCGTCGAATCGATTCACGGACCTCGCCCCAGCTCCAATCGGTGAGCCTTTTTTTCAGGGCTCTTTCCAGGACCGATCCATCGTCGGAGGGGTCCAGGTGGAACCGTTGAAAGGAATCGGAGTTTTGCGGGTTCATCGGAGTGGTTTTCCGTGGGGTTACTTGCCGGTTAGATACGGACCGGCGGCCGTCGGTGTGGTTGCTGGGCTACCACCGCCAGTGGGCCACAGGCTACAATACAAAAGGATCGCTCCTTTTTGTCAATGGAGCGACCCACGAGGTCGTTCGGAAACCCAAGGGTTATTGCGTCCATTCTCCGCTTAAGAGGTATATTGTGGTTGTCCTAAAAGGTTTCGGTCGGATTCTGGCTGCTGGTCCACTGGGTGTGGCGCTGTTTGGAGTCCCGTTTTTCGGAGCGAGTTTGGCTCTAGGGCAGGACAAGCCCCAGGTGGCAGCGACGACCGACGACTACAAGGGATCCGAGGCGTTCGAGGAGGCCAGCCGGTTGCGGGTGACCGAGGCCTCCAAAGAGTCGCTTGGGAAAGTCATCGAGCTTTGCAAAAAAGCGTTGGAATTGGGGCTTGATGAACTCGACGCAGCCGACGCGAAAAAGATGCTCGGCGCGGCGAATTTCCAGCGAGCCCAGAGCACCCTTGAGGAGCTGGCCGGAGCGCGTTTGCCAGCCGCACGCGTGACGAAGGTCACCAATGAGGCCATGCAGGACTTGCAGTCTGCCATCGAGTCGGACCCCGAGCTTGTCGACGCTTACGTGCTCAAGGCCCGGATCCACTTGTTGCGGCAGGAAATCAACAAGGGTGGCGAAGCGCTCGATTTGGCACGCGTCAAGCTCCAGGCCATGGTCGATGCGGGAGAGCGCGATCCGGAAGTCAAAAAGAAGCTTTCCGAAGTCATCATCATGCGATCGGTATCTCGGCAGGATGTCGATGATCGAATCGACGATTTGCTCAAGGCGATCGAAGCCGATCCGGAGAATGAAAAAGCGATCCAACTGACCGTCGAATCCCTGGCTTCTGTCGGTCGGCTTGAGGAAGCCGAGGCGACGATTCGAAAGTTCTTGGAGGCCGATCCGACGAACGAGTATGCGCTTCGCCGATTGATTATGATGTTCGCTCAGAGCGAAAAGATGGACCAAGCCGAAGCGCTCTTGAGCGAGAGAATCCAAAAGCAACCCGAATCGAGTCTGGTCTACGCGTTGCGAGCGAACGTCCTGCTTGCCAAGGCCAGCCAAGGGAATACGGGTCCGGAAGATCGAAAAACATGGCTAGAATCGGCCAAGAAAGACTCCGACAAAGCGATTGAACTCGATGAGGAGAACCTCGATGCTTATTTGAACCGGGCCCGAATCAGCTTGGCGCTCAAGGATCTCGAGCAAGCCAAAAAGGACATCGGATACTTAGAGGAAAAGCGTCCTGAAATCCCTGATCTAGCCTTTTTGAGGATGGACATTGCCATCCAAGAAAAGCGGATGTCCGATGCGATTGGAGAGTTGGAGCGTCTGGTCCAGCTCAATCCCGAGAACCGCATGTTGCTCATGCAGCTAGCCTCGATGTATCAAATGGATGATCGTCCTCGCAAAGCGATGCGGATTGCGGAGCGATTGATTCAGGCCGAGCCGACCGACTGGCAAGCTTTGCGTCTTCGGGGGGATGTGCTGTTGGCATTGGGTCGTCACGCCGATGCGATTGGCGATTACGAGGAGGCCATCAAGAACATTCCGGAGGACGAAGAGGATTTGTCGGGAGTTTTGAACAATTTGTCTTGGGTGCTTGCGACGAGCCCTGAGGATTCGGTCCGCAATGGGGACCGGGCATTGGAAGCTGGTCTGAAGGCATGCGAGCTGACCGAGTACAAGAAGTCGCACATTTTGAGCACACTCGCGGCGGCTTATGCGGAGTTAGGACAATTCGACAAAGCGGTAGAATGGTCGACCAAGGCGGTTGAATTGGGGGGGCAGGAAGAGAACGAGCAGCTCGAGCAGCTCAAAGAGGAGCTCAAGGGCTATGAGGCCAAGAAGCCTTGGCGGGAGAAGAAAGAGACCGAGGAGAAGCAGACCAAGCCGGCCAAGCCTGATTCGGGGATCGATACCTGATCGATCTCCTGCGGCCAGTGTAGAGCCATTGTCCCCAATGGCTTTGGGCTGTTTTGGGATTTCACTGGGCAATCGCTGGTTTCGTGCTTTTTCGTACTCAGTCCGCCGCGGCGGACGGTACTCGTGCTCGTGCTCGATTTCTTGCATCGTCTAGGGTCGAACACCATTTTCGAAGCACCTGAGAGCATTAGCAGCCGGGACATTTACCGGATGGGGCTCGGGGGGCGTCTGTCGAGTACGAGTACCATTTCATTGAGTACCAGTACGAGCATCCGATTTTAGCCACGATAACATGTGGAGAACCGATTTTGGTTGCGGTTTGGGTTGGAGCGATGGGTGGGCAACGCTTTGGGGAGATTCTGGGGGAGCGATCGTTTTCGGCAGGGGCGAGAATTTCGGCCTAACAAAAGCGGGAACTTCACAGATTTCTAATCGATCCCCGTTAAAAAATGAAAAGGTTGCGGGAGCCTGAATGCTCTGCTTGAAATTCCGTGGTTACTGAGTCAAGCGAAGATTCTTTCTAAAGTAATCACCCGGTTTGGAACGAAAGTAGCTCCTGGACGGCCTGTACTGCGCTGGACGGCTTGAAGGAGTCAAGTCCAGTTCGGTCGAGCCGGGGGAGACAAAGCAAGGGGGGAATCTTAAGCGTTTGGTGTCGCCTAGGCACTGAGCGTCGTGTCTGAGATCGGTTTTCCGTACGACCGCATCGCAGGCATATCTGGTTCCAATTCGAGTGTTTGGATTTCTCGGCCGCATTTGGCCCAGCGATGAATACCGGATCGAGCAGTGCGTCGTAGGGGTGCGATGTTCGAACGACACCGGATCGTTGTGGGGTTGAAGGAGCAGGAACAGGAAAAACTTTGGGTCGCTTGCAGGCCGATGGATCGGATTGCAGGACGGCTACCGAGCGTCCAACAACGTAAATGCCCTGACCCAGTTGTTTGAGCCTTGCAAGAGGTAAATTCGACAAGGGCAACCACTGTCCTGGGCTGTTACTTGACAGGTAACGGCTCTGACTCGATTTCATAATTGGAAGGTAACGGAGACCAAGAATATGAAGGTGTTCACCACAGGCCAGGTCG
>Ga0208086_1000307_pt1 | contig 14508 bp, 14 predicted proteins | sample LakMenEpi06Jul10_FD_150675 | JGI IMG/M metagenome (GOLD analysis project Ga0208086, IMG submission 150675) | Freshwater microbial communities from Lake Mendota, WI - 06JUL2010 deep hole epilimnion (SPAdes) | ecosystem: Environmental > Aquatic > Freshwater > Lake > Epilimnion/Euphotic zone ...
GGGCACATTGGGTACGTGGTTAGGCGTTCTACAGAGTTTGCGTGAACGAGAAACTGATCCTCGAGCTTTACTCCCTGATGGGTTTCGGGGTCTCCGATATAGCTCTCGATGCACAACACCATGTTCTCCTGGATTTCACCAGGGAAGTCGAACGCGCCATCGGCATCAACTCGGGGGACGCTTGGATGTTCGCCGGCCATTCCTAAACCGTGTGCAAGCACGTAGTAGCCGTAGTCGCGGTGACGTGCAGGGACGTCGTATGCAAGCCGAGCAAAGTCCTCAAAACTGCGACCGGCCTTGATGTTGGACGCGTTGTGTTCAAGTTGCTCTACAGCAATTTGATAGATGTTTCGCTGTGTGTCGGTTGCGGGAGTCTCTCCACACAGGAATGTGCGGGAAAAGTCGACTGCGTAATTCATCACGCCGATTGCATCGGTGTCGAAGCACACCAAGTCGCCCGCTTGCATCACTGCATCGGACGATTCTTGGAAATACGGGAATGTTCGGACGCCGCTTTGGAAGAGGCGGGTGGAAACAAACTCGCCGTTTCTTGCGATCAAGCCCTTATGAAACTCTGCCCATACTTCGTTCTCTGTGCGACCAGGCCTAATGGCTTCTTCCAGGCTGGAAGCAGCAAGCTCTACCTGCGAAGCGGCGTAACGCATTACATCAAGTTCCAGTGGCTGTTTGATCATGCGCGAGGTCTGAAACACAGAAGTGGCTTCAGAAAGCGTGACCCCGCGTTGTCGAAGCGCGTCGGTAAATGTGAAGTCGACAAGTTCGACAGCAAGCTGCATGTTTGATTGGCCCTGCACAGTTTTCAGAATTTCGACAATCTCGTCGGCGAACTTCTCATTATTCACGCGGAAGTGCGGAGTCTTCTTTGCCGTAATTCCTGTTGACGTTCGAATCTCGGTCAGTGTCGGCAATCCTTCAGAAAGATGCTCACCTAAATTGAACTCGAACAAAATTGTGGGTCCGTCAACGCAATGCAAGACAAATCGTGATGGGCCCATCAGACTCCACACAGTCATGTTGCGCGAGCCTGTGGCGTACAAAATATTGATTGGGTCGGGTGTGAGAATTGCGGAAACACCCATTGCACGCATGGTGTCTGTCAGGCGAGTTTGACGCTGCAGGTACAGCTTGTTGGTGTCGACAACTAATTGCATAGAACTATTTTACTTCCGGTGCTTCAACGATCTGTTGCAGTTTGCGCAAATTGCGTTTCCAAATGGCGCGCATCACTACCTTGCCACCAACGAATGAACCGATAGAACCACCAAGCCACCAAGGGAAAATCAATTCTTCCGCCCAGGTGAAACGAGTGCGATTGCCGCCGTCTAGTGGTTCAAGTGTGAAGCGCCCTGTGCCTGTGACAACACCAACGTGGCGAACACCCATCACTTGCTGGGGGACCCACTCGGTGATCTCCATGCGATCGACAAGTTTGATTGGGCCCACTTTGGTGTCGCAAAAAAACGTCGTTCCCACGTCGCGGGTTTGCTCGCCAATGAAGCGAATAGCAACCGCGTCGGCCATCCAATCAACGTGGCGCTCTACTGGTTCGACCACTTGCCAGACCCGCTGTGGTGTTGCCTGCAAATCGATGCTTACTCGAATCTTTCCCATGTCAAGAACCGTACTAGCGCGGTCTATCTGGTGCTTTGCCGTAGACGGTGATATGACGCACACTGTTGTCGCTAAATGGTTCGCGGGCGTACGAACTCCAGCGCTGTTCCACTTGCAACCCGGCCCGGTTTGCCATGGCGTCTATTTGTTCCACCGTGGCATATCGAACAACCCAAGTGCGGGCGGGGCCATTTCCAACCGATTCGCTGAAGGCCCCGCGCATGATTTGGTTGGCTTGGTCAATCGTTGCCTCGCTGAATACCGAGGTTGCGCCCACAGTTCTCACAACGTGGGGGGCAACAGTTTGCGGTAGATGGTCGCTTGGCACAAAGCAATCAACGATGACGTGGGCGCCTGGCAACAAACGTTTTGCAGATTGCACCAAGCATTCCAATTGTTCGGGCTCGGTGAGCAAGTTGAAGAGCGTGTTGTATGCCAAGAGCACGACACCAAATTGTTCGTCGGGCATGTCGGCAACCATGTGGCCCAACAGCGTTTCAACTAAGTGTCCGTCTGGTTTTACACTGAGCGCAGCAAGCATGGCTGGCGACGAGTCGATACCCACCACGCGCAGACCACTTTGCGCGAGGGGGATTGCAAGTCGGCCCGTGCCCACTCCCAATTCGAGTACGGAAGTGTGCTCGGCAAGCTGCCGCACAAACTCCACAACTTCAACAACCGGATCGAGGTCGTGGTACCAGTCGTCGTAGACATCGGCGAAGACTTCGCCGTACTGGTTGTTTGAATACTCCACATCACCATTCTGGTGTGGGGGGCTACCCTGAGGGGCATGGTTACGTACCTCGATCATGCGGCTTCAACGCCCATGCGCCATGAGGCAATTGAGGCAATGGGCCCATTTCTCGATCATGTGTATGCCAACCCCTCTGGTTCGCACCGATTTGCCCGTGAGGCACGAAAAGCACTTGATGAAGCCAGAGATCTTGTGGCCGAAACTCTGGGCTGTCAGCCCGGTGAAGTGGTGTTTACCAGCGGTGGAACAGAAGGCGACAACCACGCAATTCTTGGCGCTGTGCGCCGACTGGGTGGCGTTGCAGTGTGCCCAGCAGCCGAACATCACGCCGTGTTGCATTGCGTCGAGCACGTAGGCGGTGTGGTTGTTCGCGTAAACAATGTTGGAACTGTTGATCTAGAAGATCTGCAACGAGTTCTGGAAGAGGCAACCGAAGACAAACCCGTCACTGTTGTTTCAGTGATGGCCGTGAACAACGAGATAGGCACCATTACCCCAATGCGTGAAGTTGCCAAAGTTGTTCGGAAGTACGCGCCAAACGCAATTTTGCATTCGGATGCGGTGCAAGCAGCCTGCTGGATCGACTTGCGCGAAGTGACGCCGCTTGTAGACGCGCTCTCGCTTTCTGCACACAAGTTTGGTGGACCAAAGGGTGTTGGTATCACGGTGATTAAAGCCGGGAAGAATCTTGAGCCACTCATATTCGGTGGTGGGCAAGAGCGCGATCGTCGAAGTGGAACGCACAACGTGGCGGGCATCATCGCAACTGCAAAGGCGTTAGAAATTACCGATAAGACCCGTGTTGAAGAAACGGTGCGTGTCACCGCATTACGCGACCGGTTGGTTGATGAAATCTTTGCTGCGTTGGATGGCGTTCTAGAGACAGTTCCTCGCCAACATCGTGTTCCCGGCGTCGCGCATCTGTGTTTTTCGGGTTTGGAAAATGAAGCGTTGTTGTTCCTGCTCGATCAGGCCGATGTGTATGCGTCGGCAGCATCGGCGTGTGCCAGCGGGGCAATGGAGCCCTCTCATGTGCTCGAAGCAATGGGAATCGACCGAAAATGGAGCAATGGGGCGCTTCGGCTGAGCTTCGGCCACACCACCACAAATGCCGATATCGACACGGCTGTTTCGGCCATTGTCTCTGCAGTCAATCAATTGCGTCGTTAGCCTTTAAGGCATGAAAGTGCTTGTGGCCATGTCGGGTGGCGTGGATTCTTCGGTGGCTGCCGCCGAATTGAAAGACGCCGGCCACGAAGTGGTGGGCGTGACCATGCGCTTGTGGGGCGGCGAAAGCGACACTGGTTGCTGTTCGGTTTCCGACGTGGATGATGCGCGGCGAGTTGCCCAGCAATTGGGCATTGATCACTTGGTATTCAACTTTTCCGACGACTTCAACAAGCATGTTGTCGACCCATACGTGCAGGCACATGTGGATGGCTTTACTCCCAACCCATGTATCGAATGCAATCGTCATCTCAAGTTCGATCGCTTGAGCGAGCGTGCACGCTTGCTGGGTTTCGATGCGGTGGCAACTGGGCATCATGCACGTATTGAAAAAGACGACGAAGGAACACTTCGTCTTGCGCGCGGCGCCGACGATGCCAAAGACCAGAGTTATGTAGTGCACATGCTCGATCAAAACGAGCTGGAATTCACCATGTTTCCAGTGGGGCATTTAACAAAAGCGCAAGTGCGCGACAGGGCAGTCGAGTTGGGCTTGCGCACTGCCACGAAACCCGACAGTCAAGATGTTTGTTTCATTAGCAAAACTGGCGGACGCGAAACATTTTTAGGCAATCGCATCCCGTTTCGCCCAGCGCTTGTTGTGAATGAAGACGGAAGCGAGGCGGGTTCGGTAGAGGCTCTCGAATTGGTCACTATTGGTCAGCGCAAAGGCCTCGGCCTGCCAGGCGGCGGGCCAAAGCAATACGTGGTGGATGTGGATACGCCTAATGCGCGCATCACGGTGGGTGACGAATCCAAGCTTTTCTGCCAGGCAGTTGTAGTTAACAACATCGTGTGGTCGAGCGAGGGCGATGTCGAGCGATTGCGTGTAAACAACGACGTGCTGGTGCAGTCCAGCGCCCACGGGGTGGCATTGCCCGCCACGGTGGAAGTCTTAACAGAGTCTGAAATCCGTCTGAATTGGTTGGTTCCACAGCGCCGAATTGCACCCGGCCAGAGCGTTGTGCTTTATAATGTAACCAATTCTTATGTCCTAGCGGGAGGCATCGCGTGTTCAGATTCAGAAAAGGTCTCATTGTTGTAGCAGCTGTTCTGTCGAGTTCGTTTGCCGTTGGGCAATCTGCGTCGGCTGCAGTTTCATGGGAGTTTTCTGAGGAGAGTGTCTCACTTGGGATATCGGCAGTTTCGCCTCATGTCGAGCGAACGGGATCGGCAGATCGCATTTGGTATCCGAGCCTTCCCTCTACTGCCGTCTCGGACTGCACCGATGCAGGGGCTTGCACCTTGGTGGGCGGCGTAGGACGATTGGGTTCGGACTTCACTGCAATCACACTTCCTAATGGAACTCGAAGGGCATATTTCGTTGATATGACTCCGGGGACATCTGTTAAAACAGTGTCGTCAGCACAATGCGTAACTACTGAGTGTTTGTCTGTTGGAACAAGCACACCAATCGCTGCAGATGTTGCAGTGCCAACGACAGAGAAAGCGTGGGGCGTGCCCGATGCAGTGGTTACTCCAGACGGAAAAGTACGCGTTTATCTTGTTGTGAGCCCAACGCTGACTAATTCGTGTCCTGAAAAAGTGCGTAGTTATATTTCAAATGACGGCATAAATTTCACCGTTGAAAGCGGATACCGCCTTGAGGGTGGCTTTGTTGACACCGAAATTCTCCGTGCGAAGACAGGCGACTGGCTCATGATCATGTCGACTGGCCCTGGTTGTGGAAATGGAATGCAGCAACTTTTTGTCTCGTCGTCTGCTGACGGTCTCACATGGTCAACGCCACAGGCCGTGACGAAGAGCGATAATCGACGTCTCGACCCAACGGGTTACGAAGTATCGCCAAACGTATTTCGTATTTATTACGCATTCAACGCCTCCAGAACAGGCGAGACGTACACCCTGAAGCGTGGAACATTGAAGATTGCCTCTGGCACATCAACTTCTGGCTCTGTTTCCATTACAACGGCTACAAAAATCGGTGCATCATGCACAACTGCTGGCGCAAAGTCAACCGTGATGGTGGCCAAGAAGACCGTCAAGGTCACGTGCAAGAAGGTGAAGAACAAATTGGTGTGGTCTAAGTAATATTCACTAGATCAAACGCAACTTCCTTTTCTTTGCTACCGCACTAGTTGCATCTTCAATTTGTGTTACGCCAGCGCATGGCGCAACCGAACAAATAGAGCGGCGCGTATTTGGCACGTCGGTTTTGGGTCGTCCGCTTGAAGCATTTCGACTAGGCGATCCAAAGGGTGTCACCGTTGTCGTCATCGGGGTTATTCATGGCAACGAAGATGCCGGCTTGTTGATTACTGACCAGCTGGTCACCATGGATATTCCGAAGGGCATCAATCTGTGGGTGGTTCCAACAGTGAATCCGGATGGCACCGCACTCAATCAACGCGGCAATGCCAACCGTGTCGATCTCAATCGCAACTTTCCGTATAACTGGGCAAAGATGGGCAAGCCTGGCTACTGGCAATATGCGGGCCCCGCGCGCGCATCCGAACCAGAGACAAAAGCAGTCGTGGCCTTCATGCGCGAGATAAAGCCAGCCTTGGGTATTTGGTATCACCAAGACCTAAACATGATTTCGCCAGGCGAGGGACTAGAGGGGACGATGCGCAATGCATATTCGCGTCTCACGGGTATTCCTATTAAGAGAATTACTGGCGGTCGTTACACCGGTGTTGCAGCCACATGGCAACGAAACACCATCAAGAACGGAATGGCATTTGTGGTGGAGTTGGGCGAGACACTGGATACCGCCCAGGCCAAGGTGCATTCCAGCGCAGTGCTGAACATTTCGATGCTGTTGCGGGATGCTCCATCTAGCAAACTAGGTCAGTGAAAATTGAGCGAAACCGCGCGCTAATCCTGATGGCCTTCGGCGTTGGCGCCGGGCTCCTTTCCGGAATGTTTGGCCTCGGTGGGGGCATCATCATTATTCCGGGCCTCATGTTTGCACTGAAGATGGATCAGCGCCTCGCGCATGGCACGTCGCTTGGCGGTGTGTTTCTTATTTCTTGTGCAAGCTTCGTCACCTATTGGACGCACGACGAAATCGATTGGCGTGTTGTCATTTGGCTATCAATTGGTTCGGTGAGCGGTTCGCTGATTGGCGCAAAACTCTTGTCGGTCGTTTCCAAAAAGACACTCACGGTTTCGTTCATTGCAGTGCTGGTTATTGCTGGCGTACGAATGTTCTTCGAGATAGATGCATCGGGCGTCATGATCATTGATGCACTAACAGTGGTTTGGCTCATTGTCATAGGCGTTGCCGTTGGTGCCATCGCGGGCATGTTGGGCATTGGTGGCGGCTTGATGACTGTCCCAATTTTGGTGGTGTTATTCCACGTGTCGCCAGCGCTGGCAAAGGGAACTTCGCTTGCGGTGGTAATCCCCACCGCGTTCACTGGCACTTTGCAGAATTATCGGAACAAGAACACCGATCTTCAGGCTGCAGCCATTGTCAGCTCCACAGGCATTGTTGCTGCAATTGCAGGCAGTTGGTTGGCAACGCGCATGAATGATGCGCTGTCCAACTTCTTGTTTGCTGTGCTCTTAATCTTTATTGCGGTAAGAATGTTGCTGCAACTGCGAAAAAGCAGTGCTACGCCAGCAGTCGAGGGTGCCGCGTAACTATTTCAATCGCGAAATTACTTCGGCGTGCAAAACGCCGTTGCTACTGACCGATGAGTCTGCTCGCCAGTCGGAATTACCAAAACGATCGGTGATGGCGCCACCTGCTTCTTGCACGATGGGGTAGATGGCTGCATTGTCGTAGGGCTGCAGGCCGATCACGTCGACTGCAACATCGATGGCGCCCTGAGCAACGAGCATGTGCTGCCAAAAATCTCCAAAGCCACGGGCACGCAACGCGTCTGTTTGCAACTTCACCAGCTTGGGAATGCCACCGACGGCGTCCCATCCAGCGTTGGGTGTTGTGCTCACATGAGCTTCGGCAATGGTTTGCGTTTTCGAAACATATATACGAGTGCCGTTGAAAAAAGCACCGCCACCTTGCGTGGCCCACCAACGAAAACCCATCGCAGGTGCAGAGACCACGCCCAACACGGGGATGCCGTTGTGTACCAATGCAATGAGCGTTGCCCACACGGGTACGCCGCGCACAAAGTTGGTGGTGCCGTCAATCGGGTCGATAACCCACTGATACTCGGCATCGGCTGGCCCAGAAACTCCGTACTCTTCGCCATAAATTCCATATTCTGGGTGGCCTGTAGTTAAAGCTTGCACGACGACCTGTTCCGTGGCACGGTCGATGTCGGTCACTTCGCTGTTGTCGGCCTTACGAGTCACGTCGAATTGGCGAGAAGTGAAACCCGAAAGACTCACAGCATCTGCGGCGTCACTTGCTCGCATTGCCGTAGAAAGCAATTCCTGAGTATTCGACATTATTTAATTGAGCGTGATGAGCGATTGAACTGTCTGTGCAATGCCCTCGGCATCAAGCCCCAATTTGGCCAAAATCACATCGGGTTTGGCATGGGGAATGAACTGCGTTGGCACTCCCAGCACAGAAATATGTGGGTGCTTCGTTGTGGCTGCTCCGTGGATGCGATCTTCTAGCGACATGCCAATGCCGCCATCACGAATGCCGTCTTCGGCCGTGACAACTACGTCGTGTAATGCGGCATCCGCAATCATGCTTTCGTCAAGAGGCGAGCAGGAGCGCACGTCCCACACAGTTGCCTCGATGTTTTTTTGCTGAAGAAATTCGGCTGCAGCCAATGCTGCGCCCACCATTTTGCCAACGGCAAGGATGCACACCTTCTTGGTGGAGTCGGTGCGCAGTTTGCGAGCTGCAATGCCAGAGCCGATGTCGGCGGCATCCACGCTGCGGGCAATGCCCTTGGGGTATCGAATGACCACTGGGCCCGAATCGGAAAGCGCCAGAGCATCACTGAGCATCTGTTGCAATTCTTGAGTGCTCGATGGCGCAAGAACGCGCATGCCTGGCACCTTGGAAAGAAGCGCCATGTCGTAGATGCCGTGATGGCTTGGGCCGTCATCGCCGGTGATACCAGCGCGGTCGAGACAAAAGATGACGGGAAGGCGATGCAGCGCTACGTCGTACACCACTTGATCCCACGCACGGTTCAAGAATGTGGAGTACAACGCAACAACGGGGCGCATGCCGCCCATAGCCATGCCCGCTGCGGCGGTGACTGCATGTTGCTCGGCAATACCAACGTCGAAGAACCGCTCTGGGAATTTTTCTTGAAAGTGAATGAGGCCAGTAGGGCCTGGCATTGCTGCAGTGATTGCAACCACGCGAGGGTCTTTTTCTGCAAGCGCAATGATGCCTTCGGCGAATGCCTGCGTGTATCCAGTTGGGCCGGACTTTGGCGGGCCGGTAACAGGGTTGAACACTGGCGCATCATGCAAGTGCTTTTCGTCGTCATCTTCGGCGGGCGAATATCCGCGACCTTTTTGTGTGATCACATGAATAACGATGGGGCCCTCTTCAACGCGCTGCTGAGCGGCTGAAAGCGCGTGCTCTAATGCCTCAACGTTGTGGCCATCAATAGGCCCGATGTAACGAACACCAAGTGCTTCAAAAAATGCGGGCGGTTGCAAAAACTCTCGCACGCCCGCTTTGAATGCTTCGAGGCCTCGTTCTGCCTGTGGGCCGATGACCGGAAGATCTTTCAAAAACTTTTCGAGTTTGCGTTGACGGCGCACGTACACAGGGTTGAGGCGGATGTCGGTCAGTTTGTGCGAGAGCGTTTCGGTGAGGCGCTCAACTGGGCGGGGGATGCTGGCCGACTCGTCATCGGTAAGGCCACCCTGTGAAAGATTGGAAATGGTTGGCGCATAACTGCGGCCGTTGTCGTTGAGAACGATGATGACGCGCTTATTTGAGTGACCCAGGTTGTTGAGTGCCTCGTAGGCCATGCCGCCGGTCATGGAGCCGTCGCCGATGACGGCAACGATGTGCCGACGATCTGGTGTTTGGCCACTATCGCGGGCAACAGCTAGGCCGTATGCATAACTCAACACCGTCGAGGCGTGACTGTTTTCGATGAAGTCGTGCACGCTTTCTTCGCGGCTTGGGTAACCCGAGATGCCGCCAGCCTGACGCAACTTGCTGAAGCCACCGCGCCGCCCGGTCACAATTTTGTGAATGTACGCCTGATGGCCTGTGTCCCAGAGGATTGCGTCGCGTGGCGAATCGAACGTGCGATGCAGTGCAAGCGTGAGTTCGACTGCGCCAAGGTTGGAACCTAAGTGGCCACCAGATTCGGAAACCGAATCAACAACAAATTCTCTGATTTCGGCGGCGAGTTCGTCCACCTGAGCCAGGCTGAGATTGCGCAGATCACTGGGTTGTCGAATATCTGCGAGCGCCATGGCCCTTAACGCTATCCGCGCTACTGGGTGGGGTGAGAAGCCATACGGGCATCTAAACGGCGGTGATTGGCGTTATGCAGATATGTACCGATGAAGTAGCCCACTACAAAGACCACGAGGCCCCCGAGGCCGTCGAGCCAGAAGTGGTTGCCTGTCACAACGATGCAGAAGAGGGTGGTCGTCGGATACAAAAACAGCGCAATTCGCTTCCAACGTTTTTTCGCAAGCGGCCAGAGCGCAAACACACACCATGTCGACCAACCAATGTGCAGTGATGGCATTGCTGCGTATTGATTTGAAAGTGATGCGGCAGGGCCTTCGTTAAATGCCCATGGCCCTCCAAATTCGGCAATCGTGTCGACGTAGCCAAAGTTGGTGGCACCGTTGTAATTGCGAAGTTCGTGTTCGATACATGCCCCACCAAAACCACCGTTGGCGGATGGGCAAGGTGCATCCAGTAGCCGTGGCGGCATCAGCGGGAAGAGAACGAAACCAATAATGGCAAGGCCCGTCATTGCGGCAAGTGTGTTTCTCCATTGCCCAAAAACATCGGGCCTGCGTTTGAAGAGCAAGATGAACACACCAAGGGTGACAAAAAAGTGGGCTGTGCCGTAGTAAGTATTCATCGCCTTAATCAGCCAAAGATGCGGAAGGAAGAAGTCTTGGATTGATTCTTCGTGATACAAACCAAGAGCTCGCTCAATTCGAATAACGCGTACCGCATTGGTGAACGAATGCAAGGGGACATCAACGCCGTTAACGAACGCTGAGCCAAATTGATTTCGGATCATGGTGTAGATCGCGTAAAAGATGGAGACAATCAGCAGTTCTTTCCACCACAGCGTGCGGTGGTGGCGGGGAATAGCAACCACGCGAGGGGTCTCGGCGTTGTTTGTCACAAGCTAAATCGTAGGCGTTTCACGCCGCTCCACAGACCTCACAAACTTCGTGTTCGGTAGGCTGTGAACATGGCTATTCGCGAAGAAACCCAACTTGTAGATGCCGATGTAATTGCCAAGGTCTTGGCCAAAGGCAGGGCAACCGGCGCCGAGTTTTCCGAGATCTATATAGAGGACAAACGCTCGACGTCTGCCGCCCTCGACGACGGCAAGGTGGAGCAAGTAACGAGCGGGCGCGATCGTGGCGCAGGCATTCGAGTGGTGGCTGGCGAGACAACAGGTTTTGCCCACACATCCGACTTGTCGGAACGTGGTTTGTTGGCTGCAGCCGAAGCAGCAGCTGCTGCAGCAAAGCAAGGAGACGGCGGTGTGCACACAATTGCGTTGCAACCACTGTTGCGACACCCTGTCAACAATGTGCGTGTTAACCCGGGCGATGTGCCAAAGGCCAGCAAGGTGGAGTTGCTCAATCGGGCAAATGCTGCTGCGCGTTCGGTAGACGGCGCAATTGTGCAGGTGTCTGCAGGATATGGCGATTCGTTCAAGCGCATTCTTGTTGCCAACAGCGATGGCGTGTTTAGCGCAGACGATCAGGTGCGCACATTGTTCCGTGTCAGCGTTGTGGCAAGTGGCGACGGCGGTATGCAAACCGGTTACGACTCGCTTGGTCACACCATTGGTTTCGAATTGTTCGACGACAACGACGTAGAAGAGATGGCTCTTCGTGCAGCAAAACAAGCAATCGTCAAATTGAAGGCACGCCCAGCACCGTCTGGTGCATTGCCGGTGGTGATTAAGCAGGGCAGTGGCGGAGTGCTCTTCCACGAAGCATGTGGTCATGGTCTAGAAGCCGACTTGGTTGGCAAAGGCGCAAGTGTGTATCGCGGCAAAATGGGCGAGATGGTTGCATCGCCGCTCGTCACATTGATTGACGATGGAACCATGAGCGGCGAGTGGGGCGCAATTGGCATCGACGATGAAGGCCACCCTTCGCAGCGCAACGTACTGATCGAAAACGGAATCCTCACCGACTACATGTGGGACTTTCTGCGTGCACGAAAAGAGAATCGTCGTCAGAGCGGTAATGGTCGGCGCCAGAGTTATGCCGACTTGCCAATGGTTCGTATGACCAACACATTTGTCACCAACGGAACCGAAGACCCAGACGACATTGTGCGCGCAACCGAGCACGGCGTGTACGTTGCCAAACTTGGCGGCGGCAGCGTGGACACAGCAAGTGGCGACTTTGTGTTTGGCATGGTCGAGGCGTACCTCATCGAAAATGGTGAAATCACCGAGCCACTTCGCGAAAGCAACCTCATCGGCAACGGCCCGCAGGTACTGAAGGACATCGATTTGCTTGGCAACGACTTTGCCATGGGCAACCCGGGCACCTGCGGTAAAGACGGCCAAGGTGTTCCCGTAGGCGATGGGCAACCAACTTTGCGCGTTAAGTCAATGACCATCGGTGGCACAGCAGCATGAGCACCACAGTTCCCGACTTGCAGGCAATGGTCGACCGCGTTGTTGCGCAAGCCAGTAAGGGCGAACAAATCGAGGCCTATGTCAGCCGCGGCGGCGAGACCGCAGTGCGCGTCTATGAAGGTGAAGTAGAGCATTTCGTTTCGGCACAAAGTGAAGGCATTGGCATCCGTGTGATTAAAGACGGGCGCACTGGCTTTGCGTATGCAGGAACACTGGACGCCAGTGCAATTGCCGAAGTGCTGGCCGATGCCCGCGACAACGTTGCTTTCGGTACACCCGACGAATATGCCGGCCTTGCAGAACCAGATGGCGTTCCTCAGATTCCGCAAAAGTTTTGGGACGACGACCTCGCCGCATATTCCACAGAAGGAAAGATTGCACTTACCAAAGAATTAGAACGACTCACGCTCGGCATCGATTCGCGTGTGCGCGTTGAAGAATCAAATTACGACGACGGCTGGGGCGAAGTTGCGGTTGCAACCACCACTGGCATTCGCGAAAGCGGCCGTGGAAACTCGTGTTACGTATCGGTCAGCACGTTGGCCGACGACGGCGACGAGACCCAGACTGGCTACGGCTTTTCTGTGGCCGATTCGCCGCAAGAATTTAAGTTGTTGAAGGCTGCGCAAGAGGCATCCGAGCGTGCAACTCGTTTACTTGGGGCGATCAAGCCTCCAAGCAAGCGCACGACTGTGGTGCTCGACCCATTTGTAACGTCGCAGTTTTTGAGCGTTTTATCAAGCACGTTGAACGGTGAAAATGTTGCCAAGGGCCGAAGCTTTTTTGCCGACAAACTTGGTGAAGCAGTTGCCGACCCGCGCATCACTTTGGTGGACGACCCAACCAACCCGAAGGCCTACACCGCTACAGACATCGACGGCGAAGGCTTGGCGGCGCGGCGAAATGTGTTGATTGAAAATGGCGTGCTCAAGATGTTCGTGCAGTCGAGCTACAGCGCGCGCCGAAATAACACCAAGAGCACGGGCAACGCAACGCGTGGCGGCTTTGCCAGCACCCCGGGCGTTGGCTGTATGGCAATGCAACTTCAACCAGGAACTCAGAGCCAAGAAGAATTGATCAAGGGCGTAGACGACGGTGTCTGGATTCAGATGGTGCAGGGTTTGCACAGCGGTGTGAACCCCATCTCGGGCGACTTTTCTACCGGCGCTAGTGGCATGCTCATTCGTAACGGCGCAATTGCCGAGCCCGTACGTGAGTTCACTATTGCGTCAACACTGCAGCGAATGTTGCTCGACATCGTTGCCATTGGCGGCGACGTCGATTGGTTGCCATCGCGCGCCGCGGGCCTGACACTTGTCATTCGTGACGTGACGATGAGCGGTCAATAACCGCACAATACCCTTGCTGTAGCACATGTGCTACAGTTCAGGTATGGCCGAAGTTCCTTCCCGCGAATTGCGAAATAACACGCGTGACCTCATTACGCGCGCAAACAAAGGAGAAGCGATCGTGATCACCGTCGACGGCATACCAATGGCAGAGTTGCAACCTGTTTCCACAAAGCGTAGGTGGGTGCCGAAGGCAGAACTAGAGCACATCTTTTTTTCAATTGACCGCGGATTAATTGATGAACTTAACGAAGGGCTTCTGACGATGGCAGAGCTTGATCAACGATCTGATGCCATGTGGGATGGCACAAAGTGACACGCGGGTTACTCGACACAAACATTTTTATCTCGCTTGAACTAGGTCGCAGCATAAATAGCCAGATGATTCCGGACGAACTAGCAATTTCTGTCATCACGCTTGCTGAACTTGAATTTGGCGTCTACAGCGCTACTGATCAGCAAACGAGAGCGAAGCGCATGGCGACATTTCGCAAAGTAATGAAGTTCGAAACAATCGAGATTACGAGTGACATCGCAAGCGTTTGGGCGGCAGTGCGAGCATCAGGTCAGACAAAAAAATCCAGTCTTTCAGAGAACGATATTTGGATTGCAGCGACAGCAATCAACCAGGGGGTTCCACTCGTGACTCAAGACAGAGCGTTTACGAGCATTTCCGACCTTGAAACCATTTTGGTTTAACTCAATCAACTAAACCTTTACTCATGCCGATACTTCACGCGATCATCCTGGGGCTTGTTCAAGGATTTTCCGAATTTCTCCCCATTTCGTCAAGCGGGCACCTTGCATTAGTGCCTTGGTT
>Ga0208086_1000308_pt1 | contig 14493 bp, 15 predicted proteins | sample LakMenEpi06Jul10_FD_150675 | JGI IMG/M metagenome (GOLD analysis project Ga0208086, IMG submission 150675) | Freshwater microbial communities from Lake Mendota, WI - 06JUL2010 deep hole epilimnion (SPAdes) | ecosystem: Environmental > Aquatic > Freshwater > Lake > Epilimnion/Euphotic zone ...
TGAGCGACGCGGAAATGCCGGACGGATTTTCCGACCGAGGCGACGACTCCGGAGAGTTCGTGGCCTGGTACATGGGGCAGTTGGACATCGGTATCGTGTCCCATCCAAGCGTGCCAATCGCTTCGGCAGATCCCGCAAGCTTTCAGTTCGATCACCGCATCGTGATCGCCTGGGATTGGCGATGGGACTTGCTCGATCGCGATGGGTCCTTGGAAGTTCCTGAAGATCGCAGCGCGCATGGGGTCGATCTGTTAGGAGGTCAATTCGGTCAATTCGGTCGGTTCGTCGGCAAGGACGCGAGTTTCGACGGGGCTACGGCCTTTGCCGATGGGTTGGGTGTTGTGGATTCCGATCGAGACTTGGCGTATGGCTCGTTGGACGATGCGTTTGAGATCGGTTTCCCCGAGGGCGATCAAGGCGGTGATAGCCGCCGAGAGGATGCATCCTGCGCCGTGGGTGTTTTGGGTTTCGAATCGTTTGGATTGGATGGCGATGTTTTCCTTTCCGGAACCGAGGATGTGTTCGGATTGGCCGTTGACCTCTCCCATTTTTGCCAGGACGAATCGCGCACCCATTTGGTGCAGATCGTGGATGGCTTTGGCGACATCTTGGTTGGTGTTCAGAGCGATTCCGGTGAGCCGTTCGAGTTCGAATCGGTTGGGGGTCACGAGGAAGGCTTTGGGTAGTAGCCTGCGATAGGCGGCCACGGCATCGTCGGTCACAAGGGAATCACCGTGTTTGCTAACCATGACCGGATCGACGACCAGGGGAAAGTTGAATTGCTGGGCGCGTTGGTGGACTGCATCGATCGTCTCGGCGGTTCCCAGAGCGCCGGTTTTGGCGACGATGGGTTGGATGTCATCGAGGACGGCGTCGAGTTGATCGAGGACCAATTCGGTCGATAGGTTTTCGACACGCCGGACTCCGAGGGAGTTTTGGGCGGTGATCATGGTCACGACCGAAGCGCCGTAGACGCCGAACTGTTGGAAGGTTTTCAGGTCGGCTTGGAGTCCTGCCCCGCCGCTTGGGTCTGAACCGGCGATGGTCAGTGCGATCGCGTTGGGTCGGTATTCGGTGATTCGGTTCATAGCACGGAGGTTGGATTGGGAGATAGTGGGGACTGGGGATTGGTGGATCGCCAAGGGGTTGCTTCTACGGGGTTTGGATCAGGGCCCCAATCGATCCAGTTGCCAGTGATCTTCTTGGCGGAGGTATCGAAAGCGGTCATGGAGTCTTGAGGGTCGGCCTTGCCAGAACTCGATGAGATCTGGGCAGACTCGGTATCCGCCCCAGTGGTCTGGGCAAGGGACCGGGGCACCTTGGAGTTTCCCATCGAGGTCTTCGACGAGTTTATCCAGGGTGGATTCGTCGGGAATGATTTGGGATTGGGGCGAGACATTGGCGCTGAGTTGGCTGGACCGAGGCCGGGAGCGAAAGTACTGTTCCGAGAGGCTCGGGTCGACTTTTGTCGCGATGCCTTCGACGCGTATTTGGCGTTCGAGGATTGGCCAGAAGAAGCCTAGGGCGACGCGGTTTTGGTGGGTGATCTGGTCCCCTTTAGCGGATTGGTAGTTGGTAAAGAAGGTAAAACCGTTTTGGTTGTATTCCTTGAGCAATACGATTCGGCAGGCGACAGAACCGTCGGTTTTGGCCGTAGCAAGGGACATTGCGTTGGGTTCGAACCATTCGGGCAGGTCCATCGAGCGGAGTTCATCGAACCAGGTCCGGAACAGATCCAAGGGATCTTTGGGAAGTTGGTCGCGCACGAGCGAGCCGAATCGATAATCGCGTCGGAGGTGATGGATGGTCATGGCCGTAAATGGTGGGGGTTATTTTTTTCCAAGGATAAACGCGTCGATCCCCCAACCATCTTTTTCGGTTCGAACGACCAAGCCTCTTGGAGTGAAGAAGTGTTTGACTTGTTCGAAGGGTGGGAGTTTGTTCCCTTGGAGTTCCTGAGGTTTGGATTTATCGGTTTTGAGGACCCGTTCGGCGATCAGCGCCATGAGGGACCGGGATTGGGGTAACATGCCTTGTCGGAACAGTTCGTACTGCATTTCTGCGGATCGATCGGCGAGGTCGATTTCCGAGAAGCACTGTCCGCTTTGGCTCAGAAGTTTCGATTGCATGGTGCGAACGAGTTGGACGTTTTCTTGTTTTTCGAAGTCCCCGTGGATGGCTTCATTTTTGGCGTTTTCGATGACTTGGACCAGCGAATCGGGGTTCGAGGCAAAGACGAAGTAACCGTTGACGATGCACACACCCCATTTGCTCAGGAGGGGTTTTTCCTCTTCCTCTTCTTTTTGATTTTTGGAGCCAGGGTTATTGAATTCGATCACCTCTTCCTCCTCTTCTTCGTTGGAGAATTTCCAGATTCGGTAATCGCCGACGTCCTCTAGGGAGGAGCCAGGTTCGCTTTTGGAGTAGCGGTTAAGGACGTTGTAGAGTTTGTTTTCTGGGTCGTTGAGTTTGATGCAGATCAAAGAGCGTTTGGAGTCTGGGGTGATCGGTTCGATGATTTCGGTGACGGTATAGAACTCTTGGCCGATGAAGGGGAGAATTTCCTTACGGATATCGATTTGGGGGCCTTGGGGATCGTTTTTGATCTGTTCGAGGATTTCGTCGAATTGTTCGTCGCCGATGTAGGCATCGACGATGCCACGGAGTTTGGGGAAGGCTTCGGAGAAGTTCCAGGAGAAGCCCATGACGCTTGCAGAGGCCGAGGAGATCCAGGGTGGAGGGACCAGGGCGTCTTGGTTGGGGAAGTCTAGGATTTGGACCGATTCGGGTACTTCTTCCTCGCGGAGGATGAAGCCTTGATGGTGCATATCGAGGTCTTCTTTGGCCATTTGAACACTTCCGGCAGCGGCGTTGATCGCGCCGAAGCCTTGGTCTTCGAGGAGTTTGAGCAAGTCGACTTGTTTCTTGCTCTTTTGGGCCGAGATCGAACGCAGGAGTTTTCCGAGGCCGAGGGGTTGGACGAAGTATTCGACTTCGGCTTCGTGTTCATCGCGGGCGATGCGGGATTGGATTTTGGTGTACAGATCGGACTTTGAGAGCGAGTCTTGGCGGGGGGTGGCTTGAGCATCGATGAGCTCCTCGATCGAGCGCAGATCGTCGGCGATGAAGAGTTGGTCTTTTGAAACGGCGAAGTAGGAGTCGCGAGCGCGGCCGTCGGAGGTGAGTTTGGGAATGCTGTAGTGTTTGACTTCGAGTCCTTTGGATTCGATTTTCTTGAGCGTCCCTTTTTGGCTTTCCATATCGGAGTTGACTCTTTGGAAGAACTTGTCCAGGGAGTCCTGGCGGTCGGCCACGTCGATGATCAGGGCCAGCGAGAAGGGCTTCTCGGTGGTCTCTGGGCGCGAGATCAGGCCCAGGGCAGCTTGTCCGGAGCAGAGGTTTTCCAGGTCTTCGACTTTGAGGCTCAGTTGCCAACCGGCCGAGGCCAAGCGTCGTCGAATTTCTTCCTGCTGGTTCGACCAGAACTCCGTCATCTGAGGATCGTCGGCGAGTTGGCCGAGTTGGGTTTGTTTCCAGTTTTTCAGAAAACCTGCGGAATTCGGGAGTGTAGCGAAGGCTTGGGTCGAGGCTGGAAGCAGATCGGCGGCTTTTGGGAGTTCCTCGGCTCTGGCCCAGGGGAAGATTGCCCCGGTGGCAAGGATCGCGCAGCCAACGAGTCGAATTCCGGTCGCCAGACGGAGAGTCGATGGGAGTTGGAATCTCGGTCGGATCGAGGACCCAAGGATCGAGGACATCTGGAAGAGGGCAGTGCATCGAATCGGTCGCACAGTTGGAATCTCCATTCGTGACAAACTTGTCAAAAAGCGAATAGCCTTTCGCTTACCAAGGGTGTATCGTATCCCAAAACGCACAGATTGGGGACTTCGCAGGCCGTGGCTGTCTGTTTTTCCCTGGGGGGTCAGTCCCTGGCTGAATCTAGTCATTGTTTGCTCATTAGGTTCTTTTTGGCATTTCATTCAGTCAACCTCATCGCATCGCATCATGGCAAAAGACGAAGAAGTACTGGTGGTTCCGGCATCCTTGCTGGTGGAATTGGGACCTTTTTCGGGGTTTCAACCGGCCGTTGACCGATATTTGCCAGCTCTTTTGGATCGGAGCAATCAGTCCTTCCGTCCCAGGAGCATCGTGGAGGACGATCCATCGTACAAGCAGTTGATCCCTTACGTGATCCTGGAGTGCAACGACGATCAGCACACCCGATTGTTCCGATACACCCGGGGTAAGGGTCAAGGGGAGAAAAGGCTTCATGCATTGCAATCCATCGGCATCGGGGGGCATATTTCTGTAGAGGATGCCCAAGGGGATGACTGGTATCGCAACGGAATGCAGCGAGAGTTATCCGAGGAGGTGGTCATCGAGTGCGGTGGCAAGGATCAGATTGTGGGATTGATTTACGATGACACCAGCGAGGTTGGCCGAGTCCATCTGGGGATTGTCCACGTGCTGCATTTGGCTTCGTGCAAAGCCACGGCGCGTGAGGATCACTTGCTCGATGCCGGTTTTTTCCCGCTCGAGCAGATCAAGCAACAGCAGGTCCAGATGGAGACATGGTCTCAGTTGTGCTTGAAGAATCTCTATTGAAGAATCTCCGCTGGGAATCTCTGCTGGGAATCTTTGCTGGGCTTAGGCTTCTAGGCTATCGCTCGGCTTGGATTCGCGTGGGTTTGGCTTGCAGAAGTCTTCGACGGCTTGGCAAAACAGCAGGTCCCCATCGATTCCGAAGAGTTGGATTTGGGACTGTTCGATCCTCCACATCAGGGAGAAACCGGCGATGGAGAAGCGCCGGCCGGTGTAGCGACTGCTTTGGACCAAGATTGTCTCGCGGCAGTCCTCGGGGACTGGATGGTTCGTTTGGTGAGCGATCCAATCTCGGAAGTGATTTCGCACCGCCTGGGCTTTTGGAGTTTTCTCGGGCGATTCTTGGTTCATAAGAAGGCTATCGGCATCGCGGGTCTGGAGGATGAATTCTGAAGATTCCGGAGAGTGAAATTCTTTGGATTATCTGGATAAAACTAGTTCGGTTCCAGATTGAGGAATAGCTAAGTTTTGACGCGCCGAGCGTCCGATGCAAACGATCGATGGATCATCCCGGATCTGGAACTCGAACGTTGGCTGGGGGCGGCAATGCAAGCATTCCTTCACACGGTGGCATCTTCTGGTCATCGAGAATCTTTATTCGAAACCGGTGGATCGCAAACCGGTGCTTTGCAAACGGGTGCATCGGAGGGGTCTGCCATGGAGGGGCCTGCCGTCGATGGGGTAGGGCCAAGCGACCGCGACATTCGGTATGTGCACCGTTGGTGGCCCGAGGGAGTTTCGGCTTGGGGTGCACTGACGATCGTGCATGGATTTGGGGATCATGGTGGGCGATTTGAGGGGATGGCAACGAGTCTTGCGAGTTTTGGGATGGCCGTCACTGCGGTTGATTTGATTGGGCATGGGCGTTCGCCTGGTCGGCGTGGGGTGATCGATTCTTATGAGCAGTTGCTCGACGAAGTCGAGACATCGGTCGAGCTTTCGCGAAGAAGGTGGCCGGGGGTGCCGCAGTTTCTTTTTGGGCAGAGCATGGGTGGGAATTTGGTGATCAACTGGCTATTGCGCCGTGCGAGCCGAGCGAGTCGGATCCAGGGAGCGATCGTCGCTGCGCCTTTGATTCGGGCGTCTTGCACGCCGCAGGAAAAGTACATGCGAGCCGGAAGGTGGCTTGCGGATCGTTTGCCGAACTTTCGTTTGCCGACTCCCTCGAGGGTCGAGTGGTTGTGTGCCGAGCGTCGGGCCCAGGATGCGTATCGTCGAGATCCCTTGGTCCATCGGACGATGTCCTTGCGGCTTGCGACGAGTTTGGTCGACAGTGGACTTTGGGCCATGGAGCGGGCTGGGGACTTGTCGGTCCGGAGTCTACTGCTTCATGGATCGGAGGATCGATTGACCTGTCCCAAGGCGACCGAGGAGTTTGCGGCTCGGGCGGGGGGGAATGCAGATTTCGTGTTGTGCCAGGGGTGTCGGCACGAGTTGCATGAGGAGGCACCCCGGGAGTATCTTTTCGAGACCATTGCTCAGTGGGCCAAGAGCCGATGCCTGGAGGCTTGGGTCACCCCATCGAATTCGCGGCATCATTTCAGGGCGAATTCCAGGGCTATTGGGGAATTGCCCCGAATCTCTGGGCAAACAGTCCTCTTGGGCGGTGCGTCTATTGAGGGATTGGCTCAGGGGTCCTATACTGCACCGGGTCTATAGAACGATCGTCCCTCGGACGGTTTACAAGGTTCCTCCATAGCCCCAGTTGACGCGTATGAAAAGCGAACGTAGTCAGATCCAAGAGTCGGATCTCTTGGCTGACAAAATCGAACAACGGTTTGCCCAGATCAAGCCTTATCTTCCGGCGTTGCTCGGACTCCTAGCAGCCGTGGTGCTCGGTTTGCTCGGGTATGGCGTCTACACCAGTCAGCAGGAAGGTCGAGCCGCACGGGCTTGGACAGACTTCTATTTCTCGGATACCTCGCCACAGGACCTCGAGGCCATCGCGAGCGACTTTTCCGACACCTCGGCTGGGACTTGGGCCAAGCTGACGGCTGGCGATGCGAACATGGCCAAGGGTTTAGAGAAGTGGAATGTCGACCGAACGGTTGCCGATCAGTACTTCCAACAGGCTCTGGACGATTATCGCGGCTCGAGCAAAATGGCAGTTGAGCCATTTACCCGTGGTCGAGCGATGTTTGGAGTTGCCCAAGCTCTCGAGGGGCTCGGCGAGCGCAAAGAAGCGGTTTTGGAGTACAAGCGATTGATCAACGAAGGGGTCTCTGAGGACATTGTTGCCGAGTCAAAGCGTCGCTTGACTTGGCTCGAGAGTCGAGGTGCCGAGACTTTTTTTGCTTGGTACCGCGAGCGGACCGATGCGGCAGTGGCCCCTAAAGGTGCATCGGGCCTCCCGAACATCCCAGGCTTGCCCGACTTCGCGTTTCCGCCTGCTAGCCCCGGACTTCCAAGTGGTCTTGCGGAACCAGTTCCCGAGCCTGCACCAGCGACCGAGCCTGCACCAGCACCCGAGCCCTCTGCCCAGAAGCCTTAAGGCAGCGATGATGGTCCTGTGAGAAAACGTTCTAAAAACCGATTGAATACACCCGAAGCTGAATCCGATGCTTCGGACGTACCGTCCCGAGCCGCACGAGGCTCGGGGATAACCTCTGGAAAATGGCTACCGCTCGATGAGCTTGTCGAACCCGATCCTTCGGACGACGATGCTCTGGATCCAGCCGTATCCACAAGCGATGTAGGCTCCATTCCACCATCGGCCGAGGAATTGCCTGGAATAGACGGGAACGTCGGTCTCGAGGATCCAGCCGCTGATATTCGGATCAAGAAGGTTTTCGAGCGGCTGGTATTTACCGTCGAGCCCGAGCATGCGAACTTGCGGATCGATTTGTATTTGACGTTGAAGATCGATGGCTACAGTCGCGTTTTTTTGCGGCGGGTGGTCATGCAGGGGTTTGTGCGGGTCGATGGTCGGGAGGTCAAGCCAGCCTTCCATGTGGTTCCGGGCCAGCTAATCGAGGTCAACGATTTGCCGCCGGCGCCCCAAGACGGTCCGATTCCCGAAGCGATCGCTTTGGATATTTTGTATGAGGACGAATCGATCGTCGCGATCAACAAGTCCCCTGGGATGGTGGTCCATCCGGCCAAGGGGCATTGGTCTGGGACACTCACGGCGGCTTTGGCTCATCATTTCAAGCAGTTGAGCGACGCGGGTGGTCCGACGCGACCGGGGATCGTCCATCGCCTGGACCGCGAGACGAGCGGAGTGATATTGATAGCCAAGACCAACGAGGTGCACTACAAGCTCTGTGCGCAGTTTGAGGCAAGGCAGGTTCAAAAGACCTATGTCGCGATCATCGCCGGGACACTCGATCGGGATCGGGATCGGATCATCCAGCCCATAGGTCACCATCCTTATCAGCGTGAGAAGATGGCCATCCGCAGTGGGCATCCGAGCAGTCGTTATGCCGAGACGCAGTTTGAGGTCACCCAGAGGTTTCCTGGATACGCATTGTTAAAAGTTTCGCCGAAGACTGGCAGGACGCATCAGATCCGATTGCATCTAGCGCATATCGGATGTCCGGTCCTGTGCGATCGGCTTTATGCTGGACATGCTGAAATCCGTCTCGGGCAATTGCTTCGGCGCTCAGCCCGTGGGTTGCCTTTGCGGCCCGAGGACAGCCAAGCGGTATTGGCTCGCCATGCGCTCCATGCGTTGGAAATTCAAGTCGAGCATCCCAAGACCCAAAAGAAGTTGACGATCTCCGCGCCGATCCCGGCCGACATGCAGCGTGTACTGGACATTTTGCAACAAGGCGATGCGTACGATGCCTCGGGAGCTTAGACGTCTTGGCCGACTAGCAGTCTTTTGGGGGTACGGGGATTTTTGGCATCGGAAAACGCAACAAAATCGCGGGCAATTCGGCACTGCAAGCCTTTTTGACTCCGAGAATTTCGCTGCTTGCCAAGCGGTTTCTTTGTCGGTGGCCTTGCCAAAGCCCGTCGAATGCGAAAGATACACAGCGTCCTGGCGACCCATTGTCTGAAAAGGAACCCATCCGTGAACGATTTGCCGAGTTTTCCTCCCATCCATAACGCGTCTGCTTATCAAGGCTACCAACGCCAGCGTCAGATGACCCTCGGGGATTTGCTGCTAGAGAATCGGATCGTCTTTTTGCAAGGCGAGATCTATGCCGGTAACGCCAACGAATTGGTCATGAAGTTGCTTTACTTGCAGAGCGAGAATCGCCGCAAGGACATCCACTTTTACATCAACTCGCCTGGAGGCGAGGTCCGAGCAACGCTTGCGATCTACGACACGATGCAGATGGTTTCGTGCCCGATTGCAACGTACTGTGTCGGCGAAGCCGCAAGTGGTGCGGCAGTTCTGCTCGCTGGTGGCACGGCTGGCAAGCGTTATTGTTTGCCCAACAGCACGGTCATGGTCCACCAGCCTCATGGTGGAGTGCGTGGTCAGGTCTCGGACATCGAGATTCAGGCCAAGGAGATTCTCAGGCTCCGAACGCAACTCAACGACATTCTGGCCAAGCATACCGGCAAGACAGCCGACCAAATCGCTCGAGACACCGATCGAGACTATTTCTTGACCGCTTTGGAAGCCAAGGCGTATGGAATTGTCGATGAAATCTTGATCAAGCAAGTTCAGGAAGAGAAGTAGTCCCCCCAAGGCATTCAGCCCAACGATAGGTAGTTTGAGGAAAACCCATGCCAATGATCCCTTATGTCGTCGAAAAGTCCGGTCGCGAAGAACGAGTGTACGATATTTACAGTCGGCTACTCAAAGACCGCATCATCTTCTTGGGGACCGATGTCAACGATGAGATCGCCAACGCACTGGTCGCCCAGATGCTGTTCTTGCAGTCCGACGATCCCAAGGCAGATATCCACATGTACATCAACAGTCCTGGTGGAAGCGTCAGCGCCGGGATGGCCATCTACGACACGATGCAGTTTGTCTCCTGCGACGTGGCCACTTATTGCATCGGCCAAGCCGCATCGATGGGGGCTGTCTTGCTGACCGCTGGAGCCGAGGGCAAGCGGTTTTCGCTTCCCAATTCGAGGATCATGATCCACCAGCCTTTAGCCGGGATGCAAGGAACGGCCGAAGAGATCTCGATCCATCTGCGGGAGTTCCAGCGGACCAAGCGTCGGCTCAACGAGATTCTCATCAAGCACTGCGGACAGAGCCTCGAGCAGATCGAAAAGGATACCGATCGCGATCGGTTCATGGATCCCGAGGAAGCTTGTTCGTATGGATTGATCGACAAGGTGATCAGTTCGATGCCCCGGGTCGAGCCCACGGCATCGTAGTCATCCCATAGGTTGTCCGATCCATCGAGAGACTCTGGATCGCAAAGGTATCGGTGGATTCACAAAAAGGCTCAGGGTCGCAACGCGACCCTGGGCCTTTTGCCTTTAAGGCGGTTGTCCCAAGTCCCAACTGAGCCGCACCTCCATGCGAGCTGCTGGGATTGCAAGCTAAGCTTAAGGTTATTAAAACCCCTTTACCACGGCACTGAAGCGGTAAAAAAAGCCAAAGAGTTACCTTTTGTCTGCTTGAACTCCGTTTGCTGGGAGATTACCCTACTCTCCTTGAAAAAACCTCGATGGCGGAAAAAACGCCATCGAAGTGGCTCCAAGGGTTCTTTTCCTTGCGAGCTTGTATCCGTTTCCTTGGCGTTCATTTAGGGTGGAACACTCATGTCTTTGATGAGCAAGTTTCTGAGCGGTGGCTCGGGTCGTTGGTTGTACATAGCGTTGTTCTTTGCAGCGTTTTTAGCGACGGCGTCGATACCCAGTGGTGTTTTGCTAGCCGACGAAGCGGGCAAGATGCACGGCGAGGCAGACTTAGAACTGCCCGACCTCAACGGAGCGGAGTTCATGGGGTTACCGGGTCGAACATGGCTTATGGGGGGCTTGGTCGTCTGCGTGGCTGGATTGATTTTTGGATATTTGATCTACAACCAGCTCAAGAACATGCCGGTCCACAGCAGCATGCTGGAGGTTTCGGAGTTGATTTACGAGACGTGCAAGACGTACTTGCTGACTCAGGGCAAATTCCTAGCGGGGCTTTGGGTGGTCATCGCCGTGGTGATGGTTTTGTATTTTGGGTTATTGCAGCAGCAACCGGTCCCGAAAGTCATGATCATCATTTTGTTCAGTGTCATCGGGATACTTGGCAGTTACATGGTCGCTTGGTTCGGAATTCGGGTCAACACGTTTGCCAATTCTCGGACCGCCCATGCGAGTCTCATGGGGATGCCTTATCCGGTCTATGCGATACCGTTGAAGGCCGGGATGAGCATCGGCATGATGCTCATCAGCGTCGAGCTGTTTTTGATGCTGTGCATCATGTTGTTTTTGCCTCGCGATTATGCGGGGGCATGTTTTATCGGGTTTGCGATCGGTGAGAGTCTCGGGGCGGCGGCACTGAGAATCGCCGGTGGTATTTTCACCAAGATTGCCGACATCGGCTCGGACTTGATGAAGATCGAGTTCAAGATCAAAGAGGACGATGCGAGAAATCCTGGCGTGATCGCCGACTGCACGGGGGACAATGCCGGGGATTCGGTCGGCCCGAGCGCCGATGGATTTGAGACCTACGGCGTGACAGGAGTAGCCTTGATCACCTTTATTTTGCTGGCGATCACGGAGAAATCGGCCGGAGCGAGCTACGAGCAAATTCAGGTCAAGCTCTTGGTATGGCTCTTTGTGATGCGAGCGATGATGATCATCACGTCGGTCGCGGCGTATTACTTCAATGAGCTTTGGACGAAGGCTCGTTATGCGGATTCCAAGAAGATGGATTTCGAGATGCCTCTGACACGATTGGTGTGGGTCACGAGTATCCTTTCGGTGCTTACGACCTTTGTTTTCTCTTACCTCTTGATTCCGGATTTGAATGGGAATCAGAATCTGTGGTGGCAACTCTCGTCGATTATTTCCTGCGGAACGCTTGCCGGTGCGATCATTCCGGAGTTGGTCAAGGTCTTTACCTCGACCTCCTCGGCGCACGTCCACGAGGTGGTCACCAGCAGCCAAGAGGGTGGTCCGTCGTTGAACATTCTATCGGGATTGGTCGCTGGTAACTTTTCGTGCCTGTGGCTCGGTGCGAGCATCACGGGCCTGATGGCTGTCGCTTATTGGATCGCCACGATGGATGGAGCCAACGGAGGTCTGTCGGCCTTGATGGTCGCTCCGGCGGTTTTTGCATTCGGGTTGGTCGCCTTTGGATTTCTGGGAATGGGGCCCGTGACGATCGCTGTCGATTCGTACGGTCCGGTGACCGACAATGCGCAGAGTGTCTATGAGCTTTCGTTGATCGAAACGATTCCGAACATCAAGTCGGAATTGAAGAACGATTTTGGAATCGATGCGGATTTCGAGTCGGCCAAGCATTTGCTCGAGGAGAACGACGGTGCGGGCAACACGTTCAAAGCGACGGCCAAGCCGGTTCTTATCGGGACGGCGGTTGTGGGTGCAACGACGATGATTTTCTCGATCATCATGGGTCTGACCGACGGGCTTAACGACTCGGTGGCGATCGCCAAGCTTTCGCTTTTGCATGCTCCGTTTGTCTTGGGGCTGATCTCCGGGGGTGCGATCATCTACTGGTTTACAGGAGCATCGATCCAAGCGGTCACCACCGGGGCTTACAGGGCTGTGGAGTTCATCAAGCGGAACATCAAGCTCGACGGGGTGACCAAGGCGAGTATTGAGGATTCCAAGAAGGTCGTCGAGATCTGTACGGTTTTCGCTCAGAACGGGATGTTCAACATCTTCATGGCCGTGTTCTTCGTGACATTGGGCTTAGCGTTCATCGAACCGTTTTTCTTCATCGGGTATCTGTTCTCGATTGCGATCTTCGGGTTGTACCAAGCGATTTTCATGGCCAATGCAGGGGGAGCTTGGGACAACGCCAAGAAGATTGTCGAGGTCGAGATGAAGATGAAGGGGACACCGCTCCACGACGCGACGGTCGTTGGGGATACGGTGGGGGATCCGTTCAAGGACACCTCGAGCGTGGCTCTTAATCCTGTGATCAAGTTCACGACCCTTTTTGGGCTTTTGGCAGTGGCTCTAGCCGTCGAGATGGAGAAGAAGCAGGGGGCCGGTTTGACTGCGGCTTGTGCCTGCCTGTTCTGCGCGATTGCGGCTTATTTCCTTTGGAGATCGTTCTACGGGATGCGGATTCGCAAGTCGCTGGCCGACTGAGAATTCGTCCTGTGGATTGGCTGCCTGCCCTGGGGTGATCCGGAGGGCAGGCAGCGTTTGATGGGCGTTTTGAAGCCGAAATGTTCAATATCCGGCATGGAAAAGCCTAAAAAACTTGTCCCTAAGGGGTTCATGGTCTACGATAATGCAGGTCAAAAGATTTGGTTTTTTGTATTCTAAGGGCCACTTGCATGTTCTTTTCCCGTCCTTGGCGTCGCTCGTATCGAGGAAACAGGCAATCTTTTCGCAAGCTTTTCCTCGAAGGCCTTGAAACACGAACACTGATGGCTGCGGATACCTACATGGATCCGTTTGGAAATCAGATCGGTTTTATTCCCGCGCCTCCGGCCATCGGGGGAGCTTCGGGGGGAAGTTCTTCTGGCGATGGAGGGGCAGGGGACGGGCCAGAGGGATTCGTGCCTTTGGATGATACGTTCAAGCTCCACAGTCGGCCGACGGCGACCAAGACGATTTATTTGGACTTTGACGGATTTACCGCCCGAGGGACACCTTGGAACGCCGGTCGAGGACGCGATCCGATCATCTCCCCGGCTTACGATTTGGATGGCAATGGCCCGGCGTTTACCGACCGAGAGCTTCGAGCAGTTCAAACGATTTGGCAGCAGGTCTCAGCGGACTTTTCGTCGTTCGATATCAACGTGACGACCGAGGATCCCGGCGAGGCGGCTTTGGTCAATACGGGCGGAAGCGACAACCGCTGGGGGATCCGTGTGGTGATGACTCCCGACGACTTTCCGGCCCCTGGAGCCGGTGGGGTCGCTTACATCGGCAGTTTTCGTTGGGGCTACAACCAGGCCGGTGCGACCGACACCCCTTGCTACGTTTTCAATGCTGTACCCGAGCAAGCCACCTTGGCAGTCAGCCACGAGGTAGGGCATTCGCTGGGGCTTTCGCATGATGGGACTAATGCCCAGAATCCGTTCCAGCAAAATGCCGAGTACTATGGCGGTCACGGGGGGGCAGGGGAGACCAGTTGGGGCCCAATCATGGGAGCACCTTACGATCGGAACATCACCCAGTGGGACAATGGATTTTATTTAGGCAGCAACAACGGCGGGGCCAACGCGAACTACAATTCTGGGGCTGACGATATCGCGGTGATCATCAGTCCGGCCAACGGCTTTGGTATCCTGCAAGATGACCATGGCAACCTGGAGACTTCGGCCACGGAGTTGACCGGTCCGATCGACGCGTCGGACCGAGTGGTTTTGAGTCAATTTGGGGTGATAGAGCGCTCCAACGATTTGGATTACTTTCAGTTCCAAGCTGGATCCGGAACGCTCGATCTTTTGATCGACCCTTATATCACCCAAGCATGGACCAGAACGTCCGATGGTTCGTTTGTTCCATCGATTGAATCGGCGCTGTTTAACACCAACTACTGGCCAGCGACGCAAAGCACCAATCTGGATGTCGAAGCCAGGCTCTATGATGCTTCGGGCACTTTGATTGCCACATCGAATCCAGTTGGCATGCGCGCGGGCTTCTCGGGTCTGCAGATCTCTGCTGGGATTTATTACTTGAGCATTGATGGAGTAGGGTTTGGCAGTCCGACCAACAATCCCCCGGATGGATACAGCGATTATGGGAGCATCGGCCAGTACTTGATCACCGGATCGATGCCGGTGGCCTTTGGGGTCGCCGTCTCGAACGCTTCGCTTACCTACGTCGAAAATGAGCCGG